>Ga0164315_10000005_pt1 | contig 101030 bp, 103 predicted proteins | sample GuaBasSedimGuay6_FD_113737 | JGI IMG/M metagenome (GOLD analysis project Ga0164315, IMG submission 113737) | Subseafloor sediment microbial communities from Guaymas Basin, Gulf of California, Mexico - Guay6, Core 4569-2, 0-3 cm | ecosystem: Environmental > Aquatic > Marine > Hydrothermal... | reverse complement strand
TTCTCCCCCAGGCCATCTTTGGCAACTGGCTGGCCACCAATCTTTTATACCTCTTTTATAGAGGCAAGAAGTTTTCCGACCTTGGGCCTTTTCGCGCCATCAGATGGGATAAGCTCCTACAAATAAATATGGAGGATGAAGATTTTGGTTGGACGGTAGAGATGCAGCTTAAAGCGCTTATTCATAACCTCGACTGTCGTGAAATCAGTGTCAGCTACAAAAAACGAATCGGCGTTTCAAAAATTACCGGGACTATGAAGGGAACTTTCTTAGCTGGATATAAAATACTATTTATTATCTTTAAATTTAAAATATTGAGAAGACCATGGCCACTACTGAAGAAATCATAAAAAAAAGAGGGGCCCTGGCCAACATTCATAAGGTCTTTCTAGATTTCCCTCAAGGCGTGGCAGGTCACTTTGCCCTCTATGAAAAAATCATGCTTGAGGAAGACCTTCCTCTTTCAAGAGAGATCAGAGAATTCATAGCAGTAGAAGTCAGTAAGGCCAATGAGTGTCCATATTGTATTACCCATCATAGTGAGGCCTATAAAAACTTTGCACAAAAGTTGGATAGGGGAAAGGCAGAACTGCTTAGAGAGTTTTCCCAGGTGTCTTCAAAGGAACCTTGGAAGGCGTCGATTTTTATAAAAAAGTTTAAAGAAGCGGGATTTTCTCATCCCCAATATCTCCATGCGGTTATGGTGGCCTCATATTTTAATATGGCCAATCGCCTGGCCTTCAGTCTTAGTCTTGAAATTGAACCGGACTTTGAAAAATTATGTAATTAGGAGCTTAAATGAAGTTACTTATATTTTTAATCTTTTTGGTGTCCTGCCAATATCAAAAGGAAGATTTAAAACAAATTGGACTATCTTCTGTTTGCCACGAAGAGAAAAGTTCCGTTACCAGTGAAAATCTAACCAAGTTAGAGGTTAAACTGGCCGGTTTTTATCGTAGATATGTAAAAGTTCTTGATTGTAACTTTGATACGCGAATGGACTATCAAAGCTTACTAGAATTAAAAAATAGTGAACCAGAGGTTTATAAAAAACAAAGAGAAGAAATTCTAGCTTTGCTTGCAAATGAAGACCTTACTAATAAATCAGATGATTTTAAAAAAGCTTTTCTAATTAATGCCTATAACTTTATTGCAATTGATATCGTGGTGGAAAACTCAAATGCTAATTTGATTAAATCTATTGCTAATCTTGGAGGAACAAATTCATTTAACGCCTTCTGGGACGATGAAAATTTTGGATACGATGTTGCCGGTAAGTGGCTCAGCTTGGATGGAATTGAAAAAGAAGAGCTGGCAGAAATTACTGGTGGCGCGGACGCGAGGATTCATTTTGCAGTTATCTGTGCCTCTGCGGGATGTCCAGTGCTTTTAGATGTTCCCTTTAATGAAAAAGACCTGGAGCATCAGCTAGATTTTGTCACTCAGGCCGGACTTAGGCTTCCCCGGATGTTTTCTCCAGGTATTGGAAAAGTAAGTCTTTCTGGTATTTTTCAGTGGTATGAGCAGGATTTTATTAATGATGCTTCAAGAGATAAGAGCTGTGGCGATGATAAAAAGTGTCTTAGAACATTTTTACAGAGATACCTAGATAAAGATGTAGCTGCGGATACTTCAAAAATAGAATATATAAAATATGATTGGAATTTAAATAAGGTTTAAGAAAATGAAATATTTGATGATTTTAGGATTGGTTTTAACAAGTGTATTGAGCGCTCAAGAGAGTAATACTTCAGTATCCAGACCTTTCCTTCCGGGATTTCTACCAAGCAGTCTGCCTAAGATACTCTTAGAGTACTCACCAATTTTTCATAGTAATATTGATAAACTAAATACTCCAATTTATGACAATCTTTTAGGCCATAAGTTAAGCGTAAAGACGAGACTTAGAGGCAAACCATTTAAAAAACTGACTTTAATTGATCTGCCCAAAATTGATGGGGAGTATACACCAGCGCATTTTAAAAAACTTCGCTCTTTAAATATTTATAATTCTTTGATTGGGCTTTATTTACCCTTTAGAGGACTATCTTTTAATTCGGTTTTAACTACAGGGTATTCAGATTTTATTTCTATGAATGAAGATAACGAACTGGAACAGAGTAATTTTTATTCCGTTGGACTTAATGGAGGGGTAAATTATGCTTTTAGCAAAAAAGTATTTATTAATTTAGATCTAGGGGCAAAAATTCAGGACTATCTAAGGCCACCAACTCCTATCGATGATTTCACTAACGACAATGTTAAGTTTTTACTCAAATTGGCGCCTAAGTTAAAGTTGGGGAGGGGATGGCAGATAGTAACCGATTTTAGGTATTCAAAAAAATTCTATCGAGAAAAAAGAGCGCTTACAAAAACTGGAGTTCTAGGAGGAATTCAGGCCGATACTATCGATCAGTATAAAATTATTTTTAGTCCAAAGTTTAAAGATAGAACATTTTCTCTTTATCCCTCTTTTGCTTACCTATTTAACAGAGATATGCAAAATGGCGGAAGAACCTATGAAGGGCCAGATTTAAGTCTGAAGTTTAGATATAATTTTGATAAATTAAAATACAACTCTAAAGTTAGATATACTCATCAAAGTTATGATACCCAATTAGTAAATACCTCGTTACAAGAGGGGGAAACTCTTAAAAACCATCTTTGGAGTATGGAACACACCATATCCTTTAAATTTAATAATTCCCTGGATATAATTCCAGGATATGAATTTTCAAAACTTGATTCAAATAGAGAAAATGATAACTATAATGATCATTCCATTAGAGTTGGAATGAACTTAACTATTTAGGACGAACTATGAAGATATTTGTAATTTTATCTCTACTTTTAATTTCTCCATTAACCTTTTCCTCTGGCAGTTATGGAGGCGGAGATGACTCCTCTTCAGGCCTTTCTGATGAGGCCTTTGAAGAAGAACTAGAAGAGGCCCAAGAAGAGGTTCTAGATCAAGAAATGGCCCAAAATGCGAAAGATGAAGAGGAAGAGGAAGAGTTGAAGAAAAAGAAGAAGAAAATCATCATTAAGTGATAGTTTAGCGCCATTTTAACTAGTAGCGTCACTTATTATCTCTTGAATAATCCCTCACATTAAAATAAATTAAATCCTGCATTAAATTGGAGCATTCGTGAAAATATCCATTATTGGAACAGGTTACGTAGGTCTTGTCAGCGGTACTTGTCTGGCAGAAATAGGACACCAAGTTACATGTATTGATGTGATTAAAGAGAAAATTGAACTGCTCAAAAGTGGTGTTTCTCCTATCTATGAGCCAGGTCTCGAAGAGCTTATAAAAAGAAATGCTAAAAGTGATTCCCTTTTATTTAGTACTGACTATGAATCAGTAAAAGATAGTGATGCAATATTTCTCGCAGTTGGAACCCCGTCTAATGATTTAGGTGAGGCCAATTTAGAATACTTAAAAAATGCAGCGATTTCTGTTGCTGAAAATTTAAAAAAAAATGCCCTGGTTATTATTAAATCTACAGTTCCCGTGGGAACTGCTAAAGAAATCAAACATTTAATTAAGAGCTACACGGATAAAAAGTTTCACCTTATTTCCAATCCAGAATTTTTAAAAGAAGGCTCTGCCGTTGAAGATTTCATGAGACCAGATCGAGTAATTATCGGCCATGATAATCTTAATGCCGCTAAAGTGATGGAAGATATATATTCTCCTCTACTTAGACAGGGAAATCCTATCATCAATATGTCTAATCTCTCTGCAGAGATGAGCAAATATGCTGCGAACTGTTTTCTCGCCACTAAAATTTCCTTTATCAATGAAGTGGCCAGACTTTGTGATCTTACGGGCGCTGATGTTGAAGAGGTTAGAAGAGGTATGGCCTCCGATAAAAGAATCGGTGGACAGTTTCTCTACCCAGGGCCTGGTTATGGGGGAAGCTGCTTTCCTAAAGATGTTAAAGCTTTGATTCAAACTGCTAAGAAGCATGATATGGAGTTTGAAATTGTTCAGGCCTCAGAAAGTGTTAATAAAAAACAAAAACTTAGAATATTTGAAAAAATATATAATCACTTTAAAGGTGATCTTAAAGGGAAAATTTTTTCCTTTTGGGGAGTCGCATTTAAGGCCAACACCGATGACGTGAGAGAATCACCATCCCTCGATCTTGCCGATGCACTTATTAAATGTGGAGCAGAGGTTCATTTTTATGATCCTGTCGCAGGAGATAATTTCCTCCAGGAAATGTCCCAATATGGGCATAAACCCAAACAGTTTACATCAAAGTATGACTGCTTAAATGACTCTCATGGGCTTATTACCGTCACTGAATGGCGGGAGTTTAAGATCCCAGACTTTGGTGAAATCAAGAAAAGACTTAAATATCCGGCCATTTTTGATGCGAGGAACCTCTTTTCTACGGAAAAAGTCCTAAAAGAGAATTTCCTTTATTTTGCTATAGGTAAAAAAATACCTCATCAAGATATTGATTTGGAGAATAAAAAAGAGTATCTTAATCCGATAAATTAAGTGGGGATGTAGCTCAGTTGGGAGAGCATCTGCTTTGCACGCAGAAGGTCGCAAGTTCGATCCTTGTCATCTCCACCATTTTTTTTCAAATTGCCTAGTTCTATTTCTTTTTCGCTAATTTAAAATATTCATCGGCCTTTTTAGTGTTGCCCTCTTTTTGGTAAATAAGACCAATATTTTTACAGGATAAAGTTTCTTGTAGATTACAGGCCCTTTTAAAAAAAGTGAGTGCTTTAGTTTTATCACCTTCCCCTTGGAAAATGGCCCCAAGATTTCTACAGGCCAGAGGGAAATTAAGATCACAGGAGGTTTTATAATATTTTAACCCCTCTTTTTTATCACTACTGCCATAAAAAAATGATCCAACTACAAAACAAGACTTACCAGATTTTTTTAAGCAAAATTTATTGTAATGCTTGAAGGCCTGATCTTTGTTGTTGTCCTTAAAATACTTATTACCAACCGTGATACATGAATTTTCATGGTTTAGATCACATCCCTTTTTAAAATATTTAAAACTCTTCTCCAAAGATTCTTTTTTCTCTTTAAACATTACTACACCTGCATGGTAGCAACTCTCTCCATTTTTTTGACTACATTGATTATCTAATTTTTTAAAATCTTTAACAGTATATTTGGCCTGGGAAATTGAGGAATAAGTTAAAATGATTAAAAGGTGAATAATAAATAGATTTTTCAAATTAGGTCCAAGGTTAGAGATAATTTTATTATCTTAAATATTTAAGGACATAAATTCAATTAATCGGAGATGAAAATTTCTCAGTGTAGCGCGGTGTTTAAAGAAAGGGGCCATAAATGGCCCCCAATTAATTACTTTGTAGCTGGTTTGTAGCCTACATAACCTTCCGGAAGCTTTCTCTTCCATCTAAACACGATATTTGGTCTGAGCTCGAAAGAAGCAAAGAAAGGCACAGCAAGTCCTACAATTCCTTCAACCTTTAAAGAGATGAAGTTCATGTAAAAAAAGGAGTCATTTATATCTGAGATATTTGCTCCCTTGTAATCATAGTCTTCCACGTAATTTGCCTGAGAGCTCATTTCCTGGTGAACAAAGTCCCCTAGGGAAGTGAATTTAGCATCTTCAGCAAATAATGCCAGAGGGCCTATGAGAAAAAATATTGTTAAAATTAGTTTTTTCATATCAATTCCTTTTTATTTGTTTTTGTTTACCCAAAAAAGTAGCAACAGAGGTTTTGCAAAAATCTTGGCCGGTCCTACACTTCCCCCGAGAGAGAAAACATACGCAGACTTTATTTTTGATACAATCCACTTAGACTCTTTACCTTTTGCTTTTCTTCTTTCTGCTTTTTTATGGATCTTATTAGTAGTTTTGTAAGCAAATTTCATTGCTTTTTTCAAACCTTTTCGAACTTTCTTTCTGGCAAGTTTGAAAAGAGATTCTTTGATTCCTTTATCATAGTTTAATTTTGCTGATTTAGCATAACCAAAGTTAGTGGAATCATTATCTACGATAAGATTGATGGGTCTTTTTGCCGATTTGTCCAAAGCGCTTGGAGAGGTTCCATCTTTAAATCTTTTGAAATAAAATATTGGTATAACTGATCCACTGAAAGAGGCAACACCAACATTTCCACTAGCTCCAAATCCAACGGCCATACCTACTAATTTAAAAGTGAAGTCATGGTCTTCTGGGTTCCATTTATTTTCCAGATCTTCATAGGCCTTGGTCACTTCAAAGGAAAGGTCATGTAAAAGAGTTTTTGTGCCTTCTCGAATTTTCTTTCCTCTCTTGGAAAGAGATGCGTGATTTGCCATCTTATTTCCAGCAGGATTTTTGCTCATGATTCGAACAAATTCTAGACGAACTCTTATGGCCCCACCAACTTTCACTAAAACACCAACTGCTGGAACAAGAGATCCAGTAGCTGAAAAGTTCATGTCAAGTCTGACTTTAGCAGGTCTCCAGATGTATTTTGATTTGACGGATTTCATACCTTGAGTATAGGCGTAAAAATCTTCTGAAGCCGATTTCAGGTTTTTTCTGAATTCTTTTTCATCTTTAATCTTTTTAGAAGCGACCAATTGCTTAATGACTGGTTCTAACTCATTGGCAAGATCTTCTTGAGAAGATTGATCTGTAATGGTTACAGTTGGAATGGAAGATTCCAGATTTTCTTCTTTTACAGCTTTCTTTTTCTTTTTCGCCCAGTAGACTTCTAGAGCTTTAGTTCCCCCAAAGGCAAGAAGTCCGATTTTTCCAGAAAAACCTAGAGCAATGGATGTCTTGAATCCACCAAGATGCCATCCGTTTTTGGTAGCTTTATTTAGAGGATCATTTTCATAATCATCTAGCGCCCCTAGAGATGAACCTACCATGTTGGTAAAGAAATCATCGACAGAATTTAGTGAGTCACTAGTATTTGCCTTATCAATGCTTAGTCCATTTTCCGGCAGAGCATGCCAGTAAGAACTTAGGTGTCCTTCTTTTGCAACTGAAACTGTGCTTAAAAGCGAAAGAAGAAGGGTTGTTATTAAAATATGTTTCTTCATTGTATTCTCCTATTTCATAAAGTAGAGGTCAAAATAAGGGTTGATAGTGGCCTTAACCAACTCACCAATTCCAACCTGCATTTTAACCGCAAGACCGATATCAAATTGTTTAAATTCAAAGTGTTGTTCTGATCTGTATTGATTTTTAATTGCTGGAAGAACTTCCCCACCAACCTTGTTCAATACTTTGGTAACACGCTTGCTCCAACGCTTCGATTTCATTGGGATAACAATTTCCTCACCTGCTTCATCCAGTCCAATAAGTGCAATATTGTCGCTGGCAAAAACAGGAGTAACCATTGTCAAAAGAATTAAAGTTAGAAATAACTTTTTCAAATCAGACTCCTTTTTTGAGTTAAGTATTTGTGAAGATATATATCACTTATTGAACTTGGATAAAGTGATATTGGTAAGTTTTACAGGAAAGAAAAGTGGTCTTTTATGCTAGGCATGATGTAGGTCATTTTTTCTAGGATAAATAGCTTCTTTACCTCACTTTTGATTATGATGGGATTCACTATTATACAAAATCAAAAAACAGGCCCTAAAAATATCTAAATTCTATTTTTAGGATTTATAGAAAAAATACTATTTTGCACCACAAAGTTTTTAATAAAAAATCATGCATGGCATGCTAACTTTAGGTAACTCTCTAAGGGTAAAAAAAAAAGAATTCAAGAGTAAAAAAAAGATATATGAGATAAATCACTTTTTAGTATTCAAAAGATCACATTGTTAATATAGTTTTATCTATACTCTAACTTCAATTTTTACTTCTAATTTTAAAAAAAGTGAGTCCATATATGAGGGTCTTCCTTATACTGCTTTGTCTTTTTTTCCTTTCACCTAATATATTCTCTATTGAGCCGGCGGAGTATTTTACTAAGAAATGCATGAGTTGCCATACGGTAGGACAGGGAGATGATGTTGGTCCTGATCTTAAAGGGATAACTAAAAGACGAGATAAAAAATGGTTAATTCGTTTTATTCAAGAGTCCCAGTCGATGATTGAAGAAGGTGACCCGGTCAGTAATCAACTGTTTGAAAAATATAAAAGAAAGAAAATGCCTGATCAAGAGCTCGATGATGATGAGGTGGAAGAACTGTTGGCCTATATAGAAAGTGGAAAGGTAAAGGATGCAGTGGCAAATATGCGCTCCGCACTTGATGCAAATCCCTTTGAAATTCAAAAAGGGATGGAGCTTTTTACTGGAAAGTTAAAGTTATCTAAGGGAGGCCCTTCTTGTATTTCTTGTCATGAGGCCGGTAATTTAGGAGTGCTTGGAGGAGGGAGTTTAGGCCCAGATCTCACCAATGCTTATTCCAGTTATAACGATAAGGGACTTTCCAAAGTAATTACCAAAATTAATTTTCCTACCATGGTCAAAGTATATAAAAAACGCGGTTTAACTGAAGAAGAGGCCTTTCAAATTAAATCTTTTCTTTGGACCACTGACCGGCAGGAAAAAGAAGATCATGGTAATCAGAAAAAGTTTTTCTTCTTAGGATTGATAGGCTTCCTTCTTGCTTTAGGGGCCTTGGATCTTCTGTGGAAAAAAAGAACTAAAAAATCTCGTAGGCAGCAATAGGAGAAGATGATGACTTGGATTGATGACATTGTTTCACCCAAGACAAGATTGTGGGAAGAGTTTTATCGCAACAGATTTCAACACGATAAGATTGTACGATCTACCCATGGTGTTAACTGTACTGGAAGTTGCTCATGGAATGTCTGTGTAAAAGACGGAATAGTTACCTGGGAACTTCAGGCGGTGGATTATCCCCACTTTAATAAAGATGTTCCGCCATATGAACCAAGAGGTTGTCAGCGAGGAATTTCTTTTAGCTGGTATCTTTATAGCCCTATCAGAATTAAATACCCTTATATTCGTGGCGTATTGATGGATATGTGGCGTGAGGCACGAAATAAATTTGAAGATCCCATAGAGGCATGGGCCTACATCCAAGCAAATAAAAACATGCGAAAACGCTATCAAAAAGCGCGTGGTAAAGGCGGATTTAGACGGGCCAACTGGGAAGAGATGTTAGAGCTTATTGCAGCTTCTAATATCTATACTATTAAAAAATATGGGCCAGATCGAATCACTGGATTTTCTCCTATCCCCGCGATGTCTCAGATAAGTTATGCAGCGGGTGCAAGGTTTCTACAATTGATGGGAGGAGTGAACCTCTCTTTTTATGATTGGTATTGTGACCTTCCCCCAGCATCTCCTGAAATGTGGGGTGAGCAAACTGATGTTGCTGAATCGGCCGATTGGTATAACTCTAAGTTTATCGCCATCATGGGTGCCAATCTCAATATGACCAGAACTCCTGATTGTCATTTTATTCCAGAAGCACGAACCAATGGCTCAAAGGTCGTAGTTTTTTCTCCCGACTTTAGCCAGGTGGCCAAGTTCGGTGACGAATGGGTTCCAGTTCATGCCGGGCAAGACGGTGCTTTTTGGATGTCAGTCAACCATGTTCTTCTAAAAGAATTTCATCACGAACAACAAATACCTTATTTCTTAGATTATCAGAAAAAATATTCAGATAATCCATTTTTGGTTGTAGTGGAAGAGGGAGCTAATGGGTACCGTCCAGGGCGCTTCTTTCGTGCTAATCAAGTAGAAAAGTATGCTGGGGAAGATCTCGGAGATTGGAAATTTTTAGTCTTTGATGAAGACAGTAAAGATTTAAAACTTCCTAAGGGAACTCTTGGTCATCGTTGGCAGGATAAACAAGGGCAATGGAATCTTGAATTAAAAGATGGTAAGGACGATTCTCCAATTAATCCGACCTTGACTCTGTTAAATGACAGTGATGACGTCCTGCAGGTAGAATTTACAGAATTTGGTATTGATAAAAAATATAAGCGTGGAGTTCCAGTAAGATATATCACCAACACTGAAGGCAAAAAGGTTGCGGTTACCACAGTTTATGATCTTTTAATGTCCCAATATGGGGTCTCCCGAGGTCTTGAAGGAGATTATCCATCTTCTTATGATGATGAAACCGGATCTTATACTCCCGCCTGGCAAGAACGTTTTACTGGAATTGGTAAAGACACAGTTATTAGATTTGCCCGCGACTGGGGAAATACTGCTAAAGCAACAGATGGTAAGTGTTCAGTCATTATCGGTGCCGGTGTTGATCACTGGTATCATAATAATTTAATTTATCGTGCAGCTATGAACGCGCTAGTTTTTACCGGATGTGTTGGTAAAAATGGTGGAGGACTTAATCACTATGTTGGACAGGAAAAATTAGCTCCGGCCGCACCTTGGGGCTCAATTGCTTTTGCTAAAGACTGGCAAGGGCCTGCCCGATTGCAAAATGCTCCCTCTTGGCATTATATGCACACTGATCAGTGGCGCTATGATGGAGATTATCATGAAATAAATGCTTCGCCGGAAGAGCATCCCATGTCTACAGGACATACTGCTGATTTAAATGCGAAGGCAGTTAGAAATGGATGGCTCCCGTTCTATCCTCAGTATAAGGAAAATACTCTAGACCTATGTTCAGAGGCCCAGAAAAATGGGGCGACCAATGATGATGAAATTAAAGAATTTGTTTTTAATAAAATAAAAAATAAGGAAGTAACTCCGGCGATAGAAGATATTGATGCCGAAGAGAGTTTTCCACGAGTTTGGTACATCTGGCGGGGAAATGCCATTGGAACATCTGCTAAAGGACATGAATATTTTCTAAATCATTATCTCGGAACTCATACCAACAAAATTGCCGATGATTGTGCCCAAGATTCCGTTAAAGAAATTAAATGGCATGAAGAAGCACCTACCGGGAAAATGGATTTGGTGGTCGACATCAATTTTAGAATGGACACTAGTGCCCTCTATTCAGATATCGTTCTTCCAGCGGCCTCTTGGTATGAGAAATTTGATCTCAATACCACAGACATGCATACTTTTATTCATCCCTTGGCCGCGGCGATTGCGCCAGTATGGGAGTCTAAATCAGACTGGGCAATCTTTAGAGAGATGGCCCGAAAAACTTCCGAGCTTGCGAAAAGATATTTTACCGAACCGGTAAAAGATATTGTCACTGTTCCACTGCTACATGATTCTAAAGATGAGCTGGCGCAACCAACTATTAAAGACTGGGCCAAAGGGGAGTGTGAACCAGTGCTTGGGAAATCCATGTATAAGTTGGTGGTCTGTGAAAGAGATTATACTAAGATCTATGACAAATTCTGCTCTTTTGGTCCTAATGCTCGTAATAAACCAATAGGTGCCCATGGTGTCAGCTATTCGATAACCGATTTTTACGACGGCATGTTAAAGACCCATCCCACTCATGAGTTTGATGGTAATACTTACCCCTCCCTTGAAAATGATATTGATGCTTGTAATGCTATTTTACATTTGGCATCTGAAACGAATGGTGAGCTAGCGTATCGGGCATATGAAAATGTTGAGAAAAAAGTAGGACTACCTCTAAAGGATATCGCTGAAAAAAATCGTAGTATCAGGATGCAATTTACCGACATTCAGGCGGCACCAAAAAGAATCCACTCAAGCCCCATCTGGTCGGGATTAATTGAGGATGGACGAACTTATTCTGCCTTTACTTATAATGTTGATCGAATGGTTCCTTGGAGAACCTTAACTGGAAGACAAAGTCTATACCTAGATCATGAAGGATATATAGCTTTTGGGGAAAATCTTCCAACTTATAAACCATCTCCTAGTCCTGAGGCCTATGGAGATCTCAGAAAAACTAAACCAGAAGGAAATTGTCTAAGACTTAATTATCTTACTCCTCACGGCAAGTGGCATATTCATTCCACCTATGGAGATACCCTGAGAATGTTAACTCTTTCCAGAGGAACTGAACCATTTTGGATTAGCCCGGAAGACGCGGATAAACTGGAAATTAAAGATAACGACTACGTAGAAGTATTTAATGACCACGGTGTAGTTGTAACCAGGGCCAATGTCAGTGTTAGAATTCCACCTGGTGTTTGTATTGTCTATCACGCTACTGAAAGAACTTACTCAGTTCCCAAGTCTCCCTTAAGAGGAAATAAAAGAGCGGGTATGAATAATTCTTTAACCCGGGTTCATTTAAAACCTAATTTGATGCTTGGTGGATACGCACAGTTTACTTACCACTTTAATTATTGGGGCCCCACAGGGGTTAATCGGGATACTCACATATTGGTTAGGAAATTAGACAAGGTTACTTGGTAAAAAAGGAAAGGTTTAAAAATGGATATTCGGGCCCAAATCTCAATGGTTTTTCATCTTGATAAGTGTATCGGGTGTCATACATGTTCTATCGCCTGTAAAAATGTTTGGACTGACCGCAAAGGTGCAGAATACATGTGGTGGAATAATGTAGAGACCAAGCCAGGCACTGGTTATCCTCACCGCTGGGAAGATCAAGAAGACTATAAAGGTGGCTGGGAGAAAAAGGGTGATAAAGTCGAGCTCAAGGGTGCAGGAAAGTTTCGAGGTTTGAAAAATATATTTCATAACCCCAGTCAACCAGTAATGGATGATTATTATGAACCCTGGACTTATAAATATAGTGATCTTATTGATTCTCCAGAAGGGGACGACCAACCCACGGCACGTCCGGTGTCTCTTATTACGGGTAAACATATTGATCTTAAATCAGGCCCTAATTGGGACGATGATTTAAGTGGATCAGAGATATATGCCAAAAATGATCCGAACTTTTCGGTCTTAGATAAACAGGAGCAGGAAGATTTATTTAAGTTAGAAAAAATGGTGATGAGTTATCTTCCTCGTATTTGCAACCACTGTCTCAATCCAGCTTGTCTCGCCAGTTGTCCTTCCGGGGCAATTTATAAAAGAGGTGAAGACGGAGTAGTTCTCATAAATCAGGAAGTCTGTCGTGCTTGGAGAATGTGTGTAACTTCTTGTCCTTATAAGAAATCTTATTATAACTGGAGTAGTGGTAAATCAGAAAAATGTATTCTCTGTTACCCACGAATCGAAGCTGGTGAAGTTCCAGCTTGCATGCATTCATGTGTAGGACGAATTAGATATTTAGGTGTTCTACTCTACGATGCTGATAAGCTGGAGTCAGTTGTTCATATGGATGAGAATAAATTAATCGACGGCCAGATGGATGCCATTGTTAATCCACATGATCCTGAAATTATCGAACAGGCACGAAAAAATGGGATACACGATTCCATGATCGAGGCGGCCCAAAAATCGCCTATTTATAAATGGGTAAAGGAGTGGGGACTTGCTCTTCCTTTACATGCAGAGTATCGAACTATTCCCATGCTTTTTTATGTACCGCCTCTCTTACCTATAATGGGGAATGTAAGTGAGAATATCTACGATAATAAAAATGAAACGTATTTCACCAGCATTGATCAATGTCGACTTCCCATAAAATACCTTGCCGGTCTTTTTTCTGCTGGAGATGAAGGGCGAATTCGTCATGTGCTTAAAAAATTAATGGCGGTACGAATTCACCGGCGTGGAGAAAGTGTTGGAGATATTGAAAAAGAATATGTTGCTGGCGCTTTAAAGGAAGTTGGGATGAGTCCAGAAATGGGAGAGGCCATCTATAAACTCTCATCTTTGTGTACTTTTGAAGAACGATTTGTTGTTCCTGCTTCTCATCGAGAAGAGGCCATTGAGATGACTAAAATGGTTCTAGAACAAAAAGGTGAAGTCGGGTTTGGCTTTTCCGATAGACCGGATAGGGTTTTATAGTATGAATACATTTGAACCTCTCGCTAAAATTATTAGCTATCCAGATGCTAACTTTAAAAAAAACCTTGGAAAGGTCTTAGCTGATTTAAAGGATTCAAATGCCTTTGAATATTTAGACAAATTTGACAAGGCAATTGCGAATCTAAATTTAGCGGACTTAGAAGAGAAATATACCAAGACCTATGACATTCAAGGGCAATGTTGTTTGGACGTGGGATATATCCTTTTTGGTGAGGACTATAAAAGGGGACAGTTTCTAGTAGAGATTAATAGACTAGCAAACGAACACCAAATTGATACTGAGTCTGAATTACCTGATCACTTGCCCAATATGCTTAAGATCCTTGCTAAAATGAATGAACCGGAAAAAAAGGAATTGATTGAAAAAACTCTTCTTCCGGCACTAGAAAAAATGTTGGAGAACTTTGGTCATAACAACAATCCATTTTCTCTACCCTTAAAAGCGATTGAAACCTATTTGCATGCCAGTTTTAATATTGACAGAAAAATTTTTGGAGGGCCTGTATTATGTTAAACCTCTTTCTTTTTGTGATACTTCCCTACGTTGCCATCATTTTGGAACTGGTAGTCTCGATTTATCGCTATTATAACAATAGTTATAAATTCTCTTCACTCTCTTCTGAATTTTTGGAGAGTGACCAGCTTTTTTGGGGATCAGTTCCTTTTCACTACGGGATTATCACTATTTTACTTGGGCATGTAATCGGATTTTTATTTCCCAGTCATGTATTGGCCTTCGGTGCTGTTCCAGTAAGACTTTTAATCATTGAAGTAACCGCCTTGATTTTTGGACTTTTGGCCTTGTTTGGTCTCATCATGTTGGTAAAAAGAAGGATGACTGATCCCAGGGTTCAGGTGGTTTCTACAAAAATGGATTTTTTCATTTTAATTCTTCTGCTTCTCCAAGTCGCTTCTGGCGTGGGAACTGCAGTTATGTATCGTTGGGGAATGAATTGGTATGCAATTTCCATGGTTCCATATCTGAAATCTTTGGTTTTCTTTAAACCAGATATGAGCTATGTGGCCTCCATGCCGTGGATGGTGAAGTTTCATATAGTGAATGCTTTTTTAATTATAGCGGTTCTGCCCTTTACTAGGCTGCTCCACTTTTTAGTATTGCCAGTTCATTACTTATGGCGATCCTGGCAGGTGGTAATTTGGAATTATGATAGAAAAAAAATCCGGAAGTCCAAGTAGGTTTATAAATGAAAAAAATAGCACTACTTCTTATTACAGGTATCATCATCGGTCTAACTGTGATCTTAACTAGAACGGGTAGGGAAATGAATTTTAACAAGGGATATGAGCCACAACAGCCCATTAATTTTTCCCATAAAATTCATGCAGGTGAGAGGGAAATAAAGTGTCTCTATTGCCATTTTGCCGCGGAAAAGGGCCGTCATGCGGGGATACCTCCAACTGAAATCTGTATGAATTGCCATGCCAAGATTAAAAAAGGTTCGGAAGAAATTGATAAATTAAAAGACTATATCAAAAAAGGAAAAAATATTGAATGGATTAAAGTTCATCACTTTCCCGATTTCGCTTATTTTAATCATAGTCAACATGTCCGGGTAGCAAAACTCGATTGTCAAAAATGTCATGGGCCTGTGGAAACTATGACTAGGGTAAAACAACAAAAAACATTGAACATGGGTTGGTGCTTAGATTGTCACAGAGAAAAGGGTATTGCACCTCCTAATGATCATAAAAGCAAGGCCGGCGGCGACTGCGCTCGCTGCCATTACTAAATTTTGGGTTTAATATGGAAAATGGTAATCAACCTTACTGGCAAGATGTAGAGAACAAGATTATTGATTCTGCTGTTTTAAAGTCAGAGTTTTCCGAAGGGGAACTTAACTTTGATATCGGAAGTATAAAAAAGAGTCGCCGAAATTTTTTGCAAATAATGGGGTTTTCTTTTACCGCTTTGCCTTTGGCCGGTTGTTTTAGAATTCCTGTAAAAAAGGCCATACCATATCTCCATAAAAGTGATCAAGTTGTTCCCGGTGTGGCCAATTGGTATGCTACGGCCATGGATCCTATGCAGGGCTGTGCTCTTTTGGTTAAAACCCGTGAGGGAAGGCCTGTGAAAATTGAGGGTAATCCACTCTCTTTAATAACTAAAGGCGGAACTTTACCCACTTGTCAGGCGAGTGTCCTCTCTCTTTATGATTCTCACAGATATAAAGGCCCTATTTTAGATGGCCGGGAAGTCAGCTGGGATGTTATCGACAACCATTTAAAATTAAAGCTAGAAAATGCTAAAGGAAAAGAGATCGTCTTGGTTTCTTCTACCATAAGTAGTCCTTCATCTTTAAGACTTATAGCAGAGCTTAAAACACGTTATCCTAATTTTTCTCATGTGGTTTATGAACCCAGCTCTATGAGTTCCATATTAAATGCTAATGAGGCAACTTTTGGTGCTGCAGTCTTTCCCCAATATAAATTTGATAGGGCCGATATTGTAGTGAGTTTTTCTGCTGACTTTCTTGGCAGCTGGATATCTCCAGTGGAATACACGAAACAATACTCCTCTCGCCGAGATCTTCTTAAAAATGAGAACATGCAAGAGCACGTTCACTTTGAATCCATTATGACTCTCACCGGAAGTAATGCCGATAAAAGAATTACCGTTTCACCCCAAGAGGAAAATAATTTGATTGTTAACCTTTTGGCCCAGCTTCAAAAGTTAAGTGGGGAGTACTATCTACCTCAAGGTCAAAAATTACCAACAACTAATCTAGACCTAGTCTCTAGCTTGGCAAAAAAACTGATGGATAAAAAAGGTCGTTCATTGGTTGTTAGTGGATCTCAGGATAAGCATGTCCAAATTTTAATAAATGCTATCAATTCATTGCTGAATAACTATGGAAAAACCCTAGTTGTAAAAGAGAATCCTTATTTTAAAGGGCCAAATGATCTTAAAATGAGCGAGCTTGTTTCTAATGCACAAAAAGGGAAAGTTGGTGCAGTCTTATTTTGGGATAGTAACCCTCTTTATGACTTTGGAAAAGCAGAGGAGCTTTCAAGTGCTCTACAAAATGTAGAGGTAAAAGTTTCTTTTGCCAGTGCGCCGGACGAAACGTCAAAAGCTTGTACTCATATTATGCCAAATAATCATTTTCTTGAATCATGGAATGACTATTTTTCGGCACCAGGTGTTTTAAGTTTCGCCCAGCCGGTAATTCAACCACTCTTTGGCTCGCGAATGGTACAGGAGAGCTTACTTAAATTAGCAGGGAAAAAGGCAGATTATTATAATTATCTTAAAGAGACATCAAAGAATAATTTTTTTAAATATCAAAGTAAATTTTTAAGTTTCACTGATTTTTGGAGTCGTAGTGTTCACGATGGTGTGGTTGTTTTAAAAGAAAGATATAATCAATTAACCCGATTTAATAAAACTAGTGCATCGACCGCTTTCGCTGCTCTTAAGAAAATAGATTATAAGGATGGTTCGTCTTTAGTTTGTTATCAAAAGATTTCTATGCGCCTGGGGAAAATGGCCAACAATCCCTGGCTTCAGGAACTTCCAGATCCCATTACAAAAGTTACCTGGGATAATTATTTCCTTGTTAGTGTTAAAAAAGCAAAGTCCATGGGACTTAAAACTGGTGATGAAATTAGTGTAGATTCAGGAAATTATAAACTTACCTTACCAGTAGTAGTGCAGCCAGGTGTGAGCGAAAATATCATAGGTGTGGCACTCGGTTATGGCCATCATGTCGGCGGTAAAGTGGCCAAAGATGTGGGAGGAAATGCCTATCCTTTTATGCAGTATAGAGGGAAAAACTTAAGTGGAACCGTTCATGGAATAAAAGTTTCTAAAACTGGTACCTTTAAGGCCTTGGCCTTGACTCAAACTCATCACTCTATGGAGGGGCGAGATATTGTTCGTGAAACAACTTTAAAAGATTGGAAAAATAACCAATCTGCTGGAAATCCCCCCCAAGTTAAATTGATTAGTCTTTGGCCTAAACATGACCAAACGGGACATCAATGGGCGATGGCGATTGATCTTAATAAATGTACCGGTTGTTCAGGTTGTATTATCAGTTGTAATGCTGAAAATAATGTTCCGGTAGTAGGCCGGGAAGAAGTAAAGAATCGCCGTGAAATGCATTGGCTTAGAATTGATCGTTACTATAAAGGAGATGATGAAAATCCTGAAGTAGTTCATCAACCTCTTATGTGCCAACATTGTGACAATGCTCCTTGTGAAACCGTTTGTCCGGTACTCGCTACAGTTCAAAGCTCCGATGGACTGAATCAACAAGTTTATAACCGCTGTGTTGGAACCAGGTATTGTGCAAATAACTGTCCTTATAAGGTTAGGCGCTTTAACTGGTTTGATTACGCTCACGATGACAAATATGCAAATATGGTCTTAAACCCTGATGTATTAGTGCGCTCAAGAGGAGTTATGGAAAAATGCTCCATGTGTATTCAGCGAATTCAGGAAGGGAAATTACAGGCCAAAATAGATGGGCGAGCTCTTAAAGATGGTGAAATTAAAATGGCCTGTCAGCAAAGTTGTCCAGGTGATGCCATTGTCTTTGGGGATATTAATGATCCAAAGTCACAAGTTTCAAAATTACTTAAAAATGCTAGAAATTATAGACTACTTGAGGAATTAAACGTGAGACCACGAGTAAATTACCTCACCAAAGTTAGAAATAAGGGTTAAGAATATGGCCGAGCATACTTCAAAACTTAGAATTCCCCTTATAACCAAATTTAGAGGGTATAAGGGAATCTCTGATGATATTTTAAATTCGGTAGAAGGGAAACCAAATATTGGTTGGTACCTCGCTTTTATGGTGGCCGCCTCGGCCTTAGTGGTTGGATTTGCGGCCGTCACCTACCAAATCCTCAACGGGATAGGAACTTGGGGACTTAATAAAACAGTTGGCTGGGCCTGGGATATTACCAATTTTGTTTTTTGGGTTGGTATCGGACATGCTGGAACTTTAATTTCTGCCATCTTGCTTCTCTTTAGACAGAAATGGAGAACCTCTATCAATAGATCTGCCGAAGCGATGACAGTTTTTGCTGTTATGTGTGCCGGTATCTTTCCTATCATTCACATGGGTAGACCTTGGCTTGCTCACTGGATGTTCCCTTTTCCCAATATGCGGGGGGATCTCTGGGTTAACTTTAGATCGCCACTTCTTTGGGATGTGTTTGCCATCGGTACCTACTTTATCGTTTCCGCTGTCTTTTGGTATGTGGGGATGATCCCTGATTTGGCCTCTCTAAGAGATCGCGCTAAAAAAGGTATAAGAAAAAAGTTTTTTGAAATTTTAAGTTGGGGATGGAATGGATCACACCGTACTTGGCACCGTTATGAAGTTTTATGCCTTATTCTGGCGGGACTAGCGACACCATTAGTTGTCTCGGTTCATACCATTGTATCTTTTGACTTTGCTACCTCGGTAATTCCCGGATGGCACACCACTATTTTTCCTCCTTATTTTGTTTGTGGGGCAGTCTTTTCAGGCTTTGCCATGGTTTTAACCTTACTCATTATAACTCGTAAGGTGATGAACTTTGAAAACTATATAACCATTGCCCATATCGAGGCCATGTGTAAGGTTTTAATCGTCACCGGTATGATTGTCTCCCTTGCTTATGGAACAGAGTTTTTTATCGCCTGGTACAGTGGAAACCCTTATGAACAGTATGCTTTTATCAATCGAGCGACAGGGCCTTTCGCCTGGGCCTACTGGACCATGGTCACCTGTAATGTAATCTCACCACATTTTTTCTGGTTTAAAAAAATTAGAACCAACGTTGTAGCGGTTTTCATTCTCTCCATTGTGGTTAACATCGGAATGTGGTTTGAAAGATTTGTTATTATTGTAACATCACTACATCGAGATTATCTCCCATCTAGTTGGGCGATGTATTCACCTACTAAAATTGAGATAATGACTTTTATTGGTAGCTTTGGTCTGTTCTTTACCCTGTTTTTACTTTTCATTAGATTTTTCCCGGCCATCAATGTGGCCGAGGTTAAATCGGTGCTTAAATATGCGAGGAAAAGTCATGAGTAACAAGAACTTCTTACTTGGGATTTTTGAAGATGAAGAGCATTTAGTAAATGCCAGCAAAGAATTAAAAGATAAAAAAATTCCTATCTTTGATGTCTACACGCCTTTTCCTCTTCATGGCCTGGATGATTTGCTTGATATTAAAAGAAGCCGTCTCCCCTATATTACTTTTATCGGAGGCATTATAGGTCTTAGTGTCGGTCTTTGGTTTCAGATTTGGACTTCAAAAGTTAGCTGGCCTTTAAATGTCGGTGGCAAGCCCTTTAACTCTTTTACTGCGTTTATTCCCGTGGCCTTTGAAATTACTGTTTTATTTGGCGCTTTGATAACTGTGGCAGCTTTCTTTTTTCGTACTCGCCTTTTTCCTGGGAAAGCGGGAGATATACCAGATATAAAAATTACTGAAGATGCTTTTGTCTTAGCGGTAGAACTTAAAAGTTCGGCCATTGATCCAGATCTTGTTAGCTCTATCTTTTCTACCCATAAAGCTAAGGAAATTAAGACTAAGAGGGGGATGAAGTGAAACATATTATTTTTCTTTTATTACTCCCATTGATCTTTAGTTGTTCTCGCAACGACTCAAATGGTGGATATGAGTTTTTAACTGATATGGTTTACCCCGTTCCTTATGAGGCCTATTCAGCAAATGAATTGATGAAAGATGGAAAGACTATGCAGCTTCCTCCAAAAAATACTATTGCTCGAGGAAAAATGCCCTTTCCTTATGGCGTAGGTTTAGATGAGGCCAAAAGAGCAGGAAGAGAGTTGAAAAATCCTTTTCCCAAAACGAAAGAATCATTGGCCCGTGGCGGGGAAGTTTATAAAAATTACTGTCTGCTTTGCCATGGGACTCAAGGTAAAGGTGATGGGCCACTTATTCCTAAGTTCCCCAACCCACCTTCGCTTACGGGAAAACGTTTGCTTAAATATTCTGATGGCAGACTTTTTCATATTATAACAAATGGTTCGGGGGACATGCCCTCACACGGTGAACAGATTTACTATAAGGATCGCTGGTTCTTGGTTCAATATGTTAACTTTTTACAAGAAACTTTTAGAAAAAAATAAGAGGTTTGAAGTGGGAAATATTACTGAAAAATTCAACTTCAAGATAAAAACCAAGAGACTATTAGTCACCGGTTGCTTGGTCGGTATCTTTTGTTTCGTTTGGAGCTTTCTTGATTCTCCTGAGCGCGCCTGGATAAATTATCTGGTAGATTTTTTCTATTTTATGTCACTGGCCCTTGGCGGGGGATTTATATTGGCGCTAACAGCAGTTACAAGTGCTGCTTGGGCAACACCCTATAAGAGACTACTTGAGGCATTGACCAAGTTTCTACCCTATGGCCTGATTTTAGGGGCCGGTCTTTTCTTTGGTATTCATACGCTATATGAGTGGAGTCATCCTGAATTGGTGGCAAAAGATGAGATCCTTCAGGGGAAATCCATTTATCTCAATGTGGGATTTTTTATGGCGAGAATGGCCTTTTTTATTCTTGTTTGGTGGGGGCTGACCAAAATACTGACTTCTCTTTCGCTTAAACAGGACAAAAATCCAGAATTTTCTCTTTCCGCTAAGATGACGAAATGGGGAGCGATATTTTTAATCGTTTTTGCCTTTACCTATTCTTTTGCCAGCTTTGATTGGCTTATGTCGGTTAGACCTCATTGGTTTAGCACCATCTATGGGATTTATACTTTTTCCGGACTCTTTGTGAATGTTCTTGCCGTCGTAACCCTGATGCTCATATGGATGCAAGGTAAAGGTTATTACAAGGATGTTATAAATGAAAATCACTATCATGACCTGGGGAAATTGATCTTTGGGTTCAGTTCTTTTTGGGCCTATATCTGGATCTCGCAATATTTGCTTATTTGGTACGCTAATATTCCCGAAGAAACGGGATATTTTTTACAAAGAGAAATACATGGTTGGGATTGGTTGTTCTTTTTTAACCTGGGTATCAATTGGCTTATTCCTTTTTTCGCCTTGATGACTAGAAAAGCAAAAAGAAGCACTTTTATCTTAGGGCGAGTCTGTATCTTACTTATTATTGGCCGTTGGTTGGATATATATTTAATGGTTGCACCCGATGTTTATCATCACGCGGGAGTGACCAATCCGCAAATTGGCATTCCTGAGATAGGTATCGCCATTGGTCTTGCCAGCTTTTTTATTCTCGTTGTGGGGAGGGCCTTAAGCAAGACACCATTGATGCCCAAAAATGATGCCTTTTTACAGGAAGGATTAAATTTACATCAGTAAATAAGGAGATATAAATGAGCGATAAAACTAATTTAACGGAGTGGAATGTAGAGGATGAATCCTTTTGGAATTCCACGGGCAAACAGATTGCCAGTCGGAACTTATGGGTTTCTATCCCCAACCTTTTATGCGGTTTTGCCGTGTGGTTATACTGGAGTATTATCACAGTACAAATGCTCAATGTGGGTTTTCCTTTTGAAAAAGGTGAACTCTTTACCCTGATGGCCATTGCGGGACTAACCGGTGCGACTCTTCGAATTCCAAGTACTTTTTTTATCCGTCCTTGCGGAGGACGAAATACTATTTTTTGGACCTCAGCACTGCTCATCCTTCCTGCATTAGGAGTGGGGATTGCGTTGCAAGACCAAAATACTCCCTTGTGGATATTTCAACTTCTCGCCCTGCTCTCTGGTTTTGGTGGCGGAAACTTTGCTTCCTCTATGAGCAATATTTCCTTTTTCTACCCCAAAAAAGTTCAAGGGATGGCCTTAGGATTAAATGCGGGACTTGGAAACTTTGGTGTAACCACCATGCAAATTTTAGTTCCACTCGTTATGACCTTTGGGCTTTTTGGTGGAACTCCAATGACCTTGATTAAGCCAAGTGGTTCTCTGCTCGGCAAAATACCCGTTGGCGAATTATCTTATATTCACAATGCAGGTCTTATTTGGGTACCTATCCTGATTGTTTTTGTAATTATGGCCTTCTTTAAAATGAACAATATAAAAACGCAGCAAGTATCTCCTAATGTAGATTCAACCTTGGCCGCTATTGGCAAGATGAGTTGGCTTTTATTTTTAGGATTTGTCACCGCTATCTTTGGACTTGTTTTGCTTTTAAAAGTTGGATTGTCTAAATGGCTCGTGCTTCCTATCGTCATTGTCTCAACTGTTTATCTCATGAAACTGCTATCTCCGGGACAGTTAAAAGAATCACTAACAAGACAGTACGCAATTTTTAAAAATAAACACAATTGGGTCATGACTATCATCTACACCATGACCTTTGGAAGTTTTATCGGCTTTTCTGCGGCCTTTCCTCTTTCCATTAAAGTTATCTTTGGCTTTCAACATATCGCAGGCCCAGGTGGAGTATTTGATCACAGTATGATTAATCCTAATGGCCCTTCGGCCTTGGCCTACGCCTGGCTTGGACCTTTTATTGGAGCTTTAATTCGACCAGTAGGAGGATGGATATCTGATAGAGTTGGTGGCGCCTTAGTTACTCAAATTTGTTCGTTAACTATGGTTGGTGCTGCTTTAGGTGTTGCCTACTATATGCACGCAGCTTATATGTCTGCCACTCCAGAGCAGTTTTTCATGCCTTTCTTTCTGCTCTTTTTACTACTATTTTTGGCCACTGGAATTGGTAATGGTTCTACCTTTAGAACTATCGCCGTGATTTTCAATCAAGAGCAAAGAGGACCTGTTCTTGGCTGGACTTCAGCAGTTGCAGCTTATGGTGCTTTTATTATTCCAAAAGTTTTTGGTGAACAGATTAAAGCGACTACTCCGGAGTATGCACTGTACGGATTTGCAGCTTTTTATCTTTTCTGTGCCGTTTTAAACTGGTGGTATTATTTAGGGCCTAAGGCCGATTATAAAAATCCTTAGGGAGGATCATTTTTTATGGAAATTAAAAACCAAGCGACCAAGATTGATCTTTTTAACTTTTCTACCAGACCGATGCGGGCATTCCATGTTACATGGTTTGCCTTCTTCTTATGTTTTTTTGCCTGGTTTGGTATTGCGCCCCTGATGGCCATTGTTCGGGAAGAACTTCATTTAACTAAAACGCAAATTGGAAATACCATTATCGCCTCCGTGGCAATTACTATTGTTGCCAGACTTTTTGTTGGTTGGCTCTGTGATAGAATTGGGCCAAGGCTCAGTTATACATGGCTTTTAATGCTTGGGTCTTTGCCGGTCATGGGAATTGGTTTCGCTCACAACTATGAAACTTTTTTACTTTTTCGTTTAGCAATCGGCGCCATTGGTGCTTCTTTTGTTATTACCCAATTTCACACTTCCGTAATGTTTGCACCCAATGTGGTGGGAACAGCTAATGCCACTACCGCTGGTTGGGGGAATCTCGGAGGCGGGGTAACCCAGATGATTATGCCTTTGGTTTTTGCCGCTTTTATCGCCATGGGATTTTCCACCTTTTGGTCATGGCGCTTGGCCATGGTAATTGCCGGGGCGGTTTGTTTTGTTACCGGTATTGCCTATTACTACCTAACCACAGACCTTCCAGATGGGAACTATAAGGAACTAGGAATTACCCATCAAAGAAAGGAAAATATAAAATCAGGTGGATCCTTTTTAGATGCTTTAAAGGATTCCCGGGTTTGGATGCTGTTTTTTGTTTATGGTGCCTGTTTTGGTATCGAGCTAACCATTAACAATATTGCCGCTCTCTATTTTAAAGATTATTTTGGCCTGGGAGTTAAAACTGCAGGTCTGGTGGCCGGACTGTTTGGGCTGATGAATATATTTGCTCGAACTACTGGTGGTATAATTGGTGATAAATTTGGCCATAAATGGGGACTTAGAGGAAGGGTTAAATGGCTCTTCTTAGCAATTTTGGTCGAAGGTTTTGCTCTCATTATCTTCTCGCGTATGACCATTCTTCCTCTAGCTATTGGCACCATGGTTATCTTTTCTCTTTTTACGCAAATGTCGGAAGGTGCTACATATTCAGTAGTACCCTTCGTTAATAAAAAGGCCTTAGGAGCAGTTTCAGGAATTGTTGGAGCTGGAGGGAATTTAGGGGCAGTTGCCGCCGGTTTTCTTTTTAGATCACCTGACCTTTCCTATCCTCAGGCCTTAATGATTTTAGGATTTGTGGTTATAGGCCTATCCTTTTTTGCCTTAGCAGTTCGCTTTTCACCTCAAGCTGAACAAGAGGCCAAGAAGGCCCATTATGATGCCCATCAGAAAAGAATTGCCTTAGAAAAGGAAAGAAAAAAGGCCAAGGGAGATATCCAACCGGTTCTTTTACCAGAGCTGATCAGATCATTTGCACCTCTTGATTTACTGAGAATGTTTTTAGGAGGGGCCTTAGCAATTAAGGGAATCTATTTCATTATAAATATGCAGGCACTTGAAGTTCTCACCGGTCAAATCGGTCAGTTTCAAAACGTGACTGCCTGGTATGTAATCTTTGCCCACGTGGTGGGAGGAATTTCCATAGCTCTTGGATTTGCCACAAGGTTTGCTTCGGTGATTAATATGTCGGTTCTGCTTGGGGCCATTTTATTCGTTCATCGGAGCTCACCATTTTTTGGCGCGGGAGAGGAACTACAATTTTCCATGTTAGTTCTGGCCTGCCTTGGAGTTTTGGCCTGGGCCGGAAATGGGAAGTTTTCTTTAGATTATTTACTAAAAGAAGCATAAATTCAGGGCGGCCCTAGGTCGCCTCTTTTAAAGGAGCTTTTTTTGAAGGTTACTGAAATCCTCAAAGAGGAACATCAAGATATTTTAAGACATCTAGGAAAGATGAAGGATGTTTTTTCCTCTCCAAATTGGCAGAACGTTAAAACATGGCAATATTTTATTTCCTTTTTAAAGATCTATGCTGATAAATTTCACCATATCAAGGAAGAGGATATCTATTTTCCGTGGATGCAAGAAAAAAATCCAGAGTTAGAACATGGGCCCCTTAAATGTATGCTCCACGAACACAAACAAACTAGGGCGCTGATTAGTCAGGCCGATTACGAGTTAGAGAAAATAGCTAAAGGAGATTTGAGTAAATGGCCTATCTTCAAGGACACAATGGAACTCTATATACGCACTCTAGAGGAACATATTCATAAGGAAGATAATGTCCTATATCGGTTTGCCGAAGGTCTTAATAGTGAACATAAAGATGGTGATAAGCTCATGCTGCCCTTATTTAACCTTGTTGAGGTGAATTATAAGGATCAGGTCGCTCAATTTAAAGAAATTGGCCAAATTAGCACTTTCCAAATATAAAAAGGCCATAAACAATTAAAGAGGACTTAAGATGTCAAAAATTAGCGATGATTCGCTTGGAAATTTATTAACTGTCATAGGCCATTACGCCTTTGAGACCTTAGAAGAGACAATCTCCTTTGAGGAAAAGACTGAGGAGCAAAGAGAAGAAATTGTTAAGGCCTCAGTTAAAATGATGGAAATTGCGGCCATTATCACAGTTAAGTTTTTTGATTCTGAAGCTCTCAATCTTAAAAATCTGGATGAGGTTCATCAGGCCTTAGAGAGTAAGGATTTTGAAAAAGCAAATTTGCTTATGTCTAAGTAGGTATAATGTATTCTGAAAAAGTTTTACAGCGGATGAAAAAGCCTCTTTTTAGAGAAGATTTAAAAGAGCGTGAACTCTTTTTAAATGATAATATTCCAGGTTCTTTTTCTTTTGAAATAGATTCATCAAGTCATCATGGGCAAATTTTGATTTTTGGTATCCTGGATAAAAATCAAATGCCTTCCGTTTTTGCTGGTATAAAATATTCCTCAAATATTACAGATGAAAAACTTTCCTTTTTAGATGCATTAATTGAACTTTTAAATGGCCAGGATATAACAAGATTAAAATCCATTAGTATTCGTGAGGTAGAAAGTTTTCTAAGAAATGATAATATCACACCCTCGTATGAGGAGGGATATAACTCTTTGATTCCAATATTTGATAAAGTAGTAAAAGGCCTCACTAATATTGAGGAACCTCAGAGTAAAGAAAAAAGGTCTCCAAATATCAATGATGATTACAGACCTGGAGACAGTCCTACGATTTCTCAGGCCAAGTTTTTAGAGCTAAACACTAATGAGAAAAAAAATATTATAGATGATATTATATTCAAGTTTATAGCTAAACCGCTAGGTCTTGATGGGGGAGGGGTTACCCCTGTATTTGTAGATGATTCGATGGTGGCGATAGAATATTTGGGTGCCTGTATAAATTGTAATTACTCTTTAACTTCAACATTAAGCTTTATTCAAAAAGTGATTCAGTTAGAAACAGAAAACCCCAACTTATTGGTAGTTACAGACTCTTAGGTAGCTTTTTTACCTTTTCGATTAGATATTCCTTGTGCTATGAGTAACACTTTATATTAAAAATTTGAGGTTTTTATGATTAGCACCAGCAATATCACCATGAGTTATGGCGGACAAAAATTATTTGAAGACGTAAATATTAAGTTCATGCCAGGTAACTGCTACGGATTAATAGGTGCCAATGGTGCAGGAAAATCAACTTTCATAAAAATCTTATCCAGTGAAATCGAAGCTCAAAGTGGACAGGTTAATATTACTCCTGGTGAGCGACTTTCTATTTTAAAACAAGATCATTATGCCTATGAAGAGGAACAAGTTTTAAATACCATTTTAATGGGGAATCAAGATTTACATAAAATTATTGTGGCAAAAGATGTCATTTACGCAAAAGAAAATTTTACTGATGAAGATGGAATAAAGGCCTCAGAGCTTGAGGATCAGTTCTCTGAACTCAATGGCTGGGAGGCAGAGTCCGAAGCTGGAAGTTTATTGGCCGGACTTGGTCTTGGAGCAAAATATCTTGATAAAAAGATGAAAGAATTAAATGGAGCTGAAAAAGTCAAAGTCTTATTGGCCCAGGCGATTTTTGGCAATCCTGATATTTTACTTCTTGATGAGCCAACCAACCATTTAGATATTGCCTCCATCCAGTGGTTGGAAAATTTTATTATGGATTTTAAAAATACTGTTATTGTCGTCTCTCACGATCGACATTTTCTCAATAAAGTCTGTACTCATATCGCTGATATTGATTATCAAAAAATCAACAACTACACGGGAAATTATGAGTTTTGGCGCACCTCTTCGGAGCTTGCAAGAAATTTAAGGTCTAATGAAAATAAAAAGATGGAAGATAAAGCAAACGATTTAAAGGCATTTATTCAGCGCTTTAGTGCCAATGCTTCAAAGTCCAAGCAGGCAACTTCCAGACAAAAACAACTGGATAAATTACAACTAAAGGATTTACCTGTTTCAACTCGTAAATATCCCTTTGTGCAATTTAAACCTAATCGAGAGGCCGGTAAGGATATTTTAACCGTTACAGGGATCAGCAAGTCTATTGATGGAGTTAAGATTCTCGATAATGTTAGTTTCACAGTTAAGAAGGGAGATAAAATTATTTTTCTTAGTAGTAGTGATTTGGCAAAAACAACCCTTTTTCAAATACTCATGGGAGAGCTTGAACCCGATGCCGGAGAGTTTACTTGGGGAGTGACGATTACTAAAGCTTATTTCCCAAGCGATAATTCTAGTTATTTTGATAGCGGAAAGCTAGATATTATCAATTGGTTAAGACAGTTTTCAAAAGATCAGCATGAGTCTTTTTTACGAAGCTTTTTAGGTAAAATGTTATTTACAGGAGAAGAATCATTAAAGAAAACGAATGTCTTATCAGGGGGAGAGAAGGTTCGTTGCATGCTTGCAAAAATGATGCTTTCTGGATCTAACCTTTTACTTTTAGATGGCCCTACTGCCCATTTAGATCTTGAGAGTATTACGGCCGTAAATAATGGCCTGATCGATTTTAAAGGTACTTTGCTTTTTACTTCTCATGACCATGAATTTATTCAAACCATCGCTGATAGAATTATTGAAATTGATGGCACCGTGATTGATGATGAGTATATCTCTTATGATGAGTATTTAGCTAAAAAGTTAAAGCATTAGCAGAACAAAAAATCATTAAAAGATGTGAGAGTTATCATTAAGTGTGTTTTAAAGATAATAAGTTTTGTTAATTTGTGGTTTTATATCCGGCATGTGCAATATTGGCGTAGGTCTTCGGGCCGAACATTATTCTTATTTAGAAAAAAACCCTCCTACTAATATAAAATGGTTTGAGGTTATCTCTGAAAATTATATGAACTCCAGAGGAAGACCTTGGGATATCTTAAAATTTATAAGAGAAAAGTATCCTCTAGCTTTTCATGGAGTTTCCTTATCTATAGGATCCTATGATCCACTTAATTTGGATTATCTAGAAAAATTAAAATACATGATTGATGTTTTTGATCCCTTCATTGTATCTGATCACCTTTGTTGGACAGGTCTACCCGATTCAAATTTTCATAATCTTTTACCTGTTCCTTATACTGATAAATCTTTAAATCATATTGCTTCCAAGTTAGATAAAATTCAATCTATTTTGGGACGGCCAATGGTTTTAGAAAACCCCACTGCTTATGTGGATTATAAGGAATCAACTTATACTGAATGGGAGTTTATTAAAAAGTTGGTTGAACAAACTGGCTGCAATATCCTACTTGATGTTAATAATGTTTATGTAAATTCTGTAAACTTTAATTATGATCCAAAAGTTTATTTGGACCATATACCAAAAGATAAGGTAGTCCAGATTCATCTGGCGGGATATACGGATATGGGGGATTTTTTATTCGATACCCATAGTAAACCAGTCTATCCCGAAGTTTGGGATCTTTTTTCTTATGTAATTAAGGACCTAAAGGACGTTCCAGTTTTACTGGAATGGGATGATGATATTCCCGCGTTTCCCCACCTAGAAGAAGAGGCCTTAAAGGCCCAGAAAATTTGGCAGAGGCATCATGATAGGTGAATTAGGAATTGAAAAATCACAAAAACTATTTGGAAAAAGTATTCTCACGGGAGAAAATGAAAAAGATCTCCTCGATGCTATAATTCCCGCAGGAAAAATTGATATCTCGGCGGCCCTACAGGTTTATCGAGATGATTATGTGGCCAGACTGACCTCAGTGTTGGGTGAAAATTACGAGGGAACTTGGTCACTTCTCGGGGATAAATTATTTTTTTCTTTATGTGAAGAATATCTAATTGATCACCGGTCCAAATCTTTTGATATTGGGGATTTTGGTGAAGACTTAGACCAATTTGTAAAAGATCACCCTCTTGGCGAGGAATTTCCTTTCCTTTTTGAGCTTTGTCATCTCGATAAACAGTTTATGCGAATTTTTCATCTACCCATTCAAAAGGCCTTAGGGGAGGAACAACTAAAATCTTGTTCTGACTTGTCTAAGATCAAGTTTAAGTTTGCTGAATCTTTTTATTTACAAAAATCTAATTTTCCCATTTATAAAATCTGGGATTTGAAAAATATTCCACTGGAAGAAAGGAATGCAATCGATCTAGATTGGAATGCTCCAGAAAGTATCTGCTTATATAAAAGTTCCCAGGGGATTCACACTAAGTTTTTAAAACCTGAGCAGGTTGATATTTTAGATAAATTAAATCAGGGACTGAATTTAGAAACAGCACTTGAAAATTCTTCATTGGAACCACAAGAGGTTCAATCTCTTTTCAATTTTATCGCCACTAGCGGTATTATAGTCGAGTTGGTTTAAATCTATGGAAGGTACACCTTTTATTCTCGATATAAGAGAAAATCATGAGTATGAGACCTATAATGTTGGAGGTCTTAATATTCCCCTTAGTGATTTGCCAACGCGATTAAATGAATTGGAACAATTAAAAAACAAAGAAATCGTGATTTTATGTCAATCAGGTACAAGGTCTCAATTGGCCCGTGATATTTTAGAGGATGAGAATTTTACCAAAGTGAATATCTTCGTTGGAGGAATCATCAATTGGCCTAAACAAGATATAAACGAATTAGTTCCATCATTTCAACATTCAAAAAGAATATGAAACTATTTTTTTCGTTTAAATCTTGATTGAAAAAATCGCAAATATTCCGGTTCATAGGTCATTTCTAGGCCTTTAATATTTTTTCTTCTTTCATAAACCGCGGCCACTGACTCTGCTACAACATCCATATGGGCCTGGGTATAGACTCTTCTGGGGATTGTAAGTCTAATAAGTTCAAGCTTAGGCCTTCTATTTTGACCTGTCCCCGGATCTCTACCGGCAGAAACATTTCCTCTTTCCATGGAACGAATTCCATTTTCAATATAGAGTTCGGCCGAGAGGGTTTGTGCTGGATATTCATCTTGATCTAAGTGAGAAAGAATTTTCCCTGCATTTAAAAATATGGCATGAGATCCCACTGGTTCTACAATAGGAACTCCATAGTCTCTAATTTGTTCTCCCAGGTATTTCACTTGTCCAACTCGTGCTTGTTGATGTTCAAACATGACACTTTCCCTAATCCCTTGGGCCATGGCGGCCATGTCTCTTCCGGCCAGTCCACCATAGGTATGAAGTCCTTCATAAATTACAACTAGGTTTTGTGCCCTTCTATAGATTTCATCATCATTACAGGCAAAGAAGCCACCAATGTTTACTAGGCAGTCTTTTTTTGCCGAGATGGTACAGCCATCAGTATAAGAGCAGATTTCAAGTAAAATTTCTTCGATGCTTTTATCTTCATAACCTTTTTCCTGTATTTTAATAAAGTAGGCATTTTCTACAGTTCTTGTAGCATCAAGCATTATTAAAATATTGTGTTTTTTACAAAAAGCATGGAGCTCTTTTAAGTTGGCAATAGAAAAGGGCTGTCCTCCGGCCATATTTACATTGCCCTCAAGACTAATATAGGGAACCCTGTCGGCCCCAACTCGGTCTACGAGCTCCTGCATTTTTTCTATGTCTACATTACCTTTAAAAGGGAAAGTGTTTTCCGGATCATGGGCCTCATCCACAATAACATCGATGAATTGCCCACCGGCCATTTCCTGGTGGAGTCTGGTAGTGGTAAAATACATATTACCGGGAATGAAATCACCTTTTTTAATTAAAATTTGAGACATGATATTTTCTGCTCCACGCCCTTGGTGGGTGGGAACAAGGTGTTTGTAGCCATAAAATTTTTTAACAGTATCTTCTAGTTCGTAGAAATTTTTTGATCCGGCGTAGGACTCATCTCCTCTCATCATAGCGGCCCATTGGAGATCACTCATCGCGCTGGTTCCACTATCGGTAAGGAGGTCGATATAGACATCCTTACTTTTTAAAAGGAAGGTATTAAATCCGGCCTCTACAATGGCCTCTTCCCGTTCTTTAAGGTCTTTCATTTCGATGAGTTCTACGGTTTTAATTTTATAGGGTTCGGCCCAGGATCTTTTTTTCTTTTTCAAAACTTTCCTCCTAATTAACGATTGAATTGATTGAGAGATAGTGAAATATTGTGCCAGCCAAGACAAAAAGGTGCCATATTGAGTGACTAAAGGGTACTTTTTTTAGCAGATAAAAAACTACACCTATACTGAAAGATATTCCGCCAATTAATAATAAATAAAAAGAGGTCTTATCGAGAACTTCAAGCATTGGATTTATGGCCAACATACATACATATCCCATCGCCAAATAAGTCCCGACAGAGACAAACACATTTCGGTTTTTGGCAGATAGTTTGTAAATTGATCCCGCCAGTGCCAGTACCCATACTAAAATTAAAAGCCAGGGATTCCAGGGTGAGTGAAATTTAATTAATATGATTGGGGTGTAGGTAGCAGCGATAAAAATATAGATGCAAATATGGTCAACTTTTTTCAGTATCATTTTTAATTTAGGTTCTCTTGTAAAATGATAAAAAGTTGAGGATGCGAACAAGGCAATGAAACTAGCTCCATAAATGAGATAACTGAAAATGTGGCCATATTGTCCACTAGTTATGGCCTTAGAAAGTAATGCAAAAGAGATATAAAAACCAAGGATTATCCCTAAGAGATGGGTAAATCCGTTAATAAATTCTTCAGTATGGGAATACTGATATATCAAACTGGTTTGATTCATAAATGACGAGTACCATAAGATGGCCTTATTTAAAATGAGTGTCTCAAAACATGAAAAATATCATAATTTGTTATGTTCTTTGTTATGGAATCATTTTTGAGCAAGTCGTAGCTTTTAAAAAAAAATCAGAGAAACTTTAAAATGTTAAAAATTGCTAATAAAAATCTCTTATCTCGCCTCTTTTTGGGAACGGGAAAATTTCCGTCAGATGAAATAATGAGAAAATGTATTGAAGAAAGCTGTTGTGAGGTGGTTACTGTCTCCATGAGGAGGATGGACTTTTCCCAGAATTCCCGGGACCAAATTCTTCAAAGTATTCCAGATAATATCATTTTAATGCCCAATACCTCAGGAGCGAGAACTGCCGAAGAGGCCATTTTATATGCTGAGTTGTCTCGAGAAGTACTGGGTGTTAATTGGATTAAAATAGAAGTTATTCCAGATCCTCACTATCTATTACCAGATCCAGTTGAAACTCTTAAAGCAAGTGATGAGTTAGTTAGAAAAGGTTTTGTGGTTCTTCCCTATATAAACGCAGATCCTGTATTGGCCAAAAAACTGGAGGACGTAGGTGTTAGCGCTGTTATGCCTCTTGGCTCACCGATAGGGACTAATCGGGGAATTCAAACCAAGGAAATGATCGAAATTATAATTGAACAAGCTGGAGTACCCGTTGTAATAGATGCGGGACTTGGTAGACCATCTGATGCGGCCCAGGCCATGGAAATGGGGGCCGATGCAGTTTTAGTAAATACCGCAATTGCCATCTCGAATGATCCTGTTTTAATGGCGAAGGCCTTCAAAACTGCTACCGATTCGGGGAGATGGGCCTTTGAGTGTGGGATGCCTGGACAAAATAAAAAGGCCCAGGCCTCAAGTCCATTAACCGGTTTTTTAAATGTTTAAATATGGCCTTGAAGAGCAGATAAGCAAAGAAGATGTCGAATCGGTGCTAAGTAGAGAAAAATTCTCTCAGTCTGATTTTCTTGCTCTGATATCACCCCAAGCTAATGATTATTTAGAGGTGATGGCACAAAAGGCACAGTCATTGACCAAACGTTTTTTTGGCCAGACTAGAGGTATTTATATTCCTCTTTATCTCTCCAATGCTTGTCATAACAATTGTTCTTATTGCGGGTTTAGCTCCTCAAATATTATAAGAAGAAAAACTCTAAAACTTGAAGAGATTAAAAATGAACTTTTATCCATATATAAAAGAGGTTACAGGAATATTTTATTAGTTTCAGGAGAGTTAAAAGATTTTAACAATATTGATTATTTAAATCGAGCAACCAAATTAGCGGTTGAAGTTGGATTTTCCTCAGTAGCGGTTGAATTTGGGGCGCTAGAAAGTGATCAGGCCCGACTTCTCCAGGAAAGTGGAGCAGACCAGTTTGTTTTATACCAGGAAACATATCATCCTCCGACTTATAAAGATGTTCATATATCAGGACAAAAATCAAACTTAAATTACCGGATAGAGGGGGTTGAACGTTCAATTGAAGCTGGATTTAAAAAAGTAACACTTGGTTTTCTTGGCGGACTTTTTGATTATCGCTTTGAGGCCTTGACTCTTTTTTCACATCTAAGGTATCTGAAAAGTAATTTCTGGAATATTTCATTTAGTATTTCAATACCAAGATTGCAAAATGCTTTTGGGTTGGAAGAAATAAAGTATCCCCTAGAGGACCGGGATTTTGTACGAGTTTTATTGGCCTTTCGTCTGGCCTTTCCCCAGATGCCAATTCTTCTCTCGACTAGAGAAAGTGAAACAATTCGCGGACACTTGTTAAACTTATGTGCAACAAATATTAGTGCAGAATCAAAAACCTCTCCTGGTGATAATAATCTAGAGCAGTTTAGCGTCACCGATAATCGTTCTCTAGAGGAAATTATAATTTCTTTGAAAGAGATGGGACTTAATCCGTGTTTTAAAGATTGGGACGAGTTACTACCACGCTTACACAATTACCACCAAAACCGGTAGCATTAATCAATACCTTGTTTATTTTTTCAATATTTTTTTTTGGTTTTTCAAATATGGTTTTGTAGGGAAAATCGATATATTCATTATTTTTTAAAATATATAAAGCATATTCCAAGCTAAAGGCCGCAGAGGCGCCTAATGTGTGGCCTATTAACCATTTATTAGAGGTTAAAATAGGAAGGTCAGGAAATACTTTTTTGATAGCATTTAACTCTGCACTATCCCCTTTGCGTGTCCCTGGTGCGTGGGTAATGACAACTTCAGGGAGTTTGGGAGTACTCATCTTTTCGATGGCAGATTTCATAGAATTTTCAAGACCTACTCCATCACTTGATATGGAGGTAGGACTGCTAATATTTTCTATGCCAAAACCTATGGATTCAATTATTCCATGAACTTTCATATTACTTTTCATTTTTTCCAGTGACATTACACAAGAACCCTCTCCTAAAACCATTCCACTGTTATCACTTCCAAATGGTTTGCAGGGATAGTGTTGGTCAAAATCGTTGCGATATATTTTTAATGCCTTCATCTGTGCCAAGGTAAAGGGAGTTAACGGTGCTTCACTTCCACCAAAAATAAAGTGATTGACAAGACCTGACTCAATCCAGGAAATACCATTTAACAGAGCATGAAAGGCCGAGCTGCAAGTCATGGAATTTTCAATTGAGATTGCTTTTAGTTTAAGATCTTGAGCTACCCAGCTAGAAATATTTCCAAGCGTTGTGGTTGGGGAACAGTGAGAGGATACTTTTCCAAATTTGAGGAAATCTTCATGGTTTTTTTCAAATGTTTCTGTTGCTCCCCTTGAAGAGGAAATATTGACGCCAACATGCTCATTCCATTTAGCATCTAAATAACAATTCCTAGCAGCAATAATAGATAGTAAAACAGACCTGTCCAAGGAGGTGTAAGTTCTCCTTTCTTGTTTTAAAAGATCTAACATTGTTTCTCCCAACTTTGTTAGAGGGGCAACGAGTTCAGATTTCCCATCTATCAACTTATTTTTTATTAAAGAGTTTTGACTCTTATAACTAGACCAGATATCACTTTTGTTCGTGCCTAAGGGGGATATTGAGCCAATTCCTGTGATTGCGATATTCATTTAAATAAACCTCCAACGGGAATAGGCCTTATAGCATCCTTCTTTTAAGTATAAAAAAATTAATGTAATTAAATATTTTGATAAATATCATTATTTTATCAAAGAACTTCTTTTCCTAGTCAGAATCTAGGTTTTTAAACCAAGGGAAGAGGAGTTCTATTGTATTCTATTCTATGATTTCGCTCATGAAATCCATTGAGAATAATTCCAGATTTCCTTCTTTCCTTTTTAAACGATTAAAAAATAAAATGAGGGCAACAGATAAAAAGAGAGGAAAAGGAAATGACAAAAATTTATTCCATGGTCGGAGAATCAAAAAGGATTCTAAAAAGAAACAATCAGGTTGCATTATTTGATAGAGCTAAAATAGAAAGTGCTATATTTAAGGCGCTAGATTCTATAGGTAAGTCAGATAAATTATTAGCTAAAACTTTATCAACTAAAGTTGAAGGTGAACTTTGGAAGGATCGTCATCTTAGAACGATTCCGGCAGTAGAAGAAGTTCAAGATATTGTTGAGAAAATTTTGATGTCTGAAGGAGAATTAGAGGCAGCAAAATCTTATATTCTCTATCGAGATCAACAAAGAAAGATAAGGAAAGGAAAAGAGTTCTTACTAGATATTGAAAAAACTATGGATGGATATCTTAAGAAATCCGATTGGCGAGTTCAGGAAAATAGTAACGTAAACTTTTCACTTGGTGGACTTATCTTACACAATTCAGGGGCGGTAACCGCTAATTATTGGCTTAATCATATCTATCCTCCTGAAGTATCTAAGGCGCATACAGAGGGGGATTACCATATTCACGATCTTTCCATGTTTTCTGGCTATTGTGCCGGTTGGAGTTTAAGACAGCTTCTTCTAGAAGGGATAAGTGGAGTTAAAAATAAGGTTAATTCAAAACCAGCAAAACATCTTTCTTCTGTTATATCCCAGATGGTGAATTTTTTGGGAATCATGCAAAATGAATGGGCCGGGGCCCAGGCCTTTTCCAGTTTTGATACCTATCTTGCTCCATTTGTTAGGGTCGATAAATTAGATGAAAAAACAGTTAAGCAGGCAGTTCAAAGTTTTATTTTTAATATGAATACTCCATCTCGTTGGGGATCCCAGGCACCTTTTACCAATATTACTCTTGATTGGACTGTGCCAAAAGATCTTAAAAAACAAAAGGCCATTGTAGGAGGAGTTGAACTAGATTTTTGTTATGAAGATTGTCAGGAAGAGATGGATGTTATTAATAAAGTATTTTTAGAAGTAATGTTAGAAGGGGATGCTGATGGAAGAGGTTTTTCTTATCCAATTCCTACTTATAATATCACTCGTGATTTTAATTGGGCCTCCGCTAATGCAGAGTTATTATTTAAAATGACTGCCCAGTTTGGTACCCCATATTTTCAAAATTTTATAAATTCAAATCTTGATCCAAGTGATGTCCGCTCTATGTGCTGTCGCCTGCAATTGGATAAAAGAGAGCTTAGGAATCGAGGCGGGGGATTATTTGGTGCTGATGAATTCACTGGTTCTATTGGCGTTGTAACTATTAATCTACCAAGAATAGGCTTTGTTGCTAAAAGTAAAGAAGAGGTTTTCTCTCAATTAGATAAGCTGATGAATTTGGCCAAAGAATCTCTGGAAATTAAAAGGAAATTAATCGATACGCTTATGGCCCAAGGTCTTTTTCCCTATTCAAAAAGATTCTTAAAAAATCTGGACAATCATTTCTCTACCATTGGTCTCAATGGAATGAATGAATGCTGCCTGAACTTTCTAGGAGCTTCGATTGATGAAAGTCGTGGAAAGGAATTCGCTGAAGAAATTTTAGAATTTATGAGAAAAAAACTTTCCGATTACCAAGAAGAGACAGGAAATCTATTCAATCTTGAGGCAACACCCGCTGAAGGGGCCTCGTATCGTTTAGCACTTAAAGATCAAGAAAGATTTCCTGGTATCATCCAATCTGGAGATGATGAGAAGTTTTATACTAACTCAACTCATTTGCCTGTAGATTATACCAAAGATATTTTTCAGGCCTTAGAACATCAAGATTCATTGCAGACAAAATACACTGGAGGCACAGTTTTTCATGGTTTTCTTGGCGAAGATATTAAAGATTGGAAGACAGCTCAGGCCTTGGTAAAAAAAGTTGCTTATAATTTTCACCTCCCATATTTTACCATCACGCCGACTTTTTCCATATGCCAAGATCATGGGCGAATTTCTGGTGAACATTTTAATTGCCCAGATTGTGGGAAAGAATCAGAGGTTTATAGCAGGGTCGTGGGATATTACCGTCCAGTACAGAACTGGAATAAGGGGAAAAAATCAGAGTTTAAAGAAAGACAAGAATATGTGATTGACGCTGCTAGCGGAGAAAACCACCCTAGTACCTTTACATTCTTCTATACCGATAACTGCCCAAGGTGTCCTGCAGTTAAAGAAAATATAAAAAATTTAAATATTAAGGGGATTTATGTAGATGCAGAAAGTGAAATGGGTCAGAATATGGCGCAAGAACTAAAAATTAAGACTGTTCCAACAATCGTTTTTTATGATGAGAACAAAAAACTCGTTGGCCGGGCCCATACGGTTGAGGAGATCAACAATTGTCTATAGGAGGGATAATACCAGTCTCTTTTGTGGACTATCCTGAACAAATTGCAACCACTATATTTATTAGTGGTTGTAATTTTAGATGTGGATATTGCCATAATCCTGATCTAGTTTTCGGTAAAACCAAAACAACGACTGAAGCTGAGGTCTTTGAATATCTATTTAAAGCACGAGGAAGGTGGATCGATGCTGTCTGCATCAGTGGCGGAGAGCCGACCCAATATTTGGGCCTAAAGCAATTTATCCACAAAATTAAAAAGATGGGGCTTTTGGTAAAATTAGATACCAATGGTACTCATCCTGAAATTTTATATGATTTAGATATTGATTACCTAGCGATGGACTTTAAAACGTCACTCGGGAGATACTGTGAATTAACGGGTGTGAAAAATATAGAAGAAAAAATTTCCTCTTCACTAGATTATATTTTAAATCAAAATAATTTTGATTATGAAATCAGAACTACCTTAGTACCCTCGCTAGTAGGCCCAAAGGAGATATCTGAAATGTCTCAAATGCTAAAAGGGGTCAAAAAATGGATTCTACAACCTTTTAGAAATATTAAAACAATTGATCCTAATTTTAAAAAAATAATCCCTTTTGATAAAGCAACTTGTGAGAAAATTTTAAAAACAGCTCAAGAGAAAATCCCTCATACCAGTTTGAGAAATTAGCTCATTAATAACCTAGAAGAGACAAGGATTACTAAAAAAGATGTAAAAACTTCAATCCTTCTCTGAGGTAATTTTTTATTGGAGAGATAACTTCCCATCTGCCCACCAATTAAAACAGCTATAAATAATGGCCAATAGGAAACAAAATCAGGAATATTTCCATTTTTTTGAAACTGCCCGATTAAACCAGAAATGGAATTAAAAAAGATGAAACCAGAAGCGGTTGCGGCAATTTTGTTGGGATTTCCCCATTTAAACAAAAACAAAAGAGGGGAAAGAAATATTCCTCCTCCAACCCCCACAATTCCAGAGATAAGTCCCAGTCCACTACCAAGAATCAAGGAGGGGATAGTGGGAGGGATTTCTAGGTGATCTTTATAGCCCTGGTTTGATTTTTTAAAAAAAAGCATTTTTAACCCGGCAATTAAAAGGCAGACTCCAAGGATTAAACGAAAGGTGTTTTCATCGATAGGAATTTTTCCCCCGACATAGGCCAGGGGAACAGAAGTGAGTATAAAAGGTAGCAAAAAACGAAAAGAGAAGTTTTTACTTTTCAAGCTATGTATTAATCCACCACTTACAACAATTAAATTACAGGTTAATGCTATTTTGGGAAGGGCCAGGTAGGGGGTAGAAAACAAAATGAGTAGTGCAATATAGGAGGAGCCTCCTCCGAAACCAACCATGGAATAAAAAAATGCTACGATAAAAAATAATATAGTTAAAAAAACTAAATCCATAATTAGTGATGACACTGAACCCATTGAGGTTCGAGGTCTTGGTAGTGTTCCCGTTTCCAAACTGGTACTCTTTTTTTTATTTCATCGATAGTGTATTGGCAGGCCAAGAAGGCCTCTTTTCGATGCTTGCTAGCAGCATAAATCCATATCGCCAGATCAGATATTTTTAAATGTCCTGTTCTGTGTACACAAAAGAGTTGCTCAATCCCAAAAACCTCTAAGGCCTCTTTAACAATTTTATTACCTTCGACCAAGGCCATCTCTTCGAATGCCTGATACTCAAGAGATTTAACTTTATGTCCATCATTGTGATTTCGAACCCGCCCCTCAAAAGTGACTACTCCACCTACTACGGGGTCAAATCTATTTTTCAAAATGATTTCTTCAATGCTTTTATCAGATATTTCAAACAATTTTCTAACCTCCGGCAACTGGTGGGATAAATGCCACTACATCGTTTTCTTTTAAAGGGGTAGTGAAGCTTTCAAAACTATTATTAATCGCCACCCGTAAGTCTGATTGCTTTAGTTTTATAGAATATTTTTCGCTTAATAAATCATAGAGCTCTGAGGGGGTTATAACATTGGTGTCAATCACCTCCCCCTCGATACCTGTATTGTCTCTAATCATTGCAAAGTATTTAATACTTATTTTCACAGTACTACCTCTCCTAATTTTTCTTTGGCCAATTTAAAATCATCGGGAGTGTTGGCATTGGCCAGAGAACTTTCATTTAATAAATCAATATTTAAGACATTAGAATTAATTAACATTTTACGGGGACAAGTATATCCCTTAGCAAAAAATTGAAAGAAATTTTGCTTTGCCCGAGGTTCATAAATTGCACATAATGGTTCGGGAAGTTTATTTTTACTAGACCTATAACAGGTTGCCACTTTAAAGGGATTTCGTTTGGCAATTATATTTTCGATAGTAGCTTCATCTAGAAAGGGCAAATCACAGGCAAGTACAAGCCATGCGGCCTTTTTATGTTCCATGAGTGCAGATACAATACCTCCTCCTGGGCCCATCTCTAGTAGGCGGTCGTGAATTTGTAAATGATATTTTAAATGAGGGAGATGTTCTTGTTCTTTACGACAAGAGACAAAACATTGTTTGGTGAAGTTTCTTAGGATTTTTTGTACATGATCTACTTGGGCCATCCCATGGTAATCTAAAGATCCTTTATCTTCACCCATACGAGAACTTTTTCCACCGGCCAGGATCAGTCCATAGATTGGAATATCCTTGAATTTTTGATGGAAGAATTCAAGGATGAAGCTTTGAATTCCTTTAATATCATCTCGGTTAAAGTAAGGAAGATTGATATTTGTAGTATTTGTCTCTTCTATACCAACTAGTGCAATAGCTCCGGTCACTTCCTTGGAGTGTAATTTTTCAAGAATTCTTGTCTTAGTTTCAAATTCACCTAAAACTAAAATCTTAGGAAGAGTGGTAAACTTAAACCCCTCTACAAAAAGCATGTCACAGTCGCTAAAACTAGGTATTAAGAGATTGTCTTTGAATTGATCATGAATAATATAGGCATTTTTATCTTTAGAAGTGATGGCAATTCTTTTGGCCCCAGCATTTGTTGCTTTCCAGGTATCCTTTCCTTCCTTGTCCATAGAAAATTTATGAGCATCATGTTTTAGGTAGCCAATATTAAAGTCAGACCCCATTTTTTTTATTAACTTAGATATAAGAGTGGATTTACCCGAGTCGGAAAAGCCACAAAAGTAAATTTCAGAGTCATGAAATTTTGTGGTAGTCACTCTTTCCTCCTTTTTTTTTCACCAGGTGCAGATTATCAATTACAATATTTTGGGAGATCGCCTTGCACATATCATAAATTGTGAGGGCCGCTATTTGGGCGCCCATTAAGGCCTCCATCTCCACTCCTGTTTTGCCAAAACATTTAACAGTGCAGTCAACGAAGGCAATATTCTTTTCCATTTTTATTTCTATTTTGCTACCTTCTATATTTAGTTGATGACAAAAAGGAATAAGAGCAGAGGTTTGTTTTAGTGCCATGGTTCCAGCAATGATTGCCGTTTGAAAAACCGGGCCCTTTTTAGAGTGAATTTCTTTTCCAGAGAAAAGATCAATGATTTCTGGGGGAAGTACCACATGGCATCTGGCATAGGCATAGCGATTGGTTTCAACTTTTGGTGATACATCTACCATTTTAGGATTATTTTTTTCATCTACATGGGTTAACATTTGCTACCCCCCTATTTGATACATAGGTTTAACCATCTCATCGATTCGATAAGTAGGCTTAAGTCCCATGGTCTTGATTAAAGCTTCCCCAATCTCTTCTCTGTTTTTTCCGCGTAATGAAAATCCTTTATCTATCATCAGGCAAGGAAAAATAGATCCATCAGGACCCATTCTTAAACGGGAACAGCCATGGCAGAAAGGTTTTGACTCCGAGGCGATAAAACCAATCTTGGCCCCATTAGAGATTGTATAATTATAAGATGTCGAATCAACAGGGACAGGAATGGTTTTTGGAATCCATTTTGTCTTTATTTGGGCCATCAGTTGATCTGCTGAGATAAAATATCGTTCAAACATTGGAACCATAACGCCGATTTTCATTACTTCTAAAAAACGAACTTCAATTCCATATTTGCCCGAGAATTCTATAAAATCTTCAATTTCGTGATCATTTAGACCCTTCATAACTACGGTATTAATTTTAACGTTAAAGCCTAGCTCTTTGGCCAAAAAGATGGATTCTAAAACTTGTTCGAGGGAATCAGAGCGGGAGATTGTTTTAAAGGTTTTTCTATTTAAAGAATCTAGACTGAAGTTAATATTTAAAAGATTAGACTTTTTAAGGTCTGGCAAGAATTTTTTAAGCCTCACACCATTGGATGTCAGTCCTAATTTTTTTAAGGGTAATTTAGAAAGTAGTTTAACAATCTCTAAAAAATCAGTTCGCAGGGCAGGCTCACCACCTGTTAATCTTATTTCATCAATACCATAATCTACCAATGTTTTTGTGACATTAAAGATCTCGAATTTATCCATGAACTTATCACTAGGCATGAACTCTACTTTTTCGGGCATGCAATATAGACAGCGAAAATTACAGGCATCTAAAAGAGAAAGTCTTAATTTATGAATGGACCTTCCATGAGGATCTATAAGCTTATTCATTTTCCCCCCAAAGGTATAGAGGATAGGACTCGCCACTTAAAAAATCTTGTTTTTCGCTGGGTAATTCTAAGAAACCATCACTCTCGGCCAAGGAAAAATAATCACCAGAGCCATTTAACTCTACTGGTGTGGCCCAAGTCTTACCATCATGTGAATAAGATATTTTGACTGGTTTAAACAAGGTTAAATCTTTTCTAAAGGTAATTGGTTCTTTTAAAATGGCAAATCGTTGGTTTGGCATCTTTCCTAGTTCCATTTTTCTTAAGGCCGGGGTTACATATCTGCGGAGGCAGATTAGTGCCGATACGGGATTTCCTGGAAGGGCAAAGATCATTTGCCCTTTTTCTCCCTTGCCGAACCAAAAGGGTTTACCTGGCCGCTGAGTTATTCGGTGAAATACTTTAGTTACATTTAGTTTTTCTAAAACATCTGGTAGAAGATCAAATTTTCCCTTAGAAACTCCACCTGAGAGAACCAGAATTTGATATTTTTCCAACAGGCCTTTTATTAACAAATAAGACTCATCAAAATCATCATTTAAATGATAGAGATCCAAATCTTTAATTCTCATGGATTTAAGTTCATTTTGAATTGCATAGGGATTTGATTTTCTAATTTGATGAGGGAGAGGGGTTTTATCAAGATCTACCAACTCATCTCCACTACTGATGATCGCAACTTTAGGTAAGGTCTTTACAACTAGTTTGTTATAACCTTGGGAGACGGCCACGGTTATTTGAGGAGTGTTTAAGGGCCTTCCTTTGGTCAGAAGAATATCACCCTTTTTAAAATCAGAGGCCTTTTGATGGACGTTTTGCATTGGTTTTAAATTGAGTCCAGGATTTAAAACGGCATTCCCATTATTTATTGAAATCTGTTCATAGGGAATAACCAGATCACATCCGATGGGGAGTGGGGCACCTGTCATAACTTCTAAGGCCTGGGCAGGATTGTTTAAGGTTTTTTGTATTTCACCAGCTGCTTGGACTCCTTCCAAGTTAAAAACGGTATTACCTATGTGGGATAAATTAATGGCAATCCCATCCATTGCACAACGATTAAAAGGAGGGCCATCTCTTTCAGCAGTTATTTCTTGGCATAATATTTTGCCAGGCCAATCGGTCAGATCTTGATTTTGAGAGTTGCTTTGAATTAGACCAGCAAAAATTGCATTTTGGGCCTGTTCTACAGATGTCATGTTTATTCCCCTCCAAATACGGGAGACATACCCGTTTCCAGGTTATGCCGTGTCGTCTTACCTCCATTGCATTCGCTTTAGGTAGGCAAGATAAGGAATAATAAATTAGTTACTATTCAATTTTTTTATTTTCTTTAAGTCCTTTCTGAAAATTTTTAATGCTCTTGGCAAATGCTCCGCCAAGTTCAGGAAGCTTTTTTCCTCCAAAGAGAAGAAGAAGTATTCCCCCAACTACTGCCAGCTCACCGGCGCCAAGTCCTAGCATAAATTCACCTCATTTTTAATATGATATTGCTTCATGGGGCCTGAAATCTCTTTGATTTGGATGTCTTAAATTAATGATTCTCATCATGTTTAGCATGATGCAGTCAAAGGTAGAAAAAACACCTTCAGGCCTCTAGGTGGTAAATACCATCACAGCGGCCTGAAGGCGGGGGCATCTGATTTAGAAATTCATGTCATAGTTAGCTTCAACATCTTTTGGAAGCTCAAGTCCTAATTCTTTAAGACGACTCCCTACAATATGCAGATATTCGTCTTTTAGTTGTTCTGGGAATTTGGGTTTTAAACCAAAGCGGTGATACATTTTAAAGTGTTCACTGGTTTTAGAATCTCGACCATAAAAACCAAGACCTACTGATAAAAATTTAGGGATAGCATTTTGTAGTCTCTCTTTTCCTTTTTCTCCATCAAATTCCATAACTCGACTAGCTGCCCACATACCAAAACCAAGGTGTCCTAGTTCTTCGGTAAAGATTCTTTCAGATACTTTGGCCCAAGGCAGGTAACTTGAGTGTTGATATTGACCTAAAAAGGCAACTGCACCGGGTGTAACTACCGTGGAAAACATTGCGACGTCTTCCCAGCAGGTAAAAAGTTGTTTCCAGTTTTTATATTTAAAAGCGTTGATGATTTTAGTTCCACCAGGAGCATCCTCAAAGGGGTTTTGGACAATTGCTTTAAGTCTGGCATCCACATCAACCCCTAAAGGTTTAAGAATGTTCCAAAGATAGACACCATGGCCATACTCTTCTTTTACTTTTTTAGAAAGTCTAAGGGCCTCTTCAGGTCTTGGAGCAAATCTGAGGTTTTCTGCAACTCTTATACCACCCATAAATTCTGAGTCAGCTTGAAAAGTTAATAGTTCAATTAAAGCATGTTTATAATCTTCTGGAAGTCCCCAAGGTCCTTCATACCTCATACCATTAAAGTTATTCGTAATTTCTACTTGTTCCATAATTTTCTCCTTAAATATATCCTCGTTGTTCTTGATCTTTTTCAATTGAGCGAAATAAGGCCCCAAAATTTCCTTCACCAAAAGAGAAGTGATTTTTTCGTTGAATTATTTCAATGAAAATTGGACCTATTAAATTTTTGGTGAATATCTGCAGGAGATAACCTTGGTCATCACCGTCTACTAACACTTGCAGGTCTTTAATTTCTTTTTTGTCCTCAGTTACGTTTGGGACACGGTCAAATACTTCCTGGTAATATTCATCATCCATATTTAGAGTCTCAATAGAAGTATCCTTAAGCCCCTTTAATGATTTCAAAATATCATGAGTTAAAAAGGCCAGGTGTTGTACTCCCGGCCCCTTATACTCTTCGAGATATTCGTTAATTTGTGATTTTTTATCCGTTCCCTCATTAATAGGGATACAAAATGAACCACAAGGTGATTTTAACGCGTAAGAGGTTAGTCCCGTCTTTTTTCCTTTGATGTCGAAATAGCGAATTTCAGTAAAACCAAAAATATTTTTATAAAAATCGGCCCATTTGTTCATGGTTCCTTTTTCTACATTATTGGTGAGGTGATCAATGAGGATAAATCCTTTATCAGGTACGATGTCTGGATTTTCTAAATCTATGAAGCCCATTTTTTTAAAGCGTTCAGGGTCTTTAAAGTTATCAATTAAATAAATGAAGCTCTCACCGATGCCGTAGATGGCCGGAAGTTCTTTAAAATCACCAGTTCCAGGTTTTGCACCTCTTTCAGTGGCAACTTCTTGCGCCTTAGGAGCATTTTCGACCCTAAGTCCCATGGAGCAAAGTGAGGGGCCATGCTTTTTATTGAAATCTTCTGCAAAACTTCCAGCTTCATAATTTAATAAAATATGGATATCATTTTGCTTATAATAATCAATTTTCTTACTCTGATGCCGCATGAGTCGTGAGAACCCAAATTCTAAAAATAGTCGGTGAAGTGCCCCAGGATCTGGGGAGGTGAATTCTATAAATTCGATGCCTTTAAGTCCCAAATAATTTGCTTGCCCACTCATAATTTTCCTCTGCTAGTATGCTTACAATGTAGAATAATTAATAGGCCAAATAGAATTTATTCAATCGGCCAAAAACATAATAAATGTCAGTTACAAATTAAAAAAAGTCATAAAGGAGGCCGATAAAGGATTCTAAGGAGAATTTTATGAAATCTTGGACTTTTGGACTTCTTTTACTACTTACTTCAACCTCTACATTTTCTGCGGCCCATCGAAAAAATTTAAAGGTCTTAATTGATTTTTTATATCCAACTTTAAAAAATGTTTCTATTAAAAAAATCGAGTGGCGATATCCGGAACGCTATGTAATTGATGCAGAATTTATCAAAGGATCAAGACAAAGAGGTTATGGAGTTATCCCACCACAGCCTTGTCAAATATTGGTTATAGGACAATATAATAGCAGAAAAAAAACGATGGATTATAAAATCAAAAATAACTCTTGTAGATAATTAGACGGTACGACTAAACATCTTTTTATCAGGCCTTTTTAGATATTGATCAAAAACCATCGCCACGTTTCGAAGAAAGGTATGACCTAAATCGGTTACTTCTAAGTTATCTTTTGAATATGTTATCAAACCATCAGATTCTAGGTCTTCAAGTCCTGCTTGCATGCCACCATCAATCTCTAGTGAGTTGAAAGTTGCCTTGGAAGAACACATGATATCTTGGATAATATCATTAATGATAATATCCTTTTGGCATCTAATATGTCCGTTGATGATAGGAAGTTTTCCCTCGTCGAGAGCTTCATAATATTTCTTTATGTCCTTCTCATTTTGTATCATGATTACTCTAGAATTGGAGATGGAAGAAACACCAAGTCCAATAAGCACCTCTGATTTCTTATCAGTATATCCCATAAAGTTTCTTTTTAATTTACCCGCAGTAAAGGCCTTTCCTAAATAAGAGTCAGGTCTGGCGAAATGGTCAAATCCCACTTCGATATAGTTGCTGTCTTTGAGACCTCTTTTTCCTTGTTCAAAAAGATTCCTTTTTTCTACACCTTCTGGAAGATTCTCTTCATTGATCAATTTTTGGTTAGGTATTTTCCAAGGAACATGTGCGTAGCTATAGTAGGCAATCAGATCAGGAGATAATAAAAGTACCAGCTTTATCGTTTTAGCTATGGAGGCCTCATCTTGATTGGGGAGACCATATATAAGATCAAAATTAAGGGATTGGAATTTCATCTGGCGAATTTTTTGTACTAGAGTTCCTACCATTTCAAAACTTTGAACTCGATTAATCGCCTTTTGTACTTTGGGTTCAAAATCTTGGATTCCCAAACTTATTCTTTCAATCCCATTATTTTTAGCAATAAATAAATGTTCGTCAGTGCAGGCCCTGGGATCTACTTCAATAGAGCCAATAAATCCATCTTGAGCAAAGTAAGGTCTAAAGAAACTAAGCAGGGTGGAGAGGTCTCCGGGATCTAAAAAGGTGGGACTGCCACCCCCTAAATGAAGCGAATTAATTTTTATATCACCTAGATTTTTAAGGTAGATATCCCATTCTTTTTTAATATATTCTACGTATTCTCGCCCTTGGGATTTGTCTTTGGTGATTTTTCGGTGACAACCACAATAAAAGCATAGGCTCTGACAAAAAGGGATATGTAGATAAATATCTACACCTTTGGTTGAAGCCTTTTCTTCTTTAAGATCGTCCATCCACCTCTTTTCATCGGGGGGACCTTTCCAAAAAGGAACTGCCGGGTAGCTAGTATAGCGTGGCCCTTGTTGATTGTATTTTTTTAGTAGATCTTCCATCGAGTTCAATCTATGCCTTTAGGAGGGATTCCGACAATGATATAGGACAGGAAATGGCTGCAAAAAGACATTGTTAATGCATGGCGCATAGTGAGCGGCCAACTAAACATTATTTAATTAGCTAAACAACTAATTACTAAAAATTCTTGAAAACTCGATAAGGTGATATAATTAAGTTTAAGAATATGGGAGCTTTAAATGAAGTTGTTAGTTTTTTTGTTAATGATTCTGCCTTTTGCAATACAGGCCAATTTTTTGCAAATATGTGAATCTCATAATGTTAATTTACAAATTGCCAATACCGTTGCCATTTTAAAAATCATACATTTAGAAGGTAAAATTTCAATTACTAATATGGATAGTAAAGAGATTACGGGGGCATCCGGTGAAATAGTTAAAACGAGTATCAATAGCAAATTTAAACACTATAAATTTCCTACAAGAAAATACTACGGTAAAAATAGAGATGTTTTTCAAAATAGACTCAAACAGGTCTTTCAAAATAAAAATGATTGCCAAAAGGCCTATAGGATTATTTTTAAACAAGAGAGTATAATTTTAAACACGGGAATACTTTTTCCTGGGGATCGAGTACAAAACTTTCCTCTTCAAAGGTTAGAACCCTTTGCCGGTTTAAAAAAACTAAAGACTTTAATCTTGAATATGAATGAAATTTCCCATCTAGAACCATTAGCTAATTTAAGAGGGCTTCATTATTTATCCCTCTATAAGAATAAGGTTTTAGATGTTAGACCGTTATCTAGATTAACAAATCTAGTTAGACTTGATTTGGGACATAATCGAGTTTCAAAAATAAGACCTCTTTCAGGATTAAAAAGTCTAAGAGGATTGGAGTTATTTTTAAATAGAATAACTGATCTAAGACCGATTTCGGGACTCACCGAACTTCATCATTTATCTTTAAGTCGAAATAAAATTTTCGATATATCCCCTTTGGCGAATATGAAAAAGTTAAATTACTTAAATCTTCGTAAAAATAATGTTTCAAATATTCGTGTTTTATCAAATTTGAAAAGTCTAAGCTATTTAGTCTTATCAGATAATCGTATAACTGACGTGAGACCACTTACTAAGTTGAATAATCTTGAAGTATTAAAACTTAGAAATAATCGGATCAAAGATTTAACTCCAGTTAATAAATTTAAAGGAATTAAACACTTCGATGTAAGAGGTAATGGTTTGCGTTAAAAGATAATGCCAAGAACACTTCAATATCAACAATTGAAAAAGCAGATGGGCCGTCCTAGACTCCTCAAATGATGAAAATTGAAAATGGAAGCCGAGGTTTTAGCAAAGAGTATTGGGTGAAAAATTATTCTGAGCCAGAGGATATGGATGGCATCTTCAATGCGAAAGGTCATGCGCTCTACCTCAAAAACTTCTTTGACCTGGAAAATGTGGAAGTTAAAAGTATGATCGATTTAGGCCATGGCCTGGGTTATCTTTTAAGAGAGTTTTACAAAACTTTTAACCCGCAAAAGGCCTGGGGAATAGAGCCCTCAGAACATGGCTTTCTTCAATCCCAAAAACTGCTTAAATCCTATGATATCAAATTAGAAAATACTGATCTCCTCTCTTGGTGCAAAAAAAAATGGCGGGGGAAAAAGGCCATTGATCTGGGAATCTGCACCGGGGTCATTCATTATTTACCCGAAGAAGAGATCAAACAGATCCTGCCAGTTCTCGCCCAAAGAGTTCGCTATCTCTATTTTAGTGTACCCACTAATAAGGAATTGGACCGCCAGATTAGTGAGATGGAGTTTTTAGATCCCTATGCGAAGCGACGAAGCAAGTCAAAATACCTCAACCTTTTAAAACCGTATTTCACCATCGTCTCTTCTAGAGTGTTGGAGAGTAAGAACTTTTATTCGGATGAGAATACGAAGTTCACCGACCTATTATTTCGCTTTTAAAAACTTGACTTTGAGTGTCCAATCTTTAACTTTAGTTAAATTCATTTATTACAAATTACGTAGACTTTAGTATAAGTTTAGGAAAATTATTTTTTAAAATAGGTCTGTTTTAACATGATTAAAATCAAGAAAGGTTTATCTCTACCTTTAAAAGGTACTCCCCAACAAATAATCCAAGATACCAAAAGAACGAGGACTGTCGCAGTTAACGGCCGTGACTATATGGGAATGAAACCCTCCATGTTGGTAAAAGAAGGCGATACAGTTTTAATAGGCCAGCCTCTTTTTACTGATAAAAAAAATGAAGGGGTGATCTTCACCGCACCTGCTGCAGGAACAGTCTCGGCCATTAATAGGGGTGCCAAAAGAGTATTTCAAAATCTAGTAATTCAAGTAGCGGATAAAGAGTCTCAAGTAGATATCGCTCCACCGAGGAATCTCGATTCAAAGTCTATTGCTAAAACCTTGGTTGAAACAGGACTCTGGACATCGTTTAGAACCAGACCCTATTCAAAAATTCCAGTAGTTGGTAGCACACCACATTCAATCTTTATCACTGCCATGGATACAAATCCTTTGGCAGCAGAACCTGAACTGGTTATTTCTGAACATGTAAAAGAATTTGAAAGAGGCCTACAAGTCATTTCAAAATTAACTGAAGGAAAAACCTATCTGTGTAAAGAGGCGGGAAAAAGTATTCCAGCAGTTTCAGAAGTTGAAGTTAAAGAATTTAAAGGGGTTCATCCGGCAGGTAACCCTGGCACTCATATTCACTTTATAGATCCAGTTAGTGATAAAAAGATGGTTTGGTATATAGGTTTTCAAGATGTCATCGCTATCGGTAAGTTTTTTGCTCTTGGAGAGCTGTGGACTGAGAGAGTAATTTCTCTTGCAGGTCCTTTAGTTAAAAACCCCAGACTTATAAAGACCAGACTTGGTGCTAACTGTCTTGATATAGTTAACTCCGAATTAGTTGAAGAAAATAATGCTCGAATTATTTCTGGCTCAGTTTGGAAGGGAGATAAATGCGATAAGGTCTTCTCTTACTTAGGACGTTATCACAATCAGATATCTGTTTTGGAAGAAGGAACAAAAAGAGAATTTCTAGGTTGGAATTCTCCAGGTTTTAATAAGTTTTCCATCACCAGGACCTTCTTATCTGCTTTTAATCCCACTAAAACTTTTAAATTAGATTCCAGTACCAATGGTTCGCCTAGAGCGATGATACCAATTGGTATGTTTGAAAAAATTATGCCGTTAGATATTGTACCAGTTCCTTTCCTTAAGTCCCTAATTACGGGAAATACTGATATGGCCCAAAAGCTTGGCGCTTTAGAGTTAGATGAGGAAGATTTGGCCCTTTGTACTTTTGCTGATACAGGGAAAGTAGATTACGGCCCAATGCTTAGGAAAACATTAACCACTATTGAGAGGGAAGGATAATGAAGGGATTAAGAAAACTTCTTGATAACCTCCACCGAGATTTTGAAAAAGGTGGAAAGTTTGAGAAGTTCTACGCACTTTATGAAGCAATTGATACGTTTGCCTTCACTCCTGGAGAAGTAGCAGAAGGTGAAACCCACGTTCGAGATGGTCTTGATTTAAAAAGAATGATGGTTACCGTTGTCTTGGCCTTAACTCCAGCAGTGCTTATGGCCATGTGGAATACGGGGTATCAAGCAAATTTGGTTTTAGCTAACCAAGGCATTGCCTCAGTTGCAGGATGGCGAGGTGACCTTATGTTCACTTTCGGGCTTGGCCTTGATCCTAATTCCCTTTGGTCTAACTTTATATATGGAGCTCTCTTTTTTCTTCCGGTCTACATCGTAACCATGACTGTGGGAGGACTTTGGGAAGCTATTTTTTCTGCCGTTCGCGGCCATGAAATAAATGAGGGTTTTTTAGTAACTGGACTTTTACTTCCTCTAATTTGCCCTCCAACAATTCCTCTTTGGCAGGTAGCGCTTGGAACTACTTTTGGAGTGGTAATTGGCAAAGAGATTTTCGGGGGAACGGGGAAAAACTTTTTAAACCCAGCTCTAGTTGCCCGTGCCTTTATATTCTTTGCTTATCCGGCAGAAATGTCAGGTGATGCTGTTTGGATTGCTGTTGACGGACACACCGGAGCAACAGCGCTTAGCATGGCCGCTCAAGGTGGACTTGAAGCGATTAAAATATCTTGGATGGATTCCTTTTTAGGATTTATTCCAGGTTCAATGGGTGAGACCTCTGCCCTGGCCTGCTTAATAGGAGCAATTGTTTTAATGGTGACTGGAATTGCTTCTTGGCGAATCATGTTGAGTTGTTTTGTCACTACTGGTCTGATGGCCCTACTTTTCAATCAAATAGGATCAGATACCAACCCCATGTTTTCACTAACTCCTATCTGGCACTATGTGGTTGGGGGGTATGCTTTTGGCCTGGTCTTTATGGCCACGGACCCCGTTTCCGCCGCTCAAACGCAGAGGGGACAATGGTATTACGGGGCCTTAATTGGCATAATGGTCATCCTTATAAGAGTTATAAATCCTGCTTTTCCCGAGGGAATGATGCTGGCAATTTTATTTGCTAACGTCTTCGCTCCCTTATTCGATTGGTTTGTCACTGAGAAAAATATTAAACGAAGGGAGCTAAAACATGGCCTCTAAGGATACTGTCGGTAGAACGATTGGAGTCGCACTAGTTATTTGTATAGTTTGTTCAATCTTAGTTTCTACTGCGGCGGTAAAACTGAAAGGATTGCAAAAGGAAAATGCTGACCTTGATATTAAAAAAAATCTCTTGCTTTCCGCGGGAATCTTGAAGAATCCAAAATCGAGTAAAGATGAAATTCTTCAGGCCTTTGAAAAGTTTGAACCAAAAATAGTAAATTTAGAAACGGGCGAATACGTCAGTGATGTTGATATAGCGACTTTTGATCAAGTAAAGTATGCAAAGGATCCATCAACAAATATGACGATAGATAGCTCTAAAGATATCGCCAAGATTAAAAGGAGATCAAAGCTTGCAAAAGTTTATCTCGTTAAAAAAAATGGGCAAGTTTCCATGGTAGTTCTTCCAGTCCATGGACTGGGACTATGGTCTACCCTGTATGGATTTCTAGCGCTTGATAAAGATACTAGTACCGTTAAAGGGTTTGGTTTTTATCAACATGGGGAAACGCCAGGCCTTGGCGGAGAAGTAGACAATGCTAATTGGAAGGCAAAATGGATTGGCAAAAAAGTTTACGATGAAAATTTTGGCCCAGTAATTAAAGTTGTTAAAGGACTGGTTAACCCAAGTCATGCCAATGCTATTTACGAGGTAGATGGACTGGCCGGGGCCACTATTACTTCTAATGGGGTTACCAATCTCCTGAGGTATTGGTTGGGAGAAAATGGATTTGGCCCATACCTGAGTAAATTCAGGGCCGGAGGGGGAATCTAATGAGTGTTAAAGCAACAATTCTAAATCCTTTTTTTAAAAATAATCCCATTGCCTTACAAATTCTGGGTGTTTGCTCAGCGCTTGCGGTTACCACAAAGCTTGAAACGGCATTTGTAATGTCTGCTGCGGTTACCCTCGTAACTATGTTTTCTAATCTTTTTGTAAGTTTAATTCGGAACCATATTCCTTCAAGCATTAGAATTATTGTTCAGATGACCATTATAGCGTCACTGGTTATTATTGCTGATCAACTTATGAAAGCGTATTTGTTTGAAGTTTCCAAAGGCCTGTCTGTTTATGTGGGACTGATTATTACCAACTGTATTGTTATGGGAAGAGCTGAGGGGTATGCCATGAAAAATGGCCCCATCGATTCTCTTTTAGATGGTCTAGGAAATGGTCTGGGTTATTCCATTGTACTAATTTTTGTTGGATTTTTTCGTGAGCTATTAGGTACAGGAAAACTTCTTGGTTATACCATGTTAAACACAGTTAATGACGGTGGCTGGTATGTTCCTAATGGTTTAATGGTGCTTGCACCCAGTGCCTTTTTTCTCATTGGTATTTTTATTTGGATTATCAGGACTTTTGATAAGTCCCAAGTGGAAGAGGAATAGAATATGTTTGAACATCATTTAAACATTTTAATTAAGTCCATTTTTATTGAAAATATGGCCCTGGGATTTTTCCTCGGCATGTGTACCTTCCTTGCCGTCTCTAAAAAGGTGAAAACTGCAATAGGACTAGGGGTCGCGGTTATCGTGGTTCAGGTAATTACCGTTCCCGCCAACAACCTTATCTATAACTACCTTTTAAAAGATGGAGCGCTCACTTGGGCCGGTATGCCAGAAATGGATTTAAGTTTTCTCGGACTGATTTCTTATATTGGTGTTATTGCTGCCATGGTGCAGATATTGGAGATGATTCTAGATCGATATTTCCCAGCTCTTCATAGTGCCCTAGGAATTTTTCTTCCTTTGATTACCGTTAACTGTGCTATTTTAGGTGGTTCGCTTTTTATGGTGCAAAGAGATTATAACTTTGCCGAATCGGTTACTTATGGTTTTGGTTCGGGAATGGGGTGGGCCCTGGCGATTATGGCCCTGGCGGGAATTAGAGAAAAGTTAACTTATGCCAATCCACCAGATGGCCTTCGCGGACTTGGTCTTACTTTTATAACTGTTGGTTTAATGTCGATCGGATTTTTGGCCTTCTCAGGAATCCAGCTTTAAAAGCGAGTTGATCTATGAATGAAATTGTTCTTGGCGTAGGAATGTTTACCGGTATTGTATTGGCCCTGGTAGCTATTATCTTAATTGCAAAATCAAAACTGGTTCCATCTGGTGATGTCACTATCAATATTAATGATGAAAAAGATATGATCACGGAGGCAGGGGGGAAACTTCTCAATGTCTTGGCCGACCATAAATTATTTTTGTCTTCTGCTTGCGGGGGAGGGGGAACCTGTGGCCAGTGTACGGTGAAAATTAAAGAAGGCGGAGGAGAAATTCTTCAAACAGAGCTCTCTCACATCACTAAAAGAGAGGCCAAAGAAGGTATGAGGCTTTCCTGTCAGGTCGCAGTTAAAAATGATATGAAAATTGAAGTACCAAAAGAAGTCTTTGGTATTAAAAAATGGGAATGTACCGTTAAGTCAAACCACAATGTTGCGACTTTCATTAAAAATCTTATAATAGAGCTTCCAGCAGGTGAGTCCGTGCCTTTTAGAGCTGGTGGATATATTCAAATTGAAAGGCCCGCGGGACTTACTATTAACTTTAAAGATTTTGATATTGAAAAAGAATATCATGGAGACTGGGACCGTTTTAAGCAGTGGCAATATGTCTCTATAGAACCGGAAGAAACTATTAGGGCCTATTCCATGGCCAACTATCCAGAGGAAAAAGGCATTATTATGCTTAACGTGCGGATTGCTTCGCCTCCTCCAGGAACTAAAGGCCTTCCTCCAGGTAAAATGTCTTCCTATATTTTTAACTTAAAGCCTGGTGATAAAGTTACCATCTCAGGGCCTTTTGGAGAGTTCTTTGCCAGAGAGACCAAAAAAGAGATGGTTTTTGTTGGTGGTGGTGCAGGAATGGCGCCAATGCGTTCTCATATATTTGATCAATTAAAGCGGATTAATACGGATAGAAAACTCAGCTTTTGGTACGGAGCACGATCAAAGAAAGAAATGTTTTTCGTAGAAGACTTTGATGGACTTCAGGCCGAAAATGAGAACTTTAAGTGGCATGTAGCACTTTCAGATGCCCTGCCAGAGGATAACTGGACTGGTTTAACAGGGTTTATTCATAATGTTTTATTTGAGCAGTATTTGAAAAATCATCCTAATCCAGAGGACTGTGAGTACTACCTCTGTGGGCCACCAATTATGAATAAGTGCGTAATTGAAATGCTGCTTGAGCTAGGTGTTGAGAGAGAAGATATAATGCTAGATGATTTTGGAGGTTAGGCCGACATTTTCATGTTAAAATAAAGGCAACAGGGAGGGGGGCCTATGAATGGTGAAAAGGAATTTACTTGCCGTGGAGAGATCCTTAAAGAAATTGAAATTGCTGAATCCAATCAAGATTTAGATGAACTACGCAGACTCTATAAGATTTTGTTCAAATTAATGGATCAAGACAAAAAAGAAATCAAAGTAGGATAACTAATATTCCTCTTTTAGGTTTTATAATCCCTAAGGGGGACTCTTTTGCAAAAGTTTATCCAACTAATTTTTATCATCAGTATTTTATTTGGCTGTTCTAAAAAGGAAGAACTTACAACCCTTTTTGGAAGTACGATGGGAAGTACTTACTCAGTAAAGTATTATGCTGACAGAGGAGCTCCATCTAAAATTTTAATTTCTCAAGAAATTGAACAGGCGCTCAAGAAAATTAATGATTCCATGTCCACTTATCTCTCTTATTCAGAGATTTCTAAAATTAATCTCACAAGAGGAGGAGACTGGATAAAAATTTCTCCCGAGCTTCACTTTGTTTTAAAAAATGCCAAAGAAATTTCCATTAAATCAGATGGTTATTTTGATATTACCTTAGGCCCTTTGATTAACCTTTGGGGATTTGGCCCTAGTGGAAAGAGAAAAGAGCCAAGTATTGAGGAAATTGAAAAACAAATGGCCAAGGTGGGACATCACCTTTTAGTTATAGACCCAAATACTCCTCGTATCCGAAAACTAAGAGAAGGCATACAACTTGACCTCTCCTCCATTGCCAAAGGCTTTGGCGTGGACCAACTCTCGGAGGTTTTAAAAACGAATGGAATCACTAGTTTTTTAGTCGAAATAGGCGGGGAGATAAAAGTGAGTGGGGCCAAGCCCAATGGTCAAAAATGGTCTATTGGGGTGGAATCTCCTGACTTTCTCACTAGAAAAATCAGAAAAGTATTCAATTTAACTAATAAGGCCATCGCCACCAGTGGAGATTATAGAAATTTCTTTAAGGGTGAAAAACGGATGTATTCTCATACTTTTGATTTTAAAACAGGAAAACCCGTCGCCCATAATCTGGCCTCGGTTACGGTGGTGGATTCCGATTCTTGTATGAAAGCAGATGCTTATGCCACTACTTTGATGGCCATGGGAGATAAGGCCTTTGAATTTGCTGAAAAAAATAACCTAGCAGCTTTTTTTATTTACAGAGGCAAGGAAACATTTATAGAAAAACCAACAACAGAATTTAAAAATATGGTTTCTAAATGAAATATTTTTTACTATCCCTTACCGTTATGACACTCACCATTTTAGCTATGGCAGTGGGAGTAATCTTTTCTAATAAAAGGATAAAGGGCTCTTGTGGCGGACTAGGCGCTGTAATGGATGATGATTGTGATTTCTGTGACAACAAAGACGACTGCCCTGAGCTCAAAAAAACTTAATTTTTGCCAAGTTTTCTAAATTGACTAATACTTTAAATAAATAGGAGTTAATCATGATAAAAATTATTTCCCTTATTTCTCTTTTATTATCTCTAAATTTACATGCTAGAGAGAATAATTTATTCAAAATGGTTTTTGAAAAACTAAATTGGAAATCCCAAGGACTAGAGTTCTCCATGAAGGTCACGCCCAACTCTGGCGAAATGCCCTCCGGTGGAATGGTGATCGTTGATGACATGAGATGGATGGACGATTCAATAAGAGGCCAGCGATATGTTTTTGAATTTAAATCAGGAGAGTATGGTGAGATGGCAGGTTATCTCTCCAACATCAAAGAACTTAAGCTCACGGAAACCTGGTACAAGTGTGGTCGTGGTAAGAAAACTTGGATAAGAAAAGGCGAAGGTCTTTGTCCTTAACCAAAATGGTCAACTTAAGAGCATTTTTCAATTAGAACATTTTTGGATACTATTTTTAAGAAGTGGTGCCTAGGGCGAGACTTGAACTCGCACGATCGTGAGATCGAGGGATTTTAAGTCCCTTGTGTCTACCAATTCCACCACCCAGGCATGTAGAATAGGAAGAAATATTGGACTATATAGTGAGAAGTTGTCAATTTAAATACGTTCTAATTTGTGTTCTTTTAAGTTTATGGGGCTGCTCGTCATCTGTTCCAGAAAATAAGAAAGACCCTTCGGTCAAACAACGAATAAGACAGATTAAAACCTATAAAGAGGCCAAATATCCCTCCTGGCTAAAGGTGCCCTCAAGATTTTCTTTTAAAGGAGAATGGGGCAGCTACATTCACCATAACTTCTTTGATGAACTCCCCTCAGATAAATCAGAACCTAATATGGTTAACGCTATTGTCCTTACGCCCAAAGAAAAGGAAACTTATTTTGGCCTTGACCTTGTCTCTGGTGAGCCCTTTAAAAAAGCATCTTATTGTACTTTTAAAGACGCGACAGGAAACTATGGATCATCAATGAGTACTCCTGAGTTTTCCCTAGGGATCATCCCACGAGTCTTAGATGTACTAGGTCGACCGCTGCAAATTGTAATTTTTGGGGAACCAAAAAATCCAGTCAAAATTAATTCTTTAAAAAAGGTAAAAGTTGTCGGAGGCATTATTGAAAACTACTGCGAGGTTTGGCCTTGTGGCATTGAGAGATCATGGATGTCTTCCATTGTTTTAGTCGCAGTCTATCCTGAGGATAAAAAGCTTGGAGAGCTCAATAGCATCTCTCTTTTAAAAGAAGCGGTGGATTGGCCGGAGTTTAAGGCCTTTATGGAAAATGGTAGAGGAGTTCATGTTAAATCTGTGTCTTCTTTTCCCGCCTATAAGATCAAAGGAGAGTTGGGCCCGGGACAGGCACTTAAAAAAGCACTAGAGCTAGGTCATGTCTTTACTGCCCAGGAAATGTTCTCTACGCGAACAGCTTGTCATAAGCTCTATGATTACGTTTGGAATTCAGTCCAAATTATACGTGGAAGCAAAGATGAAAATTTAACCCGTTGGGTGAAACCTTTTAATCGTAATGCTCCTAAAAAAATCTATGAGAATTTTTCAACTTATCTACACTATTTTATTGGAAAGTATGGAAACCAGTATAGCACCTGTCTTAAATACGTAAGAGGATCCAATATTAATGAAGATCGAGACCGGCATTGGTTTTTGTCCTATTTTAATGCCTTTTTTCTCGTTAAAGATTTAGAGAATGTGCATGTTTGCCCAGAAAATATTTGGACCAAAAATTTTTACAATTATAAAAAAGGGGCAATGGAGTATGACTTTTTAACTGAGCTTAAAAAATGTAAAGGAAAAAAATTAGACTACGCTTTTATTAGGGCCATCAATAAATTAAAGAATCTAGGCCATCAAGGGCTTCCATCTTATAAATATATCACTTATGACAATGAGGCCGGTGGTTCCCATCAAAAAATATACTCATGGGTACCAAGTTCGGGACTTGATCTATTTTGCAGTAGTAAGAAAGAGAGAGAGATTCGAGAAGATAAATGGGTATTTGGTTTTCCAAATGATATCACTTGGAAAGGGTTTTACTGAGAGAAAAAATCTTTGGAAACTTTTCTTTTAATACTCTTATCTAACATCTTGATATAATCCACGCGGGAAATCTCTAAGGCCCCCATCTTTTCTAAAAAAGGGTTAATTAACTGGGTATCAAGCCAATCTATTTTTTGTTGGTGGAGATATTCCATCAGGGAGACTAAGGCCACCTTGGAAGCATTTGATCTTGTGTAGAACATTGATTCACCAGAAACATAGGCCCCGATTTGTACTCCATACATACCGCCAACTAACTTGTCTTCAAAATAGGTTTCAACTGAGTAGGCATGGCCTGCAAAGTGGAGGTTTATATAAGAAAGGATAATATCTTCAGTGATCCAAGTTCCATTTTGATCTTTACGATTGTTTGATTTGGCACAATTTAAGATAACTGATGGAAAATCATGATTAAATTTAACTTCAAATTTTTCCTGGCGGAGAATCTTTTTTAAACTTTTACTGATTAATAAATCTTTGTGCCTTAAAATTCCCCGGGGATCAGGAGAAAACCAGGCCAGGGGATAATCAGCACCTAAGGGCCAGGGAAAAATTCCTTGTTTGTAAGCAAGGAGTAGTGATGGGATTTCTAAATCGCCACCTAGCGCGAGAAGGCCTTCTTCATCGGCCTTTTCAATAGAGGGAAAAGAAACTATCGCCATAGAGAATTAATAAGGGTTGTAGTTATTGATCCCGCAGACATCATGGTATTTTCACGATTTCCAATGAAAGGAGCAATTTCCATAATATCAGCACCAGTAACTTTAAATTCACTAGCGAGCATTTCAATTATAGTAGTGCATTCGTGAGGAGCGAGACCTCCAGGTTCTGGAGTACCTGTGCTAGATGCATATTGGGCATCAAGAGCATCGATATCAAAGGTAATATAGAGTTCATCTATCTTTTGCTCTTTTAATTTGACTATGATTTGCTCAGCAATTTTGGCCGGGCCAACTTCTTTTACATATTTTGCCCAAAATTGCTTCACCCCAAAAGTTGATTCCCAGTGCTCCTTAGATTTTCCCGTGGCCCTTATGCCAATTTGATAGCATTGACTTGGATCGGGGAGGTATTTTAGAACATGGGTAGTCCAGGAACCAAAGCAGATATCAATGCCCAGTCTTTCAACTAAAAGATCGGTGTGAGCATCAAAATGAATTAAGGCAGTTTTAATTCCTTTGTCTTTTTTTGCTTTAAGATAAGATTTTACTAAGGGATAGCTACAGCTATGATCGCCGCCAATACCAAATATTTTTTTATCCGGGAGTTCTTTGTAAATAGCATCGCAGACTTCTTCAGTTATTGAGAGCGAACTCACTGGAAGCTTTGAGTCTTCATCGTTATAGAGGGCACGTCTTACATTTGTAATCGTTTCATCATTTAAGTATTTGTCATGCAGTAGGTGAGGGACTACTCGCACGTCACCAATATCTTTAAATTTTAGCTTATGAGGTAAATCTAGCAGCGTTTCTCTAAGAAATAGAGGGCCCCAGTTTGCTCCACGGAGAATTCCTCCACCAGTGTCGGAACAGACACCAAGTAATAAGACATCTTCATTAATTTCTTTTAATGAGCTTTTCCATTTATCTTCAATGTTTTCAGTAGTGCCAAAAAGTTTAAGATGTAGTTTATCTTTATTTTCTTTGGCCGTGTGAACGGTATAGACTCCATTACCTGGAGGACAGAGAAGTTGTTCTAATTTATTTTGAAGTGTCACCCACCCCTCCTTAAATCAAGATATTATCATGAATTCGGTTTTTTAAAATACTATCGTGATATTTTTTTTCAAAATTTTCGCGCTCATGCTTGAAATCTGTGATGACTCTCTTCTCAAAAGCTATAATAGTGTCATCAAGGGCATCAAAAACCCCCGCTATGTGAGAAGTTAGGGAAAGGTTTGGTAAATTTAACTCTTCTAATACTGCAGGTTCTTTTTCAAAAACATCTAAATAAGCATAGGCCTCAGGCCTCTCTTTTAAAAAACTGAGGAGGTCTTCTTGGTTGATTAATTTCCCTCTAGCAGCATTAATTATTGTGGCATCTTTTGGAAGTGATTTAAGGAATTTAGCGTCAATAATATTTCTGCTGGTTTCATTTAATCCCGAACAAAGGATAACCACTCCACATTGATGAAGAGGGGCCTCAAAGGGGGTGTTTAAAATATCATCTTCATTTATAAAGGGATCTACCGTCCAAATTTTTTCAACTAATGGTAAAAGAGAGTCTTTGATTATAGTCCCTATTTTTCCCCGGCCTATTAAAAGAACTTGTTGATCTCTTAAAAGAGAGCGTCCCTTCCATGATCTATTCCAAGACTTTTGAAAAGGGACTTTTGAAAACCTTTTAAACAGACAATATAGGATATATTCACTCACCGCTGATGCTCTTATTTCACTTCCGATGATAATGGGGACGTTTGCTTTTTCTACGAAAGAGAGTGGGAAATTATCATAACCTGAGTTGGGGTGAATAATGAGTTCAACACCTTTAATATCGAGATCTGGGATCTTTGTAAGGGTGTTGGTTATAAGTATTGAGGCATCCTGATTTGTATCTAGATAATTTATTCCTAGAGACTCTAGCTCTTTCTTCTCCTTATAGGAGAAGTCGGGAGATTGATAAGGGGATGTATTACAGCGAAATATTTTCATAATTTGCATCAGGCATTAATTGTCTTTATCCTAGAATTAGACTACAAAAGCAAATATTAAACTATTAATAAGAGTACCTATGATTAAGATAAAATCTAGTAGAGAAATTGAGTTGATGAGAAAAACTTGTGCCCTGGCCGCGAGTACTCTCACTTATATTGAACCCTTTATAAAACCAGGGGTTAGCACAGAAGAAATTAACAAGCTGTGCCATGATTATATCACCAAACACGATGCTTATCCTTCTCCACTAAACTATCACGGCTTTCCTAAATCTGTTTGTACTTCGCCAAATGAAGTAATTTGTCATGGGATTCCGAGTGAGGATGTAATCCTAAAAGATGGGGATATTTTAAATATTGATGTGACTACTTACCTAAATAAGTTCCATGGCGATACCAACAAGACTTTCTTGGTAGGCAATGTCGATCCTAAAATTAAAAAGCTCGTTGAAGTGACTTATAAATGCATGAGAGAGGCGATTAAAACGGTTAAACATGGATCTCGTGTAGGAGATATTGGTGCAATTATTCAAGAAATTGCAGAGTCTCAAGGGTACTCAGTAGTTGAAGAATACTGTGGGCATGGAATAGGCCGAGAATTTCATGAAGATCCACAAATTGTTCATGTTGGGACAAAAGGTAAAGGCCTGATATTTAAAAAGGGCATGACCTTTACCATTGAGCCTATGATTAATCTTGGAACCAGAGAATGTGATCTGCAAAAAGATAAATGGACTGTTTTAACTAAAGATAGATTATGGTCAGCGCAATTTGAACATACTATTTTAGTGACAGATGTTGGGTCCGAAATTTTAACTTTACGTCCAGAAGAAGATGAAAATTTCTAAATATAACGAGAGACCTCTTTTTTTTAATGCCAATGCCTCTTATATTCCAAAGGAGGGAGTGGCCGCAACCATATTCCTCGATATCGATAAAAATAAGATTATAGATTTTAGCTACGAACAAAAGGGTCTGGAAAAATGGATCCCATCTTTTTCAATACTCGGTGAAAAAGTCATAGGAAAAAATTTATCTGAAGCTCGGGAGTTATCCTTTGGCGATGAATTTATTAATTTACCGGTAAAACTTCTAAATCAGGCGATTGATGACTTTATTGGAAAAACTTATCGTTTTGAGCTTTTAGGAGAAAAAGCAGAGGCTTTAATCTGTCGCTGTTTTGGTGTTTATAAGGGACAAGTTTTAGACGCCCTTAAAAATGGTTCAGGTGACTTGCTTTCCATCTTAGATCAAACCGGTGCTACCGGAGGATGTAGCACTTGTCTTTTTGATGTGGAAAAAATTATTCATGATTTTCAGGGAGAAACGATTTTAGTTACTCCTAAAAAAGAACGAGTGTTGGGCATGACTCCAGTAGAACTTTATTTGAAAATGGATGAGATCATAAAAAAGTGGGATCCAAAAAATGAAGTTTCTGAGATAAAAAATAGTTTAGTTGTTTTGAAGATCAATTCCAGACAGGCCGAATTAAAAGAATTTGTAGATGAGAAATTTAAAGGTGAGCTATTTTTTAACTTTCTTAGCTGAGGCCTCTTTTTTGCATTTGGCCCAAATAGTATCTAGACTTTTCAGGTCTTCAAAAGTCTCTTGAATTTTTTCTCTTTTTTCAAATATTTCTCGTGCTGAGAATTCTGATTCTAGGTAAAAGATATTATCGATGAACTCTTTTAAGTGTTTTACATTTTTTTCCAGACAGTCAGGAGTTGCAGCTACGTTTTGCAGACTCGCTAGATAAGAGAAGAAAGTATGGGGAATGTGATTTAAAAAGGATTCAATAGTGGCCACCTCTTCTGCTCTTTTAAATTGGTCCTTTGAAAGGAAATAGATCTTTTTTCCTTCCAATAAAATGGTTTTTAAAAGGGCCACGGATGGAGAGAAATCCTTATCATGGCAGATTTTGGTGACATATTTTTTTTTAATACTAATATTGCTAAAGCTGGCAAATTTATTAACGAAATGGCGGTTTAAGGTGTAAATAGGGCCTACCACCTTATTTTGGTGGATATTAAGTTCTTCTTTGCCCAAACATTCAAGTAGAGAATTGGCCCAAGCAGAGCTCCCAAAAAATATCAAGATTACTAAGAATTTCTTCAAGTTAGGCCCCTTTTTACATATATTATCTATCGGTTGCCAGGTAAATAAAATTTAGGGTATAAAGCGTCGTGTTATGAATGAAATATCTTTTGTAGAACATTTAGAAGAGCTTCGGACGACCCTTATCAGGTGTCTAATAATTCTTTTTGTAGGTTTTTTTCTCGCTTATGCGGTAGGTGATGAAATTTCTGAACTTTTATTAACTCCACTTAGAGAAGTTTTAAGCGGAGAAAATAAGGGGAAAATTGTCTACTTAGGCCTGCTCGACAAGGTGTTGTCCCAACTTCAGGTCGCCTTTTGGTCTTCTATTCTTTTGACCTCCCCCTTTTGGTTTAGAGAAATCTGGAAGTTTATTAAACCAGGACTTTATGACCATGAACTAAAGGCAGTAAGGCCATTTATCATAATCGGATTTATTCTTTTTTGTCTGGGCATATCTTTTGGTTACTTTATAGTTTTTCCCTTTTTCTTTGAAACCCTAACTAATTTTGGAGTGGCAAATGTTGAGGCGACTATTGGACTGAAAGATTATCTAGTTCTTGCCAGTAAGGTTTTAGTTTTTCTAGGTCTAATGTTTCAAGTGCCAAATGCTCTTTTAATTCTTGGATTTATGGGAATGGTTACCAAACAGTCTTTGAGATCTTGGCGTAGATATGTCTATGTCGGGATGGCCGTGGCCGCTGCAGTGATCACACCACCTGATGTAATCACCCTTTTAGGAGTATGGATTCCCTTAATTTTTTTATATGAACTGGGAATACTGGGAGTGGCCTTAATTGTTCATCCTTATCTTGCTAAAAAATGGAGTGAATAGATGTTTTTAATAACCGGTGCAGCGGGATTTATTGGAAGCGTTCTTATTCGATCGCTTAATTTAAGAGGAATGGATAATATTATCGCGGTTGATATGACTGATGATTTATCCAATCTAGAAAAAGCAGATATTACCAGCTATTTAGATGCCTCTCTTGTTTTAAAAGATGATTTTCCTTGGGAAGATATCCGCTATGTGTTTCATATGGGTGCCTGTTCTTCCACCACGGAAATGGACATTGAGTTCCTTAGAAAAAACAATATTGAATACTCCCAACATATTTTTAAAAAATGCACTGAATATAGTATTCCCTTAATTTATGCCTCATCTGCTGCAACTTATGGAGCTGGAGAGAATGGTTATAGTGATGCTCATGATAAAATCTCTGATTTAAAACCGCTAAATCCTTATGGGGATTCCAAGCAAATTTTTGATGAGTGGGCGCTAGAGCAAATTGAGACACCACCTGAATGGTTTGGACTAAAGTTCTTTAATGTCTATGGGCCAAATGAATATCACAAAGGCCATATGATGTCGGTGGTTAAGAAGGCCTTTGAGCAAATTAAAGAAAAAGGGAGTGTTGGTCTTTTTAAATCTTATCAAGAAGGTTTCGCCGATGGTGGACAGCTTAGGGATTTTATCTATGTTAAAGACGTGGCGCAGGTAATGATTGAATTAAGCAAGATTCAAGATTCCAGCTTATCGGGGATTTATAACCTAGGGACAGGGAAAGCACGAAGTTTTGAGGATCTGGCCAAAGCAGTCTTTAAGGCCTTAGGTAAAACTCCCAGTATTGAATATATTGAAATGCCGGAGTCTTTGCGGGACCAGTATCAATATTATACCCAGGCAGAAATGGGTAAGCTTTGTAATACTCTCTTTGATATTAAGTTTAGTTCCCTTGAAGAAGGCGTAGATAATTACGTAAATGAACACTTAGTAAAAGAAGATAGATTCTATTAAAAGAGGGGAGACGATCCCTTAATCTAAATGATATATTCAATCTATGGATCACATCTACGCTATTAAAAAACCTTTAGGAAAACGTTTACCTATTCTTTTAAGTTCTCCCCATAGTGGAGTTAACTTTCCTGCAGAAATTATTAAAAGTTTCAAGCAAGATATTATAGATCATCCGCTGGATACAGATTGGTTTATAGATCGTCTTTATGACTTTGCGCCGACAATGGGCATTACTCAAATTTCGGCAAATTATTCTCGCTATGTAGTTGATCTTAACCGGGATTTCAAAGGAGAAGGTCTATATCATGATGGTCGATTTTTGACCGGAGTGGTTCCTTCCCATAGCTTTTCAAAAACTCCTCTTTATAAAGATGGGCCACCGACATCGGATGAAATTAAAAATCGCTTACAAAAATATTTTTGGCCTTATTATAAAAAAGTTGAAGAACTACTGGCCGATATTAAAAAAGAATTTGGTTACGCTATTTTTTTTGATTGCCACTCGATTAAAAGAAATGTTTCAAGCATTAGTGAGCATTCTTTTCCCGATCTGATCCTAGGGGACAATGATGGAAAAACGGCTGATTCAAAATTAATCGACGTGACACTAGAAACTCTGGGAGCGCGAAAAATTTTTGAGGTTTATCACAATACACCTTTTAAGGGCGGACACCTGACTAGATGGTTTGGAAAACCTGAGGAGGGTATCCATGCTTTGCAACTTGAGATGAGTCAAGACCTCTATCTAGATGAATCTAATGACCACTACATGGAACTGAGGGCCGCCTTGATTCGTGATAGGTTAAAGGAAACTCTAATTAACCTGGCAAAGGAAAAACTATGAAATGGTGGAAATTAAAAGGCCTTTACAGTGATGAGAAATGGCATGGGCCCTGTTTTGTTAAGACCGATGCCCGGGGAATAATTGTTAGTATTGGTGAAGATGCACCTGAGAAATTTGAGGCCATCGACGGACTGGCCATTCCAGGATTTTTAAATGCTCACTCTCACGCCTTTCAGTATTCAATGGTAGGGCTAAGTGAAAATCTTCCACCAGGTGCCAAGGGAGATGATTTTTGGAGCTGGCGAAAGGTGATGTATGAACTCGCTGGTAAAATAAGTCCCGAGGGGCTTCAAGCGATCGCCACTATGCTCTACGCGGAAATGGCGCGAATGGGAATTACTCACGTGGCAGAATTTCATTATGTTCATCACCAAGCTAATGGGGAAGCATTTGATGATGTTGGCGAAATGGGGAAACGTCTTTATGCTGCGGCCAAAGAAGTCGGAATAAATATTACCCTGCTACCGGTTTTTTATCAAAGGGGAGGCTTTGGCAAAGGTGCTCTTCCTGAGCAAAAAAGATTTATATCTTCCACCACAAATGACTATTTAAAGCTTTTGGAATCTCTTGAAGTAAGTGATCCCTTATTTTCTCTAGGAGTTTGTGTTCATTCATTAAGGGCCGTTGATGGCCCCCAGGTGCTTGAGGCCTTTTTAAATACGGATAAAAAACTGCCGGCCCATATCCATATTGCTGAGCAAGAAAAAGAAGTTCAGTCCTGCCTGCAACATCTAGGAAAAAGACCAGTAGAGTGGCTTTTAGATAATCTAGAGTTAAACGATCGCTATAATCTTGTTCATGCTACTCATCTTGATAATAATGAGACCCATAACCTGGCCCAGAGTGGCGCCAATGTCGTTATCTGTCCTACCACTGAGGCCAATCTAGGTGATGGCCTTTTTAACTTAGTGGAATATTTAAAAGTAGGTGGTCAATTTTCTATTGGAACAGATGGTAATTTTAATCTAAACCCTCTACAGGAACTAAGACTGCTAGATTATGGCCAAAGATTAAAATTAAAGAAGAGAAATATTATGTGCCTTGCGGATGGACAAGATAGTGGGGAAATATTATTTAATTTAACACGAAAAGCAGGACTAAAGGCCATGGGAATAAAAGACCATCAGGCGTTAAAAGTAGGAGATCCTTTTGACGTGGCAGTTATAAATCCAGATCATCCGGTCTTGGCCAGTAAAAAAAATGAATACCTTCTTTCTGCGCTAATATATTCTGCCGATTCCAGCGTATTTTCTGGAAACATCGTGGCGGGAAATTGGGTGATAAAAAATGGTAAACATATAAAAATAGAAAAAATATCTGAGACCTTTAAAAAGGCCCAGTTGGAATTACTTGGTTGATATGAGAAAACTAATCGCTTTTTTTGTTATTTCAATGGCCAAAATAGTTGGTCGTCTTTTTTATAAGATTGAAGTCAACTGGGTTTCAAAACCTGACTTTGATCCTTGGAAAAATGTACGCATGTATGTTTTTTTAAACCATACCAGTCTTTATGAACCACTCTTTATAGGGGCAATCCCTTGGCGATTTATCTTTGAGCATTATGGAAATGTTTTGGCCCCGGGAGCAGACATTACGCTTAAAAGGCCTTTGGTGGGGAAATTTTTTAAATTTTCTTTTCCCGGAATGATGCCTATTTCAAGAAAAAGGGATGATACCTGGGATAATTTTTTAAAATATATAGATGATAAATCTATGGTGGCCATTGCTCCTGAAGGACGAATGAAAAGACCTACAGGACTTGATAAAACAGGAAAACCTATGTCTATCATGGGTGGTATTGCTGATATTTTAACTCATATTAAAACAGGCAAAATGATTCTGGCCTTTAGTGGAGGCCTTCATCATGTACAAATTCCAGGACAGACATTGCCTAAACTTTTTAAAAAGATTCGTTTGAATTATCAAAATGTAGATATTGCTGAGTTTATTGAAATTTGTGAAAAACGTCCGGAGGATACTTTTAAAAAGGCCGTGCAAAATGAATTGAAACAGCGTATGGAAAAGTATTGTCCTCCGGAAATTAAACCTTCGTTATAGGGCCAGACCGGTTAGTTCTTTTAAAAGTTCCTGACTTCTTTGTACAAACGAATCTCGCTCTTCATTATTTAGACCACCGCTTGAGATATTGGCGAGGTCTTCTACATGATGACATAGCTTATTTACAAGGCCCTTATGCTCCCCTTTTTCATGCATTTTAAGAGCATTTTGGATTAAGGTGTTGGCAGGATTAACCACAAAAGTTTTCTTAATCGGAAATTTTTCATTCCCCCCCATGCTTTCTGCCATTTTAGAAAATCTTCGCATCTGTTCATCGATTTTATAATAGGCAGGAGCATTACTATCTTTTAATTTTTGTAGTACAACCTCTGTTTTTTCTTCCTCTTTTTGGTCCCCAAAAAGAACTTTGCTAAAAAGATCTTTAACTTTCATATCTTCTTCGGCCACATTTTCACTCTCTAAGATATTTCCAATTTCTGAATCAACTGAAGAGAAACGATAAGTATTATCACCTCTTTTTTGTGTTTCCACATGTTGCATGAAGTGAGGGTCGATATGGCCATCGGTGTGAATAACTCCAACCCCTTTCTCCCATAAATGATTTTTAAGATTGTAGTCAGATACTCCATCTTCAAAGTAGAGAACTAAATCTTTCATTTTCTCGGTATATTCTTTTGGGATAGATCCTTGGTATTCTTCAAGTGTCATATATTTATCTTCAGAGTTTTTAAAGATGACCATTGATCTTAAAATCTCATCAAATTTAGCTTCTGAAATACATCCGTATTTTACAAAGAGACCAATATCCGGCCAGATCTTTTCAAATTTTTCCCGATCTTTTCTAAAAAGTGTCTTAAGGGCATCACCAACTTTTTTGACAATATAATTACTGATTTTCCTAATGTTTGGATCTCCTTGAAGGGATGATCTAGAGACATTTAAAGGGATATCATTGGAATCAATGACTCCTCTAAGCATAGAGAGAAAATCGGGAATAATATTTTTTACGTTATCAGAAACAAAAACTTGTTTGCAATAAAGTTTTATATTGGATTCATTAAAGGGCTTGTTCGTATTAATCTTAGGGAAATAGAGAATTCCTTCTAAAGTGAAGGGGTGATCTATTTTTAAATGAACCCAAAAAAGAGGTTCTTGTTCCATCGGAAACATTTTTTTAAAGAATTCCTTATATTCTTCATCTTTTACTTCCTTGGGGTCTCTTTTCCATAGTGGTTTGATTTCGTTAATTAGAGTGGGTTCAACCTGTTCGATTTCACCTTTATCATTTTCTCTGGTTTTATTTTCAGCGTCTTCCACTTTAATTTTATAAGGCATGTAATCACAAAATTTTTGAAGTGTGTTGGTGACTTTCCATAAATCTAGAAATTCTTCACCATCCTTATTTACATGTAAAGTAATGGTGGTTCCAACGTCTTTTTTATCAGAGTCAGAAAAAGAGTAATCGGTATCACCTTCACAAGTCCATTTTGTAGCTTTGGCCCCTTCTTCCATGGAGAGAGTTTCAATATCGACTTTTGCCGCCACCATAAAGGATGAATAAAAACCAAGACCAAATTTACCAATGATCTCTCCTTCTTTCTCTCCTGTCTTTTCAATCTTTTTTACAAATTCTTCCGCTCCGGAGAAGGCCAGTTGGGCGATGTACTTTTCCACCTCGGTCTCTGACATCCCAAGTCCGTTGTCAGAAATGATAATAGTTTTTTCACCTTTATTTACTGAAACTGATATCTCACCTTCAGGAATTTTTTCATTTCGGGTCCTGCCTAGGCCGGCCCTTTTGGTAATGGCATCAGTGGCATTGGCGACAAGTTCTCTCAAGAAAATATCATGTTCTGAATAGAGCCACTTTTTGATGATGGGGAATATGTCTGAGGTCTTTACCGAAATCGTTCCAGTTCTTGCGGTCATTGGTTCTCCTTATAATTTTCAAATGAATAATAAATGTTAATCGTATCCAACCGTCAAGATGGTAGTAGAAATTAGCGTGTCAAGTGGACTTCAGGCAAGTTTTTAGGTATTTTTGGCCCAGGAGGCGACTTTGAAGAATGAAATCATGGAAATTACCCTAATCTCCACTGGGGGAACCATTGAAAAGAAATATGATGAGATAGAGGGAACCTTGGTTAACAAGGAGTCATTGGTGCAAAATAAGGTGCTAGACAAGCTTAGAACGCCTTATAGCAATATTCATTTAAGATCTATTCTCTCCAAGGATTCTCTAAATTTCACCTCAGAAGACCGGCAGTTACTTTTAGATACGATTTTGGATGAATTTAACAAGGGGCGAAAAGTGGTGGTTCTGCATGGGACTGATACGATGAGTCTAAGTGCCCATTATATTCATGATCACTTGGGTGGCAGTAAATATCCCCTGATCTTTACTGGTGCCATGAAGCCTCTTGGATTTGTGGATTCTGATGCCTTCCAAAATGTTACGGAGGCGTTAATGGCAGTCACTCTTTTAGACCCAGGTGTCTATATTTCTTTTCATAACAAAGTTTTTGCTGTGCCTGGGGTAGAAAAAAATATGGAAAAGAGAACTTTTGAAGAGGTATAGAGCTATCTCCAATCATCTAGGTGCTTATAGAAATTTTTAGGAACTGTGGCGGGAACTTCATATCCCTGAAAGTCGATAAATTTATAAGCAGCATATCTACCATGACATTCCATACAAGTTTTAATTAGGTGGCGGTATTTCTCTAATACGAGACCAGACTCTTTTTTTGTTGCTGCCTCTTTTAATTCTTTAGCAGTCTGATGGAAATATTTATCAAGCGCCACAAAACCATCAGGGAGTGCTTTTTTTAGCATCTTCTTTTCTTTGTAGGTCATTTTTTGTTTTAAAATATAGTTATCGCTTATGTAGTCTGCAGTGGACTCCACCATTTTCCATTTTCCTCGGGAGATTCCCTCAAGTAAAAGGTTCATTTTTCCTTGAAGTTCAAACATCTCCACAGATAATATGACATGGAAGTCGTGCGGAAGTTTTAAGGGTTTATCTAGTTTTTTTTCAAAAGATTTGGCCGTGAGATAGATATTTGGGATTAATAGTAAAATGAGTAGTTTTTTCATAATTAAATGATAATTGTCAAATCATGGCCTGGCAAAATGCTTTTCATCTAAACAAAAAATATATTGGTTTATAATGAAAATCTTGAGTACTCCGATAAGTAATTGGAGATTAAATATGAAGATATTGTGTGCCCTAATGCTTTTTATTTCTGGTAAATCCTATGCAACTGATCATTTTGAAGCAAGTTATAAGTTGGCAAAAGAGGGGAAAAGTAAATTTGAATTAGGTCGAATGCTCTTTTTTGATAAAATCCTAAGTGGAAATAGAAATATTAGCTGTGCTACTTGCCACAATCCTTTGCTTTTTACAGGAGATGCTATTTCTCTGCCCATTGGTGAAGGGGGAAAGGGGCTTGGTTCTACTCGAAATGCGGGGAAGGTCAAAGTGAGAGTTCCCAGGAATTCTCCAGCAGTATTTAATTTAGGAGGTCCTGAGTTTACCTCATTATTTCATGATGGCAGGGTGGAGATAAATGAAAAGTTTCCCAGTGGAATAAAAACTCCGATGGGTATGGATCTTCCAGATGGATTAACCGGAACTCTTGCCGCACAGGCCTTATTTCCTTTGCTTAGTGATTCTGAAATGGCCGGTGATAAGGGGGAAAATTCTGTGGGTGATGCTGTGGCAGAAGGGCAAAATATAAAGGCCTGGAATCTTTTGATTAAAAGACTTAGAAATATTCCCGAGTACGTTGAAAGATTTCAAAATGCTTATTCTGATGAAGTAACAGATGCCAAAGATATAAATATTGTTCAGGTGGCCAATACTTTGGCCATTTTTCAATCTCAGGCATTTTCCACTTTAAATTCACCCTACGATCAATATAGCTACGGGGATCAAGAAATCATATCTGAGTCAGCAAAAAGAGGGGGAGAACTTTTTAAAGGAAAAGCTAAATGTATTACTTGTCATAGCGGGCAGCTACAAACCGACTATAAATTTCATGCCATTGCTATGCCGCCAATTGGGCCTGGTAAGGGAGATGGTGAAAAAGGATATGATGATTTTGGTAGAGAGCAAGTAACTGGTGATATTTTGGATCGTTATAAATTTAGAACTCCATCTCTTAGAAATGTGGCAGTGACAGGCCCTTGGGGGCATAATGGGGCCTATGGGAATTTAAGAGATGTGGTTGTTCATCATATTTATCCTGAAAAAATGTTAAAAAACTACACTATTGAAAAGGCCTATCTTCCTACCAGGGCCGATCTAGATCAGCAGGATATAGGTGCCTTAAAAGATAAAAATTTATTAGATGCTATTTTAAATGCCAGCGAGCTGCCAAAAGTAAACCTAAGTGATAAGGAAATTGATGATGTTGTAAATTTCCTTCATTGCCTGACGGATTTATCCGTTTATGATCTTCATAGAATTGTTCCTAAAAAGGTTCCTAGTGGTATTTCCTTGGCGGATTAGGCACTAGGTATTTTTTACCCCCATCTTCTTTAAAAGGCATGAAAATAGGTGGAAATTCCGAAATATATTTATGAAATTTTCGGCCTTATTTTTTATGATTTTTTTACTTTCCTGTATTAATACGGATTTATCCTCTGAGAGAAAAATTCCTGTTAAACCAGAGACTATCGAACCTAAAGTTCCCACGACTAATAGGGAAATACCCAAACCAAGATATCGTGGGGCCGGGCCTTATGATGGATCCATTGAGCAAGATGATGATGGGCCTTCAACTCCGGTTGCCATTGAACTTAGAAATTTTATCGATCCTATTGATGGGACATACCAAACAAAGCTCTCGCTGCCAAAAAATTTCGGGGGAACTCTGTTTATTGCCGGAATTAACATAACTCAACTAAACAATAAATTGGTCAAAGTGAGATTTCGTTTTGGTCGAGAATTAGAACCAGTAGATGTAAATGCAACCGTAGGCGGTACTACCGATGGTGTAACTCCTCAAGTTGCCATGCAGGTATTGCAACTCGATTTTAAAGGGAAACCTTTTGAGAAAGTACGATTACTCTATCATCTTTTTGATTATAATGATTATCGAGATGATACGGGAAAAGAAGTTTTCAGAGATGACGTTGGGGAATTAGAAGGTCCAACTTCTGATCCTTTGGACACTTCTTTATATTGTAGGGGATTAAACCTTCGAGATGATCCTACCTTTGAGGCCTCATCTGAAAATCAAAAATGTGATCAACAAGGGGAGCGTTGTCTTTATACTTACGCCAGTATTCGAGACAAGGGACTAATTGATGATAAAAACTTGGCCTTTAATCCAACCGAAATGCAGATAGATATTTTAGGAGAAGAATACCTCAATGAAACGATTGTAGAAGCAGTTAACAAGTGTCTTCCTGATAATAATTATACTGCTAACCTAAAAGGTGTTTTAAATGCTTATAGCGTGGGAAGTGGTAGCTCAAATTTAAGTTATAATGATTTAGTAGTTTTAAAACAAGATGGTGTCGAAAAGAGTTATTTTTACCAAGGGCCTTATCGTGCTTTTAATGCATCTGGTTGGCAGGTAGAAGGTAATGCCATTACTTATGAAAGTTCTAAGGAACACCAGGCGGTAGGAATATATCAAAAAAATTATTTATCACCAGGAAATCACGACTCAGGATACGTCTCTTTGTTATTTCCAAGGCCTGTAAGAAATACTCTCTCAAGAGAGGTACAGTACTGGGGTTCAGAAAATATTTTGGGGGAGAGGTTTCTTGAAACTCTCGTGTCTTCGGGAAATACTCTATTTATGGATGGGTGTAACCAAAGAGTAAATAATTTAAATATGTTCGCTAATGAGGGACTTTCTTCTTGTAATATCACTGCGACTATAGAGATTTTAACCACTGATGAAAATGGGAAGGAGATATCTTTACTTCGCCAACCAGATCATCAATTAAAACTACAGCTTATAAGACCGAGCTTAAAAGATAGTGAGACTATGGGCGGGCAGGAAGTTTTATATCAATCTATGAGGTCTTGTTCTACTAACAGATCTTGTGGTTCTGGAGAGTGTTGCTTTAATAAGCGTTGTTGGGATAGAAATCTTATTTCTAGATGTGCTGAAGATGATGACCTTCTAGGTCATCTGGGCATTGGGGAAACTTGCACTTCTGATTTTCAATGTTCAAGTCTTTGTTGTGATCAATCTAGAGGAGTTTGTGCTGTTCATGTAATTTCTGAAGAAGAGACTACTCTTTGTGCTAAGGCGCCAGGACAAACCTGTGTGGATGCTCAATTTTGCCGAAAGGAAAATCTCACTACTTGTTATGTGGTGAAAACTGGAACTGATCCTCTTGGAAGGCTTGAGTGTGCTCTGAGATGTTATTATACCCCTACCTTTGGTAGGTGTAGAAATGGAGTCTGTATTTCACCGCTACAACCATCGGTTCCAGCATTTGATCCAGTTAATCCAGATTGTTCACAGGCGATTGATCCACCAATTGTAAATGACAATGGGAGTATTATCACCTTCTAGTAATCAAGAATTCTCTCATAAGGAAATTTTTGGTGATAGATCTCTCCTTTAGTTGTTCAAATATTGAAAAGAAATGTTTAGAATTGAAAAGTAAGGGTTATGAACTAGTATATGAAAAACCCGCTCAAGAGGAAAGCTAGATATGCAATCTGGACAAATTCATGTACCTCCGCTCAGTTTTTCTAATAAGATTTTAATTATTTCCTGTGTGACCTTTTTTATTCTGCAAAGTATCTTTTCTCACTTAGTGATATATCTAGGTCTTTCTGGGACCAAGTTTTTTTCAGGCCATATCTACCAAATATTGACCTACCCACTTATGGGTCAAGGCCTTATGGAGGTCTTATTTAACTCTCTTTTGCTATGGTTTGTGGGGAGTGATCTTGAGCATTCATGGGGAAGAAAAAGGTATATCAGCTTTCTTTTAGTGGCAGTTTTAGGGGCCGGAATAACTTATCTTTTAATATCTCTGGTTTCTTCTGGAGGGATTCTTACTGGACTGTCGGGAATCATTAACTTTTTAATGTTGGCCTATGCTATTTTATATCCCAATAGATTATTCTCCTTTATGTTCGTTTTTCCCATTAAGGCGAAATATTTTTGCATGATTATGATCGGGATGGAGATCTATTTAGGGATATTTTCTTCCATGGGGGCCATTTCGCTGGCCCATTTGGGATCTATGGCCTTTGGATATGCTTACATGGTTTACCTGTCTCGCCCCAAAAAAAGTCGTAAACCTAAGGGAAGAGGCAACCTATATCTAGTTAAGGACTTGAAAAAAGGTGAAAAAGACCCACCGAAACATTGGCACTAAGTGTTGCCTTCACTGCTATTTAATGCTAATTTTCCACATTAAATTTTAAATCAAAGGCAAAGTACCGTGAGATTAAAAAAGGCACTTAACGAAAAAATGATGGATGTTCGTATTCGCGACAAGCAACTTAATGAGGGAAAGCTCAGCAAATCTGAAGTTGCAAAGATCGAAGCTGCATTACCTGATGATACTAAAAATTTGGTTAATACCGAAGAAGTTGATGAGAATGCTCCAGGGCATGGGCCTCTACTGAACTAAAAATTTAGAAAAATAGAGTTCTTTTATCATATCTTGTTTGTAGATATCATTTATCCTTCTAACTATTCTATCCTCTAATATGAGCTTTCCAGATATGGAATTAAGTTTTTTTGGCCGCATTTTTCCGGCGATCTCAATGATTGAATCTCTAATAATATATTCCTGTTCTTCTAAAATTTTCAGATCATTTTCATTAAATGGTACGATGTGAGCACTAAGGTCTAAAAATCTTAACTTCCTCGTACGGGAGGGAAGATTAATAATTAAATTTTCTATTTTAAGTGTATCCGAAACTTTAAGTTTCCTACTATCTTCTAAAAATTTTCTTCGCGCCTGAGATTCATCAATCTGCGGCCTTTCATAGTGATACCAAGATATAAAAAGGTATAGTGTTGCGCAGGAAGCTGCTAAATATAGAAAGATTAAAATTTTGTTTATCCATTTATTCATCAAATTATCTCCTGGAAACTCCGTCCTTCAGGGCGGAGAGAAATGGAGATGCCATTCGGCGAGAACCAAAACCATTGCTGTTGAATTTGGCCATTTGATCTCCTTGTGTTATTATTTTTATCGTGAAACTGACTACGCAAGTTAAACTTATAATTTCTAGGGAAGACAAACAATCTTTGCTTGAAACTATGGAGCAGTTTAACGAAGTTTGCAATGGTATTAGTAAATCTGCTTTTGAATACAAGGTTTTTCGCCAATACGATATCCACCAAATGCTCTACCACCCTATTCGAGATTGCTTTGATCTCTCCGCTCAACTCGTTGTAAGAGCGATATCCAAGGTCGCTGACAGCTACAAACTTGATATTAAAAAAATCAGAAAATTTAGAGAACATGGTGCCATCACCTACGACTCTAGAATTTTGACTTGGAAAGATGAAGAGGTCTCTATCTGGGCGATTGGTGGTCGTAAAAAGTTTTCTTATCTTTGTGGAGAAAGACAAAAAGAACAACTCAAATTTCAAAAAGGTGAATCTGATCTGATCTATAAAAATGGAGATTTTTTCCTCTACACCACTTGTGAGGTTCCGGAAAAGGAACCTGTTCCTGTTGAGCAATATCTTGGGGTAGATCTTGGCATCACCAACATCGCCACTGACAGCTTGGAAAAAATTTACAGTGGTTCTCACATCAGCTCTGTTAGGATTAGAAATCTTAAACTTAGAGCAAAGCTTCAATCCAAGGGAACCAAGTCTGCCAAAAACCTTTTGAAAAAAAGAAGCAAAAAAGAAAGAAGATTTGCCAAAGATATCAACCATCAAATATCCAAAAAAATTGTTGAAACGGCCCAAAGGCACTCTGTGGGAATTGCCCTTGAAAACCTCAAGGGAATAAGATCTAGAGTAACGGTTAGGAAGGGCCTGCGGTATCAACTCCATTCTTGGGCATTTAACGATCTTGCCGGGAAGATCTGGTATAAAGCGAGAAAAGAGGGAATTGAAGTGATTTTGGTCGACCCAAGATACACTTCCCAGGAATGTTCTAGTTGCGGACATACTAAAAAATCCAATCGAAAATCCCAATCTCTTTTCTCCTGTCAGTCGTGTGGTTATACCGTCCACGCCGACATCAACGCTGCTTGTGTAATCTCAAGTAGGGCCGCAGTCAATCGGCCGAACGTAGTGGGGGAGCAATCTCCTAATTACAAGCCCCTTCCTTTAGGGAGGGGTGGTTGACAGTTCATTTTAACATGCCGACCAACGCGCATCAATCCATGCAGTTGTAAGTAATTTTTTCTTTTTTATAGCTTAAGGGCCTGGTATACCATTCTAATCTAATCAACTGTCATGGAGCTCATAATTGAAGAAAATTTGCCTAGCACTTATAGGGGTTCTGTCTATTTCTTTTAATTCATATGGAATTGATAAGGTTATCTACGGTAAAGATGATCGCTTAGAAATGTATCAGTTTGTAGCTTCTCCCCTGGCCTATCTAGGTGATTCTGTGGCCGCAATGATTGAAAAGAGAAATCTTAAAAAATCTCTGATAGGAGATTATATGGAATTTTCCCGGAGGGTTAAGAAGTTAAAAGATGCCTATGGATTTTGTGGTAAAGAAAACTTTGACGAGCAACCAACTGCTGGGATGTGTACCGGCTTTTTAGTTCATCCAAAAATTATTGTAACTGCCGGACATTGCTATGCCACATTTAGAAGAGATATGTGTAAGCATGCCAACTGGGTATTTGACTATAAAGTACCAAGAAATAGAAATTCCATGAAGATGGCAATTTGGCCGGAAAATGTCTATCGCTGTAAAAAAGTCCACAAAGAAATTATGAATATGAGAACTGGTGTTGACTACGCCATTGTTGAGCTAGATAGAGAGGTCTTGGGTCGTGATCCCGTTATATTAAACCGTGATTCAATTGCTAGAGAAGGTGATCGACTTTTAATTATGGGACACCCGATGGGACTTCCTTTGAAAGTGGCCAGCAATGCTAGAGTTATTAACAATGGAGAAATCTTTTTTGCTACCAACTTAGATAGCTTCCAAGGGAATTCAGGATCTCCAGTTTTTAATCTAAAATCAGGTGAAGTAGAGGGGATTCTAGTTAGAGGCAAGTCCGATCTTCTACAAAAAAATAGCTGCTATAAAATCAATTACTGTGATGAAAATGGCAACAATTGTGATCAGGACTCTCGCCCTTCTGGAGAAGAGGTTCTAGCGGTTAATTCCTTTAAGGATGAGCTAGATAAAGTCCTGAGAAAATTATAATTTTAATTCGCTGTAGGGTAGGTTGTGGTCTTTTGCCACCGCCTCATAAACCAAATCCCCTTTATAAATATTGATACCTTTTTGTAGCGGAAGACTACCTCTCGCAGCTTCATCAATACCCTTATTAGCGATTAAGCGGGCATACTTTAAAGTGGCATTAGTTAAGGCATAGGTTGAAGTTCTGGCAACCGCTCCTGGAATATTGGCAACAGAGTAGTGAATTACTCCATCTATCACATAAGTGGGATCTTCATGAGTAGTAGGTCTACAAGTTTCAATACTTCCGCCTTGGTCAATAGCAATATCTACAACTACAGAGCCAGGCTGCATTTTAGCAATCATCTCTTTGGTAACTAGTTTTGGTGCCTTAGCTCCAGGAATTAAGACCGCGCCAATTACCAAGTCTGCTTCAATTACTGATTTTTCTATATTTCCCATATTGGAAAACAAAGTAGTTATTCGACATTCAAATAAGTCGTCTAATTGGGCCAGCCTTTTTCCTGATATATCAATGGCGGTAACGGAAGCACCTAGTCCCATGGCCATTTTGATGGCATTAGTTCCGGCTATTCCACAACCAATTACGGTCACTTTTCCCCGGGGAACACCGGGAACACCACCAAGTAAGATCCCTTTACCACCTTTTTCATTTTGCAAATAAGTGGCCCCTACTTGCGTCCCCATTCTTCCGGCAACTTCAGACATGGGAATTAAAAGCGGAAGAGATCCATCGGCAACTTGGATGGTTTCATAGGCAACACATGTGGCCCCTGATTCTAATAATCCTTTAGTGAGGTTAATATCGGCAGCGAGGTGAAGATAGGTATAAAGAATATGATGAGGCCTTAAAAGAGCAATCTCTACTGGCTGTGGCTCTTTTACTTTAATAATCATTTCAGCAGTTGCAAAAATATCTTCTATCGTAGGCAGAATCTTGGCACCGGCATTGATATACATCTCATCAGAAAGTCCGACCCCCATTCCGGCAGAGCTTTGTACATATACTTCATTTCCATCATGAACTAATTGCTGTACTCCACTAGGGACCATGCCGACACGATTTTCAGATACTTTAATTTCCTTAGGGATTCCTATCTTCATGCTATTCACCTTTTTTAAGTAATTTTAATTCGGCCAATATATTAATTTTGAGGGGTTTATAAAAGCAAAATATTAACAACGCTTAGCGGTAATTGAGTTTTAATTTATCATAAAGGGGGAAAACAGGAAAATCGAAATTATCTTTGGCCTCTTTTGCCAGTTTTTCGTGCTCTAACCCATGTCCCATATGGATTAGTCCCGCCTGTTTTGGAGATATTTCCCTAATAAAATTGAAAGCTTTGTCCACATTTAGATGGGTTTTATGAGGGGGCCTTTGTACGCAGTCAATAATAAGTAATTCTAAATTCTTCTCTTTTAACAACTGTAAGGTACTTGGGGGAATATCACTGCAATCAATCAAATAGGCAAAACCACCCTGAACAAACCCTAAAGTAGTAAAAGGGCCATGGGGAAGGAGGAAAAATTCAAAAGAGACTCCCTTAATATCAAAACTTTTACCTAGCTCTACTGTTTCCAAACTAATCACAGGAATAGATCCAGCATCAGGATGCTTTTCTTTAAACATATAAGGAAATCTTGTCTTAATGTCCTTTTCACAATTCTTTGAAGTGTAAATGGATAAGGGATGTTCAAAGCAAAGGGGTCTTAAATCATCAATGCCATGGAGATGATCAGCATGGTCATGGGTGATTATCACCGCATCAATATCATCGATATCATTATTTAAAAATTGTGTTCGAAGGTCTGGAGTGGTGTCTACCAATATTTTTACTTCATCAATTTGCAATAGAATGCTTGATCGTAGACGCTTATTTTTCACATCTTGGGATTTACAAACGTCACACTTGCAACCTAGCATAGGTATTCCGGTACTGGTGCCTGAGCCTAAAACGGTTATTGAATTCATGGATTCTCCTAAATTCATTTTAAAGGGATGAGGTAGATGTTTCAAAAAAAATTATTATTTATTTTAATATTTTTGGTCTCTTGTGCTGGAATGGAGAAGAAATCATCCCAGGAAATTGGTGAAGATATCAATATTGAGGTGTTTAAGTCCACTTTAGACAATGGCCTGCGGGTTATTATTGTAGAAAATCATAATCTTCCCATATTTTCCTATTACACCTTTTATGACGTAGGTGCACGCTATGAGGGAAAGGGGCAAACAGGGGCCACCCACTTCTTAGAACATTTGATGTTTAAAGGAGCAAAAAAATATGGGCCTGGAAAGTTTGATACCCTAATTGAAGGTAGTGGTGGCTCGACCAATGCTTTTACAACTTTTGATTCCACAGTCTATTACGAAAACTTACCAGTTAAGTCCCTTGAGATGATTATTGATATGGAGGCCGATCGAACGGTTAACTTACTTTTAGATCCTAAAACGTTTGAATCTGAGCGCAAGGTGGTTTTAGAAGAGCGAAAACTTCGCTACGAAAATTCTCCTGGGGGGAAATTGTATCTGACCATGATGCAAAAAGTGTTTAAGGGTACTCCTTATGGAGGCTCAGTGATTGGTAATAAAAAAGATATAAAAACTATTTCCCGAGCAGAGGTGCAAAAATACTTTAAAAAATACTATGCCCCCAATAATGCTATTTTGTTAATCGTAGGTGATGTGGATACCAGGTCTACTTTTAACCTGGTAAAAAAATACTATAATGAGCTCGCCGCCAGTAAAAATTTGAAAAAAACTAAGGCCTTATTAGACAACTTAAAACTCTATTCCCATAGAGCTAAATATCCCCAGGATGTGAAAATAAATGCCAACGCACCTTCACCACAATTTATCATGGCCTATAAAAGTTATCCCATGGGTAAAAAAGAGGCCTTCGTTTTAGATATGCTTTCTTCTATCTTAGGTGATGGTGAGAGCTCTTATTTAAATCAAAAATATGTGCAAAATAAAAGGCCTTACTTAGCTCGGGTAGGGGTTTCAAATTATACTCTAAAACACAATGGAGTCTTTTTTATTTCAGGGCATTTGCTTCGAAAAACTAATTTGAAGAAATTTAAAAGAAGATTAACTCGTGATTCAAAAAGGTACTGTCGAGAGGGAATTACCGAACGGGCCTTACAAAAAACCAAAAATCGATATATGATTTCTTATTACGAGCAACTTCAATCCAATGCTGGAGTGGCGAAGTTTTTAGGTTATAGGGAAAACTTTTTTAATGACTATAATTACTACAAAAAAGAAATAGAGATTTATAAATCCATGACGATTGATGATGTTAGGAAGGCCTGTTATGCCTTATTCAAAAAGAATCATGGAATTTTTCTTTCTGTATGGAACAGACATCCCAGGAAAAAATTGTGAAAAGATTTATTGTACCTCTATTAATACTGCTTTTTTCTTTTGATGGCCTTACGGCAGATCTCAAAGGAAAAATTTCAAAATTTAATTGGGATGGCCTTGAAGTTGTCTGGCTTAAAGATGAACGATTCCCCACCTATTCAGTTATTTTTTATTTTGCTGATGGGGCCTTAAGTGATGATAAAAAGAGGAGAGGAGAGACCAATGCCATGTTTTCTCTCCTTGATACCGGAACTCGCAGGTTTAATCGAAAACTTATTAACGATGCTCTTGATTATTATGGAGTTTCAAGAAGTGCCACTGTCTATCATGAATTTTCATCTTATTCAGTCTCGGGACTTTTAAAAGACATCATTCCCACTATGAAAAAAGTATGTCATCTCTTTGATGACGCTACTTTTCCCAAGAAAGAAATTAAAAAGGAATTGGCCAAGTTAAAAAACTCTTTTAATAACATGGTAGCATCTCCTAGTAGTTTGGCCAATCGGGCCTTCCGACAAATCTCACTTAGTGGAACACCTTTTGGTTATCCTAGTGAGGGAATGCTGAAAGATTTAAGACATATCAATCAAAGAGGACTGCGAACCAAGCTTAAATATTTCAATCAGAAAGTTAAGAAAAAGATCTATCTCGTAGGGCCTCCAGGTGTACTTGATATTAAAAAAATTATAGGTGAAGAATGTGGGTGGAGTCAGAAAAACGGTAGTTTTGTTAGGAATGTAAAATATAAACCAAAAAAAATACATGGCCCAAGCTATTATCTGATAACAGTTCCAAATGCTAACCAAGCACAAGTTAGGATAGGAAGGTTTTTAAATCCAAATGAAATAGGTCAAGAGGAATTAATGACTTTATCCTCCGGGTTTTTAGGAGGAGGATTTACTTCAAGACTGATGAGAGAAGTCAGAGTAAAACGCGGACTAACTTACGGAATCAGTTCATTTGCCTCTAGACAAAAAGCTTATGGACGATCAGGAATCTATACCTCTACCAAAAATTCCTCAGTTAAAGAACTTATAGAAGTAGTTAGAAATACCATTTCTTACACATCTAAAGGTGATTTCGATTTAAATGATCTAAAAAGAGCACAAGGTCACCTGGCAGGAGGGCATTATTTTAGATTTGAAAATCTAGATGCCTATCTAGGACAACTTCTTTATTTTGATCATATAGGAAGACCTTATGATGATCTTTTTACATTTGCCGAGAGGATTGAAGGGATGAAAAAAAGTCAGGTTATAAAAAATATAGATGAAGTTTTTGGATGGAATCGACAAGTTATTTTAGTTCTTGGATCAAAAAGCTTGAAAAAAGACTTAGAAAAGCTAGGTAAAGTAAAAGTTATCAATTATAAAAAATTCTTATAAGAGAGTGTGCCCTTCCATGTTTATTTGAGCTCCGGGGTGGATGGAGATGGACTGGGCATTGATTTTTCCCAAAAAGGTGGCAGAAGGATAGATAGTCACTTTACCTCGCGCCTCAATCTCTCCTTCTAATTTTCCATAAATATTTAGATTGAAACATTTAATCAGGCCCTTTACTTCCCCTTCTCGCTCAATTGAGAGGTCTTCATCATCTTCCATAATAATTTCGCCCTCAACTATTGAAGACAGTCGAGTTACTCCTTTAAGATAAAAGGTTCCCTTAATTTTTGATCCCTTTCCAAATAAAGAGAATTTCTGACTTTCAGGGCCGATGGATGGTTGCATTTTAATTCCTAATCTTTTGCGTAATAAATTTTTGGAAAATTAAATCACCTACTCTAGAAAAAACCAATATCTTATAAGACATAGATTTTAAACCTTTAGGTAAAGGAAAAGTTGCTCTAACTGGCCGAAACCGTGAGAATCCAAAGGATTCACCCTTATTAAAAGCAATTTGATATTCATTATTAGAAATAGAATTTTTAGGGTAAACCCTTAGGTTATTTCCTGATTTGGTAATAATAAATAAATAACCTGCTATTTTTGCTCCATTTTCCCGCTCATTTTTGAGGTTGAAATTTAATTGCACCTTTGTTCCCAGCTTTTTTGTTCTAATACTATCTAGAACAATAGGACTCTTTTTTGTTTGGTCAATCTGACCGTTAGAGGTCTTAAAAAGAGAGAGAGTTCCAAGTCCTGTGGCCGGTGCAGCAGCAAGTTTATTTTGTAGCTTCTCAGCAACTTTCTTATACTCTTTTTCTTTTTTCAAAAAAAGAGCATTTTTAACTTTTAACTCTTTAAGTATTTGAGATTCTTGTTTTTCGGCAAAGGTTTTTATTTTTCTAAAATAAAGAGTCCCCGTCACGATCGTAGCAAGAAATAAAAATGCCATGATGGGAAATGCTATAATGAGAAATTTTAAAATATTTTTTTTGATCTCAAAAATCTGTGGAGTCTTCTCTTCTTGATATAAAATAAATGAGAGTTTTTTGTCATTTTTCATATTAGTCTACTTTTTTCTCTTTGCTTTTATTAGCGCCAAAAAATCTCATTGAGGGGACAAAGGCAATTTTCTTGTCGTCACTGTTATACTTGGACCAGTTTTCGGAGACAATCTTCCACTCATAAGAATCATTTTGTTTTAAGTATAGCGTTTTTACCCCGACATCTCTAATTGTTTCTGATTCATAATCTTGTAAGAAGATAGCTACAACATAGTCATCAGCTTTTAAAAGAGATACATTCTTGATTCTAATACGAGGTGTTCCCTTTCTGGAAAAGACACTTCTCTTATACCACTTAAATTGGGCGAAGGTTTTACTAATATTGGAGGAGAATCTCTCCTTATCATAGAAACTTAAATAGTTATCTAAGTCTTCTGTCATCCAGGCCTGGGCCCAGTCATTAATCTTTTTGGTGATTATATTTTTGGTCGATTCCATAACTTTTTTAGAGATATAGGTTAAATCTTGGACGACAATAATATGAGTTTTATTTAACTCGATATATTTGGAGATTTCTTTAAGATTATTGTTATGGGCAACTAAACATCCTCTAGAGTCCAACCCTTTTTCTATTCGAGTTTCATCATTAGTGGAATGCAGCCATATTCCTCCGCCAGTTTTAGAAAGTTTTAAATCAATAGGATTTGGGTAATTCATAACAAAGGATCCAATCCCATAAATTTCACCTTCTTTTCCATATCTTTTCAATAATTTTTCTTTAGATAAAAAACTGGTAAATTTATAAACCCCTTCTGGTGTTTTAAAGTCACCTTGAAAATTTTTATCGCCAGCTTTTTTACCCGTGGCCATTTGGTAGGTCTTTACAAATTTTGGTTTCCCATTCTCATTTCTAAATAAAAATAATTGATGTGAGGATTTTTCAGCAACTAGAACATGATGGCCAAAGAAATTTTCTAGGGCCACAAGTGGAGAAGGGGTTAATTCAGGCAATTCAACTGCTTGTAATGGGGTCAACGACAGAGATAAGAGGATAGTTGATAAAATTAGTTTCATAGTATTCACACATAAAGTTTAAAGTATAAAAAATATTAAGATTTTATCATCTTTTTATCAATAAAAACGCTAGAAAATTCGATAAGTAGGTTATTGCTAAGTCTTTGTAATTTATATATTTGGGACTTGGGAGAGGAAAAAAATTATGAAAATTATATTTTATGGGGCGAGTCCAGAGATTAAGGAGCTAGCTAAGGAGGTAGGATGTGATGACGCCTGTTGTCTCAGTGATGTTGGAAAAGTTAAAGAGGCAATTTGTAATGGTCCGGCCATCTTGGTTTTAAATATTGATGCAAACCGAAATGATGCCTTGGCCTTAAATCAAAGATACTCATCTAACGAGAATATAAAAACTATTCTTGTTTCAGAGAATGTTGAAATGGAAAAAGAAGGAATTCATGCAACCGCTTCTTTTTTTGGTGAGTTAGATAAAGAAAAATTAAAAAGTTTTATTACAGATAATGATATTTCTTTAGATCAAACTCTTGAAAAAGATATTCAAGATGCTTTTAACATGGCCTTAGGAGAGGAAGAGACCAGTGTTGAAGCAAAAGAAGAGATAATTGAGGAACCCATCGTAGAAGAAGAAAAAGAAGAAGAACCGATACCCTCAGAATCTGGGAAAGATAGTTATAATGTTGTAGATACAGAAAGTGATTTAACTTTTGACCTAGGAACGGACTTAATTGGCGGTATCGAAAAAGAGGCCGAAGCAGCTCCTGAAGAAAAAATAGAAGAAGAAGAAATTAAGACCGAGCTTGAACTTGGTGATGATAATGAAGTGGCCCTTGAGCTAGGAGAAGAGGAGGCCGGAGAAGAAAAAATTGCCATGGAGGCATCCGGTGACTTGGACTTAGGAGATGATTTGGGGGGAGAGTTAGAGCTTGGAGCATCAGAAGAAGCAGAAGCAGAGGTTGAAAATATTGGTGATCTAGATCTGGATTTAGGAGAAGATTTAAGTTCTCAAACAGAAGCAGAGGTTGAAAATCTAGATCTAGAAGAAGATTTAAGTTCTCAAACAGAAGCATCCTCCGCTCCAGAACCAGACATACCAATAGAGTTCACAGTTGAAATTCCAAAAATTGAAGAAGAATTAATTGCTGCTACTGAAACTGAAGTTGTCGATGAGGAAGAAAAAATTGAGGCAAAACCAGTTGAAGCAAAAGAAGAAGAGGCCCCAGTAGTAGAAGAAAAAATTGTAGGGAAACAAGTAGTCTATCAATATGATGATAATGCTCTAGTTCGCTTAGAGGCAACAATCAGGCAGCTTCGAGAGGAAAGAGAAGAATTTCTAAATGAAATACAGGATTTAAAAGCAGACAAAGATATCATTGATAGTGAAAACTTGGGGTTTCGATCAGAGGTCGCAGAATTAAGAATAGAAGTAGGAATACTTAAAAAAAGAAATAATGAAGAAAGGGGAGAATATCACCAAAGTAAAAAGATACTTGAGGAAAGTTTAATTGTTAGTGATCATAAGATGAAAAATCTAGAGGGAGATGTTACAAGATTGTCCCAAAAGGCCCGTATTGATATTAGCAAAATCAGACAAAAAGAAAGGGAACTAGAGTCTCAGTTAGAGTTGCTAACGATGGATTCTGAAAATCAAATCAATAATCGAGAAAATAAGATTCTAGATTTAAAGAGAAAAATGGATGCCCTTGAATTTAATATGGAAAATGTGGGGAGTCGTGAGGCCAGGATCAGAGACGAAAAATTAAAAGTTGAAGAAAAATTAAATAAAGTTATGAAAAACATGAGAAGTTCTATAAAATTCCTCGAAGAAGAACTTGAAACAGAACCTGCATTTTTACAGGAAATAAAAAAAGAAGCAGCTTGATATGGCAGAACTCCCCCCAGAAATAGAGACTTTTTTAAATTTCATTATAGAAGAGAAATTATTTGATAATCAGGCCTACTTTTACAATGAAATAGATAATTATTTAAAAAAGGAATTCTCGAGCATCCCCCTAGAGGTCTACTCGATTCACTCAAAAGAAAAAAAGACCAGCGCTAAAAGAAAAATCTGGGCCCATAACATAAAATTTTCTCACTATAATGAATTAGATAAAATTGACCTCGAAGTTTTAACAAAAGATAAGTTTATCTTTGTCGATAATCTTTTGTGTTTGCTTCTAGGAGATTTTGGGGATTATGTGAAGGTCATTTTAATTGATGCTCGATCATTTGTTGGTAAAGAAGCATTCTTAAAGATTTTTACTAGGTATCTAGAGAACTCTTTTAAAAAAGTTAAGATGATAGAGGCAATTAAAGAAGATGTAGGCCTAATTGATATAGATGATGTAACAGGGCTCTTTAATTCTCGCAAACTACGTAAGGACTTAGATGAGGGAATAAAAAGATTTGAAGCGACAGGTGAGAGGTTTTCGCTTCTCTTTATTGATATTGACCATTTTAAAAATGTTAATGATGGACATGGGCATTTAATCGGTACTGAGTTGTTAAGTGAGCTGGCCAAAGAATTAAAAAAGATTTTGAGATTGTATGATCATCTCTACCGCTATGGTGGAGATGAATTTGTAATCCTTTTACCTAAGGCCGATAGTATCAATGCTGAGCAAATTGGGAGCAGAATTCTCGAGGTAGTTAAAGAAAAAGACTTTATTCCTAAAAAGGGAGATAAGACATTTAAATTGAGCCTTTCAATTGGTGTGGCCTCTTTTCCAGATCATGCCCCAACAGCGGATGATCTCTTGGCAATCGCAGATAAGATGATGTATCACGCAAAAGATCAAGGACGAGGCCGTGTATGCCTCGTCGATGCGCTTTTTGATAAGAAAGACTGAGTAACCTACTTATTTTTTTCTAACAACTTTTTTCTTAGTTGCTTTCTTCTTAGTTACTTTTTTCTTAGTTGCTTTCTTCTTAGTTGCTTTCTTTTTTGTAGTTTTTTTCTTGGTTGTCTTTTTAGAAATAGCATTTACTTTCTTTTTAAGGGCAGTAATCTCTTTTTTCTTGTCCTTCATGAACTTTTCAACACGAGCTTTCTCTGCCTTAAAGATCTTTTCAACGTGGGCCTCTAATTCTTTAGATTGTTTTTGAAATTTGGCCTTAAATTCTTTTGGATCTTTACCGACCACTCCCTTGATTTCTTTTTGGGCCTTATTGATGAAGGAGCTCACACTTTTTTGCAGCTTTTTCATATCTCTGCTTTTGGTGAATTGTTCAACTTCCTTCTTTACTTTTTTCCAAGTTTTGATAATTGTGGTTTGTTTTTTTTTGGTCATATTTCCTCCTAAAACCTTTCTTTACATATCGGTATTCGGTAGCCAAAACCAAAGCTTTTTGGTTTGACTTTAATTATAGGGCAAAATTGAAATCTTTTAAATTCTACCTTTTGGTAAAGATTAAATGTTTTTTCAACATCTTCCCTTGGGAATCCCAAAGTTATCAAATTTTTTGGTGAGAGTCTATAGCTTAATAGTCCTTCGAGAATTCCATCTAATATTTCATAAGCAGGAAGGGTTTGCTCATCAAATTGATCTTCCCTAAGCTCTGCTGAAGGAGGTCTCAATAAAATTTCTTCAGGGATTAAATTATTATACTTTTTGTTAATATAACCTGCCAGATTAAATACTTCTGATTTAAAAAGGTCACCAAGTACACTTAAGGCCCCTACACTATCTCCGTATTGGGTCGAATAACCGACAGCGAGTTCACTTTTGTTAGAAGTATTAAAAACCAATGATCCTGCTTGATTAGACCTGGAGTATAAAAGAGCACCTCTAAGTCTCGATTGTATATTTTCATCGGCCAGACCCTCTAGCGGGGTAGATAAAGAATCATTGAAGGCATTTCTTATTGAGGTATGGAGGAATTTAATGGGAAGTATCTTAAGAGGAATATTTAAGTTTTTACAGAGTTTCTCTGAGAGATCAAAACTTGCTGGAACAGTATAGTACCCAGGCATAAATAAGGCCTCAAGTTCCTGGCCTTCTTCTAAGCATAATTTAACGATCGTTAAGACTAGGGTCGAGTCAATTCCACCTGATAGGGCCACAAGAAATTTGTTAATGCCAGATTTTCTAGCATATTCCCGAATGCCAAACTTAAGGGCAGCAAGAGTTCTGGCACAATCAACGTCATCGAGTGGTTTTAATATTGGATGAGAAGCTCCCGATTTTATTAATTGGGGATTAAAGAGAGATTCCCAAGTATTTTCTAATACAGAGGTGTCATCAAGTTTATATTTAGGGGCCTTCTTATCGGGCAGAGGCAGTTCTGATATATCAGCTTCAAAAAGTTTGCCCTCCCAGATTAGCTCATCCTCATTTACCAGAAAACTTCGGCCATCAAAGAGAATTTCATCCTCTCCGCCTACTCGGTTTATATATACAAAGGGGGCACCAAGAGAGCCTGAAATCTCACTTCCTCTTTTTATTCTTTTTTCTCCCTTTCCTAGATGATAGGGGCTAGCAGAGAGATTTATAATGAGGTCTAGATCCAGTTTTTTCTTTTGCAGCAATAATTGTATATCGTAAGCAGGATCGAGAGGGTGGGCATTAGATGGCCACATATCTTCACAAATCATTAGAGCGATATTTTTGTCCTGAAATTTCCAAACTCCACACTCATCACCTGGAGTGAAATATTTCTTTTCATCAAATATGTCGTAATTAGGTAGCAGTCTTTTAGTGTAGATTTTTTTTAGAGATTTTCCTGGTATCAGTTCAAAAATTACATTTTCAATCTTTAAAGGCAGTCCTTTTTCATCAAAAGTGTAATTTAGTCCACCTAGTAGCAAGGCCTTGGATTCATCTAATTTAAGTCCTAGAGAATGCTCGTTAATTTGCTCCAACATGATTTTATATTTTTCTATAAAGCTTTGTTGTAGCAAAAGATCTTGTAGGGGGTAGCCCGTGAGATAGAGCTCCGGGAATAAGTGCAGGCCTTTGGTCGGATTATCCAAGACTTCCAGGATATATTCCTGAATCTTCTCAAAATCAGCGATCGTATGGTGGGTCTGGTGAATTTTTAGAGTAAAGCCGTGGGCCATATACAATGCATTCCTTAGTTGTTAAATACTCCCCTCAACAACTTGGAATCTACCAATGAACGAACAAAAAGTCTTGATAATTGGGGCCGGTTTGGCCGGATCTGAAGCTGCACTATTTTTCGCAAGAAATGGCATTAAGGTAGTTTTGACAGAATGTAAGGCCAAAGCTCCAAATGAGGCCCAAAAATTGAAAACAGCGGCGGAACTAGTATGTACTAATTCCTTAAAATCTCTCAATCCGGCCTCAGGACATGGGCTTTTAAAATATGAAATGGAGGCCCTTGCTTCAGTCGTTTTAGAAGTTGGGAAGGCCACAGCAGTTCCTGCAGGGGATGCACTGGCAGTAGACCGAGATAATTTTTCCAATGAAATTCATCGTCGATTAAAAAATCACCCTAATATTGAATTAATTGAGGAAGAGGTGGTAGATCCTCTACAAAGTGGGGCGAAATATGGTTGTGACTTTATCATCATCGCCACTGGGCCACTTACTAAAAAACCATTAGAAACTTGGATTCAGGAAAATGTGTCAGGAGATGATTTTTACTTTTATGACGCAATTGCTCCTGTAGTGGATGCCGATAGCTTAGATTTTTCCAAACTCTATTTTAAAGATCGCTATAAACCAGTTAATGAGGAAGAAGGGGAGAAGGCCGATTACCTAAATGCTCCAATGACCAAAGCAGAATATGAAGCTTTTATAGAAGAGTTATGTAAAGCAGAAAAAGTCCCCCCTCAAAACTTTGAAGAACTCAAATACTTTGAGGCCTGTTTACCTGTCGATACCCTTGCAGAAAGAGGGCCAGAAACTCTTAGGTTCTCTTGCATGAAGCCGGTAGGACTTGAAACCAGTGATGGAAAAATGCCTTATGCTTGTGTTCAACTGAGAAAGGAAAACCTAAAGGGTTCAGCTTTTAATCTGGTTGGGTTTCAAACCCGTTTAACTTACAAAGAACAGGTTAGAATTTTTAAAATGATTCCTGGTTTTGAAAATGCCACCTTTAATCACCTTGGTTCAGTTCATAGAAATTCATTTTTACACGCTAAAAAAGTTTTAAACTTTGATTTAAGTAGTAAAGAATTTCCTAAACTATATTTTGCAGGTCAGATCACTGGAGTGGAGGGCTATACCGAAAGTGCTTCTATGGGACTTTATGCAGCAATGCAAATTCTAAGAAAATTTCAAGATAAAGACCCTTTAAAATGGCCGGTGGAAACAGGAATCGGGGCACTTATAAATTATATTATGACGGCATCTAAAGCTTCACCGAGCAGCATAAACTTTGGGCTTCTTCCTCCAGTTCAGCTGGAAAAGTCACAAAGAAGAAGCAAAGATAGAAAAAAGATAAAAAAACAACTGGCCGCACAAAGGGCGAGAGAAGTTTTTGATGAGTTTCTAAAACTTATCTAATACGTTACTCTTAAATTCATGAGATGGATTTTCCTACTTCTTTTTCAATTAGCTTGTTCCAACCCATTTGAAAACATGGGAGGAATACTTCCTCTTCCGCCAGTATTTGTTGGAACCTGGTCGCCTATTTCATCAGCACCAATATTGGGAAGGGCCGGAGCTATCGCTCATTGGGCAAATGGCGAAATGCTAGTTTGGGGTGGGGAAGGGCAACTTGGAAGTTTTGGTGATGGGGCACTCTATGATCCAGATACAGATTCTTGGAGATTAATGGAATCCACTAATGCTCCATCTCCAAGAACGGACCTTTTTAATTTAAGAAATACTTTTTCTAATAATCAATTATTAATTTGGGGGGGAAGAAGTACCGCTTTTGTTAATCTCTATGATGGTCGTCTTTTCGATCTTGCGACAAATACTTGGAGCACTCTTAAAGCTATTCCTGATGGAAAATCCTTTGCCGGCAGGGCCTATTTAAATGGTGTTTTTAATGGCACTGAATTTCTGCTATGGGGTGGGAATGACTCTGCTGATGATTTCTCTAATTCATATGACTTTGCCGCTAGTGAACCTGCCTATGGGTCTAGATTTGATTCGGTAAATGATACATGGAGTGCCATGAGTAACTTGGGAGCTCCATCTAATAGGAAACATTCCGTAGTGGTTTGGACCGGCACGGAAATGATTATTTGGAGTGGTTGCTATGATGATTGTAACTTGTATCTGACAGATGGATTTAGTTACTCTGGAGATACCTGGTCCCCAATATCAACTGTAGATGCGCCATCACCTAGAAAATTTGCCTTTTATATTTGGACCGGTAGTGAATTGATTATATGGGGAGGTATTGGGGATGGGGAAGTCCCATTAAAGGATGGGGCAATCTATAATCCTGTAACTGACTCTTGGAGAAGCATTAGTTCTTTTAGAGCTCCCACTGCCCGAGCTAATACTTCAACTGCACTTTGGACCGGTTCACATTTCATTATTTTTGGCGGTATGGCCCCAAAAAATGGAAGTTTTGAATTTTTCAATGACGGTGGAGTTTATGATCCTGTCACAGATACATGGGTCCCTATGCCCGTTACCGCCTATTTACCATTATCAGGACTTAGCAAACAGCAGATGGTTTTTACGGGAGATTCAATACTTCTTTGGAGTGGATGGAATGGGACCTCTGCTTACTCAGCTTTAGGTGCAAAATTACAATTAGATCCAGCATTTTATCCTTAAAGGACGCTATTTTTTGGCTAAACCTTAATTAATAGTGTTATGGTAAAGCTCAATTTTGACGTCTTGTGTAAAAAAGGTTCATGTGTCTTTAGAGGAAAAAACTATTCTTGTGGCCGGTGCGGCCGGCTTTGTTCCAAGTCATCTAAGTCAACACTATCTAGATTTAGGTGCTAAAGTTATTGGACTTGATAACTTCATCACCGGTAGTCCCCAAAATATTGAAAAACTTTCAAAAAATAGCAATTTTAAATTTTTAGAATGCAATATCTATGAAGGTCTACCTACCTTAACTGAAAATATAGATTATGTTTTTTCTTTGGCCTCTCCGGCCTCTCCCATAGATTTTTCAGAAATTCCCTTAGAGATTATGCGAGTAAACTCCGAGGGAACTTTAAATCTTTTAAATCTATCCAAAGAAAAGGGAGCAAGATTTCTCGAGGCCTCAACTTCTGAAGTTTATGGCGATCCCCAGGAACACCCACAAAAAGAAACTTATCTAGGTCATGTGAATCCCATAGGGCCCCGTTCTTGTTACGATGAATCCAAAAGGTTTGCTGAAGCGCTGACCATGAGTTTTTACCGGAAATTTAATTTAGAAACACGTATTGTTCGAATTTTTAATACCTATGGCCCAGGAATGAGGCCAAATGATGGGAGAGTTATTCCTAATTTTATCAATCAGGCGCTTAAAGGTGAAGATCTTACTGTTTATGGTGATGGATCTCAAACCAGGTCTTTTTGCTTTGTAACTGATTTGGTTGAGGCCATACATCTTGTGATGTTTGGAGATGATCCGACACCTTTTAATTGTGGTAATCCCAATGAGGTAACTATTCTTGAATGTGCGGAGCAAATCATTAAAGTTTTAAATAGTTCTTCAAAAATTTCTTTTAGGGAATTACCTGAAGATGATCCAAAAAAGAGAAAACCGGATCTAACTAAACTTAAGAAAATGAGTGGATATGCCCCTAAAGTATCTTTTGAAGACGGTATAAATAAAACAGCAGAGTTTTTTAAAAAAATATGAAAATAGCTTTAACTATAGATCATTTAATCGCACGAGAGCATTCTACTGCTATCTTTGAAGAGATCATGGGTCTCTATAAAGATGCTGAGATATGGACCATTGTGCACAATGAAGGGGCAGTTCTAGGCCCGATAGAAATGAGAAAGATCCATTCATCATTTCTTTCTCATAAAGTGAAAGATAAAAAAAAGTTTAAGAAACTATCTTTTTTAGTCCCCTCTGCGGCCAATAAGCTATTTATTCCTTGCTCCTTTGATTTAATTATAAATATATCAACAGGCCTTTCTCATGGAATTAAAAAGTGTAAAGAAACTAAACAAATAACTTATCTTTATGACTTTAACCTTTTGAAAGATGAAACTATTACGGGAAAGATATTTAAAGGATATTTAAAGAAATGGTCCTTGAATAAAATAAAGCAGAGTGACCTCTTGCTTACCAGCTCAAAATTTTTAAACCAATCCTTAGGACTAAATGGAAAAGTAGTTTATCCATTTTTTAAATTAGAGGATTTTCCATTAATCCCTTCTACGCATTGGAAACATGACTTTTTTGTTATTAATGGAGAGGGGTTAACTCTTAAAGCAGCTAATGAATTAATTAGCTACCTTAAAAAGGATAATCAAAAATATTGTTTTATTGGAGATTTACCCAAAGGACTAGAGATTCCCATGGATTTAAATATGGGGAATAAGTGTAATGGGGAACTCGCTCCACTTTTGGCCAGCAGTAAAGGTTTAATCCATTTTGCCCAAAGTTCTTTTCCTCAAAATCCTTTGAAAAATTTAAGTGTGGGTCGTCCACTTCTGATAAAAGATTCACCACTTAATAGAGAGTTTTTTGAAAATAGGCCTGGAGTTACATTTTTTTCTAATGATGACCTCTTTTCTAAAATGGAATCTTTTAATACCTCAATTACTCCAGAAAAAATCCGTGCCACAGCGATGAAATATCAATCTCTTGGCTTTAAAGGACAATTTAAAAGACAAGTAGAACAATTTATAAAAGAATAAGCATCGCATTGTTGTCATTTGCTCCCATTCTGTGGAAAATCAAGCAACTTTTGGAGATATCTTAGTGAAAATACTAATAGTGATGGTACTTTTGACCTCGAGTACTGTTTTTTCCGTGGTTAAAACTTCGACTTTAGAGAATATTAAACTACATAAAGTTTTAAAATGTGGAGTAAGTGCCGGACTTGCAGGATTCTCTGCTCCAAACTCTAAGGGGAAATGGCAAGGCCTTGATGTTGATATTTGTCGCGCCATCGCTGCTGCTGTATTTGGTGATGTAAATAAAGTTCAATATATCGCTTTGAGCGCCCAACAAAGGTTTGTGGCGCTACAATCTGGTGAAATCGATGTGCTCTCTCGAAACTCTACTTTTACTCTTACTCGAGATACCTCACTTGGGCTAAACTTTGCTCCCGTGGTTTACTATGATGGCCAAGGCTTTATGGTAAAAAGAAAAGATAGAGTTAGTAAAATTTCAGATTTAAATGGTGCCAGTATTTGTATCCAGCAGGGAACGACAACTGAGCTAAACCTAGCAGATTATTTTCGCGCTAATAATTTAAAATTTAAACCAGTTGTGTTTGAAAATAATGACGAAGTTACTCAGGCCTTTGTAAAAGGTCGTTGTGATGCTCTCACTACTGATATCTCAGGACTTGCTGCTGAGAAATCAAAATTCAAAAATCCAGATAATTATGTAATCCTTACAGAGATCATTTCAAAAGAGCCACTTGCTCCAGTTGTAAGGCATGGAGATGATTCTTGGTTTGATGTAGTTAAATACGTTATCTATGCTTTAATAACGGCCGAAGAGTTTGGCATTACCTCGCAAAATATTGATAGTTTTTTTAAAACTAAAAATCCTAAGATCAAAAGATTCTTAGGTATTACAAAAGGAAATGGTAAGGCCTTAGGTCTAGATGAGAAATGGGCCTATAATATTGTTAAAATGGTTGGCAACTACCATGAGATTTTTGAGAGAAACGTAGGCAAACAAAGTTCGTTGAAATTAGAAAGAGGGGTTAATGCTCTCTGGAAAAATGGCGGACTTCATTATTCCCCACCATTTAAATAAAATATGAAATTTTGGGATGATCAAAAAAATCGGGAAAAAGTCTATCAACTCCTGGCCCTGCTAGCAGTAATAGGTTTGGGCCTGTTTTTCTATTCTAATACTAAAGCAAATTTAGAAAAACAAAATATTGCCACAGGTTTTAGTTTCTTTGATCAGGTGGCCGGATTTGAAATTAGTGAATCTTTAATTGAATACAATTCTGAAGATAGTTATCTTCAAGCTCTTGTTGTTGGCGTTTTAAATACTTTGAAAATTGCGATTATTGGAAATGTCCTAGCGGTATTTCTAGGAATATTTATCGGAGTTTGTAGACTTTCTAAAAACTGGCCATTGGCCAAACTGGCCCAGGGTTATGTGGAGATTATTCGTAATATTCCACTGCTGTTACAGCTTTTTTTCTGGTATGCGATGTTTACGGAAATTTTTCCTGGCGTGAGACAGGCGTTAACTCCCATGCCCGGAGTATTTTTATCTAACCGCGGAATCATGTTTCCTTCTCTGGAGTATAGTCCGGTCTATCTTTATATGGGAGTTGCCTTTTTTCTCACCATGATCTTTGGCTATTTTTTAAGAAGGTATGCTAAAAAAATACAGGATCAAACAGGAAAGCAGATCCCCTACGTGCTTTATATTTTAGGGCCTTTAGTTATTTTACCTCTCTTAATTTGGTTTATTGGGGGAAGTCCACTAACTTTGCATCTACCTAAGCTTCAGGGCTTTAATTTCACTGGCGGGATCAGCGTATCACCAGAATTCCTCTCTCTTTTAATGGGACTTGTTCTTTATACTTCTGCTTTTATCGCAGAAATTGTTCGTTCAGGAATCCAATCGGTTCAAAAAGGTCAGGAAGAGGCGGCCGAGGCCTTAGGGCTTAAGTCTTATTTAGTTTTAACTTTAGTCATTCTACCTCAGGCACTAAGAGTAATTATCCCACCGCTTACGAGTCAGCTGTTAAATCTAACTAAAAACTCTTCTCTAGCAGTGGCCATCGCCTATCCGGATTTCGTCAATATTGCCAACACCACGATGAATCAAACAGGACAGGCAATAGAGCTTATATCTCTTATTATTTTAGTTTATCTAACCTTTAGTTTATTAACCTCGCTTTTTATGAATTGGTTTAATAAGAAAATGGCACTGGTGGAAAGATGAATACAAAAATTAGATGGATAAGAAAAAATCTATTTAAAGGGTATTTTAATACAGCTCTTTCCTTATCACTAATTACCTTTTTTTTATGGTTCTTTTATAACTTTTTTAATTGGTTGGTTATAGATAGTGTTCTTTTAGGAGATGCTGATACTTGTCGACAAGCTTCAGGAGCTTGCTTGGCCTTTATTGTCGATAAGACGCGTTTTATATTTTTTGGATTTTATCCGGAATCAGAAACTTGGCGACCGATTACGGCCATCGTTATTTTTTTCATTATTGTTTTTTACTCTCGTTTGAAAACAAGATGGAATAGAAGACTTCTTTTTAACTGGATGTATTGTGGACTTGTTATTTGGCTTCTTATGAGAGGTGGATACTTTGGACTTGTTAAAGTTGAAACTAATAATTGGGGAGGACTTCCACTAACTTTAATGTTGGCAACAGTGGGAATGATCTTTTCTTATCCTATCGGAATTTTATTGGCGATGGGAAGACAGTCAAAACTGCCACTGATTAAGTATCTCTGTATTATCTATATTGAAATGATTAGAGGAGTTCCCCTCATATCTTTGCTTTTTATGTCTTCAGTGATGATGCCTTTATTTCTTCCGGAAGGATTTTCTCCAGATAAAATAATGCGAGCTCAAGGGGCCATTATTATGTTTATCTCAGCATATATGGCAGAAGTTGTAAGAGGTGGACTTCAAGCTATTCCTAAAGGGCAATATGAAGCGGCCGATGCTATGGGACTTACTTACTGGCAGAAGATGAAGCTTATAATTTTACCTCAGGCCTTAAAAATAGTTATTCCACCTACCGTAAATACTGCCATAGGGATGTTTAAAGATACATCTTTGGTCATTATCATTGCTCTTTTTGATTTAATGTATACCACTAAGGCCTCAATGCAAGATTCCAATTGGCTCGGGTTTTCGGTAGAGGCCTATCTTTTTGTGGCGTTAATATATTTCATTTTTTGTAATTTAATTTCTCGTATGGGAAGACTCTTTGAAAAAGAGTTTGGGGCATAATATGGAACCTTTGATTAAAATGAATCAGGTAAGTAAATACTTTGGCGATTTTCAGGCCTTAAATAAGATAGATCTGGATGTAAATCCTAAAGAAAAAATCGTTATCTGTGGGCCTTCAGGTTCAGGCAAATCAACCCTTATTCGTTGTCTAAATCGTTTAGAGGAGCATGAAGAGGGAACCATTACAATTGATGGTATAGAGCTTACAGATGACGTGAAAAACTTGGAAAAGATCCGCGCTGAAGTAGGGATAGTTTTTCAACATTTTAATCTTTTTCCCCATCTAACTATTTTAGAAAATCTAACTCTGGCCCCCATCTGGGTTCGAAAAACCAAAAAAAAGGATGCTGTTGATCTGGCCTTTCACTATTTAAAACGAGTGCAAATTGCCGAGCAGGCCCACAAATATCCGGGACAATTATCTGGTGGACAAAAACAAAGAGTGGCCATCGCCAGATCTCTTTGTATGAAACCAAAAATTCTCTTATTTGATGAGCCCACCTCTGCTCTTGATCCAGAGATGGTTAAAGAGGTACTAGATGTAATGGTTCAACTTGCAAATGAAGGGATGACCATGCTTTGTGTGACTCATGAAATGGGATTTGCTAAAAAAGTTGCAGATAGAGTGATTTTTATGGATGAGGGAAAAATTATTGAAGAGAATACACCAGATGAATTTTTCGGTAATCCTCAACATCAAAGAACTAAGTTATTTTTAGCGCAGATTTTACACTAAAAGCTGAGTAGAACACTCTGGCCCTGACCCATATCATACTAACAACCCAGTAAATGAATAAGATATTTGCGTTTTTTACAAGTAGCATTAAAATATAAGGTAAGAGGAGCTTACCGTGGCAGTAACATTTAAAAATATTGAGAAGGTCAAAAAAGAAAAAACAAGCACCCAGGCAACAAATAATGGGAAGCAAAAAGAAAGAGTTTTAAGACCTTGGGAAGCATATGAAAAGGAACCTGACTTGATGGAGCTTATTACCAAGCGTAAAAGTGACAAGAAGGTAGTAAAAAAGACCTTTAAAAAAAATGTATATAAAAAAACTGAGAAGGAAGACACTCCCAAAATAGAAATGGTAGATGATCTCCAGACAAAATTAGAGAAGGCAAAGCTTAAATACTTCGGTGATCTTATTTAACCACTAAAGCAGCGATCTCTTCTGCGAGTATCACTTCACCATCAATTATCAGTGAATCAATTTCGGACACTAATGAAGCGCCAGTAAATTCACCATTAAAGTTAATTTTATCTATATCTTTTTTAAGAATTGCCTCTTGTTCGGTGACAAAGACTTCAATCTTTTCTACTTCAATTCCTACGCCGGTAAATTCGCCTAAGATAATTTCATGATGGGGATTAACTTTAAAACTACTTCGTTCTAAAATATTTTCGATATCAAAAATTTGGGAAGAAAAAATATTAGTACTAAATAACATAAGTAAAACAATTATTTTTTTCATTTTTAACCTTCTAAGTCTAATGTATCCATCAGACTTATAGAAAAATAGGGGATATCTCCTTCAAAGTAGGGAGACATCATGACATTATAAATTTTTTTTATCGCCTCTTTTTGTATTCCTTTAATTTTTTGTATCCCGTCCTCGTTTAGAGATTCAGATAGTGTGTAAAAAAGGTTTTTTCCTTTGTCTACATCATCAGGTTTGAAAAATTCCAAAAGATGGGGGAGATGCTTTAAGGAGACTTTGATATCAAGACCAAAGTTTTTTTCCTTGGCATGTATAACTTCACCCTCCATAAATACTTTACCTTGTTCAAAAAGT
>Ga0164315_10000004_pt1 | contig 104260 bp, 67 predicted proteins | sample GuaBasSedimGuay6_FD_113737 | JGI IMG/M metagenome (GOLD analysis project Ga0164315, IMG submission 113737) | Subseafloor sediment microbial communities from Guaymas Basin, Gulf of California, Mexico - Guay6, Core 4569-2, 0-3 cm | ecosystem: Environmental > Aquatic > Marine > Hydrothermal vents... | reverse complement strand
GTTTTCTACTATTAGCGTTGTTCCCTTCTCTTCGAATAGCGTTTCAGTGCTACCATCGCCAAAACATAGCTTAGCAGTAGTTTTGTAAACACCTTCGCTAAGCTTAGTAAACTTATTCCATCCGTTATTGACATCTGCTTGATAAATATCTTCAAACGTATACGGTTGACCGTCTTTTGTTCCGACAATCGTAATCGTGTTAGTATCTGGATTATACGTGATTGGCATAGCGAATCACCTACAGTGGATATGTTTCTGGTATTTTTTCACATTCATCGAGTTCTATCTCGATGTTTATATCCGAGATATCGATTGTATCTCTCTCGTATTTTTCCAGATGTTCTGGAATCTCTAAACCTTGTAGTTTAAGCATCGCAACGTATAATATCTTGAATTTCTCTGGAACTCGATTCCAATCGAGTTGATACCACTCTCCATTGTAATCGAAGATTACCTCTAACCCTTCTACGCTTTGATTTACGTGAATCCGATTAAACGGAATCTTAACCTTCACACTCTCACCTCATCTACTGATATTAAGTTACCCTTCTCATCGTAACTTAAGTTAATTGTCTTTACATCACCAGTTATCTTATCTGTTACGATTATCTTAACGATATTTCCAGATTCATCGTATTCGAATTCGAATTTTAGAGGGTCTTGATAAATTTCTGGAGCTTTAAGCGTTTTAGCTTCCTCTAACGCTTCTTTAAATTTCTCAACTAACATTTTGAACACCTCTAATCCGAATAATTTTCCAATATCGTATAAGATTTTATCATCGCAACCATATAACCAGTATTTAACTGCCACAGCTTCAGCTTCCAGTTCTCTTGCCTTTCCAGAGTAAGTTTGACAAATTCTCCATAGTTCTTGTGCATAGGCTTTGTAAGCCAATCTGTATGAGCCAAAGATACCATTCTCATCGAGGATTTTGGCGACATGTTCATATAAACTGTCTAAGCTATCATAAGCTCTTGCGATGAGTTTAGCCATTTTCTTGTGCTTTCTTGAGAGTTTGGGGAATAGTATTTCATCCCTTGTTGCAAGTTCCCAATTTTGAGAATGTTCACCTACTTGTTTTCTTGGCATAGTATTACACCTTAAACCAATTTTTACCATCAGACATCAAGTGAACACTCTCATATTGTTCGGTAAGAGCGAGGTAAACTTGGTCTTCCACATGGCTTGGGTCTCTTGGCAAAATCCATACTACATTATCTGAAGAGTCTATCTTTTTCACATAGATTTCCGCTCCGTTGGAAGCTTCAGGTAGCGTTATCCTTATTTCTTGTTCTGATGCATCTGCAAGAATGCAATCCCTATCATCAGCTTCATAGTCTTGGGTAACCGTTTTAACATTGAATTTCGGAGTTGTGAAAGTTAGCATTCCACCTACAGGGATGTTCATCTTACGTGCCACCTCTACTAATACATCCCAATCGCAACCATATATAGTAAACGCTACCGTGAGAGCGAAAGCTACAACCTCAAGAACTCTGTCAGAGTAGATTTGCTTGGCTTTGTAGAGTCTTTCAGCATAAGCTCTATAGATAGGTCTGATTGCACCGTGAACCCCGTTTTCGTCGAGAACTTTGGCTACTTGTTCGTAGAGAGTGTCAAAAGCATCGTAGTGCTTTTTGATTAGTTGAGACATCTTCTTATGCTTGGCTCTGAGCTTGGGGAATAGGATTCCATCGAGCATCGACAAGCTCCAACGCTCCGACCTTTCTCCGATTTCGAGGCGAGGCATAAGTTCACCATCCTTTTTTCTCAACCTCTTCGAGTTTTTTCATGTGCTTGTCTCTCTCTTCTACTAATGTTGAAACCCTCTTTAGCCTTTCTTTCCACATTGCGAGTGTTTTTCTCATTTCCCAATCTGGAACTTTCTTGTATGCGTTTGGCTTGTAACCTTCGACAATATTACCATGGTATGTATCTGCAACTTGGAATAGGTCAAAGATTTCGTGTCCAAGCGTTTGATATGCCCAATTGTCCTTTCCAACAACCCAATGTGGAAAGTCTGCTTTTAACCTACGATATTGCTCTATTGCTTCTCTATAATCCTTTGGTGGTTTTAGAACTCTCAAGCCTTTAGCCTTAGCATGTGCTATTTGCTTCTGGATTGCTCCTTGCTTGTAAGGATTGTCTCCTACCACTGTAATAATGGCAATAGGATACTCTTTACTATGTTCAAAAGCTCCCCATGTGATTGAAGCTAAATCTACTTGATGTTGAGGAATGTAATCAAACAGTATCATAATTTCCTCATCCGTAAAGCCTTTCTTCCGTAGAATTTCATATTTCTTAGCTTCTTTATACATGAAAGGTGGTAATCCTTTGAGCTTGGAAATTTCAACAAGCTCTTGTTTAAAAGATGGTGTAAATATGCCATTATTTTCTATCATTTCCATTTCCAATATCACTTTTGCAAAAGGTAGTTTTGAGCTTGGTGGTAAGAGTCTTATATCAAGGAATCCAAAGATATCATTTTTTTCAGAGGTCGCAGAGAAACCGCCAAAACCGCCTGAAGTGAATGTTGTATCGGTAGCACTTATTTGAGGACTGGAGGCATCGTCTCTTGTGCTTTTTATAGTGCTTCCAGATATTGTTAGTTTTAGTTGATGAGTGTAGTTTGACAAGTCCACAGATTCATAAGCAAGAACTGTTCCAGAACCATCAACTATTTTCTGTATCTTATGGTCTTTTGTAGTTTCCGCTTGTTTGATGAAAGACTCATACCAATTATTGGCATCTACATACCTTCCCCATAATCCTTGGTCTGCATAAGCTCTAACAGAGCTATAAACAGCTTTGTCCGCAAAGCTATCAACCGTTCTAACACCATAAGCACTTGGTCTTCCAGCATTACCTTTGTGATGTTCAATCTTAGAGATTGCTGACAAATAAGTCAGAAAGACATTCTCAGTAGGGTATTCGAGTTTCTCTCTTGTTATGCTTCGGTCTGGATGGTCTATCGGAATTTTTCTTCTATGAGCTTCCATCACGATTTCAGTCATGGCTTTTCACCTCACACCACTCCAAAGTTCAATTTCACAAAATAGTAGGGATATTTCCTTAAAGTTCCTTTCGTTTGAGTTAGCTGAACCTTGTATTTAGCATCTCGTTTGATAGTTTTTGAGTGGAATCTTACGATTGGTTCATCTTGCGTATCAGAGAACGTTACGCTTATGAATGTCCTTTGGCTTGCTCCATCGACAGCTATTAACTCTTCTATGACTACTTCATCTCCTGTTAGCATCTGTGAGAGGTCGATGTATCCTTCCATGATGTATTCGTCTGGTTGGTCTGGTATATCAACGACTGCTACTGGGTCTCCTAATGCTGTCGGAGTTGCCGTTCCAGCTAATATGTCTTTGCTTTTTATTACTACTGTCATATCTACATTAGATATTACTTACAACTTCAATATCTTTTTGCTCTGGAAAGCCATTCTCTTCGATGTCGTCTAAGAGCTTAAGCCATTTCTCTCCTACGATGTCCCATGTTGCGTTTTCGAGAACCCATTTTCTCATGTTTCTCCCGTGCTTCTTGGCTCTTTCTGGATACGAGTAGTAATACCAGAGTGCAAAGGCTATATCTTCTACGTTAAGCACAGCTTGTCTTGAGGATGTCCTATTCATCCACATGAACGCTACTGGTTTGATTCCTAAGCCTCTTTCCTTGTAGATTACATTTGCTGTAATCTCGTAGACTTCTTCGCCAAGCAATTCTCCCGTTGCTCCCCAATCCGTAGCTATTGCTGGAGTTTCGCATAAGCCACTCTCTACCAACACAATCTCAAATGAGCCTCCTTTTACAGTGTTTACTAAGCAATTAGCCTTGCAATAGAGCTTTCTCATTATTTCAGACGGTAGATAACCATTCGTAACCTTGAACATGACCTTATCCCTTACCTTTATGTTGTATTTATCTTCAATCGCATCTATGATTTCATAGAGGTTATATCCACCGTATTTTATCGGTTCTGTGTTAATGTAGAGAAATGCATTTGGCTCAACATCTCTTAGGAAGAGAGCGAAAGCCTCTATGATTTCTGGAACATTCTCTCTTATCCCATTGTTATCTACAACTGCTACGACAAAGAAATCTATATCATCTGGTATGAAATCCACTTGAGGGTCTTTCTCTGGATAGTAGATGTTTGGGTCAGCACCGTGAGGTATTGGTTCTGTAATCTTGTGCTTTGGAACATCTCTACTTTGTTCAAGTATCTTTTTACCCCAATTGGTCATCGGAACGAGGAGTTTTACACCTTCGGAACGCATCATCGGTATGTAACTCCTTTGGACAGGGTCATGGTCTAAGATGCAATTATGAATCAAGACTTTGTTTGCGAAATAGTTTCCTGTTGTTGTGGTAATATCATATACAATCCCTTCGATGTTTTTCTCACGATATATTTTGATGACCTTCTTGCAGTTTGTAATTTCTTTACCTCTTCCCAAATTCTCAATTCCTCTTCCGTGTATGCATCTTTGTATTTTTGTTTCATTCTCGATTCCAAGAATTTCAACACCAACTCTGCACGTTTTCTCTTTGTGATTAGATACTTGCGTAACTCTTTCAGAATTGGGTAAACTTTGTATCCATGAATTTGAATTCTGTATATTGGTCTCTTCGCTTTTGTCCCTTCCCGTTGTCCTTTCCAATGTTTCACATCCAACCATTTGGCAATTGTCTCTATGGTTTCTTTGTGCGTGTTCACAAATGCTATGTGAGGATTCAATAAGTATCTCGGTTTCCTTTGCTTGTTGTAATGTTTCACCACAGTTATAGTTATTGTCCCCTCTCCATCCAGAAATCCCGCAAGATAACCCTTTTGCCACTCTTCTAAATTCTGAATTACTTTCTCCATTTTCGCAATAGATTGCTCTATTTTCGTTCCTTTGGTTGTAATTAAATCCGACATGCTCTTTACTAAACCCAATCTTGTTGCTTTGCGGATTACTGCTTTCTCCGACCTGTTCAATGCTTTTGCTATTTGCTCTACAGTCATTTTCGTATAATTTCTCTTTAAGAATTCCACTTCTTGCTCTGTCCATCTCCTCTTCATCAATAGTTATTTTGGTCGATGGTCTATAAATATGTAACCCAACAACTCTATCACCTACTCTCAAATCTGAGGCTTGCTTCCAACCATCAATCGTATAGATTTCATGGTCTTCCGTGCATTTCAATTTAGAACCATCTTCAAACTCTATAACCACTAAATCTTCATCCGTTGGTATAATATGAATTGCTAAGACTTTTGTCCAAACTACTTTGCCAACCTCAAAATCAAATCCCAAAACTCTATCCTCTATAGTTAAATCCCTAATCTTTTTGATGCCATTTGGAGTTATGACTTCCGTATCACCTTCAACACACCAATGTATGATGTTGGCATCTTGAAGTTTTGCTATTTGCCTTGAGATTACCCATCCGTCAAAGTGTAATATTTGAACATCGTATTCGTTGTATCTTTCGAAGAATACAGGATGAACTAATGTTCCATTTCCACCTATGATTTTAACTTGCCTATCTTCAATCATAAACGGGATTTCTGCACCTTCGTAACCAAAGTAAGAATAGATGTCCACTTCGTGTTTCTTTGCGAGATGATATGCTAAGTAGCGAGTGCAAACTCCGAAACCAGAGCTTACGAATGGTGCTACTGAATAGTATGCGATTTTCATTTACAACACCTTTATTCAGATTGCTTCTCTACCCAAATCTACGAGCTTGCCTATTTTGTATTCATGTCTGTAAGAATGCCTACACTTAAGACAATGGTAGTATTCATCCTCATCTGGTCTTACGTGGCTTTTCCCTAAATAAACCATTTCTACACCACATCTAGGACACAACATAGTTTAGCACCTCTAACTACCAACTTAAGCTTAATCCAACAGTGTTTAACTTATAAATCTTTCTTTAACCACTTATACAATGGAGCGATATGCCCACATTCTAAACACATTAGCATGGCGTAACTACTGTCGACTCTTCTATATATTTCATATTCTTTACCACAATATGGACATTTAAGGTGAAGCTTACGAATCATTTAAATCTACCTCATCAGCTTAAACTCAACTCAACAGTGAATATCCATGTTGTTCCTTCTGCTTTCGTTCCTAAGCTCTCAACCTTACGATTAAGATTTATTGCATCATCTGAAGCACCATTAGCCACTGTCCATTCATTCCACGAATTTCCACTCCAGACTGCCTTTCCGTGTCTCCTCACGTAGAGAGTATGATATTCTGGGACTGCTATACCAACTAATAGCCCATCGTATGGTATCTTCTTTAGCTCTCTTCTCCTTTTGTCATCTCTTTTAACGACAACATATGGTGTCTTGTATCTTCTAACGATTGAAATGACATACTTGGTTCTGTTGCTGAAGCTCTTTGTGTTGTTAATCGCTTTCCAATCAGCACATAGACCTATCTTCAATGCTAATTCTTGTATTCCGTCTCTAATGTATGGTGATGTCGTGTAGATTATCGGTGTAACACCATCCTTTAAATGTCCATCTCCTTTTATGAAAGCATCAATGAATGTTTCTATAAGCTCAGGCGTTAGCCACTTGACGAAATCTGGTATCTTCTTGTTGTATGCTCTTGTTCCATCTACGTAGCAATATTTCTTGATGAATTGAGCGAGTCTTTTATCGTTTATATATATCATTATACCATTATACACTTTTGGAGTAAATCCACACTCCTTGATTGTCTCGATGATGTCATTGTAGATTTCAGGATGCTTGTCCTTATTCTGGCAAATTACTACTGAATTTTGCATTACGTAGCCTTCGCTCAATATGTATCCTAAGAGCTTTACGAATGGTTCTACTGGTAAATATATAGCATCTTCAAGCCAAGGATGGAACTTGCTGTGGATTCCTTCTATTACGAACTCTCTTGGTTTCAATCCAGACCATAATCCGTCTTTTTTCATTTCCCATGTTCCCTTCTCAAGCCTTTCTATCTCTATGAGGTCAAATCCTTCTCCTCTTCTTCTCCACCAATCGTTTCTAACGTAAACCTTGTGTTCTGGTGAAACCGCTAAGCTAACTCTCTCGTTCTCTATCTCGTAGATATAACCTCTGTGGTGGAAGATTGTCTTATCTACAACTGGTAGATATGTTATCGCTCCGTTTGGCTTTATGACTGCTACTAAGTCTCCTATATTAACATCTGCAATCGGTTTCCATCCTTCGATTGTTAGAACCTCATGGTCAGGTGTGTAGCAGAAGTTAGCCTCCGTTCCACCAAAAGTGGCACGAAATACGGCTTTCTGGTCAGTTCCATATTGTGGATAACCTTCATCCATACCTTTGTAGTATTTGTTAGTTCCTTGTAACCCCGTTTGTGTTGCATCTGCTGGTTGAGTTCCATCTCCTACACCAATGTGAGCATGGTCATGGTCAAATGGTGTATAACTACCACCACAGACTGCTGTCCAGATAAGGTTTATTCCTTCGTTGAGGAAAATGTTACCATGTATGACTTTCTCTTCAATGAAATACTTGGCGAACATTCGTTTTAAGACATCTAAAGGCTTACCAATCCTTGCGAATCTCTCTACCAAACCTTCAGGGTCTTTGAATTTCGTTATGATGAAGGTGGACTTAACCTTCCCCTTCTCGTTCATATATTCAATTATGCATAGGATTATAAAAAATGAATGGTAACTAGTTGTTCAAAGGTCAGTAACAAAATTACAGTTACTTTTAACACTAAATCATATTTATAATATGTGTTATATAGGTAAACCCTAGAGAGTTTATTTTCATGAGTGTTACTAATAAAAATAAAATCTTTGTTCTGGTAAATTATTTCGTTGAATAATCTTTAAAAAAGCTGTATATGTCCGTCTAAATTTTCTTCAAAAAACTATGGTTAAAGTTGAAGAATATTCAACATAGTAGTAGTACGTTTAAATAGGTTAATACTATTGCTCTATAACTCTCGCCATAACAGCACCTTGACCTTTCTTGAGCTTCCATTTCTTATCTAATGTATCCTTATCGAAGTGGTCAAAGAAATCAAACACTTGTTCTGGGTTCTCTTCGCTTTCAGCTTCGGGATTGCCATAATACATGTAGATTGTAGTATCCCCTAATGGAAGGTTATCAATCTTAACCCAAATCCAGCTTTCACCGTTTGGATTCCAAAGCTCAATCCAATATGGAAGCTTCGTTATGCCATCGTCTTTTGTGAACCTAATATCACTCCCGTCTGGTTTTGCTTTAGAATAGTCGAAGTTTTGTGGAGTTAGAACTATTAAGACTTGGTAATCGTTTACTTCTTGAGCGTTGTTGGTTATGGTTATAGCTCTACGGTATTTGTAACCACGTAACCAATATATCATTTCAAACTCGTAAGAGGTTTGAACTGTCGATGTTTCATCGAGAGATTTGGTAGTTCTATCTATCGACAATGATAAGTCGAGTGGTTTATCGTAGCTTTCTAAGGTTTTCTCGATGACTGTTTCAGCACCGAGAATCTCCAAGTCTAACGATTCGAGGTATTTGTCGAGGATTAGTTGAGTTATAGTTTTCAAGTCATAGCTATCTAAGGTTTTGTCTATCAGAAGTTGTGTAACCGTTTCTAAATCGTAGCTCTCTAGCGTTGAGTATATTTCAAGCAAGGCTTGAATGGTTAAATCGTATGTTGTCGTTGTCAGTTCTTCAATTGCTGTTATGGGTTGTTCCAAATCGTAAACAGATGGAAAATCGTATGTTGTAGCTAATAATGCGGTTGAATCGTAAATCGAAGGAAAGTCATATTCTGTTAGCATTTGGAGTTGTTCAGTAATGTAAGATGGGAAATCGTATGATAGTAATAGTTCGGTGTAACCGCTTATCGTTGGTGGTAGGTCAAATGGAATTACAATCTCAAGTTCCTTATCTACCGTTTCTATTGTTTCTGCATGTTCAGAAAATAGCTCTATACTTTTTTCGATAATAATGGGATATACTATTTCACATATAGCCTCTGGATGAATCTCTTTCTCAATGAATTCTATTGTGTAGCTGTATTCGGTTTGAGGTTGTAGTTGCTCGGTGATGTAAGAAGGGAAATCGTATTCTGTTAGCATTTGTAGTTGTTCTGTGGTGATAGGTGGAAAATCGTATTCTGTTAAGATTGATAATTGCTTAGTAATGATTGATGGGAAATCGTATGATGCTATTATTTCTGGTAAGAAATCTATTATCTCTGGAAAATCATATGATGATTCTATCGGAGCTAAACCTTCAACAACTTCAATGGTAACTTCACCAATTCCTTGTATTTCTGCCAATCCTTCGGTTATTGCTGTGGTTAATTCTCCAATGCTTTCTACCAAGTCTAAACTATCAATGGTTTTAGTTGTTGCTTCGCCTAAACTATCTATTATACTTGATAAATCCAGTGAAATCGTAGTTAAGTTATAAGAAATTGTAGCTTCGATTAGTGATTCTAAGATTTCAGTTGTCGTTGAGAATTCTATAAAAGGTTCAATTTCTATATTTAATACTCTCAGAGATATACCATATTCTGTAAATAGTTCTACTATTTGTTCTGTAGTTACAAATACGTATTTGAATATGAACTTTAGAATATTCTTAAGTGCATCTATTTTCGCATTGTATTGAAAAGATAAGACAGGGTCTTCTTCTTTGACGTAATTTAACATTCCTATATACATGTCTAATGATACTAAGTCCCATTGTGGTACTACTTGTGCTAAGCAATCTCTTACGCTTTTAATCGCATCTACAACTAAATTATGGTCATCTGGTAAGATAAAGTCATCTTTAGTTACATATCTGATTTTGCGTACAATTTCAGAGTATTTAGAACAAGGATAATAAACTTGTAAAACAGTATCAAGAAGTTTAAGAGTATCTACAATAAGGTTTTGGTCTTTAACTCTTACAAAATCGCCAAAACCTACGTATCTAAACTCTTTTGTCCTCTGTATTAGAATATTGATGACATTTTCTACATTTTCAAGATGTCTTTCTATTAACCTATCTGTTCCTTTGGCTTGGTCTTTTAGATGAATACCTCTATCAGTAGCTCTATCAAGTAAAGTAGCTACATCATAACTTTGAATTTCTGCAGTTATAGGCATGAGAAATTAAAGAAGACATTATGCTGTTACTTTGAAGATATATCTTACTGTTAGGGTTGCTCCTGCTGGGACATCTTGTGCTGTGTCTAAAACATCTCTTGCTATCAATACGTATTTGTCTTGAGCTTTTACGATTAAACCTATTTCGTAAATCGATATTGTCGAAGAGCCTTCGTTGGTGAATGTTCTTATTATTCTGAAGACCGAGCTTGGTGGGTCTCCGTTCACGTCTTCAACTGTAGTTTTACCGTAAACCATTTGACCATCTGCGAATCCGTCTGGAACTTGTGATTCTAACTTGTAATCGTCTCTCGTTACTGCTGTTGAGCCTGTTCCGACTACAACACCATATTCATCCACCCTTTCAAGTGCTGATGCTTCCATTGCTGATGGAGCGTTTTCAGCCTCTGAGTAGCTCGGTAAGTTTGGATAATCAAATGTCGTGCCATCCGTAGCGGTTACCGTTACTTTAGTGTTCCAAGTAGAGCCAGAAACGACACCTGCTATGTTTCCAGCCATTAATCCTCTTAGCATCAATGCGAAATTCCTCACAAGAGACTTGCTTCTACCAGTTCTCTTCGATATTAATTTTCCGTTCTTATCCCTTACTTCAAGTTCATAGAAGAGGTCTAAATTAGCTCCAGAGTCCAATTTTTCTGTAGTTGTATCTCTTTCTAAGTTTACTTCCTCTCTTCTAATAACCAACTTATCTTTAACCATGTAGATATTTATACCTTAAATCTTAATAAAAGATTTCCTTACCACTCAACGGGACTTGTTTCTTCAGAACCTATAGATATTGAAGGTTCTGGTTCGATGTATTTTCTAACGAAAACCCAATCATACCAGACTTCTTGAACAAATCCTTGATTATCTTCGTTACAAGCACCGATTACAACTTTCAAATCTACATTATGACCACTCGTATGTTCAGCTTCTGCCAATAAGTCTCTTTTCTCGCCATAAACTTGGAATTTCGTGTTATCAGTTTGTTGGATTATTCTAAAGATGTACCATCTATTAGCGTAGAATTCCTTATCCATAGATTGGTTTAGTAGAGATTCGGTATCAGTTCTGAATCCCCATGCAAATAAGCCTTTGAATGGGTCTCCATCTGAGTCTCCACTTCCCCATGCATGCAAATAAGAACCGTAGGCATCCGCTGGATGATAACCAAGTTTGTCTGGGTAATACAAATCCAACCTTGCATCATGACCTTTTGCAGTTCTCGGTGAAAACTTAGCTTCGACAACGAATGGTGGAGTGAAGTTGTCTATGCTATAGATGTGAATGAAACCGTATGTTCCAAATGCGAAGTAGAGTACTTTAATGCAACTCTCTTCGAATTCTACGATAACTCTGTCGATACCTATGCGAGCATCTATGACTTCAAAGTATCTCTCTATTAACCTATCAAATCCAGTTGCTAAATCTACAAGGATGAACTCTCGCATTGGGATTTGTTCTAACGATGTTGCAAAGTCTGTGGCTATTAACATTAGTTGTCCAAAGTCTATCGCTTGAGCGTAATCTGAAACTGAGAACAATTTTATAGCTCTTTCAATTGTAGTTGAGATGTCTATTGATGAGAAAGTTCTATCTCCAAGCTTTTCAACACCAAATGCTCTGTCAATTGCTTCTAAGAACCTTCTGTAAAGTTCTACACCGACAGCACTATCATGAGCTAATACATTTGGAACTGCATATATTTCGGTTAGCTGTCCGAAATCGATTGCTTTAGGAGTGAAATATGCTAAGCCTATACCAGTTGCCGAATCGTATGATGAAAAACCAATAGATGATGCTATATCTATCAGATTACCATATTCATAAGCTATGAAACCTCTCGAACCTAAGATTTCGATTAGTGTCGCCGAATCTTTTGCTAAAACGTTTAGTGATGATGTCTCAATGACACTTGCTAAATCAAATCCATAAGGTGTTATGAATGCTAAGTCAATACCTACAGCTTCATCGAATGTCGGTGTAAACTCGATTGATATTGCTTTCTCAACACCTTTCGCCCAATCTGATGATGTTAACTCTGTTGGTTTTACTGGTGCTGTTATTACTGGTAATACTGTAGGAAATACGTCAAAGACCATGATATTTTACGATGGTTTATTAACTCGCATTCTACCGTTTAACTCATCGAGCTTTCTCTCAATCCTATCTAATCTAAACTCTATGAAACCAAGCCTATCATCGTGGTTCTGTAATTTCTTTAAAGTAGTTGTATAAAATTTTAGAGTTGCTGAAGCTATTGCTATACCTAACCCTAATATTTCTATTGAGAGTGTTAAGGTGTAATCCATGTTACCACCTCAAAACATTATTTAAATAGTTTATAGAATCTTTTATCATACTTTTAAGCCAATCTGGAACTGGATTCTTCTTTGACGAATCTATAAGCTTTAACAGACTTTCATTTATCTTGAAAGGTAGCTTGTTTAAATACTGTTTTGGATTTGAAATGAATTTGTCAAAGTCTATTACAGTTATACCTTTCTGTCGTTCTATTGCTTTTTTAACGGTAAGTATGTTGAATACAAGTTTGTCAAGGTTGTTCCTTGCTATGCTTTCGTCTAAACCATAGTATTCTACAAGGTTCTTGAATACTAAATCAGCATAGAAAGGCAATGGTTTATTGTTGCTTGTGAGAAGTTCTTTAGCTTTAGTAGAGTTTACTAAAGCATAATAAGTGAAATGGTCTGCAATAATGTTTTCTATACATCTATCTAAGTGTAGCACCCAACAATCATACCATTTCTTTACTTTCTCTAGGTGTAAGTGTAGTTGTGTTGATTTGATTACTACTGGTTGGTTATAATCGTGTAGAGGTTGAAGTAGATACCTTATAGCTCCTTCTGATGTCATAATACCCCACTGGTTTTCGTTTTCATCGAATACTGTAAAATGTCTTCTTATGAATTCATGCCTAACTTTACGTGGTAATTTACAGTAGTCTTTGAAGATTTCCCATCCGTGTAGTAGGTTCGTGTTGTTGCAACCGTTAGCCATTATGTGGTCAATGATTTCATGCTGTGTTGGCTCACTTAAGACTATGAAATTAGGATTGCTTTTAGAGCATAATCGTTGCATGAATGTTGTACCACTCCTATAATATCCGTTTATTATACCGACTATCACGATACCACCTCTGTATCAAATTTTAAAACCATAGTTGTTAAATATTGTCTTCTTGTAAAGGTCTAACCACTCCTTTTCATAAGGAGCTTTATGAACTAACACCGAGACAAATTCTAAAATACTCACACCATGCCACCATGTGTTAGGCAACCCGTAATACCAAGGTTTACCTTCTTTGATATTCTTAATAATAATTTCGTAGAAGATATGATGGGATAACAACCTTCCCTGAGCGTATTCAGAAAGTTGTCCTGCAAAGTTGGATATTTTTTCTTTCGGAACATAAATCCAATGAACATAGTTGTAGTTGAATGGATAATAGCCTTTAGCTATGAGCTTTTTCATTATGTCCAGATGGGTTTTGGGTTTATCACCGCTCCAGTATTCGTTATGCTCTACTACAAAGATAGGTTTATGCTCGTCAATTATCCTTTCAGAACCTTCTATGACTTTTAGTTCAGCACCTTCAACATCAATCTTTATCACATCTGCTTTTTCGATTAAGTTGTCTAAGGTATCTGTTTCAACTTCTATTGAATCTTTCACATTGTAAGCTTCTATAAAGCTTTGAGAACCTTTTAAAGCTAATTTAGTTTTACCTTTAGTGTTTGATACTGCTTTATCTATTATTACAATATTATCACATTTGTTAAGTTCTATGTTTTTCCTTAAGAATTCGATGTTTTTAGGGTTGGGTTCTATTGCTATAACCATACCATAGTGTTTGCTCATGGGTATGGAGTATTTACCAGTACAAGCTCCTACATCTACGAATACTTTATTTCTATCTGCTATTATTATACAGAATCCAAGAACATGTGACTCATTTTCTCTAATAGGCTCTCTTGATGCTGGATAGTTTTCATCGACATAATATTTCAAATCAAGATGTTCGACAATCTCACCCATAACCAACACCTCTACTAAACTTTAATGAAATCGTATTCAACTAATATTTTGATAATTTTATCTACAATTCTTCTCCAACTGTATTCTTTCCAAATCTTTTTCATGTTCCTTTTTGCAGTTCTTTTGTATTTGCTCAAGTTATCTGCAACTTTAAGAATTGTCTTTGCAAGCTCATCAACATCGATTTCCCACCCCTTTCCTACGTGGATAGGGTTATCTGGTAGAACTATTGGTTTGTTTTTCGTAACTTTGACTGGTATAGCGTATTTAATGTAATCTAAGAAACAACCAGCTTTTGGAACTATTGTTGGTACTCCTCTCGCCAATGATTCTAATGCGTTACAATTGTGAACTGTTACTAAATTAGCAACATAGCTATTGTCTTCTTCGACTTCAAGGTTATAAACATAGCCATCGTAATCTACGATTTTCATATCTCTGATTATTGAAATCATAAACCCCCTCTTGAAATCAAGATACCTCTTATTGCTATGTAAAATGTAATCCTCTTTTCTTGGTATTAATGGATTATTAGATGGGTTTTTACCATTGGTTTTGTTAGGTAATGTTACTTCAATTTCCCATATTTTACTCTCAGCGAATTTATGGCTTGGTCTAATATATGTTCTTTGGACAAGACATTCGATTCTTGGTTTATATCCAAGTTTAACTAACAATGTGTAGATTCCAAAAGCAAGATTATCGCAAACCGTAGCATATCTTATGAGATTATCTTTAACGCATCCATCTCCAAGTATCATTGACCATACTAGCCATGATATTGTGTCTAAATCCAACCTGTAACAATCTAATGGAATTCTTTTACCATGAGCTTTTTTGCCACATAATGTTTCCAAGAATTTGGCAATAACTTTATTTGAAATGATTACTTTTGTTACTTTGCTATCAGAGTATTGCTTTACCGATGGTATATAATTGAAAGCATGTATTATTGCATTTACTAAATCTAATACAAGTTCTGGTTCTTCACCAAAACTGAACTCCACTGCACGTCCTTTTGCTGAAATACTCCCTTCTGCTAAGTAATATCCTATAACCTTTGCCAAGTATTTATCAAATTTAACGAATCTCTTTATTTTTACATATTGAGGTTCATAGTTTATCTTTCTTAGAAACTCTACAACTTTCTTTACCCTATCAGAATTCGTATTCAATTCACCTTTGTAAGCTTTAACAGCTTTACAAACTATTTTCTTTGTTTCATTAGTTAGCTTTTCTATATCTTTGTAGCTGATTTCTGTAAATCTCGGAGAACCTGTCCTATTGTAGTATATCCACTCATCCTCAACTACTAAACTACCATCATTAGAGAATTCTGCTAAATCATAGACTATATTCTCACAATTGTTTGATGGTATTGGAAATACGACAAAATCTCCTTTTTTCAACTCCTTAGCTTCTACCCATTCTAAGTTAGAGTTAATTGAGTTCCTTGCATTGCCTTTCCTAATTATAGCTAAAACTGGATGCTCTGGTGTTAATTTGATGCTAACTTTAGAGAAACCATAAGGTATTATCTCTATAATCTTACCTTTGTAATGTCTCTTAAACACTCTTGTAACCTTTCTAAACCTTCCCTTATGTGTTAGAACTAAATCTCCCTCTTTCACTTCTGAGATTGGCTTGACTCCATCGTAGCATATTATCTTTGTATCTGGTGGAACGCACTCAAACCCTCCCCCTCGTGATGCAAGAACTGTAATGTCAGTCAAGTCATAAAGTCGCCTATAAGCATCCAATTCAAGATAACCGCCAACCTCTACGCATTTCAATTGTCTTAATAGAGGTAAGTATGGGTCTAATCCTTCAAGCCTCTTTGCCAAAATTATGATATTTGGATTCTCCTTTTGAACGATAGACATAGCTTTTGCGAATAAATCGCAACCCTTACGGAATCCTGAGTTTCCAGAAACTACGATTTTGCCATTTCTCTCAACTATAACCGCCCCATTTGGAACTTTGACACACCAAACTATTCCTTCGTAATCTATGACTTCTGGTTTGTTATTCATACTTGGATTAGCATATCTAACCGAAACTACGACATTATATAGTGGATGATGCCCTTTATTAAGTCTTTTTACACAATCATCAACATTTATACTCACAGCATATCCACATTTCAAGCATAGTTCAGCTATATCCTCTGCAAGCTTTTTACTTGTTGTAGAATATTTCAATGGTATGGTTTTTCCATCCTTTGTTTTATAGAAAGTTCCATCTCCTTTCCATAGTGCCATAAGAAACTCTTTTATAAGCTCTGGAGAAAGTTCCTTTATGAAATCTGGAACAAACTTTAGATGAGCTTTCTTACCTTTAACCTCTGGGTGAACTGGTAATCTAAGTGCTTTGATGATTTCGTATAGTTGAACTGAACTAACTATTACGCATTTCTTATTGTAATCTATAACTGGATGATAGCCCAACTCCTTTATAGTTTCTGCTATTTCTTTCAAGTATTCACCCTTGTTGTTCCAAATCGCTATAAAAACTTCATGGTTATGTTCATTGTATCTTGCTTGTCCTTCCGATATGAACCATCCCAAGAACCTTAGAAATGGTTTTATAGGCAATTTATCATGCTTATATCTAACATTGCAATGTAGTTTCTCGTTCAATTTCTTATCAATCTCGAAATATTCTTTGTGAACACCTTTCCATTTAACCACTCTTGGAATTTCATATTTAACCCAATTGCGATTGATTAGTAATTCGAATGCTTCTTTAATTTTCCATTCTCTAACCTTATTTCTGTTTTGTGGAGCTACATACCGTCTTGACTTTCTAACTACCATTCTGTGGTTTGGAGTAACTAAGAGGTCATAGTGTTGTCCTTTGAAATGAATCATCTTACCTTTATATTCGTATATAAATATCTCTTCTGGTTTCTGATACTCTAATTCACCAGTCTTTAGGTTGAAAGTGGCAATTTCGTCATCTTTGGATATCTCATTCCATTTTTTGAAACCTTCCTTAGTGAGGATTCTCGTTTCTTCATCATAGCAATGTGTAACATTGAAATGAACAAGTATGAATTTGTTTTTCTCCTTGAATTCTTTGAGCTTAGCCAAATCTGGATGAGTTATTGTTTTACCATTAACCATAAACTCATCTGGAATTCCATGAGGTACTACGTGAACTGGTTTATATACGCCACTATCTACAAATGCTTTCTTGGCAAAGTTAGATGGAACTATTATTGCTTCAACTTTATTAGCTAAATCTACTGCTTTTTCGGAAATTCTGTCAGAATCTGCCGTATCGAAAGCTATAATCTTGAAACCTTTGTTGAGGCATTGGTTAAGTTTACTTATTTTGGCATTAGCTTCTTTACTTACTCCTTCGAAGAATGGATAAAAGAGTGGATGGAGTATAAGTTTACGGTTAAACCCCCATGCAGAAGGGTCAAAAGTGTCTACATCTGTTTCTATTATTTTTACATTGTTCTTTAACTTTTGCTTTAGATACCTAATGTGTTGCTTAGATATAAAGGTAAAGCTAACCTTGTTGCGTATTGGATATAAGTAATAGATTGTTTTCATATTCTTATTTCAAATCAAATGTATATTAAAAAGTTAAGCATCAAGCTTGAGGTATGTTGTAAATCAAGATTGTTATCTTCGTAGTTGGGACTACTTTTACATTCACCTTATCGTCTTTGTTTACGGTGAAATCCATTTCTTTCCATGTATTGGCTTTGATTGGTTTACCATCGTTAAGCCATGCTACTATTTCAATCGGAGCTACATTTGGCTTGAACTTCATGTAAGCGTAGAAATCCACATTTCCAACAACCTTAATTCTAACTCTACCATCGAATTGAACGTTCAAATCTTGCGGGAATATATCTGCCATTGCTGGTGCATAGTAATCTACTTGATAACCAAGTAGATGAGGTCTAGGTGGTATTCCTAAGTTCAGAAGTACATCTTTGATTGTTTGCTCTATTTGATTCTTAGCATAGTCATAGAATGAATAAACATCAACAACCTTCTTTTCTTCAATCTTTGTTGGAATGCTTAAGTTCAGAAGTGCATCCTTAATAGCTTGCTCAACTTGAGACTTAGCATACTCATAGAATGAAGCTATGTGTATTGGGTCTTCGTCTTTCAGAACTCTTTTACCTTGTAACCTCAAGTCTTCTGTGAAATTGCCTTTATTTGCGTTTATCTCGTTAGTAGTTATATCGTCAGATTGTACATTAGTTGCATTCATTGTATCTGCTTTAACGTTGGAGAAATATCCGTAAACGGAGTGAACTTGCTTAAGTTTGGAGTTGTGTACTCCAACGTTGTATAAGGCATCTTTATCGGGAATTAAATGTGAATGGATGTAACCTACGTAATCTACAGCACCTTCTTTCTCTATTTTTTCAAGATAGTTTACTAAATCTTCATACCAATCTTCCATTATTACGTCTCCAGCTTCCAACTTCAAACTCTCTCTCAACTCATCAAGATACGGCATAGCCATTCACCCCTATGTTGATTTTCTTTGCTCTCTCATCTTTCTTAATTTAGCTCTTTGTATGATTAACTCTTTCTCCATGTCATCAATAACAATCCAATCTACGCCAAGCTTTTTAACTTCACCATTTAGAGTTCTAACCTTATCAATCTCTTTTCTCAATGTTTCTTCGTCAATGATGTCGTAAACATAGAGGTATACAAGCTCTGTTATTATTCTTCCAATTTCTTCATTGAGATTTCTTGCTATGAGGTATGCTGGATATAATTTTACTTCTTCCTCTGGATATCCGAACATCTTTGCTTTATCTACAAGCTTTTGAATATCTATAGGTACATATTCTGCCATGCTAACCAATTTGTCTGGTGTCCAAACAGAAGTTCTAACATATTTTTCAATGATAGCATCTATAAGAGCTTTGTCCACAATGTATTTCGATAGCTCCTTCTTAGCCTCTTCAAGTGTTATTGCTCCTCTTCTTAATCTGTTTAGAATTGCATCTATGGCTAACTTTGCTTCAGCTTGGGATTTCTCAAAATCTGCAAATTCTGTTAGAATTTGAATTTCCCTTGGTGATTTTCCTAAGTTCTTTAAGTTTTGCTGGAGCAAGTCTTTTGAGATATAACCATTGATATATGCATCTATGACACTCCTAATCATCTTAGCTCTTTCATCCTTTAGTGGTCTTATTCTAAACACTTGCAAGATAATTGGAACTTCATCCTCTGGAACTCCGAGAATCTCAAGCTTCTTTTTAATGAATTCCTCTGGAATATCTACGTATTCTGCATAGCTAAGTAATTGTGGTATTGACAATGTGTAAACTCTTACAGTCTTTTCTATCATCGCATCTATTAGACTCTCATCCACGATGTATTTCGACAACTCTTCTTTAGCCTTGTCGATGGTAATTGCTCCTCTCCTTAGCTGGTTCAAGATTGCATCCACAAAGTATTCAACCTTGTGTCTCCACCTACGAGCCTTTGCAAAAGTTACAAGAATTTGAATCTCCTTATCGCTTTTACCTAATTCTTTTAGAGTGGACTTAAGTTTCTCCTCATCAATGTATCCTTCCTCGAATTGCTTAAGTGTTTCTGAAATTTGCTTAGCATATTCGTCTCTTAGAGGTCTTATTCTGAAAACTTGCAAGATAATGGGTATTTCATCTTTTGGAACACCTAATATTTCTAATTTCCTCTTTAACAGTTCTTCTGGAATGTCTACGTATTCTGCGTAGCTCAATAGTTGAGCCACTGATAAGGTATAAACTCTGACTGCTTTTTCAATTAGAGCTTCGACTATATCTTTGTCTGTTATATATTTGCTAAGGACATTCCTAGCCTCTTCGATAGTTAATACTCCTCTTCTTATCTTATTAAGAATAGCATCAATTCTTAGTTTGTAGATTTCCATTTCTTTTTCTACCTTAGCATATTGAACAATTAGGTCAATTTCCTCTTTAAATTTACCAAGTTTACTTAACTCTTGTCTAAGTGTGTTTTCATCTATGTATCCTTCGATAAATTTCTCAATCTGTATTCTGATTGCTTTTGCTCTTTCGTCCTTGATTGGTCTTATCTTAAACACTTGTAAGACAATTTCTCGCTCATCTTGTGGAACTCCAAGAATCTCAAGTTTCTTCATTAGTAACTCCTCTGGAATGTAAACTTCATCAGCATAGCTTAGTAGAGTCGAGATTGATAATGTGTAAGTTTTGGCATGCTTCTCTATGAGAGCATCTGCTAAATCCTCAGTTAACCCTAATTTAATTAGTTCTTGTTTTGCTTGTTCATGTGTTATTACACCTCTTGCTAATTTTCTAAGAATTCCATCTGCTTTAGTCTTCTTGTAGAAACCATCATACATTAGTTGTGCAATCTCGACAAAGACCTTCTTTTCTTCATCAGTTAGCTTTGCGTTGTTTACAATGTCGTTTATTGTTTTGTTGAATTCGTCTTTACTCATGAATCCTTCTGAGAATCTATATAGAATTCTGTAAAGCATGTATCTGTACCAATATCTTATCCTCTCAATTGTTCTTACCTTTCTGAGAGAGTCTGCTACTGGTTGATATAGTTTGTAATAGTCTTCATCTAATGCAAGATTTGTTAATCCTAACGATTTAGCTACTGCATTTATTTCGTCTTTTAAGCTTTTAGTCATTCCATCGAATGGGATTATGTTCTCGGTTACTCCTCTAAGTAAATCTTTGAAATAATCCCTTAGAATGTCCAATGCTCTGTCATATTTGGCTCTTAATGCAAGTAGCTTAACTTCTCCTTCTAAGAATCTAACAGGGACATCTCTATCAAGAATCTTTATCGTTGTGAGGTTTGATAGTGTCTTTGTCAATCCATCCAATGGCATAAATCCTTCCTTGAATGCGTTGATGACACCCGTTCTTGCATATGTTCTCTCTTCTGCTAATGCGTTCATGCACTCAGCAATTACTATAGATTCTATCCATTTGGGATGCATTCCTCTTGAAGTTACAATTAAGAAGAGTGCTTTCTCATCAAAGTATTCATTATTGGTAATATCGTAAATCGCTTTGGGAACAGGGACTTGCCACTTATACATCCATCTTGCATCGATTCTCTGTGGTATGTCAGCCATTAAGTCTATGTAAATTAAGTTATCTGCTGTCCAATCTTTAATCCATGTGAATGGAGCATAATCATGCCACTTTGCATAGTGTCTCAAAATGTTTTCTGTTGCACTCTTTAATTTATTCCACACTTCTTCACTCGTAAACTTAGTTAACCCATATGTGCTTTGTAATTGCACAGGAGATTTCGGATTTGGCGCACCTAAGTCCATCTCTGGTTCAGGAACATACTCAACCCATGTTTGTTTTGCTACCACTCTACAAGTGAATTCCCATAAATCGCTCATGCTTGGATATTTGTAGTGTAGCAAGTAATAGAGCTTAGCGATGTCTTCGTTGTATCCTTTCATAGCCATCAATTTCTTAAAGCTCTCAAACGCAACCTCTTCTTGTTCTGGAAGTGTAAATAGGTCATGAATCATCATTCTTGCTATATCTGAAGGTGTCGGTAGCTCATACAGTAAGCTTATCGGGACTTTTCTTTCCTTGCCAAACCTATCTACAATTGTAACAAACCAACCTTTCTCTGTTATTGGAGTTGTCAACCATGCCACGACTTCATCGTTGTAACCATATAACGCAAGATACCTTCTCATAGTTTCTAGGTGTTGTTCGAATTTCTCTTTGATTGGCATGTGTCTCCTTGTTATAGTTCTAAGCTCGGATAATGACGGTAGTTCAATAGGTAACATATTTCTAAACATTGAACTTGCCAAACGCATCATGGGTTGTGATAGCCAAATTGCATAACCATATAGAACTGCTCTACCCCACTCATCTGCATAGTTTTTCATTTCTTTTGCAATGTGTCTCAAAGTTCCACCTAAGTTTAATCCAACGTAAATTGGAATTGCTTGTTGAACTAACGTAGAATCTCCTATAGCTTGCCTAACACCAACACCTGCTGGAACGAATCTGAATCCATGCTCTCCCTTTACCTTTACTCTCCATCCAATAAACATTTCCCAATTGTATTTGTCAAAAGCTGAAGCTAAAGCATGTAACCCTAACGATATTGCTCTAAACAAATACTGATTGAGAACTATCGAACCATAAAGCAATCCAGTAAGCTGTAGTGATTCTATAACCTCACCCGCAGATTGACCTTTACTAAGCTTATTAACTAATTTCATAACATGATTTTCCATAGTTTTTGCAACATTGCTAACCAGTGGTGTGAAAAGGTCATAAATAAGCTTGGTTATAGGTTCATCTGTAGCTTTAGCAATTTTATCTGCTAAACCTTTAACTGCTCCAACCAAAGATATGAATGGTTTGTTTATGAAACTAACTATAGATTTACCTATGTTTTCAAAACTATCATATATAGGTTTGATAACTTTTGAAAAGATTGCGTTGAATGCTTCAGTAGCTTTACTTGCGAACCACTCTCCAGCAGATGTAATTCCGCCCCATATAGCTTCTCCAATTTTCTTTAATCCACTAATCAAGAAATTAAATATCCCACCGATGAAACCTATTGGGTCTTTTAAGAATTCACTTATAGCATTTCTAATTCTATCAAATGCTGAGCTAAGAGTTTGCCAAACTTTAGCTCCTATATCTCCAAGAGGTTTAACAATATATTCGCTAAATGGCGATATTATTTGTTCATCTAACCAATTTTGCAATGGTTTAATTGCGTTATCATAGATATAGTTTCCTAAGTTTTGGATATGCTCTGGTATCTTACTAACCCAATCGACAAAGTCTCTCCATCCTTTTGTTATCCAATCCTTAGCTCCAGAGAACCAATCTTGTACTGTGGTTATTGCATTCTTGAGCCAATCTGGTAAGTGTTCCCATATCCACTTACCTATTGCACTGAAAGCATCTGCTAAAGGCTTTACTACATTATCGTTGAACCAACCCAACGGGTCTTTAGCTATATTGCCAAAGAAATCTGCTATCGACTTAATGTAATTTGGAATATTAGTTATGAAATCGATGAATTTCTGCCTAATTTGGTCAAAGAATTGTGCTATACCTACTAATGGGTTGACGAATCCCTGAAATGCTTTGCTGATTTCCGCCATTTTTGTTGGTATATCCCTTAATTTGTCAAAGAATGGTTTAATGTGTTTATCCCATAAGTCTTCAAAGAAGGCTTTTATAGGCTTTACGACATGTTCTTCAAGGGGTTGAACGATGTTTTGTTGTATGAATTGCCATACTTTTTGTGGCAATTCTGGTAATATTTTAAGTTTTTCAATTATATCTCCAAATCCTTCACTTATCTTCTCTGGAATCTTTTTGACTTCCTCGATTACCTTATTTATTGTTTTACTGGCATTTTCAAATCCCTTTGCTATCTTTTCAGGGATTTTTCTAACCTCTTCGAAAATATCTCCAATAGTTTTTCCAAAATCTTCAAACTTTTTCCTAATTTCTTCAAATAAACTTGAAATCTTTTCTGGAATCTTTTTGACTTCCTCGATTATTCCGCTAAGGGATTTACCTACATTTTCAAAACCTTCAGCTATTTTCTGTGGTAACTCCTTGACTTTATCCATTATCCCTCTTAAATTCTCGATAACGTTTTTGAAACCATCTGATATTTTCTGTGGTAACTCTTTGACTTTGTCGAAGATTTCACGAACCTTATCTAATATGTTTCTAAATCCATCGGATATCTTTTGAGGTAAATCTTTGACTTTGTCTACAATAAGTCCTAAGTTCTTTAAAACCTCTTCAAATCCTTGAGAGACTTTCTCTGGTAGCTCTTTTACCTTCTCGAATATGTTGTTAAGAGATTTTCCAACATCTTCAAACCCTTTAGCTATCTTTTGTGGAATTTCTTTGACTTTGTCTACAATAGTGCCTAAATTCTTCAAGACATCTTTAAACCCATCAGCTATTTTTTGAGGTATTTCTTTAATCTTATCGTAAATATCTCGTATTTTGTCTAATGCATTCTTAAATCCATCAGCTATTTTTTGATAAATACCCTTAATCTTATCAAATATGTCTTTAACCGTAGAACCTATATTACCTAATTTACTTAATATTTCACCCACCTTGCCTGGAAGTTCTTTAACCCTTTCAAAAATAGAATTTACAACACTACCAACACTACCAATTTTATTTAAAACATCGCTTATTCTGCCTGGAATTCCTTTAACTGTATTTAATATATCATTAATAACATCTCCTATATTACCCAATTTTGAAAGAACATCACTTATTCTACCAGGTAGTTTACTGACTGTATTATATACATCAGAGATTTTACCCAATATAGCATTCTTTACAGATGACAACCCCCTATCAATAGCATTTAGCACTGTCGATGCTAGTTGTCCTAATGGGTCGGTTACACCACCGTATTCAATGTAAAACTCTTCGATATCGCTTAGGCTAAACTCTTCTAAAGTTTTTTCAATATCGAATGCTTGAATGATTATTTGTGGATTGATGTTAAATTCCTCAACCTCAGTTGCCATTAACTATCACCTCTAGTATTTATGATATACTTGTCGCTTTAAAATAATATCTTAACTCTTGGACTATTCTCTGTTTGAATTCTTCATCGTTTTTAACCATGATATGGAATACTGGAGTAGCTTTATTACCTTCTACAAAGCGTAAGCCTATAAGATAACTAGGTTCAATAACTTCTCCACCTACTCTGTTTACTTCCATTATTTGCACTTTTATAACCTTGTGCGAGACTACTTCGACATTTTCTCTGTTTAGGTATTTTTTATCTGGGTTAAGAAGTAACTTTGCATCTACCGAGTAGTATTTGTTTACTATACCATCTTTACCAACTACTTCTTTGAGTTGGTATTCTTTCACATAGTAAACATCTAAATAAAGCTCATCTCCACCCTTAATCTTAACCATATATTCAATTAAACATAAAAAAATAAAAGAATTGTGTTGGTGAAAGAGTTAAGAAACCTTTTTTACTACTGTAACTATTTTGGTTAGCACTTTTTTAAGAACTGATGCATGGTCTTGATTCTTCATAAAATAATAGCGGTGCGGAAATTTCGCTTTTCAAAGCGGAGAGGAGTACCGCAACACTTAAATATCTAAATTTTTCACAACTCAATGAATGGTTACAATATCTGTGAAATTTAAGCTTGAACTTACGAAGGAGCAAAAGCAGAAGATTTTGGATTTAGCCAAAAAGTATAGAGATGCATTTAACGAAATTAGCGAATACGCTTTTAACAATCGTGTTTTTGACCATATTAGTTTGCATAAGGCTTTATACTACAAACTCAAAGAGAAGTATGGTTTTCAGTCTCAGATTGCTATTTCAGTTATCAGAGAGGTTGCTCAACATTACGATTCTGTCTTTAACCAGTTAGCTGAGAAATTTAATATCTCGAAGAGAAATCGTAAGAAGTTAATCGAACTATTCTATAAAGAGATTGGAAAACCAATTAGAAGGAAAAAACTGATTGTTAAGCTCGTTAAAAGAAGGAGCTATGATTTAAAGCTAAATCCAAGAGTTTGTTCAATCTCGGTTATCGGTGAAAGATTGAAGAAAATACCTTACTATGGTTGGAACAAACACTACGAATATATTGAGAAATACGGTTACGGAGATGCCATTCTTTATTACGAGAGGAGTAACAAGCTCTGGTATCTTATTGTATCTGTAGATGTTCCTGATAAGGAACTCAAGCCTAAGAAGGTTGTCGGAGTTGATATAAACGAACCTTCCAATAGTTTTGTAGCTTTGCATGATAGTTTAGGCAAATCTAAGCTTATCGAATTCTCTCAACAAGTTTTGAGATTGAAATCCCATTATCAGAAGTTACGCTCACAGCTTCAGGCTAAAGGCACTCGCTCCGCTAAGAGGCGTTTGTTGTCTCTTAGCGGAGTCGAGAAACGGCTGGTTAGAAATTTCCTCCATGTCGTTGCTAAGAAGATTGTAGTAGAGAACTCACCTTGTGTTTTCGGTTTGGAGGACTTAGAAGGCATTAGAGAATTCAGAGAAAACAACGCTAAGTTCAAGGGAGAGAAAAGAAGGTTGTTTAGCCAGTGGTGTTTCAGAGAGCTTCAAACCCTAATCGAGTACAAAGCTAAGCTCTACGGAAGTAAGGTAGTTTATGTGAATCCGCAATGCACATCAATAAGTTGTCCAGTATGCGGTTACACTGCTAAAGAAAATAGAAATGGTAAAGAATTCGAATGTAAGAATTGTGGATTCAAAGAACATGCAGATATTGTCGGTGCTAAAAATATTATGTTAAGGGTTTTGAAATCTCTTCAAAACGGGGCGTTTGTCAGCCGTCCCGATGCTCCCTCTCCGTTAGGAGAGGTCGAGCAAGCTCCGCCCTTTAGGGCGGGGTAGCTGACTAGGTAAACAAATCCATCTGTAAGCTCAGAATCCCCTCTTTTGACTACGTATTCTACACATTGTATATCGTTTGTTATGTTTTCAATGTTTGTAACTTCAAGAGTGAATTCGCCCTCACTTATCTTAAAACCCTTCGATACCATGTCCAATAAATAGTGTTAAAAATATAAGATAGTTATTCCTCACCTTCTACCTCTTTTACCTACCTTCTTAGAAGTTGAAGTAACTACATCTTGCATCTTTTTGAGGATTTTTGCTACTTCTCTTGCATGCTGGAATATTTCACATTCATCTCTTTTTTCACATTCACATGTCGCCACTGCAAACACTAACTTAGCGTTTATGTTTATAAGGTCTGATTGTAGTTTTAGGAATTCTTCTGAAACTTGCGGTGGTACACTTGCTTGAGGAGTTGTCATGTCGCCACCTACACCCATATCCGATGCCTCCTTAGCCACAACATCTTTAGCCTCTGCCATGTTTTACAATATATGCAAATGCTATAAAAACGTTGTTCTTACTTTTGAGATGCTTCAATATCTACTACTGTCTTGAATTTATTTACAGTAGATATTATTTCTCTGAGTATTTGTTCATCACAACCCATTCTTTTGTATTTTAGAATTAAATCGTCATCCGTTAGAAGTCTTTTCCATTGTTTGTGTTTTTTATGAGGCTTATAATGCATATAAACGTATTCCTTTGCAAATGCTATATACCCTAATCTGAAATTACCATGAACACCATATTTGTTGAGGATAGGTTTAACATGCTCAATAATATTCTGTAACCTTGCTTGATGTTTGCCACCTTCCCATTTCATCTTATCTCTCTTCTGCAAGAAGAAGACTCTTTGGTATAGTGTATGCTTTGGTGGTGGAATGTGTTTCGTAATTTCTCTTATCTCTGGTCTTACTTCTACGTCTAAACCTTTTGTAATTGGGGTCTTTGATGAACGTTGCTTGAAGAATTTAACTTTCCAAGCGAGTGTTTTGGATAGAGGTCTCAGATGCTTCTCCTTGTACTCCTTCTCTTTAGGTATTACTCTGGCATAATTCACTCTTGCGTAGTTTACTTGGGTTTCATAAGGGAATTTGGTGTAGATTGTTCTTTCTGTCTTGAAGTCATCTATATATCTCATTTTACCTAAAGCCATCTTGTAACGTCTTCTTTTGATTGGTTTCATGACTTTGGCAACTCCTACTACTGTGAATCCAACATAAGAACAATTCAATATTTTACCTTCTACTTTCATTAGTGTTTCAAGCATTGCATCAATGTAACCACTACTTACACCTTTCTTTGACAGAATTTCCTTGTGAGCCTCTAAGTAGTTTTTTAGTGCTTGGCTTACTTTCTTATAAGCGGGAATGCTCTTCTCAGTAGTTTGATATCTCATGTTCCAAATAAACCTTGCAAGGTCTTTCCAGAGTATTTCTGGAGGGTCATAAACTCCTTGATTGTATTTCGTTTTACCATAGTAAGCTTTGGGTATTGGTTGCCAATCAACTAAAAAATCAGGCATAGCTAAATCAATCTCAAATTTAGGAAGGTTAAACTCGATTGCTAAATCCAAATCTAACTTGAGATAGTCAAAAGCATCAAGAGGGAAATGTAAATCTACCGCTAAGTAAAAATCAAGCAAGAAATTAAAACTGAGGTTGAAACCAATAGATAAGTCTATTTTCGGTAGTCTAAATTCCCATCTAAGCATGTTTAAGCTTATCCAGTCTAAGCTTGTTGTAAAATCAATGTATTTCTCTTTACGGTCAATTATGCTTTCAAAAGGGTCTTTCCTAATCATATTAAATCACTTTATTTCGATTATCCAATCCAAACCATGCTTTACATAATCTATTAAATCTCTTGGAATTGCCAACTTAAGTTCTCTCATTAGTTCGGCATATTTAACATGATAATCCCAGTTCTTTGTCCACTCTCTTGCCTTTGTACAATATTCTTGATATTCGTCTTTGTGGTTTTTGTAAATGTCAATTGCGTAAGCAATCATTTCGGCGAGCATGTCTGGAGTGAAGATATGAAATATCCAATATTGATACATGTTACATTTTACTGCTTGCTTATCGATGTAATTGAACATGAAATTGAAATCTGGTGAGGTAAATTCATTCATTGGGGGAGCATCTACGTGTATTACTGGTTTACTCACAGCATTTGCCTCAAGGACTGGAAGTCCAAAACCTTCACTGAATGCAGGATGAATGAGGAAATCACAGCAAGCCATATAGCCTAAAATGAATTCATGTGCTGAACCGCCAAAACCTTTTATAAACACAGCATTATTTATACCTTCAAACTTCTGTTTGGCAGAGTCTTCGGTGATTAAAAATACTACATAGTCCTTTTCGTAACCCTTCTTATTTAGAATTCTCATAGCTTCTGCTAACCCTTTAAGGTTTTTGCGAGGGTCATCTCTCGCAACTACTATGAACTTAACTCTGTCTTTTGCGTATTGTTGGATTTGCCTTCTTTGGATTATGTTCTTCTTGTGGATTTCACCACAGAGTTTCCAGTCGATGGCATGATGAACTACATTTCTAACTTTCAACCCTACTGATTGTAAGCATTCTTTAACAAAGTTGCTTACAGCTACGAATTCGCATCTTTTTAGATTTGAATGTGCTACATTTCCCCTTGTAGGTACTCCCTCGATTGTAACGTATAGTACTTTAGGTTTTTTGCCAAGTATGTATGGGACTATAGCATCACCTATGAAATTGATAGTAGCTAATTGAAACCATATAGCTCCAGCAATATCATCGTTGTTCAAATCTTCAACTGTAATAGTAGATTTGAATACTGCATCATAACCGCATTCTTGCAATAGCTTTTTGAATAAGTTAGCTTGGTTTAACATTGATTCTGCTTGCAAAGGTGAGATATATACTACCCTACCCACCATTAACAACCATATGTTGAAACAGATAAATAAGCGTTATTATGATTAAAAGAAATTGCTTAATTAAAAAAATAAAGAAATTAAATCTTGAGTAATTAAGTGGAATTATTTAGACTTTAGCTGTATGCTGTTGCACCAATGACTACTTCGATAATCTTGTCAACAATGTCTGGGTCTAAGCCTTCAGCAACTGCCTTCTGCTTCCAACCATTGGCAATCTTCTGTAGAGCAAGACCACTCTGGTGTCCCTTTGCTCTGAATAAGGCTCTTGCCAAGTTCAAGTAAGGAATTCTGAAGTTTCCGAAGATTCCGTTCTCGTCAAGGATGTCTCTGACCTTCTTTTCCATGTCGGTTAGTGTTGCCTGTCCTCTCTGTTGCAACTGAACCATCTTGTTCTTTCTAGTCTCGAACTTGGTCTTGACTACGTCTGGTATAACTGCAAGGTTATAGTTCTCTACCCTGTCCGTAAAGTCCCTATATGGCATACCTCAACTCACCTCCTCACCTCTCCTCGTATATATTGTTAAAAAACTCAGAAATATAAATCTTTCGTTGAAATTATAGAATTTTTCAGATACTAACCTATAACTTTGTAAGGTGTAAGTATTTATATCTTAGTAAGACATAGGTAGGTATATGAGATTGAGTAAAGAAGACCTTACTTACATTAAGGTATCTGAAGAAATTGAAGAAATTAAAGAGCAAGAAACAATTGAAGACAAAATAAAAAGAAAAATAAAAGAAGAATTACCACACCTTTCGCAAGAAGAACTTGAAAAAGTCGTAAAAAACCTCTTAACAGACTTAGCACAAGCAGAAAGCCGTAAGGCATACGCTATAAACATTTTACACAGAACGAAGAAATATGTTCAAGGCTATCTTAAGAACTATAGACTTGAAATTGAAGTTGTAGATAATAGATACCCATTAGAGTTGCATGTTAAAGTATATTACTAAGGGTTAACAATAAAGAATTAAAAATAAAAAAGTTACTTGTAGGGTTCAAACTTAGAACAAACATAGTTTGGATGTTTGTAGAATGGTCTATCTGAATAGGTGCATAAACCAGTACACTCGGTTACTGGTTTCCAGTATTTGCAAACCATGCACCTTCTGTCTGGTTTTCCCTTATTTATTACTCTGTCAAGAATTTCTTTTATGGAAGACATGTTTAATGACTTCATACAGCTTTACAATACCAACCATTATTCCAGTATATACTAAAGCTGTAAATGCTATCATTGCTGATAATAGAGTAAAGATGGCGTAAGTTCCAGCCATTACTGTTAAGCCTCTTAATAGTAAATCTAAGTCTAAGGGTATCACCACTATGCCACCTCTTCAATCTTTATAAACATCGAATTCAAGCTTGATTCTTTTTCCTGAGCCAACCAAGTAATGTTGCTTTCTTGCGAAATCGCAACACTCCCAGAATCCATAATCAAATAACTTTCTTTTATTATGCTTGCTGTTTGGGTCTCCTTTAAGATTAATGTGAGGGATGTACTCAATTGTTCCACAAATCCTACATTTAATCCAGATTGCCATTTTCACCACCTTTAAAAATATTAAGGAAATAGAATTTTAACCATTGCAAACTTTGTTTCATCGTTTAAGTTTGCTTTGTTTTTTCCTGTTGGATTCTCTATGAATTTCTCTAGTGCTTTCTTTACATTCCCCATGTCAATTCCTAACCTCTCCTCTATCTGGTCAATTGTTCTCATTGTCATGTTCATGTATTCCCTTATTTTACCTTCATCATCGAATTCATCAACAATTGTTTTTAAAGAAGCTATTGAGTTTACCAATTTGAATGCATACCAGATGTTTCTATCTATGTCGTATCCCCAATGGTACTTCTTTTCTTTCTGACCATATTTTTGCTCCTTTGCAAATTGCCTTATTGCTAATTCGACTACTTTGTACTTTTTCCAACCTCTTCTTCTTGCTATTTCATCTATTATTTGCTTTACATCTTCTTTAACACCTACAGTCTTGAACACCATCTTACACCACCTCTATACAATATTTGTGGCATTAATGGTATATAAAGTTTTCGAAATACTACTACGTAGTAGGTTTAAAAATTAGGGTGTTAACTGACTCCGAGACCAGTTCAGAAATATTAACACTAAATCACAATATGTTAAGAATGCTATAAGACTAAAACCAATTCTTGTTGACATCCTTAATATCGTTATTGTCAATAGTATTATTTAGTAAGAACTTGCACGGAGCAAGTTCAGAAAATTAGTTGTGTAATAATAACGAAACGAAAGAATACCCTATAAAGAATTCGCATAAATCTCCGACAAAATGGGCTGGAGTTTCTTCTTTTCTTCCATACTTGTAGCAGAACTCTATGAGTTCATAGAATAGAAAGATTATGAAAAAGGAAATGTGGAAATAAGCTAATATGCCTAATAGAGTATGTCCAATGCTAAATTTGTCATCGTAAATTTCTACTTTCATGAGCTTAGTTTTATTAAGAGGTTTACTTAACCTTTGTCAATGGTTACGTATTACTACAGAAGAGGATATGTTTTGGAAACAGACATAATGAAAGAATTAGAAAAGCGAGGGTTTTATGTTATAAGAAGTGCTGGCTCACATAGACTTTGCGATTTAATAGCCATTCCAAATAAGAATATGCTTGATAATAAGCCTCTATGTATCCAATGCAAGAAAACTACAAAGCCAAATCAGTTACCTAAGATTAGTAGAAAGGAGCTTGAAATGCTTAAGAAACTTGAGAAAGAGTACAATGTTAAGGTTCTGTTAGGATTAAGGTATAGGTTTAAGGGTAGATGGATTACAGTGTTAGTAACTCCAGATGAGTATTTAGCTAAAAAAGCTAAATTAAAGAATAAAAAAGTTAAGAATTAAGCAATTCTTTTGATTAGTCTAAAAACGATTTTACCATTATCGTATAACTCCTTTAACTCTTTCTCATTTAATACTTTGCCTTCCTGTATTCTTATTAAGAACTGTGTGGCTAATGCTTCGTCTCCTACACCCATATCAACTACTATTCTGTTTGGCTTTATCTCAACGCCTAATAGTTCGCTTAGCAATTTTGCCGTGCTTTCGTGTCCTACAGCACTAATAAAGTCTCCCTTTTTGACCCATTCCTTAGCCTCTTCAAGGCTAATCCTTTTACTGCTTATAGTAAACTCATCTGCCGAACATGGCATTACCGATGCACTTAATATATACCTCTTACCATCGCCCATATATATCACCTACACAAGATAGGTGTAAAAGATATATAAAGTTTATGGTATAAGAGATGCCACCAACATGTCTATCATCCTTGAGCTTCATTAGATTCGACAATGCATACATTTACATTATTGCGTTGAAATACTCTCAATGCTCTACAAGTTATCTCTGAATTACGGTGGATTCTGTGATATTTTCTAAACACCTTGTAGTACATATGGGGTAACCGCTTGAGCATACTTGGAATTAGTGTAAACAATATATAAAGTTTGCGTTATAATCCTTAGATGTCGACATATACATCCACTCCAGCTTTCTTTAACTCATCAAGGATTTCATTAGATGGCTCAATCTCAAAATAGAGATGGCTAAGATGTTCATAGGCATGGCGTTTGTAGCAATGCAAAACTATTTTCCCGTTTTGAATTATAGCTTCAAGAATATCATATCGTTTACCATCCAACACTAATTGTACTCTCTTGCGTTTGCATTTCTCATAGGCTAAATTCTTGCATATCTCTTTGTATTGTCTGTATTTCTTCTTGCTATCTCCCGTTTTACCTTGTTTTGTTGGAGATAAACCAAAAAGGATTGCATGTTCAATACTTGAAAAGCTCTTTTGGTAGAAATGACCAATTACGTTTTTGTACGTTTTTTTGCAAATAGGACAATAGCTATGTGCAGACATTCGAAAGTGAGTTACCAAACCATAGAAAGTCGTGAAATACTTTTTGCAAACTGGACATACGAAAATTTCTTCATCCAGAATTTCAATCTTCATAATATCACCCTATACCTTCTAAACAGATAGTTCCGAATCACTAACACATATGTTTTTGAACGGGCAATCTTTACAATATGTTTTTCTTGCCGAGATTGATATGTTACATGGTGGTGGAACATCTTTATCTAAAGCGTATTTCAGAATCTTGGCTTTCTCCATCGTATGGTAAAACAAATCCGCATTACCGTAATAATCGAATATTCTAACTCCAAGTTGGGTTCTTGAGATATAAACGATTAAACCCTTGGGAACGTTAAATATGTGTAAGTATGCGTTTAATTGTTCAAGATGTGTTTTGTAAGGTGAATATGGTAGTTTATTGCATGTTTTTAGCTCTACAACTACATCGTTAGCTAAGACATCTGGTGTGGCTTGGATTTCAATTCCTTGATATTTGTAAGTTGTTCGTACCTCTCTTTTGCCATTTAGGTATTCTGCTATTACTGGCGTTAATAGCTCATGAACTATAACTCCAAATAATATTCTAAATGCTGTTTTTTCATCCATAGGAAATCCGTATTTTTTAGTGTAGTAGCTCTTTCTAAGGCATGTCGTTAAATCGGTTATATGGATAGTGTCTCTTTTGTTTATTTGATACTCTTTTACTGATTCAAGAATTGCTTGCCTTATTAAATCTTCAAGTTCTTTCAATTTTAGCCACCTCTTCAACTATTTCTACCAATTTGTTTTTACTAATTAGCTTCTTTTGAATGTTATAGTTCTTCGTTAGATAGAGTAGTCTTTTAGTTGTTATTAATTCAAAGTCATCTATTTCAATTGCAAATTTTGCTTTGTCTTTGTAAGGAGATTGACAAGTGAAAACGTAGAACTCACTATACATTGGTTTTGGTGGATGTATTTCGAAGACTGCTGGATGAAATATCACTGGATACGTGAAACATTGAAATGGTTTGATGTCGTGGATTGAACATTTACCGTTGTCATAAAATATACAGTAGTGTTTATTATTGACTTTCTTCGTTTTGATGGAGACTGATAGTCTATTTTTCTCGATTACGAACACTTCTGAGAATTTCTTTTTGGTGTGTTTTAGAATTCTAATCATTTCTGGGATTGTTACCAAAATCCTTCTATTGTTGCAACACCAACCACATTGCTGACATGGTTTAATCTCAGTTATTGATTTCTTTGCTTTGTCGTAGATTTGTGAATCTTCATCTACCAGAAGCTTAATATCTTCTACGTATTGCATTTAAAACACCTACAAAGATTATTTTAAAAAATAACAGAAATCTAAAGCTATAGAGTTCTTATAACTCCTTGCTGAATCCAGTTATCGATTTCATCCAATGTTGGACACAAGTGTGGTAGTTTATAGTGGTGTAGCCATCTCATGAGGTTCTTTAAGTCAGATAAGGTTCTATTTATTTTGAGAGCATAGAGCCTAACTAAAAGAGAACATCTGCATGGTTCAGTTATGTTTGCCTTTTCTATCTCTTCCTCAATATACTCCAGCCAATCTTCAAATGATTTCATGTCAAATCACCTCGCTACTTAACAATCCACTTTCTAACCCTTTTTCTTTCTACAATCTTTGCCTTCTTCAGAATGTTCTCTACGATTTCTCTGTTTTCCTCTCTTAGCTCCTTGAAATAGTCTTCTCCGTATTTTTCAAAGACTTTTCGTACTCCTTCCAGAACTATCTGCCTTAGATTTGGATATTCCTCTTTAGCGACTAGAAGTACCATGTTAATGTAGTCCTCTACTGGTATTTCCACATGCAACTTCACCAACTTCCCCATGATATAAGATAGGTGTAAGAACTATATAATATTTGTGGTAGTATTAGTGTAAACTCAGAGGAGTCTAAAACCGCTACTTTCAGTTTTTGTTGGAGATTCACCAACGTATTTCTTCCATTGCGATGGTGTCATTTCGTATTTGACATAGTACCTACATGCTTTCCAGTTGTCATCGCTTAAACAGTACTCTGTGTAGTGCTTATAATCCACTTTAGCTGGACAGAACTCAATATTTGGACATGGCATACAATTAGTAGTATTGATTAAAGGTATTTTAAAATAGTGGTGTTGTTTAAAAATTATAAAAAATAAAAGAAACTAATCAATTGGATATTGCTCAAGCATTTCTAATCTCTTTTTTCTGCAATCTGGACAGATGTAGAACTTGTATTTTCCAACTGGTGTTCTGAGTTCGATAGTACCTTCGTTTACACCGCAAACATAGCAAATTGGCATAGAATATCACCTTCCATTGTTCCTTAAAGCTTCAATCTGTTTTTTGAATATATCTTTTCTAAGCTCTTTAAGCTTGTGGAGTTCATATTCATTTAAAGTTATCTTTGGTAACTTGAGTTTTTCAGCATGTGCTGGAAAGAATTTTCTAAAGAGGTAAACGTATATTCTAAACCATGTTTCGTCTAATGGTGCTAATTTAGATGCTGAAAATATGGCTATCAATGCTTCAAACTCTGTAGCCATTCTGTTTTTGAAGCATTCCTCAACTTCTGCAATTCTGTAGAACATTGCAGTTGTTTTGAGGCGTTCTGGAACGTCTATACCTACTATAGGAGCAAACAATACATACTTTATAAACCCCTTAACCTTCATACTATCACCATATAATATTTGAGGTATTACCTATATAAGCTTTTAGGTTTTACTTTTGCAAGACGAAAATAAAAAAGCTAAAAAAGATGTTAACAATACAACACGGCTCTTTTGTCTAAGATTTCTACAACATTCCACATACTTGGTATGTGTATAGCTTCTTCTAATTGAACTCTTGAGACATCTAACTTATCAAGCAAATCATTAAGTAAGTTGTTATATATATTGCAAGTTCTAACTAAGACCTTGCGATAATCATTAGGCATTTTACCCTCAACGACATTAGTGTAAACCTTCCTAAGCAATATTGTAGTCTTAAAAGCTTCTCTGAAAAGCTCTTTGTCGATTTTATCACAATCCTTTACTTTAATACCATGCTTTTCGAAGAACTCTTTTACAAAGATATTGCTTGTGTATACCGTTTTTATGTTTTCGATGTTCAAGTCTTGTAGAGTGAAAACCTCAAACTCATGCATTAGAACTATATGTTCAATGTGGACATATTTTCGAACAACGACATTTCTAAGCTCATTGACATCAAAGGCATAATAGTAGCATGGGTATAGATGACCGTCAGATGATATTAGTTCATCAACATCTAACTCTACAACGAAGAAATTAGTTATGTTGAGTGATGGTAATGACTTTAGTGATTTGTCGTGGAAATAGGGGTCTGTGTAGATGTATGTAGGAGCTATACATAGTGGTACTCTCTTCCAGACACTTTCACTAACTTTATACCCTTTGAACTTTTCCCATAGCCATAGGTCTTGTTCTCTGCAAACTCTATAAATCTCCTTCTTGTTGAATAATTGCTTAAACAACCTCTTTATAGCCTTTCCACCTAAACCCCTTATCATAGCATCACCTCTATAGTATATTATAACTCCTTACCTATATAAGCTTTTAGGTTTTACTTTTGCAATAATTAAAAAAGTTGGTTAGAGTTAAACAGAAATCAATTCTTTAAGTTACGAATATAGATATGTGCTGACTCGGAACGTGTAGTAATTCTACCTATTTCAACTCCTAATTCTTCTGAAACTCTGTAGCTCAACATTAGAATAGCAAAGTAGTCTGGTGGATATCCATTTTCCATGTCGTTGCTTCTAAGCCATGCAAACGTTCTTAGTTTTCCATTTCGTATTTTGAAATCTATGATACACCAACATGGTGGTTCTGGATTAGATGTATCTTCTGGTCTGTATAGAACTGCTGTAGCTTGTCTTGTGTCGGGATTGTTTTTGAGTTTCTTGATTATGTTTTCAATTTGGTTTTTATATGCTAAACGTTCTCCGTATGAGTAAGACCACATACCAGGCTCTTTTATACACCAAGCCACTCTTGTAGCGTAATCAAAGATAAATTGTTCACCCCATCGTTGAACTATGTATTGAGGAAGAACTTTTGAAGGCTTGTCCATGACTGGCTCTATGACTGTAATCGTTATTGGCTCTGCTTCCAAATAAGGTTGCTCTCTTTCACTAACATATATTTCGCCGTTTTCTAAAATATACCATAGAACTTCATAGTAGTCTTCTCCTAACTTGTTCTTAAAAATAAAATTAGGTGCATCGTTTTTAATTAACATACTTATCACCTTATTTAAGAAGTTCCTTAATTAAAGGTAATCCATAATCCTTAAGCCATTCCTTAAGCTTGTTGACACATTCTTCGTCAATGTTGCACAGATAAGGTAAATCCAACTTAGGTTGTATGATTACAATTCCAGAACCTAAAGTTATGCTTGCTTTGTATTTCTCTTCAAGCTCTTTTACGTTTACGTTATTTACTGGTTTGTATATTCTTATCTCTCCAAGAGAGACATAAGCGTAGTAGTGTTTGTCCTTGAGTTTTAATTTAACTTTAAATGGTTCTGGTAGTTTGTTACCAGTAAAGGCTTGAACTATGTCTTCAAGAGTCATTGTTTTTCTCACCTTCTCTTTTAGCTATTCCTCCTAATTTCTGCATCTCTTCAACAGAGAATTCAATTATAAAGTTACCATAGTCTCTTGCATACTCTATGAGTAATTTTATCAAAGCAATGATTACAGCATATCTGTCGGTTGATGTTGGTTCTGTCTTTTCGAATCCTATGAATTGCTTTAAAATACAATATATCAAAGAGGCTTTTTCAAACACGTTTTTGTGGAATTTTAGGTTTACGTTTTTGGAAAGTCTGTCCAGTTCTTCAAGAAGTCTGTCGTTTATGTTTGCTATGACTAATAGCTTTTGTCCTATTTCTCCGAGAAAGTTCAAAGATATTATTTTTACCAAATCTCTTTTGTCTAAAGCGTTCCAGTCATCGAATTTAACGAAAACTTTATCCTTGCTCATGGTAGATACTATATCTACTTACATTTATAAACCTTTCTATCTTACTTATGTAAGCGAAAGGTTTTTATTAAGTAACTCAGATTTTAAGTTATGCTAAGATTTGTATTAGAAGGGTTAGTTTATTGTAAAGAAGACATTGAAAAATACTAAAACAAAGCTTCGGAGAAATTCAAAGAGGTATTAGATTTTGCAACAGAGATTAAGAAAATTTTAGTTGAAAAAGGGATACCCAACAAAGACTATATCATTGAAGCACTACTTTCAACATATTACCTAATGCTAACAAAAGAGATGGTTAAAAAATACGGTTTTAAAACTACGTTAAATGCATTATATGATTTCATAGATGCTGTACTTAATCCTCAGGAATTCTTGAAGGATTTGACAGAGACTTACGAAGAGTTGAAAAAGATAGAAGAAGAGGTTGGTTTGGATGAATCAGACTGAATTTATGCTTTGGATTCGAGAAGTAACGTATGAACTCTATGCGATATTGATTTTCAGCATGCTATTGCTATGTCTTACGAGTATTGCATACTTCTACTGGTTCTTTTCGAGTTTAAAGCACCTCAGAAAATATATACGCTAACTCAATACACCTATCTTTTAATTTGCTTTTATTCACTTTTTTATACAAACCATAAGCCATAGCATGTTCGAAGTCTTTTTTAGCCATAAGGTATAAGTGAGTACCAATTCTCTTTACTTTAGCACCACAGATTGGACAAACACCATTTTTACAATGTACATGAGTGAAATGATACTTCAAAGCACCAAAATCCTTGAAAACTCTGTCGATACCATTTTTTTCACATATGAAGCATTTGAAAACCATGATAAAAATACATAAATTGTAGCATAAATAATTTATTAAGAGAGGTTATTGTGGTTTTATGAATAAGTTTATGAATAAGGAACAAGAGAAGGAACAAGAAAACAAACCAAACCACAAAGACCTTAACACCATGACCCCCGACTCCCTAATAGGGTACTTACTCAAGGATATTAAAGATTTCGCCGATAGACAATTAGGTTACAATGTCGATATATCAGAATTCTATATTGCTAATGATATCGGATTCAGAATACTCATACCAGATGGCTTTGATGGTGGTAGACTCAACTTTACAGAAATTGCTTGCATACACCTCGCAGAATTCTACGCCAATTGGGATATGAAAACTATTAAAAGGATTATAGACAATGAGATACCAAAACCTAAAGCCTATAGAGGATACAACATAGCCAAACGTGTAATAATCACATTAGCAGATAAGATAAAGGGCATTGCAAAGTCAAAGAGGCTTGGTGATATATTGTTCCTAATATTCCATGCTGGAAAGCTATCTCTAAAGTTAATAACATCTTACATATTCAAAATACTAGGAAGGTGGTACACCAAAAGAGGCAAAAGAATCGAAGAAGCTACAATAGAAAAGACAGGTAAAGAACCATGGGGTTACTTAGCAGAATTGGTAGAGTTCTTCAAAAACATAGGCGATAAATTATATAAAGGCTTTAAGAAACTCTTTGCTAAAATTAACTATAATAAGAACTCTAAAGAATGTGCTAATAATAAATGCAATTATAGTATATATAATACATCTAATAGCAACAACTATAGTAACAACAACTATAGTAACAACAACAATAATAGCAAAGTTCTTACTTATAAAGAATTAGTGTTACTGAATGCAACTCCAGTGTTACCGCAACGACCTAAACGGATAGTGATATAGTTATAAAATTAGCCAAATAATAACAAAAAGCAATTCTGGTTAGAGGATACTATGTTCGATGCTTTTGAATTCAACATTATTTATAGTAAATTTTGTATAGAGATTAGGTTTAATTACCTTTTAAGTAGTATCGCAAGTCTTATATATGCAATTCTCAGAGTTTTATATATGGGTGGTGAAAGTAAGACAGTTGGGGAGAAATTGATTGAGGAAATGGAGAGAATTTCTAGGGCTTTAGAAGGGATACCAACACAAGGTTTCATTAGACAAATGCTTATTCTGTATATCCAAGAAAAAACCAAACTGGGAAAGCAGAAGATAGAAGCAGTATTGGATGCAATCGCACAATTCAGAAAAGAAATGGAAAAAGAACTAAAGTAATTTTAGATGAAATCATTGGAGTGGTGATACGATGAAACAAGCACGTCTGGTCGATTTCAACACAGATATAGCAATGTACAAAGCAAGTATACCGAATCTTCCAGCAGAGATAAAAGATAGACTAATTGCATCACTTACAGAGTGGCTTAACAAAAACTCTAATTTAATTGATGACAGATGGAAGAAACGCATCTTAAAGGAAATTCGCAAATTTAGAAAAATGAGAGCGACAATCCCTGTTGTGGCGGGATTTGCAATGTGGACACTTTGTATTGTAAACCAACTTGGTGTTACTTCTGGCATTGGCATAGATGGTTACACGATTTTAGATAGTACATGGGAAAGAGGGTTCGATAAAAGCACTACTGAAAAGTTGTTGCTATGGGTATCCGAAGCTGTTAAGTTAACACATATTCCAAAAGAAATTGCAGAGCAATTAGGATGGGATTAGCAATGTTCGAAAGAAGAGAGTTAATTAAAATAAATACAATATTACTTTATTTATGTCAAATATTTGGCATTAACCACAGATGTACTAATTGCGAAAAGTTGAGACCATTCTTTGTTTATTGTAGTGAAGCATGCATAAAAAAAAGCATGGTCGATGTATCTAAAAAAATATGTAGTATGTTTGAGGTTAAAATTACAAAGATAGAAACGAATTAAGGGTGGTTCTCTGATGATGGTTGACTATACCAAATTAGATGAAGAACGTAAGATTTGCTGTAATTGCAAGCATTTCTATAAATTTAGTTGCTTGAAAGGACTTAAAACAGCATGTGATAGTGTTATAGATTGTCAAGATTGTCTTGAACAGTTCTGGTGCTTGTTAAAACCATACTGTGTTCATTTTGAGCCTAAAATTAAATTATTAGGGGGTGGAAAATGAAAGAACTGTTTGAGTTTCTAACAAAGTTAAAGGAGTTGATTAGCATAGCTGTTGATAAAGAGATTGAAGAAGGTGGATGGTACGAATACTCAATTTGTTTAGATTGCATGAAATTGGTCAAATATGCTGTTGGATTCAATGCACCAGAGCATGACGATAGGTTAATGGAAAAAATAAAGAGCAAAGTAGAAAAAGATATAGCTAAGCATAAAGGACACACTTTGATAGTTCTTAGAGAGGAAGCATTCACTGAATGCAATAAACTTTGTGAATACTTGTTAAAAAAGTTTGGATAATTATTGTTGAAGAGGGTGATTCTGATGGTTAAACTATATGCAGTAATCATGGAGGATTTGTTCGGACTCATGAAAATTCATTATACTACTCTAAGTAAAGATGAAGCAATAAAACGTTGTAAACAATACTTAAAAGAGGAGCAGAAGAAACCTCCACTTGAGCGTAGAAGGTTTTTTGTACTAGAGCTTGAGAAGGTTGATTCTGATGACTAATCGAACATTTATATGTTTATGCGGTTGCGAGTTCGAGATAATAAATACTCTGTTAAATGTGTAGGTGAGACCAAATGAAGGTTGTTAGCGTTGAAGAATTTTTAGAAATGTGGAATAGCACATCATCAATACTCTTATGTCCTAAACTGAAGGGACAATGGGGGCAATGGTTATATCCTATTCCAGAAGACCCTTGCTGGGACGGTGATTGCGGGTGGATTCATTGCCACAACTATAAAAGAGGTTTCGAAGAACATGATAAATTAATAGTTCCTGAAAAACCGTTACCTGATTTGCTAAAAGAACATTTAGAGCGGTGGAAAAAAGAATGTAAAATAGAATACAGACACATTAAGCGTATTGCAAGAGCTAGAGGGATTAAAACGATTTTTGATAAATTTAAACTATAGTATTTTCCACTTTTTTAATCACGTTTATAGCACTTACTAAAGTTATAACTTTCACTCTGTTTTTATTTGCAATTTCTTTTAGACCGACATTGACATTGTAAGCTTTTGAAGTTATGTAGTCTTGCACAGCAAAATGCAACCTAATGAACCCATGCGTAATTGGCATTTTAAACCTTCTACGCTTGACCTTTATTTTACGTGGTTTAGCTAATTTAGACTTAGACTCGTAATATCTTTTCCAGTCTTCCCTCTCTTTTGAAATTAAAATAAAATCAGTAATGTGTGTTTGTATAAACTTATCTTTCTTTTCTTTGAAATCTATATGGTTAATCCCATGAATCTCTGCCAACTTGTGTATGAAATCTACCATACCTACTCTCTATTCTTTATTTTTTTCAAAAGCTCAACCTCATACAAGTATAGTTTAGCATCTTTCGTATTATTAGTTACTTTGTATAACGCTACAATCCATTCTTCCAAGCTGTTGAAACCGCTAAACTCTACAAAGTTGCTCAGTGAGATGTACTTGTCTTGAACTTTTACTGCCATTCTGCTCAAATAAACTCTACCAACTTTTGTTACGCTTGCTATCGCTACAACCTTGTTAGTTCTTCCATCAATTACTCTTTTTATCCCTTCTCTTACTGCAAATGGTCTTATTGTATAAACTCTGCCTTTGTTGAGTAAGCAATCCAACGGTTCTTTGAGTTTAAACGTAATCCTCAAAAAAGGATAAACCAGAACCATGATATCACCTTTGTACATCTATTGTTTATCTTTCAAAATCATATGCTGATATGTAGATTTCCATACCGCATTTTTCACACTTACATGTTATACCAGTAAATACTAGTTTTCTTGCACCTAATGCCCCAAAAGCTATGTCATAGTTGACATCACTTAAAATTAGCCTCCCACCGCAACCTTCATGTATAAATACTCTTTCAACTTTACCTTTTTCCCTTTTTACAATTTGCCTAAATCCTTTCATACAATCACCTCTTTATCTATAAGAATTACAAACGTAGTTTAGCATTATCAAAAACTTAACAAAGTTCTTACGAATCCATTGTTTCAGAGATATATCGCATTTTGTTGAAATTTCACCCAAGCTTTTAATGTCTTTTGGAGAAAATATGAACCAAGTCTTATCACCGTTCTTAAGCATTACAAGGCTTAATCCAAACCTTTCAGCTAATTCGCTTGCCTTTCTTGAATCTATGTATTCTTCTGCAACTTTAACGCTTGCTAAGTCTATTGTAGCTTCGTAGTTTCTCATCTTTAACACGAAAGGCTTTTCGAACTCTCCTAAAAAAGCCTTTTTTGCATTTTCCACCTTCCACATGTTCTTATTTCTGTAAGAACTGTTATATAAACTTAACTAAATCTAAGAGGTTATAAATATACAACTTATCTACTTACTATAATATAACCATAAGTCTTATATAGATAAAACACATAACATTACATATGGTTGAGTATTTGAGGGGGTTAGAGCCAAGAAGAGGTTGTGGATATAGACATGTAGGGAAACTATACATTAGAGGAGAAGGGATACCAGTACCATGCCACAGATTACCATTTCCACTGACAGCATGTCCAGTATGCGGTGAAGGAATCAAGTTTACAAGAGGGTGGGTCAGACTAAACCCAAGAAGACTATTGAGAGAGTGTGGAGATGAGGTCATAGCATGTCCACAATGTGGAGAACAGATGGAGAAAGCAAATGAATTTGCAGAAAGAAAATTCGTAAATATATGGTTGTGTAAAGATTGCAGAATTGCTATAAAAAGACACCCAGAGCCATGTTCATGTGATATTCATTGTCCAGTATGCCATCCACCAGAGAAGGCATTTATGCTATGGGTTGGAGAGAAATTCTATCCAACACCGCATGATTTTGCCATAGAGGCAGAAAAACTTGGAGTGAGTAAAGCAGTACCATCAATACCAAGAGATTTTGAGTTAGGTAAAACATTAGTCTATCTTGCTCACAGGAAAGCAGTAGACCTATACATTGAAAACAAAAACACCTTGGTAGGTTATGAAATGAAAAAGCATTCAGGAATCTTTATGGCATTTAGACCAACTCATTTCGAAATACTAATCAAAGAGAGTGATTACAAAGCTAAAAAGGAAGAATACGATAAGCTTGAAGAAAGAGGTATCAAGGTAATAGTAGTTCCAGACAACTACGATGAAATGGTAGCAAAGGCAGAGGAAGAATATAAATCAAGAAAATCTAAGAGACATAAAAACAAAGCTAAGTTTAAGTCAAACAGTAATACCCTTGCAAAGCTCATATCAGAAAATGATTAAATTTTTTAACATTTCTTATAAATTTTTTATGGATATGATGACCTCTAAAGAGAATGTTTACGTCTGTATAATTGTAGACGACACTTCAAAGGTTACAAGGGTTAGAGCAGATAACATAATGCAAGCTCTAAACCTCGTAAGAAGAGTGTATAACAATTGCAGAGGTAAAAATGTTATAGTTGTTAAAGAGGAATTCATAGAAATCCTAACTCTTTAATTTGCACTAAGCACGAAAGTTATATATTCCTTCTATTTTTAATAAGATAGTGGTGATAGCATGAAAGAGGATTTAGGTATTAAGTTGGGTAAAAGCAAGGTGAACAAAAAGGGACAGTATTCTTTATCTGTAACAATACCTAAGAATGTACTTGACAATTTCAAGATAGAGCTTGGGGATACCTTGGAGTTCTACAGAGTATTACCAGAAGCACTTGAAAGAGACTCTAAAGAACTATACGAATTGCTCAAGGATTGCATTGTCATAAGAATTAAGAAGGAAGATGGAGAATGAAGGTCAAATTAAGAAGAAATAAAATTCTGAAACAGAATGTAGAAGTCTTCATTGGTAAAAAGTTAGTTGGAACTATCAAAAAATCTCAGAATGGCTTAGTCTATGTAACGAGAAGGAGACACTATGACCATTTCTTCAGAAAGTTCAAAGGTTTCGGAATCTCGAAACGGATTATCAACATTCTTAGGGATATAGGAGTAAAGTCAATCATAATCGTGTATGATACTGGAGAAGGTGAACAACTATACATCTCAGCATTGTATAAATGGCTTAAGGATGCTTATGAATACGAGTATATACTTGAAGATGGAACAAAAGACCCTCAGTTAGTTCTGTCAATAGAACACATGACTAAGTTAGATTGACTTAATATCATGAAAAAGTACAAATGCTTTATTTGTGGAAGAGAATGTCCAGAAGGTGTGTCTGGATGCTATCAACGCATCCTTCATCCTTGGGTCTCATCGGATTCGGGATTACATCTCCTTGACCCCGTTCACCGTGCACCCTCACACGGCACATCTCAAACGACATCTAAGACACAGACTTATAAAGTTTTCTCAATTACACTTGATAAAGTTTATTAAAAATGCAAACTATACCTATTCTTTAATATGGTAGTGTACATAATAGATGAATGGGATACTTTCTTAGAAGCAGTAGCAACATCAAGGTACAAACTCTACAGAGTTAAGAAATTCGACAACAAAGCAATAGTTCAAGCAAAAGCTGGAAGATTAGGCTTTGAGAAAACATTTGACCTTACAAACCCTCGGGAAAAAGAGGAGTTCGAAAGAATAATGAACGACATCAAAATATGGGATTTCGTAGAAGTAAAAAAAGTAGTAAACGATGACGAATTCTTTTATTGAATATTACGTTTTAGCTTTTTTTGCTTTTGTTTAAATAATGTACCAATACTTTCATCACTACTACCCCCTTAATCAACTTATCCAAATCAATCTCACTTTCATCGAATCCCAACCACCTCAGTAACTTAACGGAAGCTTCAACAAACTTTCCAGTCTTAACTATTTGCTTAAACTCCTCTGAATATTGCCTAAACAACTCATCATATTGTTCTTTTGAGATACTGAGTATCTCATAAATCACCTTAGATTTTTTAGCTCTATCCAGTATTTCATCAATAATATTCAAACTATACCACAATATCTATATTAGCTTTACCTCAAATCTCGACAATTAAACGAACCCTATAATTAAACTATTCATCGAATGCAACAACATTTCGAATTATCCGAATCAGAGATAAAAAAGAAATCCCAAACCACAATTTTAATTGAGTAACACCATGAAAATTATTTCCCCTAGGATTATTTTATAACGGTAGCACTTAATAATACTAAATATAAAAAAATTATGCAATGGGATACCTATACTTGGCATGAGTCTCTGGATGTACCACGTCATAGCAATCCCAGTAGACATAGTATACCCAAGGGCTAACGATGCGATTCTCGACATCGAGGTACGTTAGTAATTCATCCAACCTTATTAGAGTTAGAGGATTAATCCAATCGTTAGGATTGACGAGCATGATTCTTGAATTGTTTATCAAGTCTCTTATTCTTAACATTAATGAGTAATTACGCCTATATCTATTGAACCACTCTGGATTGACGTACTTAGCAATGTTGTAAACTGATTCAATTATGCAATATATAGCACTCTTGTAACCAACGCAATCGAACATTCTTATCTCGATGGTATCAACGCTCTTAATTCTATGCCTTCCCTCTTTACGGTTAGTGTTTATGATTATATCATGATACCTATGACTTAAGTTAGCCTCTTCATCATATATCCAGTAATCTTCGTATTCATAGTTGTCATAATGCAACGGTAGAGTTCCGATGTGAGGACTTTCAAGTTGTCTAAGACTTAACACTTCACCGTATCTTTCGCTCTTAAATGGAGCGGACAATGTAATTCTTGTAATATCGAGAACAAATGGGTACATTGCTAAAGCATGCTCGACCATTCTGCCAAAGCTCATTTCGGGCTTGTAGCTAACGTGAACATGGAAACCGCAGAACATTCCTCCTTTGATATACGAAACTGGAGCTATGATACATTCTTTTTCTCTTGCAACTCTCGAAACCTCTTTCATTAGCTCGATTAGCTCATCAGCAACTTCTTTCCAGTCCTCAGAAGGATTAGTTCTAATCTCAAGCTGGTACTCATAGTAGTCTTTGTAAACCCTTTCATCGAACTCTGAGTAAATGTCCTCGATTACGTCTTTCTCATTTAGTAGTTCATATCTATCTTCATAGATGTCGATGAGATAGATTTCCATCTCAGCACCAATTACAACCTCTTTTTCAAACTTAGCCTCTAAAGCTTCTTCCAACCTCGAAAGGAGCATACCCATCACCTCACTTAAATCCAAAAATTAGAGGTAAAATCTCCAATCTCTCCAGATATCCCATTCTTCCTCAACATGGCAATCGCAGTTTAGTGATTTCCCTTTAACCTTGAACTCGATGAAGTCATTGTATTCTTCTCCGTCTCTTGAATAAACGAGGAGTTCACAGTCTCTTAAAGCTTTGATTTTCTTGACCCTGATTTCTTCGAGCATCCATCTTTCTGATGCAAACCATAGCTTGCTGTTTTTGAAACCATAGAACAATGGTCTTTCAAATCTGAATAAAGCAAGTAGGTCATCTTTCTTTGAATATATCCAGAGTGCCATGTCCCCGAAATATATCAAGTAGCTTAAGGCTCTTTCGAGAGCCTCGATGAAATCATTGTATTTGTTATACTCTTCTTGAATTGCTACTCCTATTTCGAATGAGTCTGTTTCAGGCAAATCCGTTTCAACTTTACCAAGTATTTCATAGGTATCGATGTATTCGTAATCGTAATCGAATTTAGAATTTCCACTCCTTATGTCCTTGAACAATGTATATTCGTAAAGCATGCCATTGTGAGCAAATACTATATCCTTAAGCTCGAAAGGATGGTTGTTTTTGTTTTTCAATGGGTCTCCAATGGTTGGCTCTCTGGTGTGCATTAGGAACATGTTTCTACCTACAACAAGCTCACTGAATGGTCTTATCCTATCAATCATCTCGATGACATCTGAAGCACTGGAAGGGAACTTTATCACGTTTTCACCATTGTAAAAGCCAAAGGCTTTATCGCCTCTCGATTGCAGATAGATTGCTAGCTCGATGAGTCTCTTGGCATCTCTCTTGTCCAGTCTTACATCACCTAATCCCCAAACTCCACCTATACCGCACATACTACCACCTCTACAATAAAATAGTCGAACAAACGTTATATAAACCTTGCGGTATTAATGAGATAGGGATTTAGATATAATGGCTTGAGATTCTTTAGAAACGAATAAGGTGGAAAAACAAAAAAGGATTTAATAGTTTTTATATTCCTGAAGTAGCTGGACTATAGATTCTAATCTCGACATTAATAGCCTTATATCTTCACCATATTTATCAAGTAACTCTGTGAATGTCTTTAGTACAGTTTCATCTTTGTATTTCATACTGTGTAAGATTACAGCTATATGTCCAACTTCTGTTTTTATCTCTCTAAGGCTACTTAGGACTGCTTCCAGCTTACCATAAGTATACCATACTGTTTTTTCCAATTCAACCCTACCCTCCATCTCAACCACCTCTATACCTAACTATGCCATAATTGTTATATAAATCTTGTGGTATTACACTATAGAGGATTAGCAGATAGAACCAAGCTAAACAATTTTAGAATTATTACAAAAAAGGAGAAATAATTAAAGAAATAATTAGATTGAAAGTTTTATGATTGGCTCTAGAATGTTCCTGAGTTTTTCAATACCATATGCTCCAGTTGCGAATATTGTTAAGTAGTATTCACCAAAACTGTAAGCACAAATGCATGAACCAGGAATTATGCTTGAAATTTTGGATTCATCTCCTTTTCTCACGACAATACTCGCCTGCACCTCGTAGATGTTCTCTCCGATTTCTGCGACCTTTATCGCACTGTGTGCAAGGATTTTTGGTTGTACTGGCTTGTGTATATAGACTGTTTGACCATCTACATGAACTTCTGCCCCGAATTTCTTTGCTAACTCTTCTACTATTTTTACCATTTCCAATTCAACCCTATCCACCTTAGCCTTTGCCATCTCAACCACCTCTATCTTATCCTATACCGCAATTGCTATATAAACTTTGCGGTATTAGCTCGACATAACAATTAAAACCTCTCGACATATTTATAAAAATGGCTCGATGTAAAGGATATCAAGAATATTCCGACAGATGAATGAAAACGGCTCGACATGAGCCTCTTTCGCCCCCCATTCTGGGATTTTTATAATTTGATTTTTATAATTTCGCCCCCATGTTAGTCTCCGCCCCCGCCTCCGCATTCTATTGCGGATTTTTATAATTTGGTTTTTATTGTTTTCACCCTTTGCTAATGTCCATGCCTACCGTGATTTCCTTTTTGGGGTTTTTATAATGCGATTTTTATAATGACTGCCGTGTCATAATGTCTGATTCCCACATGCTGACATTTATCGAGCATTTTTATTGTTTTTGTTTTATTTCTGCGATTTTATTTTTCGCCCATGATTTTAAGTAGCAGTATAGGCATATGTCATCATCATGCTTTGGACTTCCCCCTATAAACCATTCACCGCAAATTCGACACTTTGGCATGTTTTCACCCCCAAGCTTTTATCTGGTTTACAACTTTTCTGTCGATGCCTAAACTTTCAAGCTTACTGATGAATTCATTGAAGTTGTTACTACTCCATGCTATTTTTGTTAGGATAGTGTTTAGTTTATCATCAGTTTCGACAAAAATAATTTTAGTTTGTAGTTGTGTTGTTTTGCTTTTAGTTCTATATTTGGTATTTTGCTTAATTGCAAATTTGCTTAAGTCAAATTCAGAATCTGTGGATTCTTCATATTTTGGATATTTAAATCGGTATTCTAGAGCTTTTAGTAAGTTTACCCCTAGTTCTTTGCTAAGTTTTATAAGTGGTTTTCTTATAAACTTAATAAGTAGTTTAAACTTATTCCTAAGATATAGTTTATCTAATTTGTTTAATTCTTTACCATAATAGTTTATCTTTTCATAGATTTCTTTAGTTTTGTTGAAGTTTGGTTCATCGAAAGGAATTTCGTAAGTTTTTAGAGCAATTGCTAATAACGTAGCTGTAAGCAAAACATGGTTATCAACGTCTTTAGGTGAATCTGGGAATCTTATTTCTACAGCATAATCCTTAAGATGTACACAACAGTATTTGTTTATGAAATGGTTTTTGTAGTTGTCATATTCATCTGGGAATTCCTTATATTCATATCTTTCGTAAGTATCAGGAAAACAAAACATATAGCTAAGCAAATCGCTAAAGAATAGTATATTTGAGGCAATAATTGTATCATAATCGAGCCATGACTTATTGCCATTTTCCCAGGAGATATTAATGTGTCCACCACATTTATCTTCAATGCTTATGTTTTCTTTTCCAATTTCTGAAACAATAGCCTTAATAGCATGCCAATAGTCTTTTAATGAGCTAAATGGTTTAGTAACAAATTCCATGCCACAAGATTCATCGTAATAGTAGTTATCTAAGTATGGTTCAATCTTTGAAATATCAATGTCATCTAAGCTATAATAGTCATTATATGGGCAATAATCCCTATTGTAAATGTATTCACAATCACTACACCTATCGCAACAATCACACACCAGTTCTTGCCACAAATAGTTTTCTTGACAAACTTCGCAAATATCTCTATCATCATTTTCTTCAAGATATCCATGCCTTATTGCGTAATCCCTTATGTCTTCGGGATTACATCTTTCGCAATATAGTTGTTCATTTTGGCAATATTCACAAACTGGGCAATTGTCGCAAATTGCACAATAAGAACAGCTTTCACAGTCATAACCGCTTATTACTGTTTCGATTTCTGTTCCTATTTTGTACATGAGTTTTGGTTTTATTGCTATTTGCTGTTTTTCCGATTCTTTTCCTGATTCTTCTATTATTTTGTCAATAATCTTATCTAACTCCATGTTTAACATTATGGTGTTATTGTTATATAAACTTTGTGGCATTAATCGTAATTACACTTGTGTAAGTACATATATGAAATTTCATGCATGAATTTTCATATACGAAATTTTGTGTATAAAGTTTCGTATATGAGATTTCATATAGGAATTTTCATATATGAAATTTTGTGTATAAAATTTCATGCACAAATTTTCATGCATAAAATTTTGTGAACAAAATTTCATGCACAAAATTTCATGCACAAAAATTCACAAGTCGAATTACATAGCCTATATTACAATTCTAAAATACCATTTACTTAATTGCTAATCAAAATTTGCATTTTCATATTTGCAAACCTATAATCTCAAGCACGTATTTCCATGCCTTAAATTCCACAAGCGTAAGTACACAATTGTAATTAGTTTGACGAAATTCAATAGCTGTAATTTGGCGTTCCCAATTAGCTATGTTTAATTGCACTTTTGAACTTACATATTTGTAATTACTCTGTGGTACTTGCATAGCTGTAATTTCGTGCCTGAAATTGCGTACCTTCAATTTCACAAGACGTATTACACTAATGCAATTTCAGCATGAATCAATGGCTTGTTTTAATATAATCCTAATAATAAAAAGCAATTTATACTTGGTTTGCATACACAAGATTTATTCATCTTAAATTATACAAACGGAGCAATGCACAAAGACACAGTCGAGCCATGATGATGAGGCAAATTGAAATCCACACAGCACTATAAAAATCGAATTATAAAAAACCGCAAACAAAATGGCACAGACGGATTCGCACAAAAATATAAAAACCGAATTATAAAAAACCGCTGGCGGAAACCCACATTATATTATTACACGTGTAATAATATAATGTGGGTTTCCGCCAGCGGTTTTTTATAATTCGGTTTTTATATTTTTGTGCGAATCCGTCTGTGCCATTTTGTTTGCGGTTTTTTATAATTCGATTTTTATAGTGCTGTGTGGATTTCAATTTGCCTCATCATCATGGCTCGACTGTGTCTTTGTGCATTGCTCCGTTTGTATAATTTAAGATGAATAAATCTTGTGTATGCAAACCAAGTATAAATTGCTTTTTATTATTAGGATTATATTAAAACAAGCCATTGATTCATGCTGAAATTGCATTAGTGTAATACGTCTTGTGAAATTGAAGGTACGCAATTTCAGGCACGAAATTACAGCTATGCAAGTACCACAGAGTAATTACAAATATGTAAGTTCAAAAGTGCAATTAAACATAGCTAATTGGGAACGCCAAATTACAGCTATTGAATTTCGTCAAACTAATTACAATTGTGTACTTACGCTTGTGGAATTTAAGGCATGGAAATACGTGCTTGAGATTATAGGTTTGCAAATATGAAAATGCAAATTTTGATTAGCAATTAAGTAAATGGTATTTTAGAATTGTAATATAGGCTATGTAATTCGACTTGTGAATTTTTGTGCATGAAATTTTGTGCATGAAATTTTGTTCACAAAATTTTATGCATGAAAATTTGTGCATGAAATTTTATACACAAAATTTCATATATGAAAATTCCTATATGAAATCTCATATACGAAACTTTATACACAAAATTTCGTATATGAAAATTCATGCATGAAATTTCATATATGTACTTACACAAGTGTAATTACGATTAATGCCACAAAGTTTATATAACAATAACACCATAATGTTAAACATGGAGTTAGATAAGATTATTGACAAAATAATAGAAGAATCAGGAAAAGAATCGGAAAAACAGCAAATAGCAATAAAACCAAAACTCATGTACAAAATAGGAACAGAAATCGAAACAGTAATAAGCGGTTATGACTGTGAAAGCTGTTCTTATTGTGCAATTTGCGACAATTGCCCAGTTTGTGAATATTGCCAAAATGAACAACTATATTGCGAAAGATGTAATCCCGAAGACATAAGGGATTACGCAATAAGGCATGGATATCTTGAAGAAAATGATGATAGAGATATTTGCGAAGTTTGTCAAGAAAACTATTTGTGGCAAGAACTGGTGTGTGATTGTTGCGATAGGTGTAGTGATTGTGAATACATTTACAATAGGGATTATTGCCCATATAATGACTATTATAGCTTAGATGACATTGATATTTCAAAGATTGAACCATACTTAGATAACTACTATTACGATGAATCTTGTGGCATGGAATTTGTTACTAAACCATTTAGCTCATTAAAAGACTATTGGCATGCTATTAAGGCTATTGTTTCAGAAATTGGAAAAGAAAACATAAGCATTGAAGATAAATGTGGTGGACACATTAATATCTCCTGGGAAAATGGCAATAAGTCATGGCTCGATTATGATACAATTATTGCCTCAAATATACTATTCTTTAGCGATTTGCTTAGCTATATGTTTTGTTTTCCTGATACTTACGAAAGATATGAATATAAGGAATTCCCAGATGAATATGACAACTACAAAAACCATTTCATAAACAAATACTGTTGTGTACATCTTAAGGATTATGCTGTAGAAATAAGATTCCCAGATTCACCTAAAGACGTTGATAACCATGTTTTGCTTACAGCTACGTTATTAGCAATTGCTCTAAAAACTTACGAAATTCCTTTCGATGAACCAAACTTCAACAAAACTAAAGAAATCTATGAAAAGATAAACTATTATGGTAAAGAATTAAACAAATTAGATAAACTATATCTTAGGAATAAGTTTAAACTACTTATTAAGTTTATAAGAAAACCACTTATAAAACTTAGCAAAGAACTAGGGGTAAACTTACTAAAAGCTCTAGAATACCGATTTAAATATCCAAAATATGAAGAATCCACAGATTCTGAATTTGACTTAAGCAAATTTGCAATTAAGCAAAATACCAAATATAGAACTAAAAGCAAAACAACACAACTACAAACTAAAATTATTTTTGTCGAAACTGATGATAAACTAAACACTATCCTAACAAAAATAGCATGGAGTAGTAACAACTTCAATGAATTCATCAGTAAGCTTGAAAGTTTAGGCATCGACAGAAAAGTTGTAAACCAGATAAAAGCTTGGGGGTGAAAACATGCCAAAGTGTCGAATTTGCGGTGAATGGTTTATAGGGGGAAGTCCAAAGCATGATGATGACATATGCCTATACTGCTACTTAAAATCATGGGCGAAAAATAAAATCGCAGAAATAAAACAAAAACAATAAAAATGCTCGATAAATGTCAGCATGTGGGAATCAGACATTATGACACGGCAGTCATTATAAAAATCGCATTATAAAAACCCCAAAAAGGAAATCACGGTAGGCATGGACATTAGCAAAGGGTGAAAACAATAAAAACCAAATTATAAAAATCCGCAATAGAATGCGGAGGCGGGGGCGGAGACTAACATGGGGGCGAAATTATAAAAATCAAATTATAAAAATCCCAGAATGGGGGGCGAAAGAGGCTCATGTCGAGCCGTTTTCATTCATCTGTCGGAATATTCTTGATATCCTTTACATCGAGCCATTTTTATAAATATGTCGAGAGGTTTTAATTGTTATGTCGAGCTAATACCGCAAAGTTTATATAGCAATTGCGGTATAGGATAAGATAGAGGTGGTTGAGATGGCAAAGGCTAAGGTGGATAGGGTTGAATTGGAAATGGTAAAAATAGTAGAAGAGTTAGCAAAGAAATTCGGGGCAGAAGTTCATGTAGATGGTCAAACAGTCTATATACACAAGCCAGTACAACCAAAAATCCTTGCACACAGTGCGATAAAGGTCGCAGAAATCGGAGAGAACATCTACGAGGTGCAGGCGAGTATTGTCGTGAGAAAAGGAGATGAATCCAAAATTTCAAGCATAATTCCTGGTTCATGCATTTGTGCTTACAGTTTTGGTGAATACTACTTAACAATATTCGCAACTGGAGCATATGGTATTGAAAAACTCAGGAACATTCTAGAGCCAATCATAAAACTTTCAATCTAATTATTTCTTTAATTATTTCTCCTTTTTTGTAATAATTCTAAAATTGTTTAGCTTGGTTCTATCTGCTAATCCTCTATAGTGTAATACCACAAGATTTATATAACAATTATGGCATAGTTAGGTATAGAGGTGGTTGAGATGGAGGGTAGGGTTGAATTGGAAAAAACAGTATGGTATACTTATGGTAAGCTGGAAGCAGTCCTAAGTAGCCTTAGAGAGATAAAAACAGAAGTTGGACATATAGCTGTAATCTTACACAGTATGAAATACAAAGATGAAACTGTACTAAAGACATTCACAGAGTTACTTGATAAATATGGTGAAGATATAAGGCTATTAATGTCGAGATTAGAATCTATAGTCCAGCTACTTCAGGAATATAAAAACTATTAAATCCTTTTTTGTTTTTCCACCTTATTCGTTTCTAAAGAATCTCAAGCCATTATATCTAAATCCCTATCTCATTAATACCGCAAGGTTTATATAACGTTTGTTCGACTATTTTATTGTAGAGGTGGTAGTATGTGCGGTATAGGTGGAGTTTGGGGATTAGGTGATGTAAGACTGGACAAGAGAGATGCCAAGAGACTCATCGAGCTAGCAATCTATCTGCAATCGAGAGGCGATAAAGCCTTTGGCTTTTACAATGGTGAAAACGTGATAAAGTTCCCTTCCAGTGCTTCAGATGTCATCGAGATGATTGATAGGATAAGACCATTCAGTGAGCTTGTTGTAGGTAGAAACATGTTCCTAATGCACACCAGAGAGCCAACCATTGGAGACCCATTGAAAAACAAAAACAACCATCCTTTCGAGCTTAAGGATATAGTATTTGCTCACAATGGCATGCTTTACGAATATACATTGTTCAAGGACATAAGGAGTGGAAATTCTAAATTCGATTACGATTACGAATACATCGATACCTATGAAATACTTGGTAAAGTTGAAACGGATTTGCCTGAAACAGACTCATTCGAAATAGGAGTAGCAATTCAAGAAGAGTATAACAAATACAATGATTTCATCGAGGCTCTCGAAAGAGCCTTAAGCTACTTGATATATTTCGGGGACATGGCACTCTGGATATATTCAAAGAAAGATGACCTACTTGCTTTATTCAGATTTGAAAGACCATTGTTCTATGGTTTCAAAAACAGCAAGCTATGGTTTGCATCAGAAAGATGGATGCTCGAAGAAATCAGGGTCAAGAAAATCAAAGCTTTAAGAGACTGTGAACTCCTCGTTTATTCAAGAGACGGAGAAGAATACAATGACTTCATCGAGTTCAAGGTTAAAGGGAAATCACTAAACTGCGATTGCCATGTTGAGGAAGAATGGGATATCTGGAGAGATTGGAGATTTTACCTCTAATTTTTGGATTTAAGTGAGGTGATGGGTATGCTCCTTTCGAGGTTGGAAGAAGCTTTAGAGGCTAAGTTTGAAAAAGAGGTTGTAATTGGTGCTGAGATGGAAATCTATCTCATCGACATCTATGAAGATAGATATGAACTACTAAATGAGAAAGACGTAATCGAGGACATTTACTCAGAGTTCGATGAAAGGGTTTACAAAGACTACTATGAGTACCAGCTTGAGATTAGAACTAATCCTTCTGAGGACTGGAAAGAAGTTGCTGATGAGCTAATCGAGCTAATGAAAGAGGTTTCGAGAGTTGCAAGAGAAAAAGAATGTATCATAGCTCCAGTTTCGTATATCAAAGGAGGAATGTTCTGCGGTTTCCATGTTCACGTTAGCTACAAGCCCGAAATGAGCTTTGGCAGAATGGTCGAGCATGCTTTAGCAATGTACCCATTTGTTCTCGATATTACAAGAATTACATTGTCCGCTCCATTTAAGAGCGAAAGATACGGTGAAGTGTTAAGTCTTAGACAACTTGAAAGTCCTCACATCGGAACTCTACCGTTGCATTATGACAACTATGAATACGAAGATTACTGGATATATGATGAAGAGGCTAACTTAAGTCATAGGTATCATGATATAATCATAAACACTAACCGTAAAGAGGGAAGGCATAGAATTAAGAGCGTTGATACCATCGAGATAAGAATGTTCGATTGCGTTGGTTACAAGAGTGCTATATATTGCATAATTGAATCAGTTTACAACATTGCTAAGTACGTCAATCCAGAGTGGTTCAATAGATATAGGCGTAATTACTCATTAATGTTAAGAATAAGAGACTTGATAAACAATTCAAGAATCATGCTCGTCAATCCTAACGATTGGATTAATCCTCTAACTCTAATAAGGTTGGATGAATTACTAACGTACCTCGATGTCGAGAATCGCATCGTTAGCCCTTGGGTATACTATGTCTACTGGGATTGCTATGACGTGGTACATCCAGAGACTCATGCCAAGTATAGGTATCCCATTGCATAATTTTTTTATATTTAGTATTATTAAGTGCTACCGTTATAAAATAATCCTAGGGGAAATAATTTTCATGGTGTTACTCAATTAAAATTGTGGTTTGGGATTTCTTTTTTATCTCTGATTCGGATAATTCGAAATGTTGTTGCATTCGATGAATAGTTTAATTATAGGGTTCGTTTAATTGTCGAGATTTGAGGTAAAGCTAATATAGATATTGTGGTATAGTTTGAATATTATTGATGAAATACTGGATAGAGCTAAAAAATCTAAGGTGATTTATGAGATACTCAGTATCTCAAAAGAACAATATGATGAGTTGTTTAGGCAATATTCAGAGGAGTTTAAGCAAATAGTTAAGACTGGAAAGTTTGTTGAAGCTTCCGTTAAGTTACTGAGGTGGTTGGGATTCGATGAAAGTGAGATTGATTTGGATAAGTTGATTAAGGGGGTAGTAGTGATGAAAGTATTGGTACATTATTTAAACAAAAGCAAAAAAAGCTAAAACGTAATATTCAATAAAAGAATTCGTCATCGTTTACTACTTTTTTTACTTCTACGAAATCCCATATTTTGATGTCGTTCATTATTCTTTCGAACTCCTCTTTTTCCCGAGGGTTTGTAAGGTCAAATGTTTTCTCAAAGCCTAATCTTCCAGCTTTTGCTTGAACTATTGCTTTGTTGTCGAATTTCTTAACTCTGTAGAGTTTGTACCTTGATGTTGCTACTGCTTCTAAGAAAGTATCCCATTCATCTATTATGTACACTACCATATTAAAGAATAGGTATAGTTTGCATTTTTAATAAACTTTATCAAGTGTAATTGAGAAAACTTTATAAGTCTGTGTCTTAGATGTCGTTTGAGATGTGCCGTGTGAGGGTGCACGGTGAACGGGGTCAAGGAGATGTAATCCCGAATCCGATGAGACCCAAGGATGAAGGATGCGTTGATAGCATCCAGACACACCTTCTGGACATTCTCTTCCACAAATAAAGCATTTGTACTTTTTCATGATATTAAGTCAATCTAACTTAGTCATGTGTTCTATTGACAGAACTAACTGAGGGTCTTTTGTTCCATCTTCAAGTATATACTCGTATTCATAAGCATCCTTAAGCCATTTATACAATGCTGAGATGTATAGTTGTTCACCTTCTCCAGTATCATACACGATTATGATTGACTTTACTCCTATATCCCTAAGAATGTTGATAATCCGTTTCGAGATTCCGAAACCTTTGAACTTTCTGAAGAAATGGTCATAGTGTCTCCTTCTCGTTACATAGACTAAGCCATTCTGAGATTTTTTGATAGTTCCAACTAACTTTTTACCAATGAAGACTTCTACATTCTGTTTCAGAATTTTATTTCTTCTTAATTTGACCTTCATTCTCCATCTTCCTTCTTAATTCTTATGACAATGCAATCCTTGAGCAATTCGTATAGTTCTTTAGAGTCTCTTTCAAGTGCTTCTGGTAATACTCTGTAGAACTCCAAGGTATCCCCAAGCTCTATCTTGAAATTGTCAAGTACATTCTTAGGTATTGTTACAGATAAAGAATACTGTCCCTTTTTGTTCACCTTGCTTTTACCCAACTTAATACCTAAATCCTCTTTCATGCTATCACCACTATCTTATTAAAAATAGAAGGAATATATAACTTTCGTGCTTAGTGCAAATTAAAGAGTTAGGATTTCTATGAATTCCTCTTTAACAACTATAACATTTTTACCTCTGCAATTGTTATACACTCTTCTTACGAGGTTTAGAGCTTGCATTATGTTATCTGCTCTAACCCTTGTAACCTTTGAAGTGTCGTCTACAATTATACAGACGTAAACATTCTCTTTAGAGGTCATCATATCCATAAAAAATTTATAAGAAATGTTAAAAAATTTAATCATTTTCTGATATGAGCTTTGCAAGGGTATTACTGTTTGACTTAAACTTAGCTTTGTTTTTATGTCTCTTAGATTTTCTTGATTTATATTCTTCCTCTGCCTTTGCTACCATTTCATCGTAGTTGTCTGGAACTACTATTACCTTGATACCTCTTTCTTCAAGCTTATCGTATTCTTCCTTTTTAGCTTTGTAATCACTCTCTTTGATTAGTATTTCGAAATGAGTTGGTCTAAATGCCATAAAGATTCCTGAATGCTTTTTCATTTCATAACCTACCAAGGTGTTTTTGTTTTCAATGTATAGGTCTACTGCTTTCCTGTGAGCAAGATAGACTAATGTTTTACCTAACTCAAAATCTCTTGGTATTGATGGTACTGCTTTACTCACTCCAAGTTTTTCTGCCTCTATGGCAAAATCATGCGGTGTTGGATAGAATTTCTCTCCAACCCATAGCATAAATGCCTTCTCTGGTGGATGGCATACTGGACAATGAATATCACATGAACATGGCTCTGGGTGTCTTTTTATAGCAATTCTGCAATCTTTACACAACCATATATTTACGAATTTTCTTTCTGCAAATTCATTTGCTTTCTCCATCTGTTCTCCACATTGTGGACATGCTATGACCTCATCTCCACACTCTCTCAATAGTCTTCTTGGGTTTAGTCTGACCCACCCTCTTGTAAACTTGATTCCTTCACCGCATACTGGACATGCTGTCAGTGGAAATGGTAATCTGTGGCATGGTACTGGTATCCCTTCTCCTCTAATGTATAGTTTCCCTACATGTCTATATCCACAACCTCTTCTTGGCTCTAACCCCCTCAAATACTCAACCATATGTAATGTTATGTGTTTTATCTATATAAGACTTATGGTTATATTATAGTAAGTAGATAAGTTGTATATTTATAACCTCTTAGATTTAGTTAAGTTTATATAACAGTTCTTACAGAAATAAGAACATGTGGAAGGTGGAAAATGCAAAAAAGGCTTTTTTAGGAGAGTTCGAAAAGCCTTTCGTGTTAAAGATGAGAAACTACGAAGCTACAATAGACTTAGCAAGCGTTAAAGTTGCAGAAGAATACATAGATTCAAGAAAGGCAAGCGAATTAGCTGAAAGGTTTGGATTAAGCCTTGTAATGCTTAAGAACGGTGATAAGACTTGGTTCATATTTTCTCCAAAAGACATTAAAAGCTTGGGTGAAATTTCAACAAAATGCGATATATCTCTGAAACAATGGATTCGTAAGAACTTTGTTAAGTTTTTGATAATGCTAAACTACGTTTGTAATTCTTATAGATAAAGAGGTGATTGTATGAAAGGATTTAGGCAAATTGTAAAAAGGGAAAAAGGTAAAGTTGAAAGAGTATTTATACATGAAGGTTGCGGTGGGAGGCTAATTTTAAGTGATGTCAACTATGACATAGCTTTTGGGGCATTAGGTGCAAGAAAACTAGTATTTACTGGTATAACATGTAAGTGTGAAAAATGCGGTATGGAAATCTACATATCAGCATATGATTTTGAAAGATAAACAATAGATGTACAAAGGTGATATCATGGTTCTGGTTTATCCTTTTTTGAGGATTACGTTTAAACTCAAAGAACCGTTGGATTGCTTACTCAACAAAGGCAGAGTTTATACAATAAGACCATTTGCAGTAAGAGAAGGGATAAAAAGAGTAATTGATGGAAGAACTAACAAGGTTGTAGCGATAGCAAGCGTAACAAAAGTTGGTAGAGTTTATTTGAGCAGAATGGCAGTAAAAGTTCAAGACAAGTACATCTCACTGAGCAACTTTGTAGAGTTTAGCGGTTTCAACAGCTTGGAAGAATGGATTGTAGCGTTATACAAAGTAACTAATAATACGAAAGATGCTAAACTATACTTGTATGAGGTTGAGCTTTTGAAAAAAATAAAGAATAGAGAGTAGGTATGGTAGATTTCATACACAAGTTGGCAGAGATTCATGGGATTAACCATATAGATTTCAAAGAAAAGAAAGATAAGTTTATACAAACACACATTACTGATTTTATTTTAATTTCAAAAGAGAGGGAAGACTGGAAAAGATATTACGAGTCTAAGTCTAAATTAGCTAAACCACGTAAAATAAAGGTCAAGCGTAGAAGGTTTAAAATGCCAATTACGCATGGGTTCATTAGGTTGCATTTTGCTGTGCAAGACTACATAACTTCAAAAGCTTACAATGTCAATGTCGGTCTAAAAGAAATTGCAAATAAAAACAGAGTGAAAGTTATAACTTTAGTAAGTGCTATAAACGTGATTAAAAAAGTGGAAAATACTATAGTTTAAATTTATCAAAAATCGTTTTAATCCCTCTAGCTCTTGCAATACGCTTAATGTGTCTGTATTCTATTTTACATTCTTTTTTCCACCGCTCTAAATGTTCTTTTAGCAAATCAGGTAACGGTTTTTCAGGAACTATTAATTTATCATGTTCTTCGAAACCTCTTTTATAGTTGTGGCAATGAATCCACCCGCAATCACCGTCCCAGCAAGGGTCTTCTGGAATAGGATATAACCATTGCCCCCATTGTCCCTTCAGTTTAGGACATAAGAGTATTGATGATGTGCTATTCCACATTTCTAAAAATTCTTCAACGCTAACAACCTTCATTTGGTCTCACCTACACATTTAACAGAGTATTTATTATCTCGAACTCGCAACCGCATAAACATATAAATGTTCGATTAGTCATCAGAATCAACCTTCTCAAGCTCTAGTACAAAAAACCTTCTACGCTCAAGTGGAGGTTTCTTCTGCTCCTCTTTTAAGTATTGTTTACAACGTTTTATTGCTTCATCTTTACTTAGAGTAGTATAATGAATTTTCATGAGTCCGAACAAATCCTCCATGATTACTGCATATAGTTTAACCATCAGAATCACCCTCTTCAACAATAATTATCCAAACTTTTTTAACAAGTATTCACAAAGTTTATTGCATTCAGTGAATGCTTCCTCTCTAAGAACTATCAAAGTGTGTCCTTTATGCTTAGCTATATCTTTTTCTACTTTGCTCTTTATTTTTTCCATTAACCTATCGTCATGCTCTGGTGCATTGAATCCAACAGCATATTTGACCAATTTCATGCAATCTAAACAAATTGAGTATTCGTACCATCCACCTTCTTCAATCTCTTTATCAACAGCTATGCTAATCAACTCCTTTAACTTTGTTAGAAACTCAAACAGTTCTTTCATTTTCCACCCCCTAATAATTTAATTTTAGGCTCAAAATGAACACAGTATGGTTTTAACAAGCACCAGAACTGTTCAAGACAATCTTGACAATCTATAACACTATCACATGCTGTTTTAAGTCCTTTCAAGCAACTAAATTTATAGAAATGCTTGCAATTACAGCAAATCTTACGTTCTTCATCTAATTTGGTATAGTCAACCATCATCAGAGAACCACCCTTAATTCGTTTCTATCTTTGTAATTTTAACCTCAAACATACTACATATTTTTTTAGATACATCGACCATGCTTTTTTTTATGCATGCTTCACTACAATAAACAAAGAATGGTCTCAACTTTTCGCAATTAGTACATCTGTGGTTAATGCCAAATATTTGACATAAATAAAGTAATATTGTATTTATTTTAATTAACTCTCTTCTTTCGAACATTGCTAATCCCATCCTAATTGCTCTGCAATTTCTTTTGGAATATGTGTTAACTTAACAGCTTCGGATACCCATAGCAACAACTTTTCAGTAGTGCTTTTATCGAACCCTCTTTCCCATGTACTATCTAAAATCGTGTAACCATCTATGCCAATGCCAGAAGTAACACCAAGTTGGTTTACAATACAAAGTGTCCACATTGCAAATCCCGCCACAACAGGGATTGTCGCTCTCATTTTTCTAAATTTGCGAATTTCCTTTAAGATGCGTTTCTTCCATCTGTCATCAATTAAATTAGAGTTTTTGTTAAGCCACTCTGTAAGTGATGCAATTAGTCTATCTTTTATCTCTGCTGGAAGATTCGGTATACTTGCTTTGTACATTGCTATATCTGTGTTGAAATCGACCAGACGTGCTTGTTTCATCGTATCACCACTCCAATGATTTCATCTAAAATTACTTTAGTTCTTTTTCCATTTCTTTTCTGAATTGTGCGATTGCATCCAATACTGCTTCTATCTTCTGCTTTCCCAGTTTGGTTTTTTCTTGGATATACAGAATAAGCATTTGTCTAATGAAACCTTGTGTTGGTATCCCTTCTAAAGCCCTAGAAATTCTCTCCATTTCCTCAATCAATTTCTCCCCAACTGTCTTACTTTCACCACCCATATATAAAACTCTGAGAATTGCATATATAAGACTTGCGATACTACTTAAAAGGTAATTAAACCTAATCTCTATACAAAATTTACTATAAATAATGTTGAATTCAAAAGCATCGAACATAGTATCCTCTAACCAGAATTGCTTTTTGTTATTATTTGGCTAATTTTATAACTATATCACTATCCGTTTAGGTCGTTGCGGTAACACTGGAGTTGCATTCAGTAACACTAATTCTTTATAAGTAAGAACTTTGCTATTATTGTTGTTGTTACTATAGTTGTTGTTACTATAGTTGTTGCTATTAGATGTATTATATATACTATAATTGCATTTATTATTAGCACATTCTTTAGAGTTCTTATTATAGTTAATTTTAGCAAAGAGTTTCTTAAAGCCTTTATATAATTTATCGCCTATGTTTTTGAAGAACTCTACCAATTCTGCTAAGTAACCCCATGGTTCTTTACCTGTCTTTTCTATTGTAGCTTCTTCGATTCTTTTGCCTCTTTTGGTGTACCACCTTCCTAGTATTTTGAATATGTAAGATGTTATTAACTTTAGAGATAGCTTTCCAGCATGGAATATTAGGAACAATATATCACCAAGCCTCTTTGACTTTGCAATGCCCTTTATCTTATCTGCTAATGTGATTATTACACGTTTGGCTATGTTGTATCCTCTATAGGCTTTAGGTTTTGGTATCTCATTGTCTATAATCCTTTTAATAGTTTTCATATCCCAATTGGCGTAGAATTCTGCGAGGTGTATGCAAGCAATTTCTGTAAAGTTGAGTCTACCACCATCAAAGCCATCTGGTATGAGTATTCTGAATCCGATATCATTAGCAATATAGAATTCTGATATATCGACATTGTAACCTAATTGTCTATCGGCGAAATCTTTAATATCCTTGAGTAAGTACCCTATTAGGGAGTCGGGGGTCATGGTGTTAAGGTCTTTGTGGTTTGGTTTGTTTTCTTGTTCCTTCTCTTGTTCCTTATTCATAAACTTATTCATAAAACCACAATAACCTCTCTTAATAAATTATTTATGCTACAATTTATGTATTTTTATCATGGTTTTCAAATGCTTCATATGTGAAAAAAATGGTATCGACAGAGTTTTCAAGGATTTTGGTGCTTTGAAGTATCATTTCACTCATGTACATTGTAAAAATGGTGTTTGTCCAATCTGTGGTGCTAAAGTAAAGAGAATTGGTACTCACTTATACCTTATGGCTAAAAAAGACTTCGAACATGCTATGGCTTATGGTTTGTATAAAAAAGTGAATAAAAGCAAATTAAAAGATAGGTGTATTGAGTTAGCGTATATATTTTCTGAGGTGCTTTAAACTCGAAAAGAACCAGTAGAAGTATGCAATACTCGTAAGACATAGCAATAGCATGCTGAAAATCAATATCGCATAGAGTTCATACGTTACTTCTCGAATCCAAAGCATAAATTCAGTCTGATTCATCCAAACCAACCTCTTCTTCTATCTTTTTCAACTCTTCGTAAGTCTCTGTCAAATCCTTCAAGAATTCCTGAGGATTAAGTACAGCATCTATGAAATCATATAATGCATTTAACGTAGTTTTAAAACCGTATTTTTTAACCATCTCTTTTGTTAGCATTAGGTAATATGTTGAAAGTAGTGCTTCAATGATATAGTCTTTGTTGGGTATCCCTTTTTCAACTAAAATTTTCTTAATCTCTGTTGCAAAATCTAATACCTCTTTGAATTTCTCCGAAGCTTTGTTTTAGTATTTTTCAATGTCTTCTTTACAATAAACTAACCCTTCTAATACAAATCTTAGCATAACTTAAAATCTGAGTTACTTAATAAAAACCTTTCGCTTACATAAGTAAGATAGAAAGGTTTATAAATGTAAGTAGATATAGTATCTACCATGAGCAAGGATAAAGTTTTCGTTAAATTCGATGACTGGAACGCTTTAGACAAAAGAGATTTGGTAAAAATAATATCTTTGAACTTTCTCGGAGAAATAGGACAAAAGCTATTAGTCATAGCAAACATAAACGACAGACTTCTTGAAGAACTGGACAGACTTTCCAAAAACGTAAACCTAAAATTCCACAAAAACGTGTTTGAAAAAGCCTCTTTGATATATTGTATTTTAAAGCAATTCATAGGATTCGAAAAGACAGAACCAACATCAACCGACAGATATGCTGTAATCATTGCTTTGATAAAATTACTCATAGAGTATGCAAGAGACTATGGTAACTTTATAATTGAATTCTCTGTTGAAGAGATGCAGAAATTAGGAGGAATAGCTAAAAGAGAAGGTGAGAAAAACAATGACTCTTGAAGACATAGTTCAAGCCTTTACTGGTAACAAACTACCAGAACCATTTAAAGTTAAATTAAAACTCAAGGACAAACACTACTACGCTTATGTCTCTCTTGGAGAGATAAGAATATACAAACCAGTAAATAACGTAAACGTAAAAGAGCTTGAAGAGAAATACAAAGCAAGCATAACTTTAGGTTCTGGAATTGTAATCATACAACCTAAGTTGGATTTACCTTATCTGTGCAACATTGACGAAGAATGTGTCAACAAGCTTAAGGAATGGCTTAAGGATTATGGATTACCTTTAATTAAGGAACTTCTTAAATAAGGTGATAAGTATGTTAATTAAAAACGATGCACCTAATTTTATTTTTAAGAACAAGTTAGGAGAAGACTACTATGAAGTTCTATGGTATATTTTAGAAAACGGCGAAATATATGTTAGTGAAAGAGAGCAACCTTATTTGGAAGCAGAGCCAATAACGATTACAGTCATAGAGCCAGTCATGGACAAGCCTTCAAAAGTTCTTCCTCAATACATAGTTCAACGATGGGGTGAACAATTTATCTTTGATTACGCTACAAGAGTGGCTTGGTGTATAAAAGAGCCTGGTATGTGGTCTTACTCATACGGAGAACGTTTAGCATATAAAAACCAAATTGAAAACATAATCAAGAAACTCAAAAACAATCCCGACACAAGACAAGCTACAGCAGTTCTATACAGACCAGAAGATACATCTAATCCAGAACCACCATGTTGGTGTATCATAGATTTCAAAATACGAAATGGAAAACTAAGAACGTTTGCATGGCTTAGAAGCAACGACATGGAAAATGGATATCCACCAGACTACTTTGCTATTCTAATGTTGAGCTACAGAGTTTCAGAAGAATTAGGAGTTGAAATAGGTAGAATTACTACACGTTCCGAGTCAGCACATATCTATATTCGTAACTTAAAGAATTGATTTCTGTTTAACTCTAACCAACTTTTTTAATTATTGCAAAAGTAAAACCTAAAAGCTTATATAGGTAAGGAGTTATAATATACTATAGAGGTGATGCTATGATAAGGGGTTTAGGTGGAAAGGCTATAAAGAGGTTGTTTAAGCAATTATTCAACAAGAAGGAGATTTATAGAGTTTGCAGAGAACAAGACCTATGGCTATGGGAAAAGTTCAAAGGGTATAAAGTTAGTGAAAGTGTCTGGAAGAGAGTACCACTATGTATAGCTCCTACATACATCTACACAGACCCCTATTTCCACGACAAATCACTAAAGTCATTACCATCACTCAACATAACTAATTTCTTCGTTGTAGAGTTAGATGTTGATGAACTAATATCATCTGACGGTCATCTATACCCATGCTACTATTATGCCTTTGATGTCAATGAGCTTAGAAATGTCGTTGTTCGAAAATATGTCCACATTGAACATATAGTTCTAATGCATGAGTTTGAGGTTTTCACTCTACAAGACTTGAACATCGAAAACATAAAAACGGTATACACAAGCAATATCTTTGTAAAAGAGTTCTTCGAAAAGCATGGTATTAAAGTAAAGGATTGTGATAAAATCGACAAAGAGCTTTTCAGAGAAGCTTTTAAGACTACAATATTGCTTAGGAAGGTTTACACTAATGTCGTTGAGGGTAAAATGCCTAATGATTATCGCAAGGTCTTAGTTAGAACTTGCAATATATATAACAACTTACTTAATGATTTGCTTGATAAGTTAGATGTCTCAAGAGTTCAATTAGAAGAAGCTATACACATACCAAGTATGTGGAATGTTGTAGAAATCTTAGACAAAAGAGCCGTGTTGTATTGTTAACATCTTTTTTAGCTTTTTTATTTTCGTCTTGCAAAAGTAAAACCTAAAAGCTTATATAGGTAATACCTCAAATATTATATGGTGATAGTATGAAGGTTAAGGGGTTTATAAAGTATGTATTGTTTGCTCCTATAGTAGGTATAGACGTTCCAGAACGCCTCAAAACAACTGCAATGTTCTACAGAATTGCAGAAGTTGAGGAATGCTTCAAAAACAGAATGGCTACAGAGTTTGAAGCATTGATAGCCATATTTTCAGCATCTAAATTAGCACCATTAGACGAAACATGGTTTAGAATATACGTTTACCTCTTTAGAAAATTCTTTCCAGCACATGCTGAAAAACTCAAGTTACCAAAGATAACTTTAAATGAATATGAACTCCACAAGCTTAAAGAGCTTAGAAAAGATATATTCAAAAAACAGATTGAAGCTTTAAGGAACAATGGAAGGTGATATTCTATGCCAATTTGCTATGTTTGCGGTGTAAACGAAGGTACTATCGAACTCAGAACACCAGTTGGAAAATACAAGTTCTACATCTGTCCAGATTGCAGAAAAAAGAGATTAGAAATGCTTGAGCAATATCCAATTGATTAGTTTCTTTTATTTTTTATAATTTTTAAACAACACCACTATTTTAAAATACCTTTAATCAATACTACTAATTGTATGCCATGTCCAAATATTGAGTTCTGTCCAGCTAAAGTGGATTATAAGCACTACACAGAGTACTGTTTAAGCGATGACAACTGGAAAGCATGTAGGTACTATGTCAAATACGAAATGACACCATCGCAATGGAAGAAATACGTTGGTGAATCTCCAACAAAAACTGAAAGTAGCGGTTTTAGACTCCTCTGAGTTTACACTAATACTACCACAAATATTATATAGTTCTTACACCTATCTTATATCATGGGGAAGTTGGTGAAGTTGCATGTGGAAATACCAGTAGAGGACTACATTAACATGGTACTTCTAGTCGCTAAAGAGGAATATCCAAATCTAAGGCAGATAGTTCTGGAAGGAGTACGAAAAGTCTTTGAAAAATACGGAGAAGACTATTTCAAGGAGCTAAGAGAGGAAAACAGAGAAATCGTAGAGAACATTCTGAAGAAGGCAAAGATTGTAGAAAGAAAAAGGGTTAGAAAGTGGATTGTTAAGTAGCGAGGTGATTTGACATGAAATCATTTGAAGATTGGCTGGAGTATATTGAGGAAGAGATAGAAAAGGCAAACATAACTGAACCATGCAGATGTTCTCTTTTAGTTAGGCTCTATGCTCTCAAAATAAATAGAACCTTATCTGACTTAAAGAACCTCATGAGATGGCTACACCACTATAAACTACCACACTTGTGTCCAACATTGGATGAAATCGATAACTGGATTCAGCAAGGAGTTATAAGAACTCTATAGCTTTAGATTTCTGTTATTTTTTAAAATAATCTTTGTAGGTGTTTTAAATGCAATACGTAGAAGATATTAAGCTTCTGGTAGATGAAGATTCACAAATCTACGACAAAGCAAAGAAATCAATAACTGAGATTAAACCATGTCAGCAATGTGGTTGGTGTTGCAACAATAGAAGGATTTTGGTAACAATCCCAGAAATGATTAGAATTCTAAAACACACCAAAAAGAAATTCTCAGAAGTGTTCGTAATCGAGAAAAATAGACTATCAGTCTCCATCAAAACGAAGAAAGTCAATAATAAACACTACTGTATATTTTATGACAACGGTAAATGTTCAATCCACGACATCAAACCATTTCAATGTTTCACGTATCCAGTGATATTTCATCCAGCAGTCTTCGAAATACATCCACCAAAACCAATGTATAGTGAGTTCTACGTTTTCACTTGTCAATCTCCTTACAAAGACAAAGCAAAATTTGCAATTGAAATAGATGACTTTGAATTAATAACAACTAAAAGACTACTCTATCTAACGAAGAACTATAACATTCAAAAGAAGCTAATTAGTAAAAACAAATTGGTAGAAATAGTTGAAGAGGTGGCTAAAATTGAAAGAACTTGAAGATTTAATAAGGCAAGCAATTCTTGAATCAGTAAAAGAGTATCAAATAAACAAAAGAGACACTATCCATATAACCGATTTAACGACATGCCTTAGAAAGAGCTACTACACTAAAAAATACGGATTTCCTATGGATGAAAAAACAGCATTTAGAATATTATTTGGAGTTATAGTTCATGAGCTATTAACGCCAGTAATAGCAGAATACCTAAATGGCAAAAGAGAGGTACGAACAACTTACAAATATCAAGGAATTGAAATCCAAGCCACACCAGATGTCTTAGCTAACGATGTAGTTGTAGAGCTAAAAACATGCAATAAACTACCATATTCACCTTACAAAACACATCTTGAACAATTAAACGCATACTTACACATATTTAACGTTCCCAAGGGTTTAATCGTTTATATCTCAAGAACCCAACTTGGAGTTAGAATATTCGATTATTACGGTAATGCGGATTTGTTTTACCATACGATGGAGAAAGCCAAGATTCTGAAATACGCTTTAGATAAAGATGTTCCACCACCATGTAACATATCAATCTCGGCAAGAAAAACATATTGTAAAGATTGCCCGTTCAAAAACATATGTGTTAGTGATTCGGAACTATCTGTTTAGAAGGTATAGGGTGATATTATGAAGATTGAAATTCTGGATGAAGAAATTTTCGTATGTCCAGTTTGCAAAAAGTATTTCACGACTTTCTATGGTTTGGTAACTCACTTTCGAATGTCTGCACATAGCTATTGTCCTATTTGCAAAAAAACGTACAAAAACGTAATTGGTCATTTCTACCAAAAGAGCTTTTCAAGTATTGAACATGCAATCCTTTTTGGTTTATCTCCAACAAAACAAGGTAAAACGGGAGATAGCAAGAAGAAATACAGACAATACAAAGAGATATGCAAGAATTTAGCCTATGAGAAATGCAAACGCAAGAGAGTACAATTAGTGTTGGATGGTAAACGATATGATATTCTTGAAGCTATAATTCAAAACGGGAAAATAGTTTTGCATTGCTACAAACGCCATGCCTATGAACATCTTAGCCATCTCTATTTTGAGATTGAGCCATCTAATGAAATCCTTGATGAGTTAAAGAAAGCTGGAGTGGATGTATATGTCGACATCTAAGGATTATAACGCAAACTTTATATATTGTTTACACTAATTCCAAGTATGCTCAAGCGGTTACCCCATATGTACTACAAGGTGTTTAGAAAATATCACAGAATCCACCGTAATTCAGAGATAACTTGTAGAGCATTGAGAGTATTTCAACGCAATAATGTAAATGTATGCATTGTCGAATCTAATGAAGCTCAAGGATGATAGACATGTTGGTGGCATCTCTTATACCATAAACTTTATATATCTTTTACACCTATCTTGTGTAGGTGATATATATGGGCGATGGTAAGAGGTATATATTAAGTGCATCGGTAATGCCATGTTCGGCAGATGAGTTTACTATAAGCAGTAAAAGGATTAGCCTTGAAGAGGCTAAGGAATGGGTCAAAAAGGGAGACTTTATTAGTGCTGTAGGACACGAAAGCACGGCAAAATTGCTAAGCGAACTATTAGGCGTTGAGATAAAGCCAAACAGAATAGTAGTTGATATGGGTGTAGGAGACGAAGCATTAGCCACACAGTTCTTAATAAGAATACAGGAAGGCAAAGTATTAAATGAGAAAGAGTTAAAGGAGTTATACGATAATGGTAAAATCGTTTTTAGACTAATCAAAAGAATTGCTTAATTCTTAACTTTTTTATTCTTTAATTTAGCTTTTTTAGCTAAATACTCATCTGGAGTTACTAACACTGTAATCCATCTACCCTTAAACCTATACCTTAATCCTAACAGAACCTTAACATTGTACTCTTTCTCAAGTTTCTTAAGCATTTCAAGCTCCTTTCTACTAATCTTAGGTAACTGATTTGGCTTTGTAGTTTTCTTGCATTGGATACATAGAGGCTTATTATCAAGCATATTCTTATTTGGAATGGCTATTAAATCGCAAAGTCTATGTGAGCCAGCACTTCTTATAACATAAAACCCTCGCTTTTCTAATTCTTTCATTATGTCTGTTTCCAAAACATATCCTCTTCTGTAGTAATACGTAACCATTGACAAAGGTTAAGTAAACCTCTTAATAAAACTAAGCTCATGAAAGTAGAAATTTACGATGACAAATTTAGCATTGGACATACTCTATTAGGCATATTAGCTTATTTCCACATTTCCTTTTTCATAATCTTTCTATTCTATGAACTCATAGAGTTCTGCTACAAGTATGGAAGAAAAGAAGAAACTCCAGCCCATTTTGTCGGAGATTTATGCGAATTCTTTATAGGGTATTCTTTCGTTTCGTTATTATTACACAACTAATTTTCTGAACTTGCTCCGTGCAAGTTCTTACTAAATAATACTATTGACAATAACGATATTAAGGATGTCAACAAGAATTGGTTTTAGTCTTATAGCATTCTTAACATATTGTGATTTAGTGTTAATATTTCTGAACTGGTCTCGGAGTCAGTTAACACCCTAATTTTTAAACCTACTACGTAGTAGTATTTCGAAAACTTTATATACCATTAATGCCACAAATATTGTATAGAGGTGGTGTAAGATGGTGTTCAAGACTGTAGGTGTTAAAGAAGATGTAAAGCAAATAATAGATGAAATAGCAAGAAGAAGAGGTTGGAAAAAGTACAAAGTAGTCGAATTAGCAATAAGGCAATTTGCAAAGGAGCAAAAATATGGTCAGAAAGAAAAGAAGTACCATTGGGGATACGACATAGATAGAAACATCTGGTATGCATTCAAATTGGTAAACTCAATAGCTTCTTTAAAAACAATTGTTGATGAATTCGATGATGAAGGTAAAATAAGGGAATACATGAACATGACAATGAGAACAATTGACCAGATAGAGGAGAGGTTAGGAATTGACATGGGGAATGTAAAGAAAGCACTAGAGAAATTCATAGAGAATCCAACAGGAAAAAACAAAGCAAACTTAAACGATGAAACAAAGTTTGCAATGGTTAAAATTCTATTTCCTTAATATTTTTAAAGGTGGTGAAAATGGCAATCTGGATTAAATGTAGGATTTGTGGAACAATTGAGTACATCCCTCACATTAATCTTAAAGGAGACCCAAACAGCAAGCATAATAAAAGAAAGTTATTTGATTATGGATTCTGGGAGTGTTGCGATTTCGCAAGAAAGCAACATTACTTGGTTGGCTCAGGAAAAAGAATCAAGCTTGAATTCGATGTTTATAAAGATTGAAGAGGTGGCATAGTGGTGATACCCTTAGACTTAGATTTACTATTAAGAGGCTTAACAGTAATGGCTGGAACTTACGCCATCTTTACTCTATTATCAGCAATGATAGCATTTACAGCTTTAGTATATACTGGAATAATGGTTGGTATTGTAAAGCTGTATGAAGTCATTAAACATGTCTTCCATAAAAGAAATTCTTGACAGAGTAATAAATAAGGGAAAACCAGACAGAAGGTGCATGGTTTGCAAATACTGGAAACCAGTAACCGAGTGTACTGGTTTATGCACCTATTCAGATAGACCATTCTACAAACATCCAAACTATGTTTGTTCTAAGTTTGAACCCTACAAGTAACTTTTTTATTTTTAATTCTTTATTGTTAACCCTTAGTAATATACTTTAACATGCAACTCTAATGGGTATCTATTATCTACAACTTCAATTTCAAGTCTATAGTTCTTAAGATAGCCTTGAACATATTTCTTCGTTCTGTGTAAAATGTTTATAGCGTATGCCTTACGGCTTTCTGCTTGTGCTAAGTCTGTTAAGAGGTTTTTTACGACTTTTTCAAGTTCTTCTTGCGAAAGGTGTGGTAATTCTTCTTTTATTTTTCTTTTTATTTTGTCTTCAATTGTTTCTTGCTCTTTAATTTCTTCAATTTCTTCAGATACCTTAATGTAAGTAAGGTCTTCTTTACTCAATCTCATATACCTACCTATGTCTTACTAAGATATAAATACTTACACCTTACAAAGTTATAGGTTAGTATCTGAAAAATTCTATAATTTCAACGAAAGATTTATATTTCTGAGTTTTTTAACAATATATACGAGGAGAGGTGAGGAGGTGAGTTGAGGTATGCCATATAGGGACTTTACGGACAGGGTAGAGAACTATAACCTTGCAGTTATACCAGACGTAGTCAAGACCAAGTTCGAGACTAGAAAGAACAAGATGGTTCAGTTGCAACAGAGAGGACAGGCAACACTAACCGACATGGAAAAGAAGGTCAGAGACATCCTTGACGAGAACGGAATCTTCGGAAACTTCAGAATTCCTTACTTGAACTTGGCAAGAGCCTTATTCAGAGCAAAGGGACACCAGAGTGGTCTTGCTCTACAGAAGATTGCCAATGGTTGGAAGCAGAAGGCAGTTGCTGAAGGCTTAGACCCAGACATTGTTGACAAGATTATCGAAGTAGTCATTGGTGCAACAGCATACAGCTAAAGTCTAAATAATTCCACTTAATTACTCAAGATTTAATTTCTTTATTTTTTTAATTAAGCAATTTCTTTTAATCATAATAACGCTTATTTATCTGTTTCAACATATGGTTGTTAATGGTGGGTAGGGTAGTATATATCTCACCTTTGCAAGCAGAATCAATGTTAAACCAAGCTAACTTATTCAAAAAGCTATTGCAAGAATGCGGTTATGATGCAGTATTCAAATCTACTATTACAGTTGAAGATTTGAACAACGATGATATTGCTGGAGCTATATGGTTTCAATTAGCTACTATCAATTTCATAGGTGATGCTATAGTCCCATACATACTTGGCAAAAAACCTAAAGTACTATACGTTACAATCGAGGGAGTACCTACAAGGGGAAATGTAGCACATTCAAATCTAAAAAGATGCGAATTCGTAGCTGTAAGCAACTTTGTTAAAGAATGCTTACAATCAGTAGGGTTGAAAGTTAGAAATGTAGTTCATCATGCCATCGACTGGAAACTCTGTGGTGAAATCCACAAGAAGAACATAATCCAAAGAAGGCAAATCCAACAATACGCAAAAGACAGAGTTAAGTTCATAGTAGTTGCGAGAGATGACCCTCGCAAAAACCTTAAAGGGTTAGCAGAAGCTATGAGAATTCTAAATAAGAAGGGTTACGAAAAGGACTATGTAGTATTTTTAATCACCGAAGACTCTGCCAAACAGAAGTTTGAAGGTATAAATAATGCTGTGTTTATAAAAGGTTTTGGCGGTTCAGCACATGAATTCATTTTAGGCTATATGGCTTGCTGTGATTTCCTCATTCATCCTGCATTCAGTGAAGGTTTTGGACTTCCAGTCCTTGAGGCAAATGCTGTGAGTAAACCAGTAATACACGTAGATGCTCCCCCAATGAATGAATTTACCTCACCAGATTTCAATTTCATGTTCAATTACATCGATAAGCAAGCAGTAAAATGTAACATGTATCAATATTGGATATTTCATATCTTCACTCCAGACATGCTCGCCGAAATGATTGCTTACGCAATTGACATTTACAAAAACCACAAAGACGAATATCAAGAATATTGTACAAAGGCAAGAGAGTGGACAAAGAACTGGGATTATCATGTTAAATATGCCGAACTAATGAGAGAACTTAAGTTGGCAATTCCAAGAGATTTAATAGATTATGTAAAGCATGGTTTGGATTGGATAATCGAAATAAAGTGATTTAATATGATTAGGAAAGACCCTTTTGAAAGCATAATTGACCGTAAAGAGAAATACATTGATTTTACAACAAGCTTAGACTGGATAAGCTTAAACATGCTTAGATGGGAATTTAGACTACCGAAAATAGACTTATCTATTGGTTTCAACCTCAGTTTTAATTTCTTGCTTGATTTTTACTTAGCGGTAGATTTACATTTCCCTCTTGATGCTTTTGACTATCTCAAGTTAGATTTGGATTTAGCAATCGAGTTTAACCTTCCTAAATTTGAGATTGATTTAGCTATGCCTGATTTTTTAGTTGATTGGCAACCAATACCCAAAGCTTACTATGGTAAAACGAAATACAATCAAGGAGTTTATGACCCTCCAGAAATACTCTGGAAAGACCTTGCAAGGTTTATTTGGAACATGAGATATCAAACTACTGAGAAGAGCATTCCCGCTTATAAGAAAGTAAGCCAAGCACTAAAAAACTACTTAGAGGCTCACAAGGAAATTCTGTCAAAGAAAGGTGTAAGTAGTGGTTACATTGATGCAATGCTTGAAACACTAATGAAAGTAGAAGGTAAAATATTGAATTGTTCTTATGTTGGATTCACAGTAGTAGGAGTTGCCAAAGTCATGAAACCAATCAAAAGAAGACGTTACAAGATGGCTTTAGGTAAAATGAGATATATAGATGACTTCAAGACAGAAAGAACAATCTACACCAAATTCCCTTATGAAACCCAAGTAAACTACGCAAGAGTGAATTATGCCAGAGTAATACCTAAAGAGAAGGAGTACAAGGAGAAGCATCTGAGACCTCTATCCAAAACACTCGCTTGGAAAGTTAAATTCTTCAAGCAACGTTCATCAAAGACCCCAATTACAAAAGGTTTAGACGTAGAAGTAAGACCAGAGATAAGAGAAATTACGAAACACATTCCACCACCAAAGCATACACTATACCAAAGAGTCTTCTTCTTGCAGAAGAGAGATAAGATGAAATGGGAAGGTGGCAAACATCAAGCAAGGTTACAGAATATTATTGAGCATGTTAAACCTATCCTCAACAAATATGGTGTTCATGGTAATTTCAGATTAGGGTATATAGCATTTGCAAAGGAATACGTTTATATGCATTATAAGCCTCATAAAAAACACAAACAATGGAAAAGACTTCTAACGGATGACGATTTAATTCTAAAATACAAAAGAATGGGTTGTGATGAACAAATACTCAGAGAAATAATATCTACTGTAAATAAATTCAAGACAGTAGTAGATATTGAAGCATCTCAAAAGTAAGAACAACGTTTTTATAGCATTTGCATATATTGTAAAACATGGCAGAGGCTAAAGATGTTGTGGCTAAGGAGGCATCGGATATGGGTGTAGGTGGCGACATGACAACTCCTCAAGCAAGTGTACCACCGCAAGTTTCAGAAGAATTCCTAAAACTACAATCAGACCTTATAAACATAAACGCTAAGTTAGTGTTTGCAGTGGCGACATGTGAATGTGAAAAAAGAGATGAATGTGAAATATTCCAGCATGCAAGAGAAGTAGCAAAAATCCTCAAAAAGATGCAAGATGTAGTTACTTCAACTTCTAAGAAGGTAGGTAAAAGAGGTAGAAGGTGAGGAATAACTATCTTATATTTTTAACACTATTTATTGGACATGGTATCGAAGGGTTTTAAGATAAGTGAGGGCGAATTCACTCTTGAAGTTACAAACATTGAAAACATAACAAACGATATACAATGTGTAGAATACGTAGTCAAAAGAGGGGATTCTGAGCTTACAGATGGATTTGTTTACCTAGTCAGCTACCCCGCCCTAAAGGGCGGAGCTTGCTCGACCTCTCCTAACGGAGAGGGAGCATCGGGACGGCTGACAAACGCCCCGTTTTGAAGAGATTTCAAAACCCTTAACATAATATTTTTAGCACCGACAATATCTGCATGTTCTTTGAATCCACAATTCTTACATTCGAATTCTTTACCATTTCTATTTTCTTTAGCAGTGTAACCGCATACTGGACAACTTATTGATGTGCATTGCGGATTCACATAAACTACCTTACTTCCGTAGAGCTTAGCTTTGTACTCGATTAGGGTTTGAAGCTCTCTGAAACACCACTGGCTAAACAACCTTCTTTTCTCTCCCTTGAACTTAGCGTTGTTTTCTCTGAATTCTCTAATGCCTTCTAAGTCCTCCAAACCGAAAACACAAGGTGAGTTCTCTACTACAATCTTCTTAGCAACGACATGGAGGAAATTTCTAACCAGCCGTTTCTCGACTCCGCTAAGAGACAACAAACGCCTCTTAGCGGAGCGAGTGCCTTTAGCCTGAAGCTGTGAGCGTAACTTCTGATAATGGGATTTCAATCTCAAAACTTGTTGAGAGAATTCGATAAGCTTAGATTTGCCTAAACTATCATGCAAAGCTACAAAACTATTGGAAGGTTCGTTTATATCAACTCCGACAACCTTCTTAGGCTTGAGTTCCTTATCAGGAACATCTACAGATACAATAAGATACCAGAGCTTGTTACTCCTCTCGTAATAAAGAATGGCATCTCCGTAACCGTATTTCTCAATATATTCGTAGTGTTTGTTCCAACCATAGTAAGGTATTTTCTTCAATCTTTCACCGATAACCGAGATTGAACAAACTCTTGGATTTAGCTTTAAATCATAGCTCCTTCTTTTAACGAGCTTAACAATCAGTTTTTTCCTTCTAATTGGTTTTCCAATCTCTTTATAGAATAGTTCGATTAACTTCTTACGATTTCTCTTCGAGATATTAAATTTCTCAGCTAACTGGTTAAAGACAGAATCGTAATGTTGAGCAACCTCTCTGATAACTGAAATAGCAATCTGAGACTGAAAACCATACTTCTCTTTGAGTTTGTAGTATAAAGCCTTATGCAAACTAATATGGTCAAAAACACGATTGTTAAAAGCGTATTCGCTAATTTCGTTAAATGCATCTCTATACTTTTTGGCTAAATCCAAAATCTTCTGCTTTTGCTCCTTCGTAAGTTCAAGCTTAAATTTCACAGATATTGTAACCATTCATTGAGTTGTGAAAAATTTAGATATTTAAGTGTTGCGGTACTCCTCTCCGCTTTGAAAAGCGAAATTTCCGCACCGCTATTATTTTATGAAGAATCAAGACCATGCATCAGTTCTTAAAAAAGTGCTAACCAAAATAGTTACAGTAGTAAAAAAGGTTTCTTAACTCTTTCACCAACACAATTCTTTTATTTTTTTATGTTTAATTGAATATATGGTTAAGATTAAGGGTGGAGATGAGCTTTATTTAGATGTTTACTATGTGAAAGAATACCAACTCAAAGAAGTAGTTGGTAAAGATGGTATAGTAAACAAATACTACTCGGTAGATGCAAAGTTACTTCTTAACCCAGATAAAAAATACCTAAACAGAGAAAATGTCGAAGTAGTCTCGCACAAGGTTATAAAAGTGCAAATAATGGAAGTAAACAGAGTAGGTGGAGAAGTTATTGAACCTAGTTATCTTATAGGCTTACGCTTTGTAGAAGGTAATAAAGCTACTCCAGTATTCCATATCATGGTTAAAAACGATGAAGAATTCAAACAGAGAATAGTCCAAGAGTTAAGATATTATTTTAAAGCGACAAGTATATCATAAATACTAGAGGTGATAGTTAATGGCAACTGAGGTTGAGGAATTTAACATCAATCCACAAATAATCATTCAAGCATTCGATATTGAAAAAACTTTAGAAGAGTTTAGCCTAAGCGATATCGAAGAGTTTTACATTGAATACGGTGGTGTAACCGACCCATTAGGACAACTAGCATCGACAGTGCTAAATGCTATTGATAGGGGGTTGTCATCTGTAAAGAATGCTATATTGGGTAAAATCTCTGATGTATATAATACAGTCAGTAAACTACCTGGTAGAATAAGTGATGTTCTTTCAAAATTGGGTAATATAGGAGATGTTATTAATGATATATTAAATACAGTTAAAGGAATTCCAGGCAGAATAAGCGATGTTTTAAATAAAATTGGTAGTGTTGGTAGTGTTGTAAATTCTATTTTTGAAAGGGTTAAAGAACTTCCAGGCAAGGTGGGTGAAATATTAAGTAAATTAGGTAATATAGGTTCTACGGTTAAAGACATATTTGATAAGATTAAGGGTATTTATCAAAAAATAGCTGATGGATTTAAGAATGCATTAGACAAAATACGAGATATTTACGATAAGATTAAAGAAATACCTCAAAAAATAGCTGATGGGTTTAAAGATGTCTTGAAGAATTTAGGCACTATTGTAGACAAAGTCAAAGAAATTCCACAAAAGATAGCTAAAGGGTTTGAAGATGTTGGAAAATCTCTTAACAACATATTCGAGAAGGTAAAAGAGCTACCAGAGAAAGTCTCTCAAGGATTTGAAGAGGTTTTAAAGAACTTAGGACTTATTGTAGACAAAGTCAAAGATTTACCTCAAAAGATATCCGATGGATTTAGAAACATATTAGATAAGGTTCGTGAAATCTTCGACAAAGTCAAAGAGTTACCACAGAAAATATCAGATGGTTTCAAAAACGTTATCGAGAATTTAAGAGGGATAATGGATAAAGTCAAGGAGTTACCACAGAAAATAGCTGAAGGTTTTGAAAATGTAGGTAAATCCCTTAGCGGAATAATCGAGGAAGTCAAAAAGATTCCAGAAAAGATTTCAAGTTTATTTGAAGAAATTAGGAAAAAGTTTGAAGATTTTGGAAAAACTATTGGAGATATTTTCGAAGAGGTTAGAAAAATCCCTGAAAAGATAGCAAAGGGATTTGAAAATGCCAGTAAAACAATAAATAAGGTAATCGAGGAAGTCAAAAAGATTCCAGAGAAGATAAGTGAAGGATTTGGAGATATAATTGAAAAACTTAAAATATTACCAGAATTGCCACAAAAAGTATGGCAATTCATACAACAAAACATCGTTCAACCCCTTGAAGAACATGTCGTAAAGCCTATAAAAGCCTTCTTTGAAGACTTATGGGATAAACACATTAAACCATTCTTTGACAAATTAAGGGATATACCAACAAAAATGGCGGAAATCAGCAAAGCATTTCAGGGATTCGTCAACCCATTAGTAGGTATAGCACAATTCTTTGACCAAATTAGGCAGAAATTCATCGATTTCATAACTAATATTCCAAATTACATTAAGTCGATAGCAGATTTCTTTGGCAATATAGCTAAAGACCCGTTGGGTTGGTTCAACGATAATGTAGTAAAGCCTTTAGCAGATGCTTTCAGTGCAATAGGTAAGTGGATATGGGAACACTTACCAGATTGGCTCAAGAATGCAATAACCACAGTACAAGATTGGTTCTCTGGAGCTAAGGATTGGATAACAAAAGGATGGAGAGACTTTGTCGATTGGGTTAGTAAGATACCAGAGCATATCCAAAACTTAGGAAACTATATCTATGATAACGCAATTAAACCATTGCAAAATTGGTTAGATGAACAAATAATATCGCCATTTAGCGAATATATTGTTAAACCTCTTGGAGATATAGGAGCTAAAGTTTGGCAAACTCTTAGCTCAGCATTTGATAGAATTAGAAATGCTATAAGTGAATTCTTAAAAGACCCAATAGGTTTCATCGGTGGGATATTTAATTTCTTGATTAGTGGATTAAAGAAAATTGGAGAAGCTATATGGGGCGGAATTACATCTGCTGGAGAGTGGTTCGCAAGTAAAGCTACTGAAGCATTCAACGCAATCTTTTCAAAAGTTATCAAACCTATATATGATAGTTTTGAAAACATAGGTAAATCTATAGTTAGTTTCATAAACAAACCATTCATATCTTTGGTTGGAGCAGTTAAAGGTTTAGCAGATAAAATTGCTAAAGCTACAGATGAACCTATAACCAAGCTTATTTATGACCTTTTCACACCACTGGTTAGCAATGTTGCAAAAACTATGGAAAATCATGTTATGAAATTAGTTAATAAGCTTAGTAAAGGTCAATCTGCGGGTGAGGTTATAGAATCACTACAGCTTACTGGATTGCTTTATGGTTCGATAGTTCTCAATCAGTATTTGTTTAGAGCAATATCGTTAGGGTTACATGCTTTAGCTTCAGCTTTTGACAAATACAATTGGGAAATGTTTATTGGATGGAGAGTAAAGGTAAAGGGAGAGCATGGATTCAGATTCGTTCCAGCAGGTGTTGGTGTTAGGCAAGCTATAGGAGATTCTACGTTAGTTCAACAAGCAATTCCAATTTACGTTGGATTAAACTTAGGTGGAACTTTGAGACACATTGCAAAAGAAATGAAAAACTATGCAGATGAGTGGGGTAGAGCAGTTCTATATGGTTATGCAATTTGGCTATCACAACCCATGATGCGTTTGGCAAGTTCAATGTTTAGAAATATGTTACCTATTGAACTACCGTCATTATCCGAGCTTAGAACTATAACAAGGAGACACATGCCAATCAAAGAGAAATTCGAACAACACCTAGAAACTATGAGAAGGTATCTTGCGTTATATGGTTACAACGATGAAGTCGTGGCATGGTTGACAACTCCAATAACAGAGAAAGGTTGGTTTGTTACAATTGTAGATAGGTTTGGCAAGGAAAGAAAAGTCCCGATAAGCTTACTGTATGAGCTACCGACACCTTCAGATATAGCAAGAATGATGATTCATGACCTATTTACACTTCCAGAACAAGAAGAGGTTGCGTTTGAGAGCTTTAAGAAATTGATGGCTATGAAAGGATACAACGAAGACATCGCTAAGCTCTATTACTTGCTACACTACAAATATCCAAGCATGAGCGATTTATGGGAATTCACTTGTAGAGTGGTAGCAAAACAAACATGGGTTGAGTATGTTCCTGAACCAGAGATGGACTTAGGTGCGCCAAATCCGAAATCTCCTGTGCAATTACAAAGCACATATGGGTTAACTAAGTTTACGAGTGAAGAAGTGTGGAATAAATTAAAGAGTGCAACAGAAAACATTTTGAGACACTATGCAAAGTGGCATGATTATGCTCCATTCACATGGATTAAAGATTGGACAGCAGATAACTTAATTTACATAGACTTAATGGCTGACATACCACAGAGAATCGATGCAAGATGGATGTATAAGTGGCAAGTCCCTGTTCCCAAAGCGATTTACGATATTACCAATAATGAATACTTTGATGAGAAAGCACTCTTCTTAATTGTAACTTCAAGAGGAATGCATCCCAAATGGATAGAATCTATAGTAATTGCTGAGTGCATGAACGCATTAGCAGAAGAGAGAACATATGCAAGAACGGGTGTCATCAACGCATTCAAGGAAGGATTTATGCCATTGGATGGATTGACAAAGACACTATCAAACCTCACAACGATAAAGATTCTTGATAGAGATGTCCCTGTTAGATTCTTAGAAGGAGAAGTTAAGCTACTTGCATTAAGAGCCAAATATGACAGAGCATTGGACATTCTAAGGGATTATTTCAAAGATTTACTTAGAGGAGTAACCGAGAACATAATCCCATTCGATGGAATGACTAAAAGCTTAAAAGACGAAATAAATGCAGTAGCTAAATCGTTAGGATTAACAAATCTTGCATTAGATGAAGACTATTACAAACTATATCAACCAGTAGCAGACTCTCTCAGAAAGGTAAGAACAATTGAGAGGATAAGATATTGGTACAGATACATGCTTTACAGAATTCTATATAGATTCTCAGAAGGATTCATGAGTAAAGACGAATTCAACAAAACAATAAACGACATTGTAAACAACGCAAAGCTAACTGATGAAGAAAAGAAGGTCTTTGTCGAGATTGCACAACTAATGTATGATGGTTTCTACAAGAAGACTAAAGCAGATGGAATTCTTAGAAAATTAGCAAGAGGTGTAATAACACATGAACAAGCAAAACAAGAACTAATTAAATTAGGGTTAACTGAGGATTTAGCAGATGCTCTCATAGAGAAGCATGCCAAAACTTACACATTATCAATCTCGACTCTACTAAGCTATGCTGATGAAGTTTACATTCCAGAGGAGTTACTAATGAAGAAACTTGAGATTCTTGGAGTTCCACAAGATGAGCGAGAAATTGTCTTACAAGTGTTTAAGATAAGACCAATCAAGGACGAAAGAGCAAAAGCAATCAGAATACAGATTGAGAAATTTATCGAAGGATACATAGATGAAAACACACTTAGACAAGAGTTAAGTAAACTTGGTAAATTTAAAGAGGAAATTGACCTAATTGTTCAATATGCTAAGGTAGAAAAAGAAATGGAAATCTACAAACTAAGAATTGATGCTATTCTTAATAAGATAAGAAGAGGAGTATTAACTATCGAAGAGGCTAGGAATGTCCTTAGCAAATATATAACAGACAAAGATATAGTCGAAGCTCTAATTGAAAAAGCAGTCAGAGTTTATACCTTATCAGTGGCTCAACTATTGAGCTACGCAGAATACGTAGACATTCCAGAAGAACTGTTAAAGAGGAAATTAGAAATATTAGGTGTTCCAAAAGATGAAATACCCATTATCTTGCAAGTTTTCAGAATAAGACCTCTAAGAGACGAATATGCTAAGCAAATTTCAGAAACACTTAAGCAATTCGAGGAAGGATACATTGATGAGGAGAAACTTAAGTCCACTCTAAAAGAATTAGGTAAAAGCGATAAGGAGATTCAAATTCTTGTAACTTTTGCAAAGGCTCGTAGGTGGAGACACAAGGTTGAATACTTTGTGGATGCAATCTTGAACCAGCTAAGGAGAGGAGCAATTACCATCGACAAGGCTAAAGAAGAGTTGTCGAAATACATCGTGGATGAGAGTCTAATAGATGCGATGATAGAAAAGACTGTAAGAGTTTACACATTGTCAATACCACAATTACTTAGCTATGCAGAATACGTAGATATTCCAGAGGAATTCATTAAAAAGAAGCTTGAGATTCTCGGAGTTCCAGAGGATGAAGTTCCAATTATCTTGCAAGTGTTTAGAATAAGACCACTAAAGGATGAAAGAGCTAAGATGATTAGGAGTGTCATAGATGCATATATCAATGGTTATATCTCAAAAGACTTGCTCCAGCAAAACTTAAAGAACTTAGGAAAATCACCAAGGGAAATTCAAATTCTAACAGAATTTGCAGATTTTGAGAAATCCCAAGCTGAAGCAAAGTTAGCCATAGATGCAATTCTAAACAGATTAAGAAGAGGAGCAATAACACTTGAAGAGGCTAAGAAGGAGCTATCGAAATACATTGTGGACAAAGCTCTTATAGATGCTATCATTGAAAAATATGTTAGAACTTCTGTTTGGACACCAGACAAATTGGTTAGCATGGCAGAATATGTACCTATAGATATTCAAAAGCTTGTAGATAAAGCAAAGATGTTCGGATATCCAGAGGAAGAAGTAAAATTATATCCAGCATACCTCATAGCAAGAAATCTCAATGAAGAAATTGGAAGAATAATAACAGAGCTTGTATACCTCTATGTTTACGACATCATTGACGAAGAAACATTGAGAAAAGAGATTGATAAGGTTAGAACTCTAAATGGTGAAGTTAAAAAGCTTGGCGTAGATTGGATTGTTATTGATGACATGGAGAAAGAGTTAATCATACAAAGAGCTAAATTAAGAAAGATGAGAGAGCAAAGAAAATCAACATAGGGGTGAATGGCTATGCCGTATCTTGATGAGTTGAGAGAGAGTTTGAAGTTGGAAGCTGGAGACGTAATAATGGAAGATTGGTATGAAGATTTAGTAAACTATCTTGAAAAAATAGAGAAAGAAGGTGCTGTAGATTACGTAGGTTACATCCATTCACATTTAATTCCCGATAAAGATGCCTTATACAACGTTGGAGTACACAACTCCAAACTTAAGCAAGTTCACTCCGTTTACGGATATTTCTCCAACGTTAAAGCAGATACAATGAATGCAACTAATGTACAATCTGACGATATAACTACTAACGAGATAAACGCAAATAAAGGCAATTTCACAGAAGACTTGAGGTTACAAGGTAAAAGAGTTCTGAAAGACGAAGACCCAATACACATAGCTTCATTCTATGAGTATGCTAAGTCTCAAGTTGAGCAAGCTATTAAGGATGCACTTCTGAACTTAAGCATTCCAACAAAGATTGAAGAAAAGAAGGTTGTTGATGTTTATTCATTCTATGACTATGCTAAGAATCAAATAGAGCAAACAATCAAAGATGTACTTCTGAACTTAGGAATACCACCTAGACCTCATCTACTTGGTTATCAAGTAGATTACTATGCACCAGCAATGGCAGATATATTCCCGCAAGATTTGAACGTTCAATTCGATGGTAGAGTTAGAATTAAGGTTGTTGGAAATGTGGATTTCTACGCTTACATGAAGTTCAAGCCAAATGTAGCTCCGATTGAAATAGTAGCATGGCTTAACGATGGTAAACCAATCAAAGCCAATACATGGAAAGAAATGGATTTCACCGTAAACAAAGACGATAAGGTGAATGTAAAAGTAGTCCCAACTACGAAGATAACAATCTTGATTTACAACATACCTCAAGCTTGATGCTTAACTTTTTAATATACATTTGATTTGAAATAAGAATATGAAAACAATCTATTACTTATATCCAATACGCAACAAGGTTAGCTTTACCTTTATATCTAAGCAACACATTAGGTATCTAAAGCAAAAGTTAAAGAACAATGTAAAAATAATAGAAACAGATGTAGACACTTTTGACCCTTCTGCATGGGGGTTTAACCGTAAACTTATACTCCATCCACTCTTTTATCCATTCTTCGAAGGAGTAAGTAAAGAAGCTAATGCCAAAATAAGTAAACTTAACCAATGCCTCAACAAAGGTTTCAAGATTATAGCTTTCGATACGGCAGATTCTGACAGAATTTCCGAAAAAGCAGTAGATTTAGCTAATAAAGTTGAAGCAATAATAGTTCCATCTAACTTTGCCAAGAAAGCATTTGTAGATAGTGGCGTATATAAACCAGTTCACGTAGTACCTCATGGAATTCCAGATGAGTTTATGGTTAATGGTAAAACAATAACTCATCCAGATTTGGCTAAGCTCAAAGAATTCAAGGAGAAAAACAAATTCATACTTGTTCATTTCAATGTTACACATTGCTATGATGAAGAAACGAGAATCCTCACTAAGGAAGGTTTCAAAAAATGGAATGAGATATCCAAAGATGACGAAATTGCCACTTTCAACCTAAAGACTGGTGAATTAGAGTATCAGAAACCAGAAGAGATATTTATATACGAATATAAAGGTAAGATGATTCATTTCAAAGGACAACACTATGACCTCTTAGTTACTCCAAACCACAGAATGGTAGTTAGAAAGTCAAGACGGTATGTAGCTCCACAAAACAGAAATAAGGTTAGAGAATGGAAAATTAAAGAAGCATTCGAATTACTAATCAATCGCAATTGGGTTAAATATGAAATTCCAAGAGTGGTTAAATGGAAAGGTGTTCACAAAGAATATTTCGAGATTGATAAGAAATTGAACGAGAAACTACATTGCAATGTTAGATATAAGCATGATAAATTGCCTATAAAACCATTTCTAAGGTTCTTGGGATGGTTCATATCGGAAGGACAAGCAAGATACAATGAACATAACCATGAAGTTTTTATAGCGATTTGGAACAACAAGGGTGAATACTTGAAAGAAATAGCAGAAACTATAAAGGAGTTGGGCTATCATCCAGTTATAGATTACAATAAGAAATGCGTAATAGTTAGTTCAGTTCAACTATACGAAATCATCAAAGCACTTAGATTACCAGTTCACCCAGAGGTTAAAGGTAAGAAAGCTCATCTAAAGTTTGTTCCAGATTTCATAAAGGAACTTTCTCCAGAGCTTATAAAAGAGTTTCTTATGGCACTATGGAAAGGAGATGGAACTTTCTATAAAACAAAGGATGGAAAAACCATACCATTGAAATATTCTACAACAAGTAAAAAGCTTGCAGAGGATATAGCTGAACTATGCTTGAAATGTGGATATGCTGTGAGTATAAATGTTGATGATTGTGTAAAAAGACTTAATAAAGGGCATCATCCACTATATAATGTCGTAGTTTCGGTTAGATATGCTAATCCAAGTATGAATAACAAACCAGAAGTCATAGATTACGAAGGAATAGTTTGGTGTGTCAAAGTTCCAAATGGGGCGGTTATAGTTGAGAGAAATGGCAAAATCGTAGTTTCTGGAAACTCAGGATTCCGTAAGGGTTGCGATTTATTCGCAAAAGCTATGTCTATCGTTCAAAAGGAGAATCCAAATATCATAATTTTGGCAAAGAGGCTTGAAGGATTAGACCCATACTTACCTCTATTAAGACAATTGAAATGCGTAGAGGTTGGCGGTTATCTTGAATTGGATGCTTATAGGCGACTTTATGACTTGACTGACATTACAGTTCTTGCATCACGAGGGGGAGGGTTTGAGTGCGTTCCACCAGATACAAAGATAATATGCTACGATGGAGTCAAGCCAATCTCAGAAGTGAAAGAGGGAGATTTAGTTCTAACACATAAGGGAAGGTTTAGAAAGGTTACAAGAGTGTTTAAGAGACATTACAAAGGTAAGATTATAGAGATAATACCTTATGGTTTCTCTAAAGTTAGCATCAAATTAACACCAGAGCATCCAGTTTTAGCTATAATTAGGAAAGGCAATGCAAGGAACTCAATTAACTCTAACTTAGAATGGGTAGAAGCTAAGGAGTTGAAAAAAGGAGATTTTGTCGTATTTCCAATACCATCAAACAATTGTGAGAATATAGTCTATGATTTAGCAGAATTCTCTAATGATGGTAGTTTAGTAGTTGAGGATGAGTGGATATACTACAATAGGACAGGTTCTCCGAGATTTACAGAAATCAGCTACAAAGATATAGAAAAGCTAACTAATGAAACAAAGAAAATAGTTTGTAAAGCTGTTAAAGCTTACAAAGGTGAATTGAATACGAATTCTGATAGGGTAAAGAAAGTTGTAGAGTTTCTAAGAAAGATAAACTATGAACCTCAATATGTAAAAATAAAGAGATTCGTTAAATTTGATAAATACTTGGCAAAGGTTATAGGATATTACTTAGCAGAAGGGAGTATTTCAGCAAAAGGACGTGCAGTGGAGTTCAGTTTTGGTGAAGAACCAGAACTTGTATTAGATTTAGTAAATGCAATAATACATGCTTTCAATTATATACCATCGGTAAAGCAATACTCTGATAGCAAAGTAACAAAAGTAATCATTTCAAATAAAGTTATTGCCAAATTCTTGGAAACATTATGTGGCAAAAAAGCTCATGGTAAAAGAATTCCATTAGATTGTTACAGGTTGGATTTAGACACAATATCATGGCTAGTATGGTCAATGATACTTGGAGATGGATGCGTTAAAGATAATCTCATAAGATATGCTACGGTTTGCGATAATCTTGCTTTTGGAATCTACACATTGTTAGTTAAACTTGGATATAAACCAAGAATCGAATGTCTTGTCCAAAGAACATATATTAGACCAAGCCATAAATTCGCTGAGAGTAAAATATGGGAAATTGAAGTAACATTACCTAACAAAACCAATGGTAAAAACCCATCTAATAATCCATTAATACCAAGAAAAGAGGATTACATTTTACATAGCAATAAGAGGTATCTTGATTTCAAGAGGGGGTTTATGATTTCAATAATCAGAGATATGAAAATCGTAGATTACGATGGCTATGTTTATAACCTTGAAGTCGAAGAAGACAATAGCTATGTTGCTAATTTAGTAACAGTTCACAATTGTAACGCATTAGAATCATTGGCGAGAGGAGTACCAACAATAGTTCCAAAAGCTGGTTGTTTCTTAGATTACATTAAATACGCTATACCAGTCAAAGTTACGAAAAACAAACCAATAGTTCTACCAGATAACCCTATCCACGTAGGAAAGGGGTGGGAAATCGATGTTGATGAGCTTGCAAAGACAATTCTTAAAGTTGCAGATAACTTGAGCAAATACAAAAGAACTGCAAAAAGGAACATGAAAAAGATTTGGAAAGAATACAGTTGGAGAAGAATTGTAGATAAAATTATCAAAATATTAGTTGAATACGATTTCATTAAAGTTTAGTAGAGGTGTTGGTTATGGGTGAGATTGTCGAACATCTTGATTTGAAATATTATGTCGATGAAAACTATCCAGCATCAAGAGAGCCTATTAGAGAAAATGAGTCACATGTTCTTGGATTCTGTATAATAATAGCAGATAGAAATAAAGTATTCGTAGATGTAGGAGCTTGTACTGGTAAATACTCCATACCCATGAGCAAACACTATGGTATGGTTATAGCAATAGAACCCAACCCTAAAAACATCGAATTCTTAAGGAAAAACATAGAACTTAACAAATGTGATAATATTGTAATAATAGATAAAGCAGTATCAAACACTAAAGGTAAAACTAAATTAGCTTTAAAAGGTTCTCAAAGCTTTATAGAAGCTTACAATGTGAAAGATTCAATAGAAGTTGAAACAGATACCTTAGACAACTTAATCGAAAAAGCAGATGTGATAAAGATTGATGTTGAAGGTGCTGAACTAAAAGTCATAGAAGGTTCTGAAAGGATAATTGACGAGCATAAACCTATCTTTGTAGTAGAGCATAACGAATACTGGAGCGGTGATAAACCCAAAACCCATCTGGACATAATGAAAAAGCTCATAGCTAAAGGCTATTATCCATTCAACTACAACTATGTTCATTGGATTTATGTTCCGAAAGAAAAAATATCCAACTTTGCAGGACAACTTTCTGAATACGCTCAGGGAAGGTTGTTATCCCATCATATCTTCTACGAAATTATTATTAAGAATATCAAAGAAGGTAAACCTTGGTATTACGGGTTGCCTAACACATGGTGGCATGGTGTGAGTATTTTAGAATTTGTCTCGGTGTTAGTTCATAAAGCTCCTTATGAAAAGGAGTGGTTAGACCTTTACAAGAAGACAATATTTAACAACTATGGTTTTAAAATTTGATACAGAGGTGGTATCGTGATAGTCGGTATAATAAACGGATATTATAGGAGTGGTACAACATTCATGCAACGATTATGCTCTAAAAGCAATCCTAATTTCATAGTCTTAAGTGAGCCAACACAGCATGAAATCATTGACCACATAATGGCTAACGGTTGCAACAACACGAACCTACTACACGGATGGGAAATCTTCAAAGACTACTGTAAATTACCACGTAAAGTTAGGCATGAATTCATAAGAAGACATTTTACAGTATTCGATGAAAACGAAAACCAGTGGGGTATTATGACATCAGAAGGAGCTATAAGGTATCTACTTCAACCTCTACACGATTATAACCAACCAGTAGTAATCAAATCAACACAACTACACTTACACCTAGAGAAAGTAAAGAAATGGTATGATTGTTGGGTGCTACACTTAGATAGATGTATAGAAAACATTATTGCAGACCATTTCACTTATTATGCTTTAGTAAACTCTACTAAAGCTAAAGAACTTCTCACAAGCAACAATAAACCATTGCCTTTCTATGCTGATTTAGTATTCAAGAACCTTGTAGAATACTATGGTTTAGACGAAAGCATAGCAAGGAACAACCTTGACAAACTTGTATTCAACATACTTACCGTTAAAAAAGCAATAGAACGACAGAAAGGTATAACTGTAATAGACTTTGACAAATTCATTTCAAATCCAAAACAGTATTTAAACAAGCTACCTTTCAAGATAAATGAAAGTCTGTTAAAGCTTATAGATTCGTCAAAGAAGAATCCAGTTCCAGATTGGCTTAAAAGTATGATAAAAGATTCTATAAACTATTTAAATAATGTTTTGAGGTGGTAACATGGATTACACCTTAACACTCTCAATAGAAATATTAGGGTTAGGTATAGCAATAGCTTCAGCAACTCTAAAATTTTATACAACTACTTTAAAGAAATTACAGAACCACGATGATAGGCTTGGTTTCATAGAGTTTAGATTAGATAGGATTGAGAGAAAGCTCGATGAGTTAAACGGTAGAATGCGAGTTAATAAACCATCGTAAAATATCATGGTCTTTGACGTATTTCCTACAGTATTACCAGTAATAACAGCACCAGTAAAACCAACAGAGTTAACATCATCAGATTGGGCGAAAGGTGTTGAGAAAGCAATATCAATCGAGTTTACACCGACATTCGATGAAGCTGTAGGTATTGACTTAGCATTCATAACACCTTATGGATTTGATTTAGCAAGTGTCATTGAGACATCATCACTAAACGTTTTAGCAAAAGATTCGGCGACACTAATCGAAATCTTAGGTTCGAGAGGTTTCATAGCTTATGAATATGGTAATCTGATAGATATAGCATCATCTATTGGTTTTTCATCATACGATTCGGCAACTGGTATAGGCTTAGCATATTTCACTCCTAAAGCAATCGATTTCGGACAGCTAACCGAAATATATGCAGTTCCAAATGTATTAGCTCATGATAGTGCTGTCGGTGTAGAACTTTACAGAAGGTTCTTAGAAGCAATTGACAGAGCATTTGGTGTTGAAAAGCTTGGAGATAGAACTTTCTCATCAATAGACATCTCAACTACAATTGAAAGAGCTATAAAATTGTTCTCAGTTTCAGATTACGCTCAAGCGATAGACTTTGGACAACTAATGTTAATAGCCACAGACTTTGCAACATCGTTAGAACAAATCCCAATGCGAGAGTTCATCCTTGTAGATTTAGCAACTGGATTTGATAGGTTAATAGAGAGATACTTTGAAGTCATAGATGCTCGCATAGGTATCGACAGAGTTATCGTAGAATTCGAAGAGAGTTGCATTAAAGTACTCTACTTCGCATTTGGAACATACGGTTTCATTCACATCTATAGCATAGACAACTTCACTCCACCATTCGTTGTCGAAGCTAAGTTTTCACCGAGAACTGCAAAAGGTCATGATGCAAGGTTGGATTTGTATTACCCAGACAAACTTGGTTATCATCCAGCGGATGCCTACGGTTCTTATTTGCATGCATGGGGAAGTGGAGACTCAGATGGAGACCCATTCAAAGGCTTATTTGCATGGGGATTCAGAACTGATACCGAATCTCTACTAAACCAATCTATGGATAAGGAATTCTACGCTAATAGATGGTACATCTTTAGAATAATCCAACAAACTGATAACACGAAATTCCAAGTTTATGGCGAGAAAAGAGACTTATTGGCAGAAGCTGAACATACGAGTGGTCATAATGTAGATTTGAAAGTTGTAATCGGTGCTTGTAACGAAGATAATCAAGGATTTGTTCAAGAAGTCTGGTATGATTGGGTTTTCGTTAGAAAATACATCGAACCAGAACCTTCAATATCTATAGGTTCTGAAGAAACAAGTCCCGTTGAGTGGTAAGGAAATCTTTTATTAAGATTTAAGGTATAAATATCTACATGGTTAAAGATAAGTTGGTTATTAGAAGAGAGGAAGTAAACTTAGAAAGAGATACAACTACAGAAAAATTGGACTCTGGAGCTAATTTAGACCTCTTCTATGAACTTGAAGTAAGGGATAAGAACGGAAAATTAATATCGAAGAGAACTGGTAGAAGCAAGTCTCTTGTGAGGAATTTCGCATTGATGCTAAGAGGATTAATGGCTGGAAACATAGCAGGTGTCGTTTCTGGCTCTACTTGGAACACTAAAGTAACGGTAACCGCTACGGATGGCACGACATTTGATTATCCAAACTTACCGAGCTACTCAGAGGCTGAAAACGCTCCATCAGCAATGGAAGCATCAGCACTTGAAAGGGTGGATGAATATGGTGTTGTAGTCGGAACAGGCTCAACAGCAGTAACGAGAGACGATTACAAGTTAGAATCACAAGTTCCAGACGGATTCGCAGATGGTCAAATGGTTTACGGTAAAACTACAGTTGAAGACGTGAACGGAGACCCACCAAGCTCGGTCTTCAGAATAATAAGAACATTCACCAACGAAGGCTCTTCGACAATATCGATTTACGAAATAGGTTTAATCGTAAAAGCTCAAGACAAATACGTATTGATAGCAAGAGATGTTTTAGACACAGCACAAGATGTCCCAGCAGGAGCAACCCTAACAGTAAGATATATCTTCAAAGTAACAGCATAATGTCTTCTTTAATTTCTCATGCCTATAACTGCAGAAATTCAAAGTTATGATGTAGCTACTTTACTTGATAGAGCTACTGATAGAGGTATTCATCTAAAAGACCAAGCCAAAGGAACAGATAGGTTAATAGAAAGACATCTTGAAAATGTAGAAAATGTCATCAATATTCTAATACAGAGGACAAAAGAGTTTAGATACGTAGGTTTTGGCGATTTTGTAAGAGTTAAAGACCAAAACCTTATTGTAGATACTCTTAAACTTCTTGATACTGTTTTACAAGTTTATTATCCTTGTTCTAAATACTCTGAAATTGTACGCAAAATCAGATATGTAACTAAAGATGACTTTATCTTACCAGATGACCATAATTTAGTTGTAGATGCGATTAAAAGCGTAAGAGATTGCTTAGCACAAGTAGTACCACAATGGGACTTAGTATCATTAGACATGTATATAGGAATGTTAAATTACGTCAAAGAAGAAGACCCTGTCTTATCTTTTCAATACAATGCGAAAATAGATGCACTTAAGAATATTCTAAAGTTCATATTCAAATACGTATTTGTAACTACAGAACAAATAGTAGAACTATTTACAGAATATGGTATATCTCTGAGAGTATTAAATATAGAAATTGAACCTTTTATAGAATTCTCAACGACAACTGAAATCTTAGAATCACTAATCGAAGCTACAATTTCTTATAACTTAACTACGATTTCACTGGATTTATCAAGTATAATAGATAGTTTAGGCGAAGCAACAACTAAAACCATTGATAGTTTAGACTTGGTAGAAAGCATTGGAGAATTAACCACAGCAATAACCGAAGGATTGGCAGAAATACAAGGAATTGGTGAAGTTACCATTGAAGTTGTTGAAGGTTTAGCTCCGATAGAATCATCATATGATTTTCCAGAGATAATAGATTTCTTACCAGAAATAATAGCATCATACGATTTCCCATCAATCATTACTAAGCAATTATCAATCTTAACAGAATACGATTTTCCACCTATCACCACAGAACAACTACAAATGCTAACAGAATACGATTTCCCTTCTTACATCACCGAGCAACTACAACCTCAAACCGAATACAGCTACACAATAGAATTCATTGAGAAAGAGATTCATCCAGAGGCTATATGTGAAATAGTATATCCCATTATTATCGAAAAAAGTATAGAGCTATTTTCTGAACATGCAGAAACAATAGAAACGGTAGATAAGGAACTTGAGATTGTAATTCCATTTGACCTACCACCAACGATAAGCGGTTACACCGAACTATTACTATCATACGATTTCCCATCTTACATTACTGAACAACTCCAAATGCTAACAGAATATGACTTTCCTTCGATTTACGATTCAACCGCATTATTAGCTACAACATACGATTTTCCATCTGTTTACGATTTGGAACAACCCATAACAGCAATTGAAGAACTGACAACGACAACATACGATTTAACCATTCAAGCCTTGCTTGAAATATACTCAACGCTAGAGAGCTACGATTTAGAAACGGTTACACAACTTCTGATAGACAAAACCTTAGATAGCTATGACTTGAAAACTATAACTCAACTAATCCTCGACAAATACCTCGAATCGTTAGACTTGGAGATTCTCGGTGCTGAAACAGTCATCGAGAAAACCTTAGAAAGCTACGATAAACCACTCGACTTATCATTGTCGATAGATAGAACTACCAAATCTCTCGATGAAACATCGACAGTTCAAACCTCTTACGAGTTTGAAATGATATATTGGTTACGTGGTTACAAATACCGTAGAGCTATAACCATAACCAACAACGCTCAAGAAGTAAACGATTACCAAGTCTTAATAGTTCTAACTCCACAAAACTTCGACTATTCTAAAGCAAAACCAGACGGGAGTGATATTAGGTTCACAAAAGACGATGGCATAACGAAGCTTCCATATTGGATTGAGCTTTGGAATCCAAACGGTGAAAGCTGGATTTGGGTTAAGATTGATAACCTTCCATTAGGGGATACTACAATCTACATGTATTATGGCAATCCCGAAGCTGAAAGCGAAGAGAACCCAGAACAAGTGTTTGATTTCTTTGACCACTTCGATAAGGATACATTAGATAAGAAATGGAAGCTCAAGAAAGGTCAAGGTGCTGTTATGGCGAGAGTTATAGAGCAATAGTATTAACCTATTTAAACGTACTACTACTATGTTGAATATTCTTCAACTTTAACCATAGTTTTTTGAAGAAAATTTAGACGGACATATACAGCTTTTTTAAAGATTATTCAACGAAATAATTTACCAGAACAAAGATTTTATTTTTATTAGTAACACTCATGAAAATAAACTCTCTAGGGTTTACCTATATAACACATATTATAAATATGATTTAGTGTTAAAAGTAACTGTAATTTTGTTACTGACCTTTGAACAACTAGTTACCATTCATTTTTTATAATCCTATGCATAATTGAATATATGAACGAGAAGGGGAAGGTTAAGTCCACCTTCATCATAACGAAATTCAAAGACCCTGAAGGTTTGGTAGAGAGATTCGCAAGGATTGGTAAGCCTTTAGATGTCTTAAAACGAATGTTCGCCAAGTATTTCATTGAAGAGAAAGTCATACATGGTAACATTTTCCTCAACGAAGGAATAAACCTTATCTGGACAGCAGTCTGTGGTGGTAGTTATACACCATTTGACCATGACCATGCTCACATTGGTGTAGGAGATGGAACTCAACCAGCAGATGCAACACAAACGGGGTTACAAGGAACTAACAAATACTACAAAGGTATGGATGAAGGTTATCCACAATATGGAACTGACCAGAAAGCCGTATTTCGTGCCACTTTTGGTGGAACGGAGGCTAACTTCTGCTACACACCTGACCATGAGGTTCTAACAATCGAAGGATGGAAACCGATTGCAGATGTTAATATAGGAGACTTAGTAGCAGTCATAAAGCCAAACGGAGCGATAACATATCTACCAGTTGTAGATAAGACAATCTTCCACCACAGAGGTTATATCTACGAGATAGAGAACGAGAGAGTTAGCTTAGCGGTTTCACCAGAACACAAGGTTTACGTTAGAAACGATTGGTGGAGAAGAAGAGGAGAAGGATTTGACCTCATAGAGATAGAAAGGCTTGAGAAGGGAACATGGGAAATGAAAAAAGACGGATTATGGTCTGGATTGAAACCAAGAGAGTTCGTAATAGAAGGAATCCACAGCAAGTTCCATCCTTGGCTTGAAGATGCTATATATTTACCAGTAGAACCATTCGTAAAGCTCTTAGGATACATATTGAGCGAAGGCTACGTAATGCAAAATTCAGTAGTAATTTGCCAGAATAAGGACAAGCATCCTGAAATCTACAATGACATCATCGAGACAATCAAGGAGTGTGGATTTACTCCAAAAGTGTATAATGGTATAATGATATATATAAACGATAAAAGACTCGCTCAATTCATCAAGAAATATTGCTACGTAGATGGAACAAGAGCATACAACAAGAAGATACCAGATTTCGTCAAGTGGCTAACGCCTGAGCTTATAGAAACATTCATTGATGCTTTCATAAAAGGAGATGGACATTTAAAGGATGGTGTTACACCGATAATCTACACGACATCACCATACATTAGAGACGGAATACAAGAATTAGCATTGAAGATAGGTCTATGTGCTGATTGGAAAGCGATTAACAACACAAAGAGCTTCAGCAACAGAACCAAGTATGTCATTTCAATCGTTAGAAGATACAAGACACCATATGTTGTCGTTAAAAGAGATGACAAAAGGAGAAGAGAGCTAAAGAAGATACCATACGATGGGCTATTAGTTGGTATAGCAGTCCCAGAATATCATACTCTCTACGTGAGGAGACACGGAAAGGCAGTCTGGAGTGGAAATTCGTGGAATGAATGGACAGTGGCTAATGGTGCTTCAGATGATGCAATAAATCTTAATCGTAAGGTTGAGAGCTTAGGAACGAAAGCAGAAGGAACAACATGGATATTCACTGTTGAGTTGAGTTTAAGCTGATGAGGTAGATTTAAATGATTCGTAAGCTTCACCTTAAATGTCCATATTGTGGTAAAGAATATGAAATATATAGAAGAGTCGACAGTAGTTACGCCATGCTAATGTGTTTAGAATGTGGGCATATCGCTCCATTGTATAAGTGGTTAAAGAAAGATTTATAAGTTAAACACTGTTGGATTAAGCTTAAGTTGGTAGTTAGAGGTGCTAAACTATGTTGTGTCCTAGATGTGGTGTAGAAATGGTTTATTTAGGGAAAAGCCACGTAAGACCAGATGAGGATGAATACTACCATTGTCTTAAGTGTAGGCATTCTTACAGACATGAATACAAAATAGGCAAGCTCGTAGATTTGGGTAGAGAAGCAATCTGAATAAAGGTGTTGTAAATGAAAATCGCATACTATTCAGTAGCACCATTCGTAAGCTCTGGTTTCGGAGTTTGCACTCGCTACTTAGCATATCATCTCGCAAAGAAACACGAAGTGGACATCTATTCTTACTTTGGTTACGAAGGTGCAGAAATCCCGTTTATGATTGAAGATAGGCAAGTTAAAATCATAGGTGGAAATGGAACATTAGTTCATCCTGTATTCTTCGAAAGATACAACGAATACGATGTTCAAATATTACACTTTGACGGATGGGTAATCTCAAGGCAAATAGCAAAACTTCAAGATGCCAACATCATACATTGGTGTGTTGAAGGTGATACGGAAGTCATAACTCCAAATGGCATCAAAAAGATTAGGGATTTAACTATAGAGGATAGAGTTTTGGGATTTGATTTTGAGGTTGGCAAAGTAGTTTGGACAAAAGTCTTAGCAATTCATATTATACCAACGGATGAAGATTTAGTGGTTATAGAGTTTGAAGATGGTTCTAAATTGAAATGCACGGAAGACCATGAAATCTATACGATTGATGGTTGGAAGCAAGCCTCAGATTTGAGAGTAGGTGATAGAGTTGTTGGGTTACATATTTATAGACCATCGACCAAAATAACTATTGATGAAGAGGAGATGGACAGAGCAAGAAGTGGAATTCTTAAAGAGAAATTATACGAAAATGACTGTAGAGCAAATAGCAAAAGCATTGAACAGGTCGGAGAAAGCAGTAATCCGCAAAGCAACAAGATTGGGTTTAGTAAAGAGCATGTCGGATTTAATTACAACCAAAGGAACGAAAATAGAGCAATCTATTGCGAAAATGGAGAAAGTAATTCAGAATTTAGAAGAGTGGCAAAAGGGTTATCTTGCGGGATTTCTGGATGGAGAGGGGACAATAACTATAACTGTGGTGAAACATTACAACAAGCAAAGGAAACCGAGATACTTATTGAATCCTCACATAGCATTTGTGAACACGCACAAAGAAACCATAGAGACAATTGCCAAATGGTTGGATGTGAAACATTGGAAAGGACAACGGGAAGGGACAAAAGCGAAGAGACCAATATACAGAATTCAAATTCATGGATACAAAGTTTACCCAATTCTGAAAGAGTTACGCAAGTATCTAATCACAAAGAGAAAACGTGCAGAGTTGGTGTTGAAATTCTTGGAATCGAGAATGAAACAAAAATACAAAGATGCATACACGGAAGAGGAATTGAGAATTTGGGAAGAGGTAAAGAAATTACAAACTGCAAGAAGGTCATCAAAATATATCGTGAGAAAAACATCGAAGGGATTGTATATGATATTACCACAACAACAGGAAACTATTTCGCAAACAAAGTCTTGATTCATAATTGCATCTTAGACCATGACCCTGTCCAAAGGAGTTACATACCGATGATGCGTTCCGAAGGTGTAAAACTCCTCGTTCCGATGACCAATTGGGGTAAAAAGATACTTGAACAAAGTAGAGATGTTCCAAAGCACAAGATTACAGAACCAATACCTCACGGTGCTGACCCAAACATCTACTATCCAGAGAAAGACCCTCAAGTGGATTTCATACCAGATGATATAGATTTCTTTGTCGTAGCAGTTGTAGATAACAATGGGATAAGAGAGAATGTTCCAGAAATCATAGAGGCTTTCGCTCTCTTCCTAAGAGATGTTGAGCCAAATGCATTTCTCTACATTAACACAGAACCGATAAAATACGGTGGATATAACCTCTATGAAATCATAGATGCGATTGAAGATAAATACAACATAAAGGTAAGGGATAAGGTCATGTTCAAGGTTACGAATGGTTATCTACCGTCTGAAATAATGAGAAAGCTCTATTGCAAGGCTAATTGCTTAGTAAACACTGTAAAAGGAGGCTCATTTGAGATTGTGTTGGTAGAGAGTGGCTTATGCGAAACTCCAGCAATAGCTACGGATTGGGGAGCAACGGGAGAATTGCTTGGCGAAGAAGTCTACGAGATTACAGCAAATGTAATCTACAAGGAAAGAGGCTTAGGAATCAAACCAGTAGCGTTCATGTGGATGAATAGGACATCCTCAAGACAAGCTGTGCTTAACGTAGAAGATATAGCCTTTGCACTCTGGTATTACTACTCGTATCCAGAAAGAGCCAAGAAGCACGGGAGAAACATGAGAAAATGGGTTCTCGAAAACGCAACATGGGACATCGTAGGAGAGAAATGGCTTAAGCTCTTAGACGACATCGAAGAGAATGGCTTTCCAGAGCAAAAAGATATTGAAGTTGTAAGTAATATCTAATGTAGATATGACAGTAGTAATAAAAAGCAAAGACATATTAGCTGGAACGGCAACTCCGACAGCATTAGGAGACCCAGTAGCAGTCGTTGATATACCAGACCAACCAGACGAATACATCATGGAAGGATACATCGACCTCTCACAGATGCTAACAGGAGATGAAGTAGTCATAGAAGAGTTAATAGCTGTCGATGGAGCAAGCCAAAGGACATTCATAAGCGTAACGTTCTCTGATACGCAAGATGAACCAATCGTAAGATTCCACTCAAAAACTATCAAACGAGATGCTAAATACAAGGTTCAGCTAACTCAAACGAAAGGAACTTTAAGGAAATATCCCTACTATTTTGTGAAATTGAACTTTGGAGTGGTGTGAGGTGAAAAGCCATGACTGAAATCGTGATGGAAGCTCATAGAAGAAAAATTCCGATAGACCATCCAGACCGAAGCATAACAAGAGAGAAACTCGAATACCCTACTGAGAATGTCTTTCTGACTTATTTGTCAGCAATCTCTAAGATTGAACATCACAAAGGTAATGCTGGAAGACCAAGTGCTTATGGTGTTAGAACGGTTGATAGCTTTGCGGACAAAGCTGTTTATAGCTCTGTTAGAGCTTATGCAGACCAAGGATTATGGGGAAGGTATGTAGATGCCAATAATTGGTATGAGTCTTTCATCAAACAAGCGGAAACTACAAAAGACCATAAGATACAGAAAATAGTTGATGGTTCTGGAACAGTTCTTGCTTATGAATCTGTGGACTTGTCAAACTACACTCATCAACTAAAACTAACAATATCTGGAAGCACTATAAAAAGCACAAGAGACGATGCCTCCAGTCCTCAAATAAGTGCTACCGATACAACATTCACTTCAGGCGGTTTTGGCGGTTTCTCTGCGACCTCTGAAAAAAATGATATCTTTGGATTCCTTGATATAAGACTCTTACCACCAAGCTCAAAACTACCTTTTGCAAAAGTGATATTGGAAATGGAAATGATAGAAAATAATGGCATATTTACACCATCTTTTAAACAAGAGCTTGTTGAAATTTCCAAGCTCAAAGGATTACCACCTTTCATGTATAAAGAAGCTAAGAAATATGAAATTCTACGGAAGAAAGGCTTTACGGATGAGGAAATTATGATACTGTTTGATTACATTCCTCAACATCAAGTAGATTTAGCTTCAATCACATGGGGAGCTTTTGAACATAGTAAAGAGTATCCTATTGCCATTATTACAGTGGTAGGAGACAATCCTTACAAGCAAGGAGCAATCCAGAAGCAAATAGCACATGCTAAGGCTAAAGGCTTGAGAGTTCTAAAACCACCAAAGGATTATAGAGAAGCAATAGAGCAATATCGTAGGTTAAAAGCAGACTTTCCACATTGGGTTGTTGGAAAGGACAATTGGGCATATCAAACGCTTGGACACGAAATCTTTGACCTATTCCAAGTTGCAGATACATACCATGGTAATATTGTCGAAGGTTACAAGCCAAACGCATACAAGAAAGTTCCAGATTGGGAAATGAGAAAAACACTCGCAATGTGGAAAGAAAGGCTAAAGAGGGTTTCAACATTAGTAGAAGAGAGAGACAAGCACATGAAAAAACTCGAAGAGGTTGAGAAAAAAGGATGGTGAACTTATGCCTCGCCTCGAAATCGGAGAAAGGTCGGAGCGTTGGAGCTTGTCGATGCTCGATGGAATCCTATTCCCCAAGCTCAGAGCCAAGCATAAGAAGATGTCTCAACTAATCAAAAAGCACTACGATGCTTTTGACACTCTCTACGAACAAGTAGCCAAAGTTCTCGACGAAAACGGGGTTCACGGTGCAATCAGACCTATCTATAGAGCTTATGCTGAAAGACTCTACAAAGCCAAGCAAATCTACTCTGACAGAGTTCTTGAGGTTGTAGCTTTCGCTCTCACGGTAGCGTTTACTATATATGGTTGCGATTGGGATGTATTAGTAGAGGTGGCACGTAAGATGAACATCCCTGTAGGTGGAATGCTAACTTTCACAACTCCGAAATTCAATGTTAAAACGGTTACCCAAGACTATGAAGCTGATGATAGGGATTGCATTCTTGCAGATGCATCAGAACAAGAAATAAGGATAACGCTACCTGAAGCTTCCAACGGAGCGGAAATCTATGTGAAAAAGATAGACTCTTCAGATAATGTAGTATGGATTTTGCCAAGAGACCCAAGCCATGTGGAAGACCAAGTTTACCTCGCTCTTACCGAACAATATGAGAGTGTTCACTTGATGTCTGATGGTAAAAATTGGTTTAAGGTGTAATACTATGCCAAGAAAACAAGTAGGTGAACATTCTCAAAATTGGGAACTTGCAACAAGGGATGAAATACTATTCCCCAAACTCTCAAGAAAGCACAAGAAAATGGCTAAACTCATCGCAAGAGCTTATGATAGCTTAGACAGTTTATATGAACATGTCGCCAAAATCCTCGATGAGAATGGTATCTTTGGCTCATACAGATTGGCTTACAAAGCCTATGCACAAGAACTATGGAGAATTTGTCAAACTTACTCTGGAAAGGCAAGAGAACTGGAAGCTGAAGCTGTGGCAGTTAAATACTGGTTATATGGTTGCGATGATAAAATCTTATACGATATTGGAAAATTATTCGGATTAGAGGTGTTCAAAATGTTAGTTGAGAAATTTAAAGAAGCGTTAGAGGAAGCTAAAACGCTTAAAGCTCCAGAAATTTATCAAGACCCTCTAAAATTCGAATTCGAATACGATGAATCTGGAAATATCGTTAAGATAATCGTAACAGATAAGATAACTGGTGATGTAAAGACAATTAACTTAAGTTACGATGAGAAGGGTAACTTAATATCAGTAGATGAGGTGAGAGTGTGAAGGTTAAGATTCCGTTTAATCGGATTCACGTAAATCAAAGCGTAGAAGGGTTAGAGGTAATCTTCGATTACAATGGAGAGTGGTATCAACTCGATTGGAATCGAGTTCCAGAGAAATTCAAGATATTATACGTTGCGATGCTTAAACTACAAGGTTTAGAGATTCCAGAACATCTGGAAAAATACGAGAGAGATACAATCGATATCTCGGATATAAACATCGAGATAGAACTCGATGAATGTGAAAAAATACCAGAAACATATCCACTGTAGGTGATTCGCTATGCCAATCACGTATAATCCAGATACTAACACGATTACGATTGTCGGAACAAAAGACGGTCAACCGTATACGTTTGAAGATATTTATCAAGCAGATGTCAATAACGGATGGAATAAGTTTACTAAGCTTAGCGAAGGTGTTTACAAAACTACTGCTAAGCTATGTTTTGGCGATGGTAGCACTGAAACGCTATTCGAAGAGAAGGGAACAACGCTAATAGTAGAAAAC
>Ga0164315_10000003_pt1 | contig 122626 bp, 126 predicted proteins | sample GuaBasSedimGuay6_FD_113737 | JGI IMG/M metagenome (GOLD analysis project Ga0164315, IMG submission 113737) | Subseafloor sediment microbial communities from Guaymas Basin, Gulf of California, Mexico - Guay6, Core 4569-2, 0-3 cm | ecosystem: Environmental > Aquatic > Marine > Hydrothermal... | reverse complement strand
GTTGCTTGCGCCTTATAAGAAATATTTAAGGTTTTCCCCCAAAGAAGAGTTGGGAAAAAAATAAAAATTAAAATAAAAATTTTCATATACTTTTTACTAATTGTTCCATTACTTTCACCAACGCTTTCTCGGATTCCTCTCCTCCAACATTTGTGGCCAGTAAAAAGGCCTTATCAACATGTGGAGCAATCCAGATATGGGCCATAAACAGCGTATTGCTTCCGTTGTGCCATAGAACAGGCCCTTTGGACCACTCTTCTGTCATTACTACCCAGCCACCAGGTGTGTAATCTGATTCTCCCAAAACTTCATGTAACTTTTTAAAGGAGCTGGCCTTTAATATAGGAGTGTCTTCTCCCCTATGGCCTTTTAAATGAGTGTAAGCATAATTACCCCAATCTTTTAGAGAACAGTGAACTCCTCCCGCAGGAGAATACGCCTCAGGGTTATCTCCATATACCGAAACTAACTTATCTCCATCGCGAACATGCCCTCTAGGCGCATCTAAGACATCCCCGGAACCTGGAGGTCCAAAACCACAAGAGTTCATCCCTAGCGGTTTAAATAGCTTTTCTTTCATCAACTTCTCAAAAAGAATTCCTGATATTTTTTCTAGAATTGCTCCAGCAATAATATAATTGGGATTAGCATAATGCTCTTCTCTTTGAGGGAATTCAGGAGGACTATTTAAAGAGTCCTCCACAACCATAAGTCGTGCCTTGATGGGATCGAGTCCCTCAACACTTAATTTTTTTAAAAGATCATTAGAGACAGGACCGATTCCACTTTGGTGGGCCATAAGCTCTTTTATGGTAATATCTTTTAACTTTTCATGAACCTTCATTTCAGGAAAAAATGAAGCGACTTTATCATCCCAAGATAATTTACCTTCTTCGATAAATATGGCCAAAAGAGTTGCGGTCATAGATTTAGTACAAGAACCGATGTGCCACACATCAGTTGCTGTGACCCTTTCATCCTGCTCATTATCCCTCATGCCGTATGCAGTGACACTTAAATCGCCATCTTTATTTAAAATACCAAAGGCAAGGCCTGGCAAATCATACTTTTCCATTATGTTATAAATATTTTTCATAGGAGTATCGCTTCCGTAAGTGTTAAAGGCCAATATGAATAATGCCAGAATTAGCTTCAACTGTGTAATCATTTGTACTATTTTCCTTATTTCCTGTGCTAATTACTACTAAGACCCACATACAATAAAGATCTAAGGCCCAAAAATTAAGACCTTATTGAATTTGCCAGATAACTCTAAAAATCACTATCATAATTTATGAGAAAAATTTTGTTGATACTTCTTTTAATTTCTTCAGGCGCCCATTCAGGGGTTATAACAGACTTAAATAAGGCCTTCACAAAAACTTTCATAGATAAAATTGATGGAACCCTAAAAATTAAAATTTTCAGAAGAATTCCCTCTGCTTGGGCCTTTGCTACGAAGAAAGAAAATAATTATACCATTACTGTCTTTGGCGGATATTTCAATAATCCAAATATAACTTTTGATTCTCTTTCTCTTCTTCTATGTCATGAACTTGGACATATTTTGGGAGGTTCTCCAAAAAGACATGATGATGAAGGGAACCTTACCTGGTCATCAGTAGAGGGTCAGGCCGATTTTTTTGCTCCTAAATGTTTAATAAACTTTTTAAAGACTAATCCAGAGTTTGATGGAACTGAAGTTTTTTTAGATAGCACCCCCATCCCAGAAAATCTTCTTCTTGAATGTGAATCCACTTATAATAGAGGACTATGTTTAAGGTTTTTTAAGGCCTCCATCGATCTTATTAAAGTATTTCGCTATAATGAGCACCATAAAGACGAATCTCTGCCGAGTTTTAATACACCTGATCCCACTGTCGTGAATACCCTCTGGGAAAAGCACCCTAACCTCCAATGCAGATTAGATACCTATGTGGCCGCCATCTTAGATAGGCCTAGACCAAAATGTTGGTTTTTTTATAAAAGATATCATGGGATTGATTAATAAACCCCAAAACTCTTATTAAGAGGATGAACCACAAAGCGAAAGATAAGAGAAAATAATATTGGATAAAAAATAAGAGGAAAATATCTTAAAGCTCCCTCTAGTCCAAAAAGTGTTTCAAAGAGAGGATAGACAAAAGTAGCAATCACCCCAACGATAATTCCCAAAATAAGGCCTGAGCTGGTACACATCAACCTTGTATCTTTAAAAAAAATATAATTCCCTAGCTTGATCGCTAGAACACTCCAAAGCCCCACCAAAATGGGTGCGAAGTGAACCCCTAAGGCAATGGGAGCTTGAGTGGTGGCCGGATTACCCTGTAAAAATAAGTAACTATAAAGAAACGGTAAAAATATCGCCGGAAACGCCATCCCCGCTAAAAATGTTTTAAAGGTTTTCATCTATTTTTCTCCTTAAGCAGATTTCTTTTGTTCTTGAGTTTTAAAGAAAACTCCTACTTTAAATTGACCATCATCCATCTCTTTAATGGATCTAATTTCTCCTCTTAAGGGAGGGTCAAATAACTTTTTATTTATGTGATCTATTGCTATTTCATTCTCCACTTCAAACCCTTCAGAACTGTGAAGCAAAAAGCTCATTCCGTGGGGAGATAAATCATAAAGATGAAATTTTTGAGATTTATTATCATGAAAACCAGTTTTATTAAATTCGGTAAAACTATCACCTTCTGACTTACTTCTTTTTTCTGCCCTTTGAATCATGAATTTCTTTTCATCTGCTTGAGAAATTATATTTCTTTTTTCAAGGTAGTTTACTTCAACTCTTAACAATTCTTTTGGAATGGGAACTATTAAGAAATTCAATCCCACTCTCATTATAGGCAACTTACATATTATATTTTCATTATAACCATATACAAATGTGTGATTACTTTTATTAATTCTGACTTTTCTCACATATTCCAATTTAAACTCTAAGTTGCCGCCTTTAATACCAATAATTCGCCCCCAGCAAAAGGGCTGTCCTCTCACAGTTCCTTTCTCTTCCTGCCAAATGGCCCATTTATCTTCATTTCGCATGGCCATCATTAATAACTCTACTATCTCTTGGGAATCGCTAATTACTTTTTTTTCACTCAAGATGAAATCCTTGTTGTCATTCTTATCGATCAAGACGGATGTTTATATTAAATATAAAATTATAAACATCTGAAATTACGTAAAAGATATTCCCCTCTTTTTTAGGAATAATCACTCCTCTAAACGCGAAATCAAGGACCTAGCGAGCTGAACTTGAAAAAAGGAAAGGGTATAGCTAATTACATTGCACCACGTTATAAACCTGTCATAATGCCTTAGAAATATTATATTTACGGAGAATTTAATGAAAACTGTATTAGCATTATGTCTAATTTTGGCCTCTTTTAATTCGATAGCTGGAGATTTAAAAACAGAATTTAATTCTAGCTTTGCAAGAATTAAAATTGAAAAAGAAGCGGTTAACTATAAAGGTTATAAAGTTATTTTTTTAAGAGGTATTTTTAATAACTTCTTTAGTAACTTGGCCAGAACTCTAACTGATCTTGGAACACCTCTTCCAAAAGGAAGATTTGAACCTCTAGTTAATGATATTAAGCTTTTAAAAAGTTTAGGTATTGATGCCAGTTTAGCTCCAACGATAACGGAAGAGGCCCCTCACAAGAATGGTTATATTCTCGCTCAAACAATTAGAGAAAGTGACAAACCTGTAATTATCATTTCCCATAGTAAAGGTGGAATTGATGCTTTATATGGGCTTACCTATTTCTCAGATATTCATGACAAAGTTGCCGGTTGGATTAATCTTCAAGCACCTATTCATGGAACAAGACTTGCCGATTACTTCCAAGGTAATATTGCCCTTCACTCTCCTTTAAAATATCTTCTAGAAGATATCATGAGTGGTGAAAGTAAGGCCTTTGAAGACTTGACTATTAGAAATATGGAAGCTTTTCATAAGCTACATAAAAGAAAAATTGCAAAAATTGTTAAGGCCTTTCCTGTTTTATCTGTAGGTTCCAGATTTGATATTTCACCAATAGGGTTAGATTTTTTTAAGCCTCTTAGTCAGAGATCGGCATTTGAAATTTTAAATCGTGCCATGATAGCACTTGGTGGTGGCCCAAATGATGGCTTCACTGCCATTACTAAAACTTGTCTCAAGGGAGATTACTGCCTCATCTTAGACGATATTGATCATGCGTCGCTTGTTGTAACCCTTGAACCATTCCATACTTTTGACCTAGAGAAGAGATCAAAAATAATTTTCTCACTACTTAAAATGCTTAGACAAAGAATGTAGTCTACCTAAGGTTTTTAAATTTAATTTTTAATAAAATCAAATATTTCTTTAGGAATATTCACCTCGGTGCACTTTTCAATTGATGCAAATCCTGGCGAAAAATTGGCCTCACAAACCTTGAAATGATCTCCAGCAAAAAGCAGGTCCACACCAGCAACATCTAAATTTAAGATTTTAGATGTTTTAATCGCGAGTTCTTTTATTTCATCAGTCAAGGGATAGGATTTAACACTCCCACCTAAGGAGAAATTAGCGCGAAAGTCTCCAGAGGGGCCCGTTCTTTCCACACAGGCCACAGGTCTTCCTCCTACCGTAAAAACCCGCAAATCCCTTCCCGCACTAGACTCAATAAACTCTTGAACTAGAATCTTCTCACCTCTTAATTTGGCCAACAGGTCTTTAAAATCTTGTTTATTTTCACAAAGAGAGACACCTTTCCCCTGGGCCCCAGATAAAGTCTTAACGACTACAGGAAAATTAATTTCAAGGGACGGTTCAAAAAGAGAGGTGTTAGGAACTGGAATATTATTTTCTGCTAAAACTTTCAAACTGAGAAATTTATCATTAACTATTTTTATAGATTGAGGTGAATTTATTAAACGCACACCTTTGTTTTTAAAATGATCCAAGATTTCAAGATCAAGCAGTGATGTATAGGGACCTGTTCTAGCAATTATAAAATCGGGATATGGCCCATTTAAATCTAGAGATTCTGAAACAACATAATCCAGGTCTATGCTGTTATTTTTAGCGTACTCTAAAAGACGATTGATTCCATGACTTTGCGGTCTTGAAAATCCAGGCCTTTGTTTATATAAAATCCATCCTCGCATAACGGTCTACTTTTTGGTTAACTCGGTGTAATTTATTACACTTTTAGGGATATTTCTTGTCCCATTTTTCTATTGCTGTAAAATGATCCAACTATGAAAAACCTAATTAAAATTAGCATATTAAGTCTTCTATTTCTAATGACTGCCTGTCAAATTGGGCCTAAGCAAAAGGCCCAGGTCATCTCTTCTAAGGTTATATATGGAGAGGATAATCGTATCGACACCTATAAACTCAATGGTGGTTTTTGGCATGAGAAGGTACGTGCTGTTGCTATGAAAGTTCGTCACAGAAGGATGAAAAAACAAAGTAACGGAATGATTCGACTAATTGGAGCACGTCTTAAAAAAAGTAAAATGATGTGTGATGATGAAAAATTTGTAGGCCAAAGACTTAATGCTGAATGTAGTGGTTTTTTAATTGGCGATGATTTACTAGCTACTGCAGGACATTGTGTAAAAGATGAATTTGATTGCAAGAACTTTTCATGGGTCTTTGATTACGACCTAAAAGGCCCTGAGGATAAAAAATATCACATCATCCCAGAAAAGAATTTCTATAAATGTAAAAAAATAATATCCTCCGTATATAAGAAGCATAAAGACCTTGATTTTGCCATTATCCAACTTGATAAAAAAGTTACTGATAGAACTCCTCTGACCCTTCGAAAAAAAGATAAAATTAAAACCGGCACAAAGCTTACCATTATAGGTCATCCTAGTGGACTGCCTAAGAAATTTGCTAACGGTGCAGAAGTTATAAAAAACTCAAACAATATTTTTTTTAAAGCTAACCTTGACTCCTTTCAAATAAATTCTGGATCACCTGTTTTTAATGAAGAGACTGGTATTGTAGAAGGAATTCTTGTAAGAGGTGACACTGATTATCATTGGGCATATCAAGATAAATGTAATCGGGTCAATACCATCAAATGGGATTGTAAAGAGAGAGATTGCCGTTTAGAAGACGTAACTCGAATTACAGCACTACCTAAATCACTTCTTTAAATGAAAATTATTTATATCTTTTCATCCTAAATATTTTTAATTTAGGTCATAATTAAAAGATCCACCTTTACTAACAAAACATTACCACCTATTTCAAACAAGGAGTAAAATAGAGATAAAGTATCTTTCAAATAATTAAATAACGGTAAGGAGATCAATATGAAAATACTAATCGTTTGTTTATTTATGGGTTTGCTCTCCTCTGCTTATGCAGAAGATTTTGAAAAAGATGAGATGATCAAAACCCAGATCCAAAAAGAGCTCGATAGCTTCTACCATTTAAATTTTAAGGCCATTTTATGCCCGGTTGATGACGCTGGAAGCACAGCGATTCCTTCCATACCATATATACCTTATAAATTTGGAGGGGGTTACCACCATAGAAAACCAAAGTGTGATGGGGCAAAAGAGTTTGGAAAGTTCCACATCTTTGTTAAAGGTTTTTTCAACTTGCGTTTTAGCTATAAACTGAAGCTAAAAATCAATGGCACTGTCAACGCCGCTCATATCCACTGTAAAGTAGATGATGGTGATAGGCCTGTTGCTGCTACTTTAGATATTTATAATCTAAAGGGGATCATTAAACTTCCTGATAATGGCAATGCCTGTGGGTATGAATCCTTTCAAGACCTCTACCTGGCACTTAAAATGGGTAAGGCCTATGTCGTAATTCATACAAATGAAAAACCAAGTGGACATTTAAAAGGAGATATAAGCTCTAAGTAAATAGTATATACACCGGGGGGCGGGGATCTCCCCGGTTTTTTTGAGATCCCTTATCCGTCCATAATAAATTTTTTAATCTCTTCTTTTTGATTTCGAGCATCTTTTTTACCCAATTCTATTAATCTTTGAGTGAAAGAAGGCTCAAAAAGAATATAACTGACGAGATCGGAAACTTCTTCATTACTACCTAGGCGATTTACTAAAAACTTGATGAATTTTTTTAGATGTTTCTCTTCTTCTTTGGCAATTTGCCCAATATTCTCTGAAGGATTTATGACGAAGGCCTCTATTTTTTTAAAACTTTCTTCGGTACTTCCCACTAGTTGATTAACTCTTTCAAGTCTTTCGAGGTCATAATCAATGGAATCTAGAAATATACTGTCCATCAAAACAGACATGATCTTTCCTAGTGTTGGAAGGGTTTTAGATGGCCGAGCCGAATTCTTATTCGTAACCCCTATCACAAATAATTTTTCTGCCCCTAGATGAATGGCCGGACTTAATGGGGATAAGTTTCGGAGAGAACCATCCCCATAAAATTGCTTATTTAATCCCTCAGAGGGAAACAGAAGAGGGATCGCTGATGAGGCCATCACATGAGAAATCCCAAGCTTTGAACGAACTCCAATTCTTTGATGTCGGTCCCAGGGCATAAATTGTTTGCACCCTTGAAAAAAGGTTGTGGAGTGTCCTGTTTCATAAGAAAGAGCAGTGATTCCCATACCTAAAAAATATTCTTCTTGGATCCTTTGCTGAATTTTTTTAAAATCAGCATTTCTTTTAAGAAATTTTCTAAGAGGTCTAGTGTTAAAAAGTGCTAGATTTACACCTTGATTATCTATCCCACCAGTTGTGAGGACAAAGAGCCATTTAAACATATTTTTAAAAATAGAGGGGGCATCTGTTTTATAAATATTTTCACAATGGATAGTGGCCCAAAGATTCTCAAGACTCGCAAAAGACTTGCGATAATCTTCTTCTATCGATGAGGCCAGACAGGCAGCATTGATAGCACCGGCAGACATTCCCGTAATTATGGGGAAAGGAAACTTCATCCCCTCCTCATGCGCAATTTCTGCCACGGCAGAGAGGACTCCAGCTTGGTAAGCTCCACGAGCTCCACCACCAGTTAAAACAAGACCTAGTTTTTTATTCATAGGAGCTTATTTTTTCAGGTTTTTATTTTTTTTAAAAGAGGGAAAGTGATGGTGCCTGGGACTGGACTTGAACCAGCACAGCTCGCGCCACACGCCCCTCAAGCGTGCGTGTCTACCAATTTCACCACCGGGGCATGGTGCCCCTAAAATCAAAAGCATATATTTCTGTTACTTAGAAATTCTATTCCAAAACAGGAGTTGGATGCTGAATTTATAAAGATCCTTACCTAATAATTTCGGCCAGATATATGCTGGAAAAACCTCATGCTTGAAAGTATACACTTTAAAGGTTATACTTTGATTATGTATGCTAAAAGAAAAAATATTGTAAATTCAGTAGGTTACTTATTAAAAAGCTTTCCATCAGTGGTCCTTCTAGGCGCCAGACAAGTTGGAAAATCGACTTTACTGAGAAGATGCCTACCAGAGGCAGATTATTTTGACTTAGAAGTTGAATCTGATTGGAACCGGGTTTCAAGTGATCCTCACCTTCTTTTCAATGAATTAAAAGGCCCCTTTGTATTCGACGAGGCCCAGTTATCTCCCAAACTGTTTAAGGCCCTGCGGGTTGAAATTGATAAAGACCGAAAAACTAATGGCCGCTTTTTATTAAGTGGTTCCAGCTCACCAGAGCTTTTAAAAAATATAACTGAAACCCTTGCAGGCCGCTGTGCTATTTTAGAAATAGGAACTTTTGATTGGAGTGAATCCGGTCAAAAGGAACAATCAAAATTTTTTGAAAACTTGGCAAGCATTGATGACTTATTAAAACTTAAACCAATTCACACCCATTCTGAGTTATTAGATTATTGCCTATATGGCGGATATCCTGACCCATTTTTAAAAAGATCTGACAAAAACTACTACGATATTTGGTATAAAGATTATATTAAGAGCTATGTTGAAAGAGATATTAGAGCATTATTTCCAACACTTAATTTAGATGCTTATAAGCGCTTTATCAAAATGATGGCCACAGCTACAGGAGAAATAATTAATGCTTCAAATTTTGCCAGGTCACTTGATGTTTCACAACCTACAGTAAAAAAGTATTTAGAAATTATTGAGGGAACCTTTTTGTGGAGGAAATTAGCCCCATACGATAAAGTGCTAAAAAAACGTGTTGTGAAGATGCCGAGAGGCCATTTACGTGACACAGGACTCACAAATTACTTCTTAAACATTTACTCCACCTCAGACCTTAAGGCCCATCACCTCTTTGGAAGAATTTGGGAAGGGTTTATAACAGAGCAAATATTAAAAAATCTCGAAAATAGTTTGATTCGACATAAAGCATATTTTTATAGAACCAACAATCAAGCTGAAATTGACCTGATTTTAGAAGGTCGTTTCGGCATTATTCCCATTGAAATAAAATCCGGAAGTACTACCTCCAAGGGGCAACTTAAAACGCTTTCAAATTTCATAAAAGAAAATAAATGTCCATTTGGGATTGTAATTAATAATGGCACGGAGATATTTAAGATTTCGGATTCGATCATTCAAATTCCGGCAATTTTTATCTGACTATATTAAGTGATGGTGCCTGGGACTGGACTTGAACCAGCACAGCTCGCGCCACACGCCCCTCAAGCGTGCGTGTCTACCAATTTCACCACCCAGGCATGGGTGATAAAATAGCGGTATTTGAATGAGATGACAACTTCTTAGGGGAGAAAATTGTCAATCTCGTCCAAGTAAAATTTTATTCTCTCTTGCGTGATATCTAGTATTTCCAGCTGCCTACGCACTTGTTCAATCTTTTTCTCAACTTGATCAAATTTTTGAATTGCCTCTTTTGTTAATTCTTTTTCAATCTCGCTTTCCAGCGGATAGTTTTTTGAGGCCGGAAATGTCACTAGGTTTAAATCTTTCATTTTTATCTCCATAATTACTTATATAGATGCAATTTGCCTGCCAACTTTAAGTATCTAAAATCTTGTAATATTGGGTGGTTAAGTGACTAATTATTGGGCAACTTTGAATACTTTTTTTACACCTAAAAGAATTTAGGCATTTTATATATAATTAGATCTTAGGGAGGATCATATGTCTGATAAAAAGGTTAATTGTCTCAAATGCAAACACTACTTCACCAGCTGGGACCCCGAAAGGCCTCGTGGCTGCCGATTATATAACTTTAAATCCAAGGATCACCCTAGTGTGGCAGTAATCCGAGAAACTGGTGAGAAATGTCTATCTTATGAGGAAAAATTTCATCCTAAATTGAATCCTGAAGAATCATGAGCTCTTTATTCATTTGAAAATAACTAGCGCCTATCGTGGTTATCTTAGCACCACCTAAACAGATATTTCCCTTATAAAATACAATTGATTGCCCAGGAGTAATCGCTCTTTGAGGGGTATCAAAGGTTACCAGCATTTCTCCATTTTCTATTTTTTCTATAGTACACAGTTGATCTTTTTGACGATAACGGATTTTGGCCTGACAGGTAAAAGGTAACTCTATTTCTTGATCTGGTGAAATCCATGTGATCTCTAAGGCCTTTAAAGAGTCAGCGTATAGTGCTGGATGATCAGCTCCTCTTTCAACTGTTACCGTATTTTGATCTATATTTTTAGCTACCACGTACCAGCGCTCTCCCGGCCCCCCCAGACCTAGGCCTCGTCTTTGTCCAAGAGTATAAAAAACTGCACCAGAGTGAGTTCCCTGAACCTCTCCTTGGAGATTTACAAAGTTACCAGGTCTCGTCTTAAGATATTGTTGAAGAAAGGGTTTGAAATTTCTCTCTCCAATAAAGCAGATCCCCGTGGAATCTTTTTTATGCTTGGTTTTAAGATTATATTTTTCCGCTAGCTCACGAACCTGGGTTTTAGGTAAATCCCCTATAGGAAACAAGACCTTTTCTAGAACGTCTGATTTAATAGCGTGGAGAAAATAGGTTTGATCTTTATTGGAATCCTCCCCTTTAACCAGTTTAGAATTATTATTTTGACAGTAGTGTCCTGTGGCCACAAAGTCAGCACCAAGGGTAAGTGCTTTTTTGAAAAAGACATCAAATTTAATCTCACGGTTGCAGAGAATATCTGGATTTGGGGTGAGACCTTTTCCAAAGTCTTTCAGGAAGTCATCAAAAACTCTTTCCTTATACTCTTTAACAAAGTTTACGCTGTAGTAGGGAATATCGATTTTGTCACAGACCGCCTTAACGTCTTCATACTCTTTAGAGGCCTGGCAATTGCCAGCTTCATCCAGCTCTTCCCAGTTCTTCATAAAAAGGCCGATGACGTTAGCACCTTGTTTTTTCAAAAGTACTGCACAAACGGAAGAATCAACTCCTCCAGACATGCCAAGCACTACAGTTTTTCCCTTTAAATCCATGGAGAATTTCTAGCACAATTGCTAGGTAAATCAAGCAGATGTGGCCATTTCTTCAACGAATACAGGTAACAGTTTGGCCAAATGAGGGAAAAATACCGGAGGACACTTCACTAATTTCAGCTTTTTACCCCGCTTTATATTTTCCAGAGTAAAAGTGAAAGAATCTTCAACTTTCTCCCAGCCCAAGACATAATCAGATCTTTTGTGTCCATGGTTCCCAAGTTCAGGGTCAGAGTTATCCCCCATTTTTTGAGATAATTCACTAAGAGGTATTTTAAAATCCTTTTCAACTTGGGCCTTTAACAGTTCACCTTCGTAGTAGATAATTTCGCGGTAATCTTTTTGTCCAGAGAGATTGCTTTTAAAGCTCCCTTCTATTTTTTTGACTTGTTCTTTTAATTGATCAAATTCCATAAAAATTCCTAAAGTTTAAAGAGTTCTGGAAGAGCTGGCCCTTCTTTATGACAGGCATGGACTGTCCCACTACCGATCACCTTTCTATTTAGATAAAAAACGACATGCGTACCTCTTTCCAAAAATATCTCCATAGGCTTTGCAAATTCTACATGGGCCATATCATTATTATTTAAATAAAGAATTACTGCTAACTGGGTATCTGAAAGATCAAAGGACACCTGGCAATGAATCGGTTTTGATAAATCTAAATCAAGATAAGGAATAAAATTTCGAAGCACCAAATACTTAAGTTCATGCTTCCAGTTTTTAGCAACCTTTATTTCGTTCTTATCTGGATTTAATTCAACTATCTCAAAAAAAGGATCGATTTTATTACCCGGCGACCTTATTTGTTTTTGGCCTAACTTATATTGGTAAAGACCTCCATGCTCTCCTAAAGGAACATTACCGGGATATCCCACAACCTTCCCCCCAGGCCTTAGTTTTTCAAGAACATGAGATTCGATAAACCTTGGCAAAAGATCCTCATCCGTGAGGCAAATTTCTTTTACAGATCCTTCTGCCTTTTTTCCTATTAAAGTTTTTCCTATTTTTACTATTTCGGTAAGAGCTAATTTCCCAAGAGGCAGTAGCATACGCTCTAATTTTAAATTATCCAACCCTGTTAAAAAATAAGATTGATCATTACTTAAATCTAGCGCCTGCGAAATTATATAACTATTTGCAGTTAAACTTTTGGTTACCTGTGCCAAATGACCTGTGGCCACAAATTTCATCCCTAATTCGTCTGCTTTGCTTATTAAAAGCTCTATTCTTATCTGATTGCAATAGACACAAGGAACAAATGTCTCACCTGAAAGTCTTGCAGCAATTAATTTTGCTACAATAAATTCATTATAATATTCCGTACCATCAATTTCTACGTAGGGAATGTTCAATTGATCACAATACTTTTTCACCACGTCTTCATCATTTTGATGACAGGTACCTCTTAAAGAATAAGATTCCCCATCAAGACTTGGTATTTGAACAATAGCACCGGTGATTTCATATCCTTGTTTTTTTAAAACATACGCGGCCACTAGTGACTTCACTCCACCAGACATAGAAACTAAGACAGTTTTATTTTTTTTCATTAAAGAAATTATATCCTGAGTGGAAGTAAAATAAAAATATAAAGTTGACATGAAAGGACATCTAAAATGATAATGTTTTCATGGATTTTAAAAAGAGAACCCAAAAACTAAACTTCATTGATGTTTTCTCTGGCGCTGGTGGATTATCTTGTGGGCTTGAAATGGCCGGACTCAACTGTCTTTTAGGAATTGACTACGATAAACATGCCATGGCAACTTTTGCTCAAAATCATCAAAAGGCAAAAATTTTTTGTGGTGACATTCGAGAATTAACACCTGAATTACTCCTGGCATTAACTGGCGGTAAAAAAGTCCATGCAGTTGTTGGAGGCCCTCCTTGTCAGGGTTTTTCCACTGCAGGAACAGGAGATCCAAAAGATAAAAGAAATTCTCTTTTTATGCAGTTTTTAAGAATAACTAAGGAACTTAATCCCTATTTTATTATTATTGAAAACGTAACGGGGCTTTTGGCCAAAAAAAATGAAAAGAGTCTTAAGGCAATTATTCGAAAATTTTCCTCCATGGGTTATAACTTAGATGTTCGTGTTTTATCTTCGCAAAATTATGGGGCCCCCGAAATAAGACGAAGAACTATTTTTGTCGGAACGAGAATAAATCAAGAATCACAATTTCCAAAAATAGACTTTGATACCTATCGTGGAAAAAGATATATCCCACCTGTTACGATTGGCGATGCCTTTAAAGACTTAAAGGATAAAAATGGAGTTATTCATAATCACAATCTAGAATTTGCTCAGATTCCCAACAAGCTTGATCTGTCTCGACTGAAGTTAATTCCTGAAGGAAAAGGCATCAGATACCAAAGAGATGAGGAAAAATACTTCCCTAAAAGATTAAGACTCGATGTTGATTGGGAAAATTTAAGAGAAAATCGTTTTCGCCAAACAAAGTATCAGCGTTTAGATCGAAAATTACCATCTCCTACCATAATGACCCATAGACATAGCTACTATCACCCTACAGAGCATCGCTATCTAACCCAAAGAGAAGCGGCGACCTGTCAAAGTTTTCCCAAGGATTTTATTTTCTGTGGGCCAGTGTCGGCGCAATGGCGACAAATAGGAAATGCTGTCCCCCCACTCCTTGGAAAGGCCTTAGGTAAAACGCTAAAAAAAATGTATAAAGAGGCCTCGCCAGAGTTAATGAAAAAGAACACTCCGGGAGTCATTCCTAAAAACCATAAAATTATAAGTAATCGAAGTCAGGCCTTTAATTACCGTTAAGTTGTTCAAGCAGACTTAGCTTTTTCTCAAGATCAAGCCTCACCTTATCGTAAGTATCTTGATCACTAAAACCCTTTGCAGTTAAGGTGCCCACATTTTCAAGTAAAGTAGCTGGACATCCCCCTATTTTAACTTTTTCTAATTCCTTTTCCGCCTGAAGCAAATTAGCTAGCGCCACTTTCACCCATTCTAAAGATTTAGTATAAAGCGCTCTAATGTCCTTTTTCTCTTCGTAGGATTCCGCTCGTTTTTTATAATTCATGGCCATTTGATAAGAGCCTTTAGCATTATTTCTCTCTTTAACTGCCTTGTTATAATCTTCTACACAAGTAGCAACATCCGCATAAAGCGGAGAACTAAAGAGATATAGTAGGATACAATTTACCAGGATTTTCATAAGGGCCTCCCTCTTATAGAATTAAGTATATACTTAAAGCTTAGGTGATTCTATGAAAAAAACTATATTGCTACTTTCCACCATCCTTTGTTTGAAGACCTTTGGAAAAACATGCATAGAAAATCGGGCGGCGATACATATGGGGGCCGGTAGTACTGGACTAGTAGTGGCCACCATTGATTTTTGTAATATTGAAATTTCTAAGTTCTTACTGGAAAAGAGAACTTTTATAGATTTTATTACCCCCTTAAAAAAAGACGACAATAAAATCCCCCAACCGCTGCAAATTCTGGCAATAAATAAAATAAAAGAATTGATGGCCTCAGCAAAAAACTTCAAACCAACTAGCATAGTCTTCATTCCCTCCAAATTTTTCAAAGAAACTAAAAACTACATGACCTTTTTTAAAAAGATAAAAAAAGAATTAAAGGTAAAAATCTATCTTCCAAACCTAGAAACTGAGGCCATTCTAGGCTATCTCGGAGTTAAAATAAAATATCCAGATATCGCTACAAAACTTTTAGTCTGGAATACGGGCGCCCATGGAACTAACTGGACCATGCAAAAAAATAACTCTGAGTTTAAAGTCTACTATGAAAAAATTAATCCCATTATTTTTAAAAATATGGTTACTGAAGGCATTCTTAAAAAAGATCACAAAAAAATAAACTCTCCAAACCCCCTTGGAAGTAAAAACACCAAAGAGGCCTTAGAACTTATTAAACTCTACACCACCTACAATACTCCACCTGAACTTAAAAAAATCGCCAATGAATTTAAAGTTGTAGGAATAGGTTCATTTCATAATTTGAGTATAATGAAACAGATTGGAAAAAAAGGCGCTAGCTATAACCTAGAACTATTAGAAAGTACTCTTCGCAAAAGAGAGAACTTAAAAGATAAAGAGATAGGTGGCCCCTATCCCGAATACCAGATAACTAATCTAATCATGGCCATGGGTATTTTAAACTCCATGAAACTCGACCAAATCCACACCGCTAGAATAAATATGGCACATGGCGCCCTAATATATCCAAAATTCTGGAAAAAGACCGGTAACTGATTGAATTTATGTAAAAGTTCATAAGCACAGCTTATGATGACCTACAACGACAAATAATTATTCATTTTTGCATATACATCTTATAACTGCTCCATGAAAAGAATAATTTTAATTTTAACTCTAGTTTTTGCCGGTCAGACCCTCGCCCAAGGAACCATTACCTTCCATGGGGACTCTGCCTTTAATTTGGCACAGGAAATTACTGAGAGTGATCATTTTTCATGTGATCTAAATCCTGTGAAACCTGTATGTACTATAAAAACTAAAATTACATTTGGAAAGGCCGGGAAAGTAGTTTTCTCTGGAGAAGTTGCAAAAGACCTAATTCAAGTAGAAAACTTTGATGGATTAGAATGTCGTACCTTTGCCAATGATGAGACTTACTGCCAACTAGACAAAAAACCTGAGATATATTTTGATCAAGGTAAGTTTGGTGATCAAATTCAAAAGTTAAGATAAAGATTTTATATAATTTAAAATTTCCTCATAAGTTTTAAATTCTGGCCCCTGGGCCGCACTCAAGTCACTTCCTCTGGCAATATGAATAGGTACTAGTCCCGGAAGAAAAAGTTCATCAGTTATCTTATCCCCAATCATAAAGCTCTTATCAAGATCAATTGCATATTTCTCACATGCCTTTAGCGCCATGCCAGGATAGGGCTTTCTCATAAAGGAAAACTTTTTGTATTCATCTACTCCACTTTCAAGATGGTAAGGGCAATAAAACCAATCATCAACAATGGCCCCTTTCTTTTTAAGTTCTAAGGCCATATAGGAGTGCAGTTCATCTACATCATCGGTACTAAACATACCTCGTCCGACACCCGATTGATTAGTCAAAACAATTACTGGCCAGTTTTTTTTATTGGCATATTTTATAATAGGTATCAAATCATCAAAAAAATTTAACTGCTCAATTTTGTGCACATAATTTGTATCAAGATTTATAACACCATCTCGATCTAAAAAGAGAGCAGGTTTTTTATTACCCTTAGGAAGAGTTATCGTTGGAATACCTGAAATTTTACCAAGAGGCAGCTCTCCCGATTCTAGAAACCTTAAAAGAAGTTCTTTTTCTAAATAAAAAGGCCCTGTTAGTTTGTACCCATCTTGATAATCAGATGAAGTAATCATTGCGAGGGAGCTGTTTTGATTTAAAATATAAGGCCCCTTAGCAAAGTGCAAGCCTACAGTGTTAAGCGTGGCATGATTTAAAAAGTAATCCAAATCAATTTGGGCGCCATTTAAATAGATAAATGCTTCTAATGAAGATTTTATTATATACTCTTTTAAAACTTCAATATTTGGAAAGCTTCTTACCTGGTCTCCATAATCTTTCTCTAGTGATAAGATTTCATATTTCATAAGGCCTCCTTAATTGAGCAATTAATCTTTACAGCAGGAGTCGTAAAAATATTCATGGGTTTAACCCTGATTTGTAAAATTAATTCATCGGACCTCATTTCAAAGGAACTTAAATCTGCTTTAAGTTTTTCAAGCTTGAGTTTCTTTAAATTCTGCTTCAACTCATCGCCAGTAAAAACTTTAACCCCTTTTAAATTATACTTCTTTCCTTTTAAAATACCGTGAAAGCAGGTGGCCTGGATAATTTGGAGATTTCCAAATCCCATAATAGGATAAAGACATTTTTTAAAATCTTCCTGAGACTGTCCATACATGATTTTAAAGATATCATAAATTTTAAGGATTACCTGAGAGTAAAATTTATAAATAACAGGCCTCATTTCTACAGGAACTTTTCCTGGAAGATGTGAATGCTCCCACCTCTCATCAAATTGTCCAGTAAACTCAAGTCCTGCCTGCGCATAGAGCTCATGGCCCATATGTTGAAAGGCAATGTTGAGCACTTCATTTAGCTCTTCTTGCCAGATGGGGGCATTTGGAAAGTTACTGAAGTATTTAACAATAAAACTTTTAACCCCACCACTTTTAGTATTCACAAATGCCTTGGCCTTACACAACTTCACACTTATAGGTATCATTTCTTTTTTGCTGATTGCCAGGAGGTCTGCCTCGTTTAGTTTAAAGCGATGCCCTCCACCTCCTGCCTTACCAACTACTAAAAGGTTATCAATTTTTTCAGGTAAGTAGAGTGTTAACTCTTTGGCCAAAGAGGAAGCGAGATTAGGTAATTTCTTAAATAAGATTGGATCATTATTTCGCAACCAATTTTCATACTGAACTAGTTTATTTTTAAGCTCCCCTCCAAAGTTTCGATAGAACTCAGAAAGAATTCCTTTTTGCAGTGCCAGGTTTTGCCCAACCAAATACTCAAAAAGGTTTCCTTTCAATTCATTTAAGAGGGCCTCTTTTTGAGATGGGATACTAGGTTCCATAATTTGCTATAATATTAGGGGTTTAAGAATATAAATTTTATATGATAAGCATAGAAAAAGTGCAAGATTATAGGTCATTCCATGATTTATGGTTTATTGTGCACACATGTTGGATTCTTTTTTAGGCAACCTCACTTATCTCATTATGCTTTTTCTACGCTCGACCTATCGTTTTCGATATATAAATATTGAAAATTTTGAAGAGGCCAGAAAAATAGGTAAAGATCAAAGTATCATGTTTGCCATATGGCACCAAAATATCGTCCACAGCATTCTCTCTCAAAAGGGAAATTACCAGATTTTTGCCAGTATGGCATCCCGCTCAAAAGACGCCAATTACCTTGTTATAGCAAATACTAAGCTTGGTATGCAGATGGTTCGTGGATCTAGTGCAAAAAATAATGTGGATAAAGGCGGGAAGGATGCCCGCGATCAAATGCTTACACTTATGAAAAATGGCATTGTTGGAACCTTAACCGTTGATGGCCCAAAAGGCCCTGCTAAAGAAGTAAAACCAGGCATTATAGATATGGCCAAAAAATCAGGCTGTGCGCTACTTCCCTATTCCGCGATTCCACAAACGTACTGGAGCTTTAAAAGTTGGGATCGTTTCCGCTTAGCAAAACCATTTTCTAAAATTATTGTCTATTATGGAAAACCCTTTAAGATCGCTAACGATTTAAGTAGTGATGAGTTTTTAAAAGCTTGTGACAACTTAAAAAATACTCTTTTATGCGATGAAAAATTAATTGAAAGTTACTTTGAGAATTTTAATGAGCTCTCTAAAACAAATATCTCTTCCTAAATGGCCAAATAATTAAGATTTAAGGTTTCCAAAGGACGGCCTGTGAATTAAACTGGCAGGAAAAAAAAAATTCATGGGGTGATAATGAGTGGTTTTCCAAAGATTCTAGAATCCACACAGGACCTGTCAAAGGGCCAAATAAGCACACTTATCTCGATGGCCAAATCATTAAAAGAAGGCCAAAACACTCCCTTTTTTTTTGACCAAGATAAACGCCCCTTTCTGGCCACCCTATTTTTAGAAAATTCAACGAGAACAAAGACTTCTTTTGCCATAGCTGCCCAAAAGCTAGGTGCGCATTATATTGATTTCGATGTATCGACTTCCAGCCTCAAAAAAGGCGAAAGTCTTGAAGAAACACTCCTAACGCTTAAATATCAAGGTGTTAATGCATGTGTTATCAGAACACCAAACTCTGGAGAATTAGCACAATTTAAAAAAGACCCTCCACTTTGTATTATCAATGGCGGAGATGGCACCAATCAACACCCCACCCAAGCACTTTTAGATCTCTTCACCCTCTATGAACTAGGACTAGATCCCCAGGGAAAAACTTTTGCCATTATTGGCGATATTGCCCACTCAAGAGTTGCCAGTTCACTAGTGGATTTGCTCACCAGATTTGGGGGAAAGATAGTATTTTGTGGGCCAAAAGAATGCCTTCCTAAATCTGTCTCAGGTCCCGTTATGTTAACGGAGTCTTTAGATGAGGCCTTGGAGCTTTGCGATGTTATCTATACACTGAGAATCCAAAAAGAACGACACACAGGGCCTACTCCCTACTATGACTCTTACCATAAATTATATGGGCTAAATCTACAAAAAATGCAGGGCCTTAAGAAGGCCCCAGTAATTTTGCATCCCGGCCCTGTCAATATTGGAGTCGAACTCTCAAAAGACCTGGTGAGGTCCCCCTTTTACAAGGGATATGAACAAGTAATAAATTCAATCTATATGAGAATGGCGATCATTAGTGCTACTTTAGGAAATTAAGATGATAAATGAAATTGAATTTCAAAAATCCTTAAAACAATCAAAGACCTACCTCCACTTTGAGGATGGAACAACCTTTGATGGATATGTAAATCGACCCGCAAATGATCCTGAGTTAAGTGAAGGTATTTGGGGCGATGCTGCTTTTACCACTGGAATGACTGGTTATGAAGAGACCATTACGGACCCCTCTTTCCTCGGCCAACACATTATCTTTACCAACTCACATACAGGAAATTACCCCTCAGATGAACGGGTGAGACAATCAAATAAGGCCCATTGTACTTCTATTATTTCTCGAAACTTCTCACCCAATAAATTTTTATTGGAAGTATCAGTTCCTCTGATAAGTGGAATTGATACTCGGGCCCTCACCAAATACTTGGTAAACTCAGGGGCCTCTCATAAGTCTGTATTAACACTTTCTCCTCACGCTCCTTCTAAAGAAGAGTTTGCAGGCGGTAGACTGATTTGCAGTGATCTGCAGCAAGTGAGTCAAGAAAGCTCTGAAGTTTTAATTGCTGGCGATAATCCTATTGTAGTTATCAATTACGGAATTAAAAATGCTATTTTAGAAAATTTAAAATCCTTCGGTTATCCTCTGGTCACCCTAGGACATAATACTTCTGCCCAGGAAGTTATAGACTTTAATCCTCGCTTAATCTTTTTATCTAATGGCCCTGGAGATCCAAGGGATTATAAAAAAGAGATGGAAGTTGTCAGAGAACTTTTTAAATACAATATTCCCATAAGAGGAATTTGCCTTGGCCATCAATTAATCTCTCTCGCCTTAGGTGCGGAGATTGAAAAACTTCCTTTTGGACAAAGGGGTGCCAACCATCCCTGTCTAGACAGGGTAAGTGGCCAAATTGTCATAACCTCTCAAAACCATGGTTATGCCACCGATGAAAAGTCCTTAGAACGAATCTTAAACGACAATATTTTAAATCGAGAGCTTTATATAAGCTTTAAGTCTCTCTTTGATAGATCAGTTGAAGGGATTGCCACCACTGATCACTTTTTAAAATCAGTACAATTTCACCCTGAAGCGCATCCTGGACCTCATGATGCTGCTCCATTTTTTAAAGAGATAAAGTCCTTTTTAGAAAATTCAAAAATCACTAAAGTAGAATCCAAAAATTTATATCCACTGCTTGATGTAAGCACCAATATTAAAAAGGAAATTCCTTATAAGAAAATTCTACTTATTGGTTCTGGCCCGATTAAAATTGGTCAGGCCTCGGAGTTTGATTACTCAGGAACTCAGGCCTGTAAATCTTTAAAAGAGCTCGGAATCGATGTTATTTTATTAAACTCTAATCCGGCCACCATCATGACTGACCCGGAGATGGCCTTTCAAACCTATATTGAACCCATCACCAAAGAAGTTATCAAAAAAATAATTATAAAAGAAAAAGTTGATGCGGTTTTATCCACTATGGGTGGGCAGACTGCTCTTAATATGTGTATCGCTCTGGAAAAGGAATCTTTCCTAAAAGAACACAATGTTTCTCTTTTAGGGGCAAATGCCTGGACCATTGAAAGGACCGAAGATAGAGGGCTTTTTGCCCAAGAGCTTAAGACTCTAGGATATCAAACAGGTAAAAGATTTATTGGTCACTCTCCAGAGGAATCGCTAAAACTTGCCAACGGAAAAGTTGGTTTTCCACTAATTATTAGAAGAGATTTTGCCTTAGGAGGAAGAGGTTCAGCACTTTGCAAAGATGAAGACGAATTACAGGAAGTATTTCATAGCACTGATTTAAAATTCCCCATCACTTTAGAAAAATCTTTAGTTGGTTGGAAAGAAATTGAACTTGAGGTCATGGTTGATAAAGAAAAAAATGGCGTTATCATTTGTTCTATTGAAAATGTCGATCCTTGTGGGATTCACACCGGAGACAGTATTACCGTTGCTCCAGCACAAACCATCAGTGATCGCTGTTATCAAAACCTAAGGTCCATGTCTCTACATATCGCTAAACATATGGGTGTTGTGGCCGGTGGGGCCAACGTCCAATTTGCCATCAACCCACTTGATGAAGATGAAATTGTAGTAATTGAAATGAATCCTAGAGTATCTAGATCATCTGCTCTAGCTTCTAAGGCCACGGGATATCCCATCGCCAAAATCTCAGCTCTTTTAGCTGTTGGTTACACTCTAAAAGAAATTTTAAATGATATTACCAAAGCATCACCAGTGGCCTTTGAGCCGACGCTTGATTATGTGGCGATAAAAATACCTATTTTCCCATTTAATAAATTCCCAACATCATCAAGAGAGCTTGGGCCGCAGATGAGATCTGTTGGAGAAGTACTCGCTCTAGGTGGCAGTTTTAATGAAGCACTTTTAAAGGCCTTTAGATCACTTGAAATGGGACTAGAAATTCCGTCTATTTCCCAACTTAAAAACACCCCCATTCCTTTAACTAAAAAATATGTAGGAGAGAGACTCTCTAAGTTTTGGGAACTCTCTATTTTGACTTGTCTTGATGGACTCAGACTTGGCATGACCGTTGATGATATCCACCAAAAGACTGCCATCACGCCTTGGTTTATAAACCAAACCTTACAGGTAGTAGAAGCTGAAAAAGAAATTGAACGAGATAAAGGAAACGAGCATATCTTTAAGGATAAAGAGAAATTTATCACCTATAAGGCGCTAGGAATGAGCGATAAGTATCTAGCAATGCTTAAAGGTAAAACACAAAAAGAAGTTTTGGCCTTTCGAATGGAAAATAATATATTTCCTGTCTATAAAGCAGTAGATACCTGCTCAGGAGAATTTAATGCCAAAACTCCATATTTTTATTCTACTTATATTACCAATAATGAGGCCCATGCACTTAGTACGAACGATCGATCAGTGGTAGTTCTTGGTTCCGGGCCTAATAGAATTGGTCAAGGGATTGAATTTGATTACTCATGTGTAAAATCATGTCAAAGGCTATCAGAGAAAAATATTAAATCTATTATGGTCAACTCCAACCCAGAGACCGTATCAACTGATTATGATAGCAGTGACCGGTTATATCTTACTCCGCTATATTCTGAGGATTTATTTGATATTTTCCTAAATGAAAGGCCAGAAGGGATCATCGCCTCTTTTAGTGGCCAAACGGGAATTAGCATCCGTGAACATATAGAAAACACTTTTATTAAAGATTTTGCCACTTTTAATTTCTTAGGCCCAAAACTTAAAACTTTAGACCTAACTGAAGATAGAAAACAATTTGCTAAAGAAGTTTCAAAAGTAGATCTTGCGCAGACTAACTCTATTGAAGTACGTGGATATAAAAACCTGGTAAATGCCATGATTGAAATTGGCTTCCCAGTAATCATCAGACCAAGTTATGTTATTGGTGGTGAATCCATGTATATCTTCTACTCGTTTGACGACATCAATGAACTTCCCCCAGCACACTTACATAGTCTGCAAAACTCTGACACCGTATATCAAATTGAAGATTATCTGGAAAATTCATTTGAATACGATGTAGATTTAATTAGAGATCAATTTGGAAATTGTGTATTTACTGTTTGTGAACATATCGAACATGCAGGAGTTCACTCAGGTGACTCTGGAATGATTTCCCCTCCAGTTGCCTTAACTGAGCAGCTCTATAAAAAAATGAAAGAGATCACCATATCGCTTGCTGCTCAACTAGAAATCATTGGACCTATCAATATCCAATACGCAGTTAAAGATGGACAAATTTATTGTGTTGAGGCCAATCCACGTGGCTCTAGAACCCTACCCTTTTTATCTAAGGCCTATAATATCTCTCTTCCAAGTATCGCCACCGATGCCATGCTAGGTGAAAAAATTGAAAACTGGGACCGAGAAGTATCCGATTTTTTCTGTGTAAAACAATCCACCTTTCCCTTTGATCGTTTTATCCAGGACAATATTATTTTAGGACCTAAAATGAGATCGACGGGTGAAACCTTCGGTGTTGATTATGATAAAGAGATAGCAGTACTTAAGTCATACCTTGGTAATTATCCCAATCTGATCGGGCCTGGAATAATACTTCTCTCTCTGGCCGATAAAAATAAAAAAATGATTCTACCATACCTTAAGATTCTGCTTCAAGGTGGGTATCAATTTGCGGCCACTCTAGGAACTTGGAAATATATAAAAAAACAGGGCATCCCCTGTGAGTTGGTGGCCAAAATTAATGGCCCAGAACAAAGTGGAACTCCATTACTTGAGATCTTAAAAAATGAAAAGATGAAGATGGTATTAAATACACCGCTTAATCAAGGTACCTCTAAATCAGATGGTGAATGTATCAGAAATACTGCTATCGCCTATGGAGTACCTTGTTTTACACGAGTGGAAAATATTTGTGCAGTAATCGAATCACTGATGAACTATTCTGAATCGAGAATGTCTCCCATCTCACTACAAGAACTTCCAAATAATGGGAATAATGCATGAAAAAAATAGTTATCGCCCTTGATAACCTCACTGAAGATGAAATTTTTTCCTTCTTAAGTAAATGGCCGACCGATTTCAGGCCTACGGTTAAAATCGGCCTCGAGATGTTTTGTATGAAAGGCCCTGAATTTGTAAAAAAAGTTTTTAATCAAACTGGGGCAGATATTTTTTTAGATTTAAAACTTCATGATATTCCGCAAACCGTTAAAAAGTCCATTAAATCTCTCGCGGGGCTGCCTATTACCCTTTTAACTGTGCATCTAAGCGGTGGGAAGAAAATGCTTGAAATGGCGCAAGAACAGGCGGAGATTTCACTGCCTGGCACAACGATCCTTGGCGTAAGCTATTTAACTTCTCTAGACGTTAATGATTTCTCTGAAATTTGGGGCGTAAAAGAAGACCAAATTGGTGAGGCCTTTGAAAGACTTTTTAATCTTGCCTTCACCTCTGGAATTGGTGGAGTGGTATCTTCAGCACAAGAACTAGAGCTCCTTAAGTCTCTAGAAGCAAAACACGGTCGTAAATTGCTAAAAGTAACTCCAGGTATTAGGTTTTTAGATGAAATCTCTGGCGGAAATACCCAAGATCAAAAGCGTGTTGAGACACCTGCGTCTGCGTTAAAAAAAGGTGCTAATTTTTTAGTTATTGGTAGATCACTAACTAAAGCAGAAAATTTAAACGAACGCATCGAAACACTAAAAAAACTACTCTAAACAGTTTTTGACTCATTAACTTCTCCTCGTTATCATCAAGAGCATGTTTCGTTACTTATCTTTAATATTACTTTTTGTTTCAACACTTACTTATGCAGCACAAACTGCTTATGTTAAAACTGCACGTGCCGTTGTCTACGCTGATGAAGAATTGAGCTCTCCTCTTGGCTATGTAAGAAGAGGAAAAAAACTTCGTGTAGGTGAAGTAAAAAGAAAACAGGGAGCAGTTCTTCCCGTAATTATTTCTGGAAGAGTGGCCTACATTGAAGTGAAAAATCTAGCGTTACCTGAATCTAAGTCTAAAGATGAAAAAGGTCATATATCTCATATTATAGAAGAAGAAAAAGATTGGAAAAAAGTCTGGCTTAGCAATTCCCGTCTTGTCGTAGACGTGGCACTAACAGATCCTGGCAATGAATGGAACGAGTTGGTTAGTAGTGTTGGTAATGCGCAAAACCTTATGATTACAGTTCCGATCCTCTGGGAGATAAGACCTCTTGATTCCCGCTGGATGTTTAATCTTGGAATGTCAGTTAGTAACTTAAGTTCCCAAGATATCAGCATGCTCACCCTAGGAGGCGAGTTTTGGGCCCAATTCTCACTCTTTGATTCCTATAGCTTCTCTCTTGATCTTCGCGGTGGCTACCTACTCTCAACGGGAGGGGTAAAAATTCGTTACTCCTACACCAATGAAACTGATAACGGAAGTTACTGGGGATATTTGATAGGTGCCCAAGCGAGATTTTTTAAAGGCAGTCAATGGGAGCTAAATGTAGGACTTGATTGGCGAAGAATGGTTTTATCAAATCTTGAAAACATCAATACTCGAGTAGGCACCTATTCGCTAAATCATATGGGCGGAATTTCTGCCTTTATCGGCACTAACTTTGATCTTTAGTCCATCTCCATGACACCTTCTTCACTCTCAAGTCCCTCACCGGTCTTGGCATCCTCTAGATAGAAATTAATTTTTTCCTCTTTACTTAAGCGACTCTCATCAACTTCGGTTTCTTCAACTTGCTTGATGGCCTCTTTAATAATCTGTTTATCCTCTTCATTAAATTCTTTTGGTTTTGCCACTTCTTTTTTCTTCTTTTTATTTTCTTTAAAATTAAATTTTTTCATACCGTATTGGTAGAGAGGTGTTAAGAACTTAGCATTTCCCGCTCTTTTCTCTAGGTCTCTAATCATCGCCGAATAATAAATTTGATCATTCGGTACATGACTAAAGCCTACATAGAGGTAAGTAAAACCAACAGTGCTGATTTTGTCCTTATAGCTTAGTAACCTAAAATCATTATAAATCTCAATTCTTTTATCTTCATAAGATTTTTTAAAGTTCAGTATCTTTAAAAATCTTGTTCTTATGGAATCTGCTAAAAGATCTCCTTTTCGCACCCTATATTTAAAAGTGTAGATATCCTCCCCCTCCAAGATATAAACTGTCTCATTATAGAAATTAGGATTTTCATCTGAGGTTTCAATTATCCCCATTTCTTTTTCGGGATAAAAGGTAAAGCCGATCATGTCTTCGGGAAAGAAATCATTTCGAGCATTTAAAACAAATAAATTAAAAACCAAGTCAGCATAAGGGATATTCCAAAGCGAACGCATGTAGCTTATTTTGTTTTTTTTATCTATCTTTTTTAAACGGATATCATAGGTAAACATAATTTTAAAAAACTTATCACCAGGAATAGCTTCTAAGTCTTGTTTAAAGATCGGCAGACCAAATAATTCTTGCTTATCGATGACATATTCCAATGCCAGTTTTTCACCAGAGACAAAACTAAATTTACGAGAATTTTTATTATCGTAGATATCTCCTCCAAAATAACTCCGGCCCTTTTTTTTCTGAATCACAGGAATTAAGGATAAGGTAGGATGCTGCAAAGGGAGGGGGATTTTATAATCGGCAAAGTGAAATGACCTCCATCTTCTTTCATTTTGCGCCAAAAATTTATTAATTTTTTTTATTTTGAATTCTATAGGTTTAATCATTACAGTCTTACTTGCCTCCATGCTCAAAAAAGAGGAGGAAAAACCTTGGTTTATCGTCTTAAGGTAAATAAAATAAGGGGAGAAAATAAGCAACAAAAAGACAGAAATAATGACTAATATAACGCCTAAAAATATTAATATGTATTTCATCATTTTATTATTCGGTATTTAGCTGATATTTTGTGAGTATTTAAATGCCTAAATTAATATTGTTACTTCTATTAATTTCATGCCTTACCCCTGCTGATAAGGTGGATAGCTGTGACTTTCCTTCCATCTTTTTAAAATATGATACTTTTTTAAAACATTACAATATTTGCCAAGATCCAGATGATGACTCGTTGATACGTTTTAAATTAAAAGAGGGGGATATCCATGTAAAGTATTGCTTTATCCCCACCTATATTGCCAAAGATTCAAATAAATCCATTTTTATTGGTGAACCTAGATGTCTTTTTATCAAGGATCCAAAAGAGACTTATGAAATTACATTTATTAAAAATCGACCAACTCCAGAAGGCGATATCCCCTATAGTAATTATCCTATAAAAGGTGTGATGATTATAAAAGATCAAGTGATGGAGTTTTCAGTGCCTTTTGAAGCTCCCCTTCCAGCGCCAAATGCTTATTTAAAATGTGCTGAGGCACTTGATTTAACAGGGGATGATTCTTACTGCAGGGCCTTCAAAGAGATGGGTAAATATAGTTTTCTAGCTTTTTAAGTTCCCAGAAACCCGGTTACCTTGAGAGAATTTTCGATAAATATTTCCGTCACGAGATGGAAAAGAAAAAATCGGTACTAATCCATCTTCTGATTTTCTATTTAATTTCAAGCATGTAACGAAATAAAAGAAGGCACCTTGATCATTATCAAATGCTTTTATAAAAGTTTGAATCTTATCTCCGGCCTCATCAATAAAAGAGAAAACTTCATCTGGCCCGTCAATAGTGGGATCTATATAAGATTCAAATTCTGAAAATTCATAAAAAGAAATATCACTATTTTCTCTCAGCCTTAAAAGCTCTGCCAAGATGAATGATTTCTTCCTTTCAATAGTTTTTACAATCTCTGCCTCTTTTGAGTCATTGAGATTGGCCCCCATAGGAAGTCTATCATTTAATTTAGTTCCAACTCTAAACTCACTGATTAATTTCTCACTCGAGGTAGCAGTGACTAAAAATAAGAAGGAAGGGCGACTTTGATAAAAGAGGCAAATGGATGCTAAATAAAATACTTCCCCTTTTTGGTCTTTAAAAGTAGATATTATAAAATAGTATTTTTCGCCAAAATCATTTTTATGAAGCCAAACTTCTTCTGGTTCTTTAAGTAATTTTTCCAAATAGGCGGAAGATTCTAAATACTTAAGAGATTCTTCTTCATCTAATGAGTACTCGTTTCTCAAGGACTCCTCTATTTTTTCAAAAACTCGAACCATAGGTCTAAAGAATTCTTCAATACAGGATTCACTACAAAAACCACGGGTCGAATCATCTTCCACAAAGAGAACATCTGCCGATTGCTCAAAGATTGTTCCGCATTTATTACAAAAGTAGTAATCTTTTTTGAATGTAGAATTTTTTTTCATAAATCATAAGGAGTACTTGATTCCGGTAAATAAGGAATTACCATAAATTCCTTTTAGGTCGTACAATCTGGCATTTGCCAAAGTGTCACTGTACTCTTCATTATTCATTTTAAAGGCTGCACCCAATTCTACCCAGAGCTGTGAAAAAATGCCTAATTGAAGTAATGGGGATATGTAGGTATATTTCATTTTTTCATTAAGATAGTTACCTGAATCATTTGGTTCTCCCGGAGATATAGAAACTATCCCTCCTTCGAGAACGAATCTGATATCACTAGAGATTTCCCAGCCGGCCATGGCAAAGTAAGTTCCAACATTTCCAATACTTGCAACTTCCTCAATTTTAGAATCACCGCTAATACGCCATTCGGCCCCGAGTCCAATTAGAAAACTGACAAACCTTTTGGAACTGAGAAGCGAATATACTTGGTCTAACCGTCCACTGGCATAGTTTGAATCCCATGAGGAGAAGTTTACTCCGGCAACCATATCTAAAGTGGCCAAATCGTGAGTATTTCCCATTTTTAACCAGTTAAATCCTACTTTGGCCTCCATGTTACCTGCCCCAAAACTATCTCCTCCATTTTTTCCTGCCCAAAAAGAGGTATCTAAGTAAACATTAAAATTGGTTTGGTATGTTGCCATAAGTTTGACCAAGTTTGTTTCAGCTTGCTTAGGACTTATTGCTTCATAAGAAGCTCCCATGTTCATTCCTTTATACCAAGTTGAACTAGAAGTTCTTGAGGTCTTTGATTTAGGAGCTACTTGAGAGTAATCAATCACAGCAAAGGCGTTTGAAATTAAGAAAAATAAGGGAAGGTATTTCATCATTTTTAAAGTCCTTTTGGGTTTTAATATATTTTAATATGAGGAGGAATTTTATGCCACTTTTAATGGTAATTCATACCCGCTTAAAATAAATGGTTAATTACGGCAAAATAGATTGATGAATAATTTAAAAAAACAGATTATTCTTTTACTCTTTCTATGTGGCATTGTCTTTTGGTCACAGGCAGGAAGAGCAGAATATCGGGTATTTCAATACCTCGTAAAATCAAGATACTTTATACCCCGTAACAACATGCCTTATATTGTAACATCCACCTTTGATCCGGTAACTTATCTTGCCTATAATGGAGGCGAAAGCTCTTTGAATATCGAGTTACTAAGGTCTTGGATGTGCTATGGAGATACGTCATACAAAAGATATTGTAATCCGCCTCGAAAACTAAAACTGTCTCCCCCGGAAAAACTATGAAAATACCAAGTAATAGACCAAAAGCTTTAAATTATAAAAAAGAACAAGGCCCAAATAATCAAGTTGGTAAAAAAACTAAAGAAATTAAATCCGAAGCTCATCAACAAGATCAAAATAAAAATGTCTTAAAAAACAATAAATGGGATCACCTTATAAACCATCTCAATGAAAAAAAAGGTATCTGGAAAAAGGAAATTAGTTTTTTAGAAACCAAGCATAAAACTGGGACCAATCATTTAAAAGAAAAAGATACAGGCACGTCAGACATAAAAGTCATCCAGCACAATAAAAGTAAAGATACCGAAAAAAACCTTAGAGTACAAAAAAAAAGGCACCAGGAAACTATCCGGGATATAGATAATAAATATTACGCCGAAATAAAGATGAGACAAGAATTACAAAAAAACAATATCGAAAAGATCAATCAAGATCACAATGAAATAATGCGTGATCGAGAAGTAATTTTAAAAGATAAAATAAATGGAATGGAAAGAAGTCACCAGGAAACTTTGTATCGTTTAAAAACTAAAAATACTAATGACATAAATGACCTAAAAAAATCATATGCCCGAGAAAAAGACAATATTGCTATTAAAGCAAGAGATCCTTTTTATAATTTGACCATGCTTAATCCCAGAATTAAGGAACGAAAAGAGGACTATATCTTATCTTTAGAAATACCAGAACATGAAATCAAATTTGTAAATCTAACAGGCAAGAACAAAAAATTGCGTCTAACCACTTCCCGAAATTTCAAAGATTTGGCCCAAACTGAAAAAGGTGCCTTTAATCGAAGTGCTCGATCAGAGATGGTCTCTCAGGAATATATGCTAGAAAATCACATTAACCCTAGGAAAATATCCCAAATTTATGAGGATGGAATGCTAATTTTCAAGGTTCCTAAAAATTAATAGATTTTTCATCATCTCTATATTAAAAGTAATATAATGAAACGTCCCTCTCTAGTTCATTTTCTGTCTATTAAAACCAATAATTTTATATCTATTAAGGCCTCTATTACTTATGAGCAAGACAAACACAATCAAGGTAGCGAACTAGAGCGACTAAAACCTCAAATGCCTATTGAGGCCTTCAAACTCCTGCGTTCTTATGAGTTTGATCTTAAGTTTGTAGGACTTAATTCCAAGCAAGAGCAAGTCTATGTCAAATGTCATGAATCGGACCAGTTCGGAAATTTTAATTTTAAAATCCCTCTAACTGAGGAAACATCTCAAATTACTGCCTTTTTGATTTTTGAGATACAAAGTAAACCAGGTCTAGAACTTCTTCTTGGTATTTTCATGCCTATTACTATTACCTCTCCAATAAAACTGGTGATCTGTGATTTTGATAAGACCCTCGTCGAAACTAGATATTCTTCTTATAAAGAAGTTTATAATTCACTTATAAGGCCCCTAGAGTATTTTCCTACCATCGAAAAAGGAGTCACTCTCCTTAAAGACTATATTGAACAAGGTTTCCATCCTTTCATTCTTTCTGCCTCCCCTCATTTTTACGAAGATGCCATGCGAGATTGGCTTTATAAAAAAGAAATCTATACCGCTGGAATCTTTTTAAAAGATTATCGCCAGGTATTCTCTATTTTTAAAGATGGTGAACTCAGACCAAAAGATATCAAAATGCAAGGTCTCTATAAACTAAATCATCTGCTAGATATCTTATTAATGACTGGAATCCCTGATGAACTCGTACTAATTGGTGATAACTTTGAGGCCGATCCGATTATCTATCTGACCTTGGCAAAGATCTTACAAAGTGGATTAGATCCACGATCTATTTGGAAAAGAATGCTAAAAGAGAGTCCTTTTAAAATAAGTAGAAAGCAAAATTTTCTTCTCTTAAATAAAATTTTTCAACTCGATAGTTTGATCAGCAAACATAAAAACCCCTCCAATATAAAAGTTTTTATCAGAAAAAGACAAAAAAATGATCAAGTGATACTATCTGATTGGTATGAAGATATGCGTCCCTTAATAGAACTCTTTAGCGAAATAAAGCCCCTCAAAAAAGAGGAATCCCAAACAAAAGACTAATCCCCACCGGTGAAAAGACCTAATTCTTTCCCCATACCCTAGCTGGCCCAACTTCTTCCCTATAGGAAGCTTAGAAAAATCAAAGCCGATTACTTCGAGAAAGACCCTTAAAAAAGCAAAAATTAAGAAGATAAATTTCCAAGTGCCGTCCATGACTTCACTTCGGAACTTTGCTAAATAAATTTAATTTAATCTTGAGTACACTTGGCCTTTATAAGAGCAAACTGACGGTTAAATTTTTCTACGATACTATCCATAGAGGCCACGTACTGCTCACAGGGCCCTGTACCACTTTTTTCCCGGCATCTACGCTCCATTTGAAAGCTTAAAGCGCGAAAGCGATTAACCATAGTCCTAACCATTCGATTGGCAAAAATACAGTCCTGGCGATCATACCCCTCTGGGGAAACTGAAGTTAATGGTCTGGCATATTGAAAAGCATCATCTTTTTTAAAATCATAGGGCCTTTCATCTTCTTGGGCACCCAGAGTAAATAGGCCGAAAATTAAGTATAAAAATAACCATTTCTTCATTTTATACACCGATCTTTGGCCACTAAATGCTGCTTGTTCATCTTGCCTAGAAGCTCATCAAAGTAGGAAATATATTCAGCACATATTTTCTTCCCCTTAGAAGAGCTCTGACGGCATCGCCGCTCAATATCCCAGGAGATATTTTTAAGCCGAAGGGCCATAGTTCTAAGGTTTCGACTCTCCCACTGGCATTCCTTACGATCAAAACCATCCGCAGTAGCTAGGGGTAGTATGAAAATAGTTGAAATCACAATGATTAAAATAGCTCTCATAGGCCTATTTTAGCATGGTATATGGCCTAATCAATAGGTTGAATATATTTACGCATTGCGCTACGCTGCTAACACTAGGGATTAAAAACTGACTAAAATGATAATAAACAGTTGAAATCCCCACAGAAAAAGGGTAAAAATAGCAAAATTTTAACTTAAGGAAAGTGATTTAAATGTCTGTTGATGATTCATCTATTAAAGTAGTTATTGATGGTACCAAGCACGGTGTTGAAGGGTCCCTCAAAAAATTCAAGAGGCTTTGTGAAGCTGCCGGTATTCTAAAGGAATATAGAAAGCGAAAGGAATACAAAAAGCCATCTATTAGAAAAAAAGAGAAAGTTGAGGCCGCGACTAAAAGAAAGGCCAAAGACAAAGCAAAATTTAAGAAGTATTACAAAATCTAAATGGGCCTTCTCTACATTCTTCCCGTTTCTAAGAAAGAAAAAGATAGGATTAATAGTGATGACAACTATATCACCTTAAAATCCTATGGCCTTCCGCCTATTTTTTGGCTCTATTTACTAGGCGTTCTTTTTATCATTGGGCTCATGTGGTTTGCTATCTTTGATTCTATTATAACGCTGGCAAATACCAATGACCCTTTAAATGTATTTCTCGCCTATCTAGTTCTTGGAACCCTTATTTTAACGCCCACAACACTCTTGTTTTTTTTCTTCTATGAAAAAAGAGTGTCTAAAAAAGAAAAAACCCTAACCATAGGCCATTACCTTTTAGGATTAAAGCTAATATCTAAGACCTACAACTTAAAGGAAAAAGATTCCTTTAGCGTAAACCACTTTCTCACCTCCCCTAACCTAGCGCGCATAAAAAAAGATCCCTCGATGAGATCCTTTGAAAACCACGGATACTGGGAGTTACGTGCTGGGCTAGCAACGGAAAAAAATATACTTGTCGATCGCAATAACCGTAAAGCAGACCTATTAAAAATATCTCAAATATTATCAGATTATTAACTTTTACTGGTTAAGTTTTCCTTAAATCTTTGCTAGATTACCTCTGCACCGATTAAGGAGAACCCCAAGTGAAGTTTTCTACCTTTTTCCTCTTTCTAATATTGTCCTTTAAGGCATTTGCCTTATCTGGTTGGGATCAAATGAACGATCCCGAACTAATGAAAATTGATTATGAGAGAAACTTTTCCCAGCTTCCCCTAGCAGGAGAATTAACTAAAAAACCATGGAATGGTAACTACTGGCCTACTTATCGTGGAGGCATCACCTATAGGTGGAATCAACCCCCTCCTGAAGCTCCAAGTGAAGAGCACCCTCGTTATCACTTTGAATTATTAAACTTTGCAGAGCTTCAAAATTTAAAAGCTCTCTCTCCAGCAGAAAAATACGATTTATATATGGGACAGGAGAGCTGGCCTCTCACCACTTATGAGAAAAAGAGAACTAAAATTAATATGACTGATCCAAATAGTGACGACTATGATCCGGATCTAGAAATACCTCGTTGGGAGGGCCTATGTCATGCTTGGGCACCGGCCGCTCTTTTATATCATGAACCAGGCCCTGTAACGATAGTTGGTCTCTCAGGGAAAAAGGTCCATTTTGGTGCTAGTGATATCAAGGCCCTTTTGATTTATTTTCTCCATAGCAATCGCAGTAAAGATCAGACCAAAACAAAGTTCTTAGGTACTAGATGTTATCTTGATTTTAAAAAATATGAAGAGCAACTAGCAGATGGAGAAATAACTCAAGAAGAGTTTGATAGAGCTATTAACTCTACTAGTTGTGCTGATATCAATGCTGGCGCCTTTCATATGGTTCTAACTAATCAAATAGGGCTTTTAGATGAAGGTTTTGTCGCTGATGTCTTTCGCGATATTGAAGTCTGGAACTATCCTGTACATTGGTTTGAATCAAAGATAATTGAAGAAACTATGGGAGCATCAGTTGGTGCTGCAAAGGGTACGGTTAAAGAAGTCCGAATTGTTACCCTTTTAAAACATGCCTACTCTATTGAGCAATCTTGGTTTCCAATGGGAGATCTAGAGAACCGATATTTTGAAGGGGTCTATGGCAAGAAGAAATATGAATACCGGGTAGAGCTAGATAAAAAGGGAAATATCATAGGAGGAGAATGGATCTCTAAAAATCGACCTGATTTTGTCTGGAAGCAAAGCTTGCCAGCTTTTCGAGGTTACTTTAAACCGCTCAAAGAAATTTACGAAAAATCCATGAATACCTTAAAAGATATCCAGAAATTCTGGCAGGCAATTGATAATAATGATTTAGAAGCAATAAAATATCTGCTTAGAGAAATTAATATCAATGTTCAAAATGGCGATGGAGACACTCCTCTTCACCTTGCTGTTAGAAAGAATCATTTAGAAATTATCCACTTTTTAATAAAAAAAGGGGCCGACTTAAATTTGGCCAATAATATAGGCAAGTCGCCACTTCATCTAGCTGCAGGTCTTGGATCTCTTGAGCTCACCAAAATATTAATTGGGGCAGGGGCAACCTTGGATATACGAGACCTTTCAGGACAGTCCCCTTTCCATCTGGCAACATGGGGTCAACACTTTAAAACAATCGCTTATCTTATTGAAAAAGGCTGTGATATCAATGCTCAGGATTCTAATGGAAAAACCTCTCTTCACTGGGCGGCCTTACGCGGAAATGATGAAATTACCAATTTTTTGATTTCTAACAAGGCAATGCTAGATATCAAAGATCACAGTGGAAAAACCCCTTTTTACTGGTCTATTCTTAAAAATAAAACTCCCGTAACAATCGCTTTAATAAAGGCCGGAGCAAAGCTTGATATTAAAGATGATAAGGGAATGGCCCCCATCCATATTGCCACTTTCAAGGGATATCCACACCTAGTAAAACTTATTTTAGATAATAAAGGTGATGTTAATATCACTGAAAATTCCGGAAAAACGCCTCTTCATATGGCCGTTATTGAGGGCAATATGGAGATAATAACCCTGCTAATTGCAAGCAAAGCTGAGATAAATCCAATAGATAACTTTAATAAAACACCCCTAAATTATGTCCTTGGATTCCCTGAAATTGAAAAATTATTAAAGGATTTGGGGGGTAATCGCCATTTAACCCCCTCCTAACACAATTTAAACAGTATCCTCAATTGACTAATAAATTGGCCTATTCTAAAAACGAGTTAATTTTAACCTCAATCGGAGAATTACTCGCATGAAAAAGATTATACTTATTGCAGCACTTATATCTGCATCATTATCAGCACAGGAAAGTACCACTTCCTCAACCTTTGACCTTTGGAACGGCCTTAAAAAATCGCCTCTGGGATTTTCTATTGTCAATGAATTCGCGACTCAATCGGCCAGTAACAATACTGGTATCAATGGTTTTTACAACGAGCTAACACCTTATCTAAGTTACAAACTAACTGGTAAAGATTCTTTAAGATTCAATACTTCAGTTATTATAAGCGATAATTATCGTGCGGCCAACGAGCTTAATGCCGATGTTGCATGGGGTGGAGCTACTTTAAGATACAAAAGGTCTAAAATCTTAACTGAAGATAAAAACTGGCTCAATATGAGTGCTGAGATTAGATTCAACTTAGATGCAGACTTTAATAATGATGAAAGCAACAAAATTGGATCGACGTCTTTTAGAACAAATCTAACAAGAACTATTATGGCCGGCCTCGAACTAAATACAGAACTTCGTTATGATGAGTACTTAAGAAAGTCTTCAAGCGCAAAACTAAAAAGAAGAAAACTCGCCGCTACAATCAACCCTTCTTATGTTTTTGCAAAAGACTGGTATGTTCTTCCTTCGCTCGCATTCAAATATGAGATTCAAGGTGAGACAGCGAACAAAGCTTACAAGAAAAACAAAGTTACTTTCGCGCCAGAAATTGGTTATCAAGTTATGAAAGATCTTGCAGTAGCTGTTTACTGGGAAGCGACTCCATTTAAATCCCACGATGGTGAACTATTCGCCAAGAATTGGGGCAAAAATGCCATGCTTGCTGCTTACTTAGATTACAAATTCTTCTAGGATTAAATCGAGGGGAAAGAAATTCCCCCTCATATCTTCTGAGCTAATCTTTCTTACGAGTTTTACGAAAGTCTTTTGTTGCTTCTGCTTCAGGGGAATCTTCATCAAGGTGATCTGTTCTAAAGGTCACAGGTTTTTTACCTCCCCCCATTCTTCTTAATTTCTTATCCTTAGGGTCTTTATCCCAATGCTTAACCCATTCAGGTTCCTCTTCTATCTTTACCTCTTCAGGAGAAACCTCAGCTTTAAGATCATTTTTTTTTCTTACCTTAATGTTTCTTTTTGACGTTTTTTGACGAAGTCTTTCTTGGTCAGCACCCTCATCATGATGAGCGATATCGATGCTGATATCTCCATTAATTTTTGTTTGGCACGCAAGCCTTTCTTTAGTGATATGAAAGACATTTCCAAGAAATTTAATTTCTTCAAAAGGAGGCGGTTCAAGATTATCTTCACCTGATAGGATCTTTACGATGCAATCACTACAAGAGGCGACCCCTCCACAACTAGATTTTATATAAACACCTTTTTCTTTTAGAGCTTCTAAAAGGTTTTTTGTGCCATCAATTTCTATTACCTCATTTGAGGGTTTTAATATTACTTTATACATTATAATTTACTTGATAATTCCTTACTTATTCTCTTTTCAATAGTTCCTTTGAAAAGTTTGTATTTAAAAGCGAGCTCCACATAGGTCTCACAAGATTGATCTTCAAAATTAATTTGCAGCCTAAACCCACTACCCTGACAAATAATTCTAGGGTGTTCATCGGCATATTCAATATTTATCTCTACATCCCAGTCAGCAAAATAATCAGCTGTAATTAACTTTTTCGCTTTGCTGTAAGCATCGAGCTTATTTTTTGAATGTGTATAAGGAACTTGAATATGCATTAATTCATTCCTGTTGAGCCAAAGCCAGAAGCTCCTCTAGCTGTGGCCGAAAGATCTTTCGAAATTTCAAAACTGGCCTGAATCACAGGGGCCAAAATCATCTGAGCTATTCGATCACCATGACTAATGGTGTGTTCAACTTCTCCGATATTGCCCATAATAACCTTAAGCTCACCACGATAATCAGCATCGATCGTACCAGGGCTGTTAACAACTAAAAGATTAGTTTTTAGCGAAAGCCCTGATCTTGGTCTTATCTGAATTTCAAAGCCTTGCGGTATTTCAAAAGAAAGACCCGTAGGAATCAAAACCCTTTCACCTGGTTTGATAGATAGAGTTTTTAACTTGAGGCAGGCCCTAATATCAGCACCTGCCGCATGAGTTGATTCATACTGAGGAAGAGGAAGCTGGTCATCAAAATGCTCCAGCTTCAAAACTTTAACCCCAACTTTATTCACCGGATTTTTTCTCCAAAGGTTTAACTGCCTTTGCCGAGAGCTTAATCCGTCCCATTCTATCAATCTCTAAAACTTGGACCTCAATTGCATCACCTTCAGAGAGGTATTCATTTACATCGCTTACTCTTTCATTAGCAATTTCACTAATGTGAAGAAGCCCTGAAATTCCTGGAACGATATCAACAAAAGCACCATATTCTTTTATAGTTACAACTTTACCAGTGTAGTTACTGCCAAGCTCTGGGCCAGTAATTTGTAGCGCAATAGTGCTAATTGCGTTTTCTAAAACGACAGGATCAGTTCCAAGAACTTTAACAGTACCATCTTCTTCAACCTCAACAGTCACATCAAACTGCTCCTGTAGTCCCTTGATGTTTTTTCCACCAGGGCCTATAAGGGCGCCAATTTTATCTACTGGTATTTTATGAGTTTGCATTCTAGGAACGCCTTCTTTAAATTCTTTCCTAGTTGTTGAAATGGTTTTGGCCATCTCTCCTAGAATATGCAGACGTCCTTCTCTGGCCTGGGCCATGGCCTCTTTCATAATATTAACAGGAAGTCCGTCAATTTTTATATCCATTTGAATAGCGGTAATTCCTTTTTCAGTTCCAGCTACTTTAAAATCCATGTCACCTAGGTGATCTTCATCTCCAAGGATATCAGTTAGGATTTTGTATCTATCACCTTCTTTAACTAGTCCCATGGCAATCCCACCAACAGGAGCTAAAAGAGGTACACCGGCATCCATAAGCGCCATAGATCCAGAACAAACTGAACCCATTGAAGAAGAACCATTTGATTCTAGAACTTCACAAGCTACTCTCATGGTATAGTTAAAATCTTCTTTGCTTGGTAGAACCTTTTTAATCGCTCTTTCTGCCAGGTTTCCATGTCCTAGCTCACGTCTTGATACATTAAATTTTGTTCTCGCCTCTCCTACTGAGTATCCAGGAAAGTTATAGTGAAGATAAAAAGGAGAATAAGATAGTCCGACGATTCTATCAGACATTTGCTCACCTTTAGAACCACCAACAGTAACTGTTGCTAGCACTTGAGTTTCACCTCTAGTAAATAGAGATGATCCGTGAGGAGTGGCAAGAATATCCGTCTCACATTCAATAGGTCTAACCTGAGTTAGCCCTCTATCACCGATTCTTTTATCGTGATCTAAAATATCTGATCTCATCATATTATAGAGCATGTCTTCATTGGCATGTTCTGCTTCTTTACCAAAATCATCATCAGCAGTTAGTCCATACTTTTCAGGATTAGCTTCAAGGGCCGCTTTAATTTCTTTTTTAACTTCACCTTGAGCTTTATACCTGTCTAGTTTATCGACGATACTGATTGCCGCTCTTATTTTATCAGCAAAATCTGCTTTAACAGCTTCAAGCATGGCAGTATTTCCGACAACTGGAACGAATTCTCTTTTAGGTTTCCCTATTTCTTTTCGCATTTTATCAATAAGCTCAACCATCCCTTTATTTGCCTCATGAGCAAAAAGGATAGCTTCTAGAGTTTCACTTTCTGGAATCTGATCACCTTCACCTTCAACCATTAAAATGGCATCGTGCGATGAAGAAACAATTACTTCAAGATCTGAGTCTACCCAAGCTTCACGGTCTGGGTTGATTACTAGCTCACCATTAATCCTTCCAACCTTACAAGTTGAAATCGCTTTTTCAAAAGGGATGTCAGAGATATGAAGAGCGGCTGAAGCACCGATGCCTGCTAGCATTTCCGGATCTCCCTTTTCATTATAAGAAAGAACTGTGGCAGAAACGACCGTTTCGTTCATGTACCCTGCAGGAAATAGTGGTCTGATTGGTCTATCGATAAGTCTCGCGTTTAAAGTTTCTTGCGTAGAAGGTCTCGCTTCACGCTTCATAAATCCACCAAGGAACTTACCTGCTGAGTAAAACTTTTCTACATATTCAACTGTTAGTGGAAAAAAATCCTGTCCTGGCCTTGCGTCTTTGGCAGAACAAACAGTCACTAGAACTTGTGTTCCATTAGAGGATACGAGGACTGAGCCATCTGCTTGCTTAGCAAGTCTTCCGGATTCGATGGTTACATCTTTACCACCCAAATTTACGGTAAATTCTTTTTTGTTTTCATTCATTAAAAATACTCCTGTTCTTTCACTCATTAGTGAAAGGTAAAAAATTAATATAATTTTTAGGAAGGAAGTGGATTTTAAAGAATATTTCAATCAATTTATGGGTTGATTCAAATATCCTCTAAATTCCTTATTCTTTCCCAAAAATAAAAAAGGGAGACTAAGTCTCCCCTAAACATCTTATTTTCTAAGACCTAGTGACTTAATAAAATCACCATACTTATCAGCATCGGTCTTGGCATAATATTTTAAAAGCGATCGTCTTTGACCAATCAACTTAAGCAGCCCTCTATTTGAATGATAATCATGGATGTGCTTTTCAAAGTGAGGCATTAAGTTGTTAATTCTCTTGGTTAGAATCGCGATTTGAACTGGTGTTGAACCAGAATCTTTTTCATTTTTTCCATACTGCTTAGTTAATAGTGCAGTATCTTCTTTTGTAATCATAATCTTCTCCTTACTAGTGCTCCAAGTCGTGACCTAGAACAAAGCGCTAAAATTTCGAGTTGAAGTTTTTTATCTAATAATATCAGACATGTAAACCTTTAAATGCTTTAATAAACGGGCCTCAATCTGACGGATTCTCTCTCTCGTAACCCCGAAATCATCAGCGATAGATTGTAATGAGGGTGGCACTTCAGTAAGTAGCCGTTTTTTAAAGACCTCTTTATCTCTAGGCTTTAATCCGTCTACGAACTCATTGAGATGTCCTTTAAGCAGCTCTAGGCCCTGTGTATTTTCTACAATTTCTTCAGGCGTTTTCCCAAAAGGATCGGCCAGAGATTCTGCAAGTGTAGGGCCTTCTCCACTGGGTGAGAGAGGCCTATCAATGCTGATTTCATTACCTGTTGGGCCAAGTCTTTGATCCATACTGCTGACTGCCTTTTCTGAGACCCCAAGGTTTTCTGCGAGAAGTTTGGGATCTGGGGCAATCCCCATCTTGGCCAATTTTTCTTTCTCTTTGAAAAGATTATAAAAGAGTTTTTTTTGTTCGTTGGTAGTGCCTATTTTAACAAGCCGGAAATTATCTAGGATGAATTTTAAAATATAGGATCTTATCCACCAGGAGGCATAATAAGAGAGTTTTGCCCCTTTAGTGGAATCATATTTAGATACCGCCTTCATAAGCCCAATATTCCCCTCTTGAATTAGGTCCATGACGTTTTGGTGAGCACTCTTATATTCCATGGCAATTTTAACCACCAATCGCAGGTTATGAAGAACTAGCTTCTTGGCCACATCAATATCACCAGTTTCGGCCAGAGCAGTGGTTAGGGCCTTTTCCTGCTCAAGTGAGAGTAGATCATATTTTTTTATTTCTCTAAGATATTGGGCCAATGGATCAATAGCGGCAGGTTTATAAACTGAAACTTCTTTAGAAGGAATGAGTGCTGGAAGAGATGCAGAAATCTTCTGTAGTTCTTTTCCTATTTTTTTTGGAGCTTTTTTTTTTGCCATTTTCTATTATCTATATATCAAAACTACGCGCCTAGGCAACAATTATTTTTTCTCTGCACTAAGACCTTGTTTCAGTAAATATTTAAAGTAAATATACTTAAGTGCAAAAGGCGCATAGTTTAATTTTATGGGAATATTAATCATGTCATTTTTAGAATATTTAAAAAACTTGCCATCATATAAGGCCAGTTGAGTTAATAACTCCTTGGCCACAAGTTTTTCTAACTTACCTTTCCAAGGTGGTATTAAAAACTTTTTTTGGGCATTTTTCACTTGATCTTCAATCACTTTAACAAAATTATTAAATATTTTTTTTCTTCTTTTTTGAGAGACGTAAGCACTTAAAGATCTCCATTCATCTCTGGCCCAGGACAAATAACTTTTACTAATCTTTAAATTAAAGGAGACATCAATTTTTCCTACTTGTTCAGCAGTACGATCAAATTCTCCCTGGTTTATATCGAATTCGACGCTGAAATAAGGTTTATATTCATGATAATAAAGATCACGTGAAACAACTTCCATGGTTAAAGGCTCTTCAAAGTATAGATATGACCCCACCTCTTTAATGAAATTTTGAGACCATTCATCCCAGGAGGCCTTAAAACTTAATTTTAAAAATTCCTTGGTATCGGAAAAATTATTGGCCCTAACTAAAAGATCCGGAACGCCAGTTAATAATGACAAAAATTGGCCTACCATAAGATTGTCATCAAAGGGGCGAGATTCTTTGATCATTTTTAATATTTTAGGCTCTTGGCCTTTTAATACGTATTCGCTTTTTTTGAATTCTTCACAAAATAGTCGATTCAAATCGCCTTCAATCTCTCGTGAACCAAGTGATCTTGGTAATTTATTTGTAAAAGTTTCGTGATTCACTTTACGACAAATTAATCCTCGGCATAGGACTTGTACGGTTCGATAATCTTTTTTAAGCCCTATTTCATTATTTACCAAATCCCAATTAAAACGCTCATTGGTAAGTTGTCTGATTAAAAAGCCCATCACGACAGGATTTCTTAAAAGGGGGACCAAAAGTCTTAGATCATCCACATCACTGCCCCAAGAACAAAGAGATTGAAACAATTTTACTGTTTGTAAAAACTCATTCTCTCTCATCTGATCGATAGTGTTATACTCCCTCAATTTTTTAGGAAATAATGAATTATCTTCAATATTTGGAAGATCAAATCCTGGCCCTCTTTCAAAATTGAATAAAATATTTCGTTTTAATTCTTTCAAACTAATTATTGATATATTTTTAGAACAATAATTTCCTACTAAATTATTAGTCATATTACTAAATTCATTTTCAGAAAATTCAAAATACTTAGCATAGGCGGGAATGGCCCGGGCGAGAAGATCAAGACCTATATATTGAAGGGTTGATATAACCGACCTTTTTACTTCATTTCGTTCCCATATATTGGAATAGTTAACTTGGTAATCTACTTTACAAAAATTGGATAAATTTTCCCCTTCTTCGATAAATCCCCGATAAAAGGCCAAAGAACGTTTTTGTTCAACTTTAAACTTACCTCTGGCATGAAAAATATATTCTAATGGAGTACTCGCCTCATTTTTATATTTACCCGAAAGATCACCTAAAACGAGTGATTCTAAGGGTACTAGAGCATGAGTGTTTAAACTTATTAAAAATAAAGTAAAAATTTTCTGCCACATAATAACCTTCTCAATTTTTTTAATTTATCGGCACCTATTCCGATAGACTAAATATGGGGAAAATCTTTCTCTTTTTAATATTTAGCATGCTTTTAAACGCTCAGGTTTATGCGCGTGAAGATTTAATAAGCTTAAAAAAGGCCAAGTACTTTTTAGTGAACGGTAATCTAAAAAAGGCCAAGTTTTATTTATCACAAATTGAAGAAAATAAAGCTCTTTCAAAGGCCGCTCTTCGTTTTAAAGCTCTTATTTATTTCTTACAAAATGATTTTGTAAACTCAAACAAGATACTGCAAAACAAAAAACTTGAGAGTGTTGAATGGAACCGGGAAACCTGTATTTTAAAAATAGCTAATGATATCGCATTAAATAAGTTACAACAACTAGATGAAGACTACAAAACATGTAAGTACCTCACCTTTGATTACACCAAAAACAGAAATCTTTGGCTCGACTACATGGTCAACTTAAAGCTGAGAAAAACAACAGTTGATTCAAAAGATAGTGTCCTCAATTTAAGAATTTTCTTCTCCGAACTTGAAACCATAAAAATATGGCTCAAGAAAAACATCTATTTAAATCAAGAGTCTATAAATATTGATAAGTTGTATGCGCTTCCTAAGTTTTCCTTTAGAAATAAATCGGTAAGAGAGATTATTGGTCTTTCTTATTATCGGATGGGTGATGAAAAGAAGGCCTTAGATTTCATCGAAGATATCGACTCTCCTAATGCCAGCAACCTAAAGGCAATCATCAACCTAAAACAAAAAAAATATGAAGTAGCTTTTGGCCATTTCCAATTAGCACTTAAGCAAAAAGAAAACTCAGGAAATGCACTTAAGCGGGCCATTCCGCTTTCCTGGATGTTGGGGAAATATGAGATGGGTCTAAAATTATTAAATAGATTCATTTTTGATGATATTGACCCTTTTAAAAAACTTGCTCTCAGCTCGGCACTTAAGATTCAACTAGAAGAAATAAAAGAAGCCGAAAAAGACCTGAGACATTTAAATGTTGAATTCCAAGGAAATATGCCCCTAAAAGTTATCTTGGCAAACAGCTATGTCTCCTTAAGTTTGTCTAAAATGAAAGATGTTAGAAAGTATTCCTCACTAGCGTGCAATAAATTTGATGGCCTTAATTGCTGGATTTTCATGCAAACTTTCATCTGGGATGACTTTAATAAGGTTCTTAGTGATAAAGGGCCTACCAGAAATAAAAACTTACTCGGCCTTGATGCCTTAAAGACAAAATCTGAAATAAAACCTCTTGATGAAAACCCCATAATTGACCAGAGTTATATTGAAGAATTAGATAGTGAAGAAGTTTTAATTAAAGAATAAATCAACCTAGAGTTTTGAGCTCCTCACCATCAAATAAGAACTTAACCTCTTTATCATCATAGTGAGTTGCCAAATTTATCGGTCTTTTCCAAACAGCATAAAGATTTCTCATAGTATCAGTAGCTGTGGCCAAATCTAAGTCCACCCCTTGATGAACGTGGCGAAGAAGTAGTTCACCCTTATTTTCATAATTAGAAGATTCGATCTCAATCAAGGGTGATCCAAAATTAGTTAAAGAAAGTAAAAGTTTTTTCTTAATCTCTTCAAACTCTCTAGTTTCGATTTCATTTCGCCCAGTACGCGAATTATATTTATAGGTAAAAAGATTTTGCCTCTGACAAAACTCTTCAGTAAAAAATTCGTCTATAAAAGTAATATCGTTATGAGTTGTACGGACTTCAAAAATTTTTTCTCGACCAAGCCCTAGCTCTTTATCCCAATTCTCTTTAACTTGCATATTAGTGCATTCTAGATATTCTTTACCAAACATGCCCTTATTCCAGCGATATTCGATATCTCTAAAAAGCTCTATACCAATTTTATAAGGATTTATTCTTTGGGGACTCATCGCCATGACAGAAGAATGATGATCAGAAAAATCAATGATCTCACTTGCCTTCATCGCTTTTTGAGTCATGATAGTTGAATGCCAGTAACTGGCCCATCCCTCATTCATAATTTTGGTAATACGTTGGGGAAGAAAGTAATAGGCCTCTTCTCTTAAAATACCAATTAGATCTGCCTCCCATTCTTTAATAGGAGCATATTCCATTAAAAAACCCATTATATCCCGTGTGGGTAAACCTTCTGGTTCACGAATGATTTCTAAATCATCTTTTGCTTTAGGGTTATTTTTATTTTCTTCCTCTACTGCTTTTTCTTCAGCTTTTTTCTTACTACGCAGGAACGTCTGTAAGGCCTGAACCCTGTCATCATCATCATACTGGTCAGGTTCAATAAATTTGTCTTTTTCTACTTTTCGTTTTCTGCCAACGTCATCTTGGTAAAGAAGGTTAACATCTAAGAGGTTATCTAAAGACAGGACCGTATCAATAAAGGCCTCAACTTTCTCAACCCCGTATCTCTCCATATACCTTCTTACTTTAGTGGTATGATTGGCCATAACGTCCATCATTTTCTTATTCGTATTTTTGAACCAATAATTATTTTTAAAAAAATCTGCATGGCCATAAACATGGGCCATAACAATTTTTTGATCAACCGTAGGGTTCACATTTAAAAGATAGGCGTAACAAGGATCCGTATTGATAACCATCTCATAGATCTTTTGCAACCCATATGAGTATTGCTTGGACATTTGGTCATAATCCATACCAAAACGCCAATGAGGATAACGTGTAGGAAATCCTCCTTGGGCCGCTAAAATATTTATAGTATCATAATCACATATTTCAAAAATTACTTCAGGGAAGTCTAATCCATATCCTTTAGCATAGGTGTAAATTTCACTTTTAAGGCGTAAGAGTTCGCCAGAAATTGGAGCAGTTCTGTTCATTTTACTTTCCCTTTCCCAAAAATTCTTTAATAGAATCTAAAATGGCCTCTTTATTTTTGATCTTGGAAAGAATGATATCTTCATTAACCGCACCGTATTTACTAACTAAATCTTTATAAAATTGACCTGATCCATAGCGACTTTCCACTTGGCCATAACAAAAAACATTCGATTTAGGGATTATGTCATTTTCTAAAATATTCAAACACAGCTTGGTATCATCCGTTGACCAATTATCTCCATCAGAAAAATGAAAAGGATAGATATTCCATTCTTCTGGATTGTAATTTTCATCAATTATCTGTTTACAAAGTTTTAAAGCGGAAGAGATTAAGGTTCCTCCAGATTCTCGAGTTCGAAAAAAAGTTTCCTCATCCACTTCTTTGGCAGTGGCATCATGGATAATATATCTAATATCAATATCTTTATACTGGCTTTTCAGCCACAGATTTATCCAAAAACTCTCCGTTCTAACTATTTCTTTTTGCTCATCCCCCATTGATCCGGAGACATCCATCATATAAATAACTACCGCTGAGTTTTCATATTCATGTTTTACCTGTGATGCCCGGTAGCGAAAATCTGATCTAATAGGAATAATAGAGGGGCTTGCCTCATTATAGGCCCCTAGTGCCACTTGTCTTTTTAAGGCCTCTCTATAAGAGCGCTTAAAATGTCTCAGGCCATCCGGCCCTACATGAGAAATTCCAGTATATTTTTGGGACATGGATTCAAGAGTTTTTTTCCCTTTAGGCTCAATTTTAGGAAGTTCTAATTTCTCTCCTAAAATAGCGGCAAGCTCCTCTAGAGATAATTCCACTTCTAGAGTTTTTTGCCCTTCCATATCTCCGGCCTCTCCCTGACCTGGAGACTTCTCTCCTTCTCCTCCATCAATTGCATCCTCTGGATCCCCCTCACCCTGGCCAACACCACCTTTTTGAAGGTCACCAAACTTAAAATGAGGTGTTTCGATGGAAGGCATGGGAATTTTATAGGTACCGGCCTGCTTTGAAACCGGTATTTCTCCCTTTGCAACATACTTTTGTAAGTTTTCTCGGACCTTGCCTTTGATAACTTTTTTAAATCTAGCGTGATCCCTTTTTATTGGATGGCCCACAAATGCCCCTTTTTAGGATTTTACCGAATCTCCCTTAGCAAAAATCGAAGCTACAAAATTTAAGGCATCGGTGGCACAAATCTCACAATATCCATGATTTTTAATAAGCCTGGCCTTCACAACATCGATTTTTTCCTGGGTTTCTTTATCCACTACTTTTGAAATAATAGTTGTTAACTTAATAGTGTCTTTTTGATCTTCAAAAAGTTTTAACTCTAAGGCCCGGTGAAGTCTTTCGTTCATTTTGTAATCAAAAGTTTTTCCTTCAATGGCCAAGGCCCCGATGTAGTTCATGATTTCTCTTCGAAAATCTTCTTTCCTTGATTCTGGAATATCTATTTTCTCTTCAATAGATCTCATGAAACGTTCATCAGCATCTTCTAAACGGTTAGAGTATTTATTTCTAATCTTTTCTTTTTGAGTAAAGGCCTTAACGTTGTCAATGTAGTTTGCACATAGAGTTTGAATGGCCCTTTCATCTACACTGATCGCTTTTTGGACATCATTTTTAACGATATCTTCATATTCCTGGCGAGAAATATTTAGCCCTTCCATATAGGAATCATAAACATCTTGATTGTTAATAAGACCATGGTGTTTTAACCCTGCTTCAAGTTCATTAAAAAGCATGAAAGGATTTAAACAGCCAATATGACCATTTTTTACCAAAGCATTTGAAAGTTTATCTTGGATATACCGAGGAGACACTCCATCGAGTCCTTCTCTTATAGACTCTTTTCTCAGTTCTTTTACATTATCCTCATTATAACCAGGAAGAGTTTTTCCATTATAGAGTTTTAATTTTTGCAATTTGGTCAAATCTGATTTTTTAGGCTCTTCAAGTCTTGTCAAAATGGCCCAAGTTGAGGCCATTTCAATAGTATGAGGGGCGATATGTATATGAGGAATTTTTTCAGTATTAAAATCTCTCATATAAATCTGAATTTCTTTATCAAGGCGGGTGATATAAGGAATATCAATTTTAACAGTTCTATCCTTTAAGGCCTCCATGAATTCATTATTTTGAAGCTTTTTGAATTCGGGTTCATTGGTGTGCCCTAAAATAACTTCATCGATATCAGTTTGAGAAAATTTCTTAGGTTTAATAGATTGCTCTTGAGAGGCCCCCAACAGATCATATAAAAAGGCCACATCAAGTTTAAGCATCTCGATGAATTCAATAATCCCTCTATTTGCAATATTAAATTCTCCGTCAAAATTAAAGGCCCGAGGATCAGAATCTGAGCCATAGGTAGCAATTTTTCTATAGTTAATATCTCCAGTTAACTCAGTTGAGTCCTGGTTTTTCTCATCTTTTGGTTGGAATGTTCCTATTCCTACTCGATCATTTTCAGAAAGGAGCAGCCTTTTAATACGAATATGATTGTTAATAACTTTCATCCAGTCGCCATCGTATTTTTTTAGATATTCGGCCATGATATATCGACAAGCAGGAGAAACTTCACCCTTAATTTTAATTTTATAGTCTTTGTTTCCCTTATTTAAGGATTGAACAAATTTCTCTCTAACATCAAATGGAAGAAGTTTTAAAGGTTCTTCATGCATTGGACTGGGGAAAACTGTTTCCCCACCCAAAATATCCGAAGCATTTTGGTCATACCACTCATAAGTATATAAAGCTCCTTCATCTGTTTTTGAATAGTGCTCTAACCCTCTTTTTAAAAGTCTTACGATACTTGATTTGGCCGATCCTACAGGCCCATGAAGTAGCAGCACTCTTTTTTCAGTACCATATCCCTGGGCGGCCGATTTAAAAAAGTTTACTAATTTCATTAAATGAACATCAATACCAAAAACAGCATCGCGCCCATTTCCCAGAGGATCATCAAAAAAATGATATCTGGTAATTTTCTTCTTATATTCCATGTAGGTATCTGAACCGTAAGAATGCATCATATCATTAATTCTTTGGAAAGAATTTCTTGTAACATTTGGATTGGCCGCCACAATATCGAGATAATCTTGAAAAGTACCTGTCCAATTTAAGTGAGCGAAGTCCTTTGCCCTAAAATTTTCTTTCATAAACGATTGAATGTTTATATCTCCCATTATTCCTCCGGCAAAATTAGTCCATTAATATCCCTCAAATTATATCCTTACGTAAAATCATCGGACAAGGTTTATTACTTTAGCAGACTTCTATAGTCAGGCTTTGTTGATATATTGAACTGCCTTAGATTTAATAGAAGTTGAACTATTTTTTGGAGTATAAATGCCTATCCTCTATGCTGGAAATACTGATGTAGGTTGTAAACGAGCTGTGAACCAAGATTCAATCTTTATGGATGGCAAGCTTAAATTCTTTGTCGTGGCGGATGGAATGGGAGGTCATAAAGGCGGTGATGTGGCCTCGCAAATTGCAGTCAAAGAATTATCTGAATATGTAAAAGCTAATTCTAAAAATGATCCTGAAGATAACTTACAAAAATCTGTAACTCATACTAATAAAACCATCCTGCAAAAGGGAAATAAAAATCCTCTTTGGAAGGGAATGGGGACCACGGTAGTGGAATTTTATTTTAAATCCACTAAACTCTATATTGCTAATGTAGGAGATTCTAGAGGGTATTTAATAAGCCAAAAAAAGCTCTATCAACTCACAAAAGATCATTCTTTAATTCAAGAAAAAATAAATTTTGGCATGTATACTCGTGAGCAGGCGCATAAAGATCCACAAAAAAATGTTCTAAGTAGAACTGTAGGTTTTGATAAGGTAGTTCAGGCCGATGTTTTTAATTATAAGGTTCAAAAAAATGACATTTTTTTACTTTGCTCTGATGGACTTCATGGCATGGTTAGTGATGAGGATATCTTATATTTAATCAATAAATTTATTCCCGAACCTTCTAAAAGCACTCCCGATGATCTATCTCTGGCGGCAGATGCCTTAGTCGAGCAGGCCAATGTAAATGGGGGAGAAGATAATATTTCGGTAATTTTAATTATCACTCAATAATTAACTGGAATAGAATTCATCACCTTCACTATCTTCTTGGAAAATAGGTTCTTCCATATAGTTCATTTCCTCGGCCTCTTCCTCATCATCGATTTTAGATTCATCTATGGCCATACCGATATTTTCATCATGATTCATCATCTTTTCTTCAATTTTTTCTATTTCTTCATTTAAATCTTGATTCATTAGACCGGTCTCTTTATCGACCTCCTTATCTACCTTTTTCCAAAATTCCTTTTCAATATTTTTATAATTTTTTTTTCTCTTTATCTCATCATCATTTACAATTTTCTTATGAGTTATCTCTTTATCGATTTTTTCCTCAATTTGAGCAGTGCTAGTAATTTTTTTCTCCTGATAATCAGGTTCCATTAACTTGTCTATGACTGCTTCTTCAGGCCCTATTTGCTCGTTTGGGCCACTAAATAAGAAGAGTAAAAGTCCGCCTAAAATTAAGCCTATAATCAGTATATTTTTCATCATCAGATACCTTTCGGAAAGTAGTGTTTTTTTTAAATTATTTTCACTAATGAACGATTAGTTATTAATAGTAGGACAATTCTATGAACAAATATTATTTACTCGTTCTTTTAACCGTATCTCTTCACTCCTTCGCTTTTTGGTCTCCCGTACCTGGAAAGTTTATGAAAATTGCTGGAGCTAAAGACGGAACTCTGATGGCAGTTGACCATTCTCAACAAATTTGGATCAGATTAAATCAACATTGGAAACAATTACCTGGAAAGTTTAAAGATATTTCCGTTGGCTCCATTAAATATATCATTGGCATAGATGCTCAAAACCGAATGTGGAAATTTGATTACCCAAATACTCAATGGAATAAAGTTAAAAAAACAGCGAAAACCGTTTCTGTGGGAGAAGATGGAGTCATCTTTATCACCAATAAAAATAATGATCTTTTAACTTTAAAAAATAATAATTGGTCTCCAGAAAAGATAAAACTTTCCAAGGTTGTAGCAGTTAATAAAAACCAAGTCTGGGGTATAACCCTCAATAGAAAAATAGTTCAAAAAATAAATGGTATTTGGGAGGACTTTCCTGGGAAGTTAATTGAGATGGATGCTTACTCTGATAAATTGGCCGTCGGTGTTAACTCGAAAAAGACAATTTGGTTCTGGAAGGGGGATAAATGGTATCAGGTCCCAGGAAAAATCGACCAAGTAGCATTTTCTGGGAATGATAATATTTGGGGGTTAAACTCAAAAGGAAATCTCTATCACGCTAAAATCCCTAAAGGATTATTAAGTCCCAAAATAAATGCCACCATTCCTCGTGAAAAAAATATTTATAAAGGGCATTTTCGTATTACAAATTTAATGGCCAAAACCCATCTCTCCAGTCTTGAGGAAAGGGCCATTCTTTTGGGTTTTAGAGGTTGGTCATCTAAATGGAACTTAAGGCAATCATGGCAAATTATTAAAAGAAGTGATGAACTCTTTGAAATTAAAAATGGCAATGGAAAATGTCTTGAGGCATTAAATATTAATTCTAAGGTTATACTTAGTCCTTGCTCCCATAATAGTGGCCAATTATGGCGAATATCTAAAGAACAAAAAGATGGCACCACTCTAGAGAACTACAGTAACCAATTATGTCTAGCTGCTTTGACAACTAATCGACCTGTTCAACTAATTGAATGTGAAAAAGATAAAAGATTCTTCTGGAAACTAGGCCCGTTTTAGTTCTGCGCCAAAATTGGATACTCGAGTCAAAGTCATTTCACCATTGATTCCCTCTATATTTTCAAGTACTCTTTTGAAAAAAAAGGATAGAAAATGGCCGGGTTAATAGATTTAAAAAATATCTTAGTAGATGAGTACGCAACCCCTTGTGATATTTTCGCCCCACCAGAAACTGACTTAACGACTCTCGTAGAAAAAATGTCTGATGAAAAGGTTCGCCACATACCTATCCTAAGAGAAGGAAAGGCCATCGGAATTATTAGTGAAAGAGATCTTAAAATGTTTCAAAATGTTGAATGGGCGGGAAAATTAAAGGCCGAAGATATTATGGTCCAATATCCCTACACAGTAATAACAGGATCTCCGCTTGATGAAGTTGCCTATGAGATGTCACGTAATAAATTTGGTAGTGCCCTAATAGTCGATTCTAATGAGAAGGTTATGGCCATTTTTACTGTGACAGATGCCCTTAATGCTCTCATTGAGATTCTTCGCGGAGAAGTTCCTCAAGAAGATTAAAATGCGTTTCGTCAATTGCTTTTTTACTGTCTTTAAACCCGGTGAGTGATATAATTTTCTTTTAAAATTATTCTTTTAACCAGGGTAGTCAAATTGAATAAATACTTCACTATCATGATTGTTCCCGAAAGGGGCAAAGGTGTTAAGTCTTTCAGAATTCCCAAAATACTTTTCAGGGGGATGCTTTTTATCTCTGTCTTTATGGTATTTATCCTCGGGGTCTTGTCCTATGATTATTTCGAGATTTTAAAACAGGTTCATAAAAATAAACATCTAACTATTGAAAACAGACAACTGAAAGAGCAAATGGAGCTCTTTGAAAAAAAAATCAACACTCTGATCACAGACATTGACCGAGTTCAAGTTTTTGAAAAGAAATTGCGAATAATCGCTGGACTTAAAAAAAACTCCTTAGAAGAAAATCTGGCCGAAGAAGAGGATGAAAAGCCTAAAATTAACAGCACTTTTTTAAAAACGATCCAAGATAAAAACCAGGTGAAAGAGAAGACTCGCTATAAACGACTCAAAAATCTTTATGAGGAAAAAATCGCTTCTGTCTTCGGTCTACAAACCAGTTATGCTTTAACTAAGGATTGGTCCAATTTAACTAAGCAAAGTTTTCTTATGGCAGGTAAGTATGCCCATTTTGATTATCAAATTGAGAACTTAGAAGACATGCTTTCTAAATTAGAAGTTAATGTCCACGGCCTAGACCAATTTTTACTTGACAAGAAATCCTTTCTTAAATCAACCCCTACTCTACTACCAACTCGGGGCTGGATTACCAGCTATTTCGGTCCCCGAAAGTCACAGTTTTCAGGTCGAACAAAAATGCATGAGGGAATTGATATTGGTGCCAGAACGGGGTCAAAAATCCTCTCACCCGCGGACGGTACTGTTACTTTCGCAGGAAAAAAACCTGGCTTTGGTTATTTTGTACAGTTAGATCACGGTTATGGAGTAGAAACTGTGTACGCTCATGCTTCAAAATTGCTAGTATCTCTTGGAGAACAGATAAAAAGAGGAATGGTGATTGCCAGGGTAGGGTCCACGGGACTTTCCACTGGTCCCCATGTACATTACGAAGTAAGAGTAAACGGCACGCCGGTTGATCCGATGTATTATATTCTGGATTAGGAGAAGTTAAAAAATGATTGATGTTATGAAACTGCTTTTTGGCACAAAACACGATAGAGATATAAAAAAGCTCCAACCATTAGTTAAAGAGATTAATGGTTTAGAAGAAAAAATAAAGCAAATGTCTGATGAGGAGCTTAAGGCACAAACTCCTAAATTTAGAGAGATGTTAAAAAATGACAAAACTCTAGAAGAGATTCTACCTGAAGCATTTGCCACCATAAGAGAGGCCTCTTGGCGTGTTCTGAAAATGCGCCATTTTGATGTCCAAATTATTGGGGGAATTGTTTTATTTAGAGGGAGTATCGCCGAGATGAAAACGGGTGAAGGAAAAACCCTTACCGCAACTCTCCCGCTATACCTTCATGGATTAACCAAAAAAGGTGCCCACCTAGTAACAGTTAACGATTACCTAGCTTCACGGGATGCCGAGTGGATGGGGGAAATGCTGGAATGGATGGGAGTTTCTGTTGGTTGCATCGTTGCTGATATGACAGATGAAGAAAGACATGATGCTTATGGGTATGATGTCACTTACGGAACCAATAACGAATTTGCCTTTGATTATCTTCGAGACAATATGAAATTTAGCCTAGAGGACTACGTCCAACGGGGCCACAACTACTGTATTGTCGATGAGGTCGACTCTATTCTAGTTGATGAGGCAAGAACACCGCTTTTAATTTCAGGCCCAAGTGAAGGTGACACCGGACTCTATGGAAAAGCAAATAAAGTAATTCCTCAACTTACAAAAGAAAAAGACTTCACTATAGATGAAAAATCCCGTTCAGCAATTTTTACCGATGAAGGAATAACAAAACTTCACGAAATTCTAAAAATTGAAAATCTTTTTGAATCTAAAAATACGGAACTTCTGCACCACCTAAACCAAGCGCTTAAGGCCCATTATCTTTTTACTCTTGATAAAGATTATGTGGTTAAAGAAGGACAAATTATTATCGTTGATGAATTCACTGGTCGACTTAAAGAAGGGTCTAGATGGTCAGATGGACTTCACCAATCCGTTGAGGCCAAAGAAGGGGTTGAGATTAAATCCGAAAACCAAACCCTCGCCTCTATCACCTTTCAAAATTACTTTAAACTCTATTCCGTTTTGGCCGGGATGACCGGAACTGCTGACACAGAAGCTGCTGAGTTTCAAAAGATATATGATCTTAGTGTAACCGTAATCCCCACCAATGAGCCTGTGGCCCGATTAGATGAGGCCGATGTCATTTATAAAAATAAAGAAGGAAAAATACATGCAGTTATTAAGCTTATTAAAGAACTTCATAAAAAAGGACAGCCAGTTCTAGTTGGGACCATCGCGATTGAAGATTCTGAGCTTATCTCTAGCATGATGAAAAAAGCAGGCGTTTCTCATGAAGTTTTAAATGCAAAACAACACGAAAGAGAAGCTCAAATCATTACCAATGCTGGACAAAAGGGTTCTGTAACTATCGCGACTAACATGGCCGGTAGGGGAACCGATATCAAACTATCTCCTGAAACCATCGCGGCAGGAGGGTTATTTATTATCGGTACAGAAAGACATGAGTCTCGACGTATTGATAATCAGCTTAGAGGAAGATCGGGAAGACAGGGAGATCCTGGAAAATCCAAATTTTTCCTTTCTCTAGAAGATGACCTCATGAGAATTTTTGGCAGTGAGAGAATTTCCAAATTCATGGGAACTCTGGGCATGGAAGATGATGAGCCCATCGAACATAAAATGATCAGCAACGCAATTGCTAGAGCACAAAAGAAAGTTGAAGGCCATAACTTTGAAATCAGAAAACACTTGCTTGATTATGACAATGTCATGAACGAGCAACGGAAAGTAATCTACAAGGTCAGAAGGAATATCTTGGGTGATGAGGATAACCTCGGATTTATCCAGGAGATGATTGAAGATGTTGCAGATATAATTGTTGAAACTAATCGTCCCAACAAGAAAGTACCTCTTGAACTTTGGCCTTGGGAAGATTTAAACAAAGGCTTTCAAACCACGTTTAATTCAAAAAAGATTTTAAATGTTGATGAAGGTAATCAAAAATATGATGGTGATATTACTAATTATGTAACTAATGAGGCCAAGGCCCTATTAAAAGAAAAATTTGCTCACTATGAAGATGAACAAGTCAAAGCTGCCCTACGGGAAATTCTACTTTCTATCTTTGATCAATTCTGGAAAGACCATCTGCTTTCAATGGATCACCTAAAAGAAGGTATTAATCTTCGCGCCTATGCTCAAAAAGACCCCCTTCTTGAATACAAGAGGGAATCCTTCTTAATGTTTGAAAAATTGCGGGAAGACGTAAAAAAAGCTGTGGTAGAAACTGTCTTTACTGTTCAACTTTATAGCCAAGAAGAAATTGAAGAGCTCAAAAGAAGGCAAAAGGCCGAGCTTGCGTCCCAGTTAGCAGCACAAAAACATGCCCAGAAAATGAAAGATGAAGGTGGTAGTGCCCCAGTTACTAGAGGAAAGGTAAAAGTCGGCCGAAATGACCCCTGTCCTTGTGGTTCTGGCAAAAAATATAAGCACTGCCATGGCGTCTAAATTACTCAGGTAATTTAAAAAAAACAAATTCTATGGCAAAATCTAAGTAACAATTTTTTAAGGATATTTCTATGTCATCGGATGACGACGACGAAAAAACAGATCTTACTGCTATAGCTGATATAGCTGAATTTCTACATGAACTCGATCCCGATGTGGATGACCAATTAGAACATGGTGAAGGGGATACTGAAGAAACTAAGCTCCCTGAACCAGAGGAAGAAGCAGAAGAAGAAGAATTTCCCCAAGAATTCCAAGTTAGTAAACCAGAGGAAGAATCTAATCCTGAAATAGAGGCCTCTGCTCCAGAAGATGAATTAACCCAAAGCACTTCCACAGAAGAATTTGGAACCGAAATGGATATGGCCCCTGAAGAAGAGGCCATGGAGTTTCCCGAAGAAGAAACTACTGCCTTTTCATCTGAGGTGGAAGAAGAAGAAGAAGAAGAAGAAGAGGAAGAGGAAGAACTTGAACCCGCGCGAGAAGAATCTCAGGTACTAGAAACTTTTACTCCCCCACCTTCTGCTCCTTCGACCTCCACACCAAGCGGTATGGCCGAAGTACAAGATTTTGCCAAAAATATTTCTGTCGGCCAGGCCTTAACTCCCGGAAATCCCCCCTTTAGTATCATCTTAAGAAATATTAAGTACTCTGAAGATGCAGAGGATCTTTTAAGGATTTTAAAAGAGTATGGGATCGCCAATGATTCAAACCAAGATGTTTTCCAACAAGGCCTAGATACAGGCTCTGTTCTTATTTCACAAATCTCTGAATATGCAGCAATAATCCTTACCCATAAGTTCAGACAATTTGATTTAGAAATTCAAATGGGCCTATCTGACGAAATTCACCCTCCAAAAGTCAAAGAAGGAAAAGGCCTGATCTCAAAAATAGGGGTTGATCAAAACAAAGAGGAGAACGCTGATCTAAATACAGGTGTTGATTCACCTGAAATCATTTTACTTAGCACCACACCGACACTTGAAAATTATAAAATCAATAGATACATAGGGATTATAACCGAATCTACAAAAATATCAGAAGAGGATGCACAGCAACTCCAAGAAGGCCTTGATCAAAATTTTGAAGCACTAACCGACAAATTAAAAGACAAGGCATTCAAACTAAGAGGCAACGCCGTAATTGGCATCACCTACCAAATGTCTCCTCTCATTCCCGCTAAAGAAAAAGGTTACACCGTAACTTGCGCGGGAAACGTTGTTTGGGTTTCCCCATTAGAAAGTTAATATGAAAGCTGCTTTTGAAAATATAAAAGAATACTATGAAGTTTTAATAGTCGGTGGAGGAATCGTTGGGGCCGGAATTTTTCGTGACCTCTCTTTACATGATACTAGCTGCCTTCTAATCGATAAAAAAGATTTCAGCTCCCAAACTTCTCAAAGCAGTTCTAAAATGCTTCATGGCGGGATCAGATACCTAGAAAATTTTGATTTCAAGCTTATCTGGGAGGCCTTACATGAAAAGAACCTGTGGTTAAAATTGGCACCTCACCTATGCTATTCTCAAAATTTTGTCCTACCTATCTACGATAATTCAAAATGGCCACTTTTTATGATGCGTTTTGCTCTATCTTTATATGATTTTCTATCCGGCTATGAAAATATAGGACATGAAATCATCTCCAAAAGAAAATTAATAAAAAAAATCCCAGGCATTAAAGAAAACGGATTAAAAGGTGGAGGTACATATCATGATGCCATAATGGATGATGCCAAGATCACCCTTGAAGTTATCTTTGATGGCCTTAAAAATAAATCATGTAATGCCATCAACTATATTGAGTTTTTGAGTTTTGAAAATAAAGGGGAAATTAATCTAGTCCACATAAAAGACACCCTCACGGGAATAAAAAAGACTATTAAGGTAAAAGAATTGATCTTTGCTATAGGCCCTTTCACTGATCAACTCTTAGGAAAACAAAAAAATCTTAATTGGAATCCTATCTTATTGCCTTCTAAAGGATCCCATCTTTGGATTGATAAAAAACACCTCCCTATTGAATACCCGATAGTGCTAAATACTAATGATAATCGAGTAATTTTTGTCATCCCCCAACAACAAGCAGTACTGGTCGGAACTACTGAGGAGCCTATAGAACAAGACATGTTTGATGTTAGGCCCTCTAAAAATGAGATCGAGTATCTTCTTAAGAATTTAAATAATTATTTTCCTGGATATACTATTGATAAAAATAGTGTTCTTAGCTCTTTTTCTGGCATTAGACCTTTAGTAAAAGGTGATTCTGATGATTTAGGAAAGACTGCCAGAACTGAAAAAATTTATCAACCCTATCACAATGTTCATGTCATTGCCGGTGGAAAATACACAACGTTTAGAGTTATGGGACAGGGTATTTCTCGAATAATTATAGGAAGAAAAAAAATGCCCTACAACCATAAATTAACTGAAAGCACTCTAAAACGTCCTCTACTCGTCCCGGCCTTTAAACCAGTCCCCCTAAATGAAGAGCTTATTTTTAAAATTATTGAAAGAGAAAAAGTTCGGACCTTTGAAGATTTAATTTATCGCAGAATCGGCATTGAATCTAAAAAACACTGGAAATCTGAAATGGCCGAAGGAAAAAGCTTTGATGAGTTTTTTCTTCCCCTCGTAGAAAAATTATCTAAAAAAATAAAAATTACCCGGGAAGATGTCTTAAGCTACTTTGCTTAAAATCTCCAAGAGGCCCCTATTCTAAATCTTGGCCCTGAAGTTTTATAGCTACGTACTAGACCGCCTTCAGTAAAAGTAGAATCACCACTGCGAGAAAAATACTCTATAATCCCTCTAAGTCCTAAACCTGCTTTGGTATACCACTTAACCCCTGCTCCAAAATTCCAACTAAAAAAGGATGTCTCTTCAAGATAAGCTCTAGTTCCTTCAACCATAGTAAATTGTCGAACCCCTCCGCCAAACCCCAGACCGATAAAACCTATTAGAGCATCAAATGCAAAGGGATCATTTAAAAAATGCCAATTGGTGCCCAAACCAAGGCCAAACGTGTCCTTTGGATACGAACCTTCCCAAAAAGTTTCATTCTCCATACTGGTGGAACTCCACTCAATGTTAGCGAGGAAGGAAAATCTTCGCCAGAGATTATCAGACGATGGATTATACCGCTCAACTCCTAAAATTAAGTCAAAATTTGAAATACTATTTTCTTTAGTCTCCTGTCCTGACATTTCGATGGTGTTTGTGGTGCCAATATAACTTAAGGTTCCCACAACTTCCCAAGGAGACCAGTTCATAATTCCCCGGCCCTGACCTAGAGAGTCTCCTCTCGTGTCCAAATTTCTATAAAATTTATTCCCACCTATTTCTTCGGACTTGTCTTCTACCACCACCTCTCTATCATCAACTTTAGTATCCTCTTCTGTATCTAAAATCCTCACTCTAGCTGGAATCCCATTTTTTGGAGCTAGCTCTTTTGATTTGTCTTTAGTTAGTTTCATCTCAGGAGTAATTTTTAAATTTAAAACTTTATTCTCTTTGAATTCTTTTTCACTTATTATTCTATAAATTGACCAGACTGACCTAGCAGGTGAAATTTTAGAAAGCTTACCCCGGGCCAAGACGCCTGATTGATCAAAAAACTTGGCATGATCTCCCTCTACCAGTCCATCCTCAATCCCGCGATTTATAAGTATTGTCCTTTTAGATTTTGATATCTTTAAAATTCTTAAAGTCAGCTTTTCATCAACATCGAGAGAAAATCCAACCAAAGGTATAAGGGCCAAAAGTATTAGCAATGACTTCACAAAAATTCCCCTTATATCGTAAAATTTAGGCCTATAGACCATCTGACTTCATCCATATTAATGTTTCCTCTTATATCATCTAAGAGAGTCTCCATAACCGTCAATTCCGTATTTAAATAACTAAACATAAAGCTGAGTCCCCAGGCCAAATCATTGTTGACCTCACCATCATCAAAGCGATATTTAAACTCCAAATAATACCAAGGAAAGCTTCTCAACTGATAATTATAAGATTTCGTAAAAGAGGCTGCATCCAGATAGGCCTCTCCCAACCTACCCCCAACCCCTAGGTGACCTAAAAATTTTCCCAGATTAGAAGGTAAGTTTAAAAAATACCAACTAGCAGATAAATTCAAAGCGAACTGATTCGATCTGATATTTTCCGCCCCCATTTCATAATAGCCATTACCATATTCAAAAAAGGCCTCAACAGAAAAGGAATCAAGCACACGAGTTAACCTCATTAAGTGTAATTCATATCCGACGGACCAAGAATACCCATCGGCCTGATTTGAATCAAAAGGGGCATTTTGAGCACGTGGAAAAGACTTATTAAAACGCAAAACAAATTCATCCATGAACCTATTTTCCATGGCAAACTCTTGTCGCTTCTTCTCCTCTACCATACCCGTTTCAAGAACATATCTTCTCAGCTGTCTATCATCGAGATCTGCGGACCAAAGAGGGCCTTCTCTTTCCCTCATACGGACAAATTTTTTATCAATCATTCTCTTGCGATCTAGCGATTCCATCTTCTTATAATTCGTGCGCTTAATGACTCCATTTGCAGTGGATCCAATTAATTCCGCCTTAGATTTTTTCTGAATAATGCTTTCCGGTACCGGAGTTTTAAATTCTCCTATTTTTTTATTTTCTAATACTTCATCATATTCTTCCACTGCCTGAAGTCCATCATCTAACCACGTAGTGTAATCGATCGTTTCTACAGTAAAATCTTCCCTCTGGGGGGACACTTTTAATGCTGGCCCTTCTCGATGATCATCTTCTAGCTTGACTACTCGATCAGGCACACCGCCTCGTCTCAGCTCATTTTCAAAATCTGAAACCTTTTGTCCCTTAGAAAGAACCACTTTTTTCCGCTTAATCTTTTCTGGAATACGACCACGAAGGAAATTTTCATCTGCAAAAAAAGACAATGTCTGATTATTTTTAAGCGCCTCTGGCCTTTTGATATCCCTTAAAATCCAATAAGATTTTTCCGGTAAAACCCTGACTACTTCCCCAATTGCCACTTTTTCATTTTTATAGACAAATACACCGGTAGTCCCCTTACGGATCCCTTCAAAAACTCCCCGCGCCCAAATCATGCTGCGACCGCTTTTACTGACCTGAAGAATCTGACCTTTTTCGCTAATGGACTGGGCCGGAAAGGCAATAATCAGCAAAAATGACATAAAAAAGGACTTTAACATACTGAAATTTTAACACAGGTAAGCAATTTTTTTCTGCCAAAAGTTTAATCATCCTTAAAACTTTACCTCCTGCATGAATTCGTTTATAAAAATGTACAAATATTTAGTTTTGAGGATCTATTGTGGCGAGAAGAAGAGAAAAGAAAACATATACTTATGAGTGCACTCTAACAGGCAAGAGCTTCAAAACTACCCGTCCAGCACCTAATCCTGAGGAATTAATCTCCATCCAGGCCTATTATGAGCTTAATCCTGACAAAGATGATCGGCCTGAAAAAGTAAAACTACAACTTGCCATCGAAGAATCTGAATAAACCAAGCGCTCTTTTTATTTCATGCATATTTAAAAACACCTTCAACTTTGATATATAATAAATACTTTACTCAACTTTTTGATCAAAGGATTTAATTCATGGAAAAAAGAGATATTGTTATTATTGGTTCAGGACCTGCTGGACATACTGCTGCCTTGTATACTTCTCGGGCAAGCTTAAAACCTTTAGTGTTTGAAGGACATGAACCTGGAGGTCAACTCACTACTACAACTGAAGTAGAAAACTTTCCTGGATTTCCTGAAGGAATCCAAGGCCCAGAGCTGATGGAAAGAATGAAAAAGCAGGCCCAAAGATTTGGAACAGAATATGTACAAACTACTGTTACGTCGGTTGATCTATCAAAGAGACCATTTAAAGTTGTTTGTGAAAACAATACAGAACTACTGGCCAACACTTTAATTATTTCTTCTGGTGCCAGTGCTAAATATCTTGGAATACCCAATGAAAAAGAATTGATTGGCAGAGGAGTTAGTGCCTGTGCCACTTGTGATGGCTTCTTTTTTAAAGACCGAGTTGTTCATGTCGTAGGCGGTGGTGACACTGCCATGGAAGAGGCCAATTTCCTCAGCAAATTTGCCTCTAAAGTATTTATCCTTCACAGACGTGACACCCTCAGGGCCTCAAAGCCTATGCAAGAAAGGGTCTTTGCCAATCCTAAAATTGAAATGGTCTGGAATAGTCAGGTCGAAGAAATCCTTTTTGATGAGGTCAAAGGGGTTACAGGACTTAGAGTGAAAAATACTCAAAACGATCAAGTGGAAGAGAGAGCTACCGATGGCCTCTTTTTAGGGATCGGCCACACTCCAAATGTAGGATTTTTAAACGGCCAAATTACCCTTGATGACAAGGGTTTTATTGATGGATCAACGGCCCCACAGACTAACGTCCCAGGTGTCTTTGCTTGCGGAGATGTAATGGACCATGAGTTCCAGCAAGCGATCACGGCGGCCGGAACCGGTTGTCAGGCGGCCATGAAAGCAGAGAAATTTCTCGACGATCATAAAGAGTAGACTACTTTTTTGACAGATATGTTCATTCCTTGAAATAATTAATACGTTGCTCCAATCCAAGGAAGGAATTGATGGCCCAATTATTTTCATTCAAGGCCCTAGAGATCTATCCCCTAAAAAAATATCAAAGTCTCATCTTAGAATTAAAATCATCTTCGATTGATACCACTTGTATCAATGAGTTAGAAATATTCTTTAATTGGGTCTGCAATCATTTAGAAGTAAATTCCATTTTAATTACTTCAAAGAATTCAATCTTTTCCCGCGGGTTTGACCTTCATGAATTTAAAAAGAAATCACAAAAAGATTTCGAACAAACCTTAAATAAATTTCAACGGCTCATTTATTCTATGTTTTTCCTACCACAAACTATCATCATGGACTTTAAAGAAGAGGCCAGAGAAGCTGGTGCGGAATTTGGAATAGGCGCAGATATAAGAATTGCCAGGATGGGGGCAAAGATAAATTTTGATCATTTAACAAGAGGTCTGGTTCCCTCTTGTGGTGGGGTAGGTTTTTTGGAATCGATTATCCCACAAAGCTTTGCCAGAAGATGGATTCTCTCGGCCCAAAATATATCTGCAGCTGATCTTTTAAATAGTGGTTTCGTCCATGAATTCTATGATGAAAGCAACTTAAACTTATCCCATAATTATTTAAAAAAAATTAATGAGCATCCTCCTATCCCCCGGATACAGACCAAGAGAAGTCTTTTAGAATCCATTTTACCAAGGATTGAAAGGGCCTTAGAATTTGAGTCAAAGTTTTCTTTTGCAGGAATGAATCTAGGGGATTGGAGAAAAATCGTGGATAATAAAAAAGATCAATTCTCTTCTGCGCGTGATCTTTCCAAACTTTTAAAATTTAGTGAAAGAGCAAGGCAATAATCTCAAGTGTCTTCTTCTGGTTCTTCTTCCTTTGGAACAAAAACTTTATTGATATAGACCCTTAGTTGATTTTTTTCCACTTCGCCAATAGAGTGGATCGCGGCATTATAATTATAGAGAAATCCTTGTTTCTCAGGAAGTTTGTCTTCTTTTTCCCGGGGCAAGATTGAAATAAAACACTCAGTCGGAAAGTCTAACTTTAAGACGGTAAAAGGTTTCAGTTTATAAGTTGTTTGAATAGTAATTGTCATCTCATTAATTTGCTTAATCTTCACCTTAAAGGGATGCAAAGCAAAACTATCTTCCCTTCTTTTGCTGATATAAAATCGCTCTTCCTTGTCGCCAAAATTATATTTAGGATCGCAGGTAAGCTTATCACCTCCAGCAAGCTCAAACTTTTTGACTAGATCTAAAACTTTATTAAAATCAAATTCCTCAGAAGTACTAACTATCTTTTCGTACTCATTTTTCTTTTTTAATTCTTCTCCCGAAAATTTGCTATTAAATATAAAGATAAAGGGTGTGTAACCTTCAATCTCTTTGGCCTTTTTAATCAGTTTTGGTAAAATCTCAATCGTGTTTGAATACCCATCTTCTTTATCCTCGAAATGCTCATCAAGAGCTAAAACAACTATATCGGCCTTAGACCTTTTTATAGTTTCCATATCCTCTTTCAAATAACGATGAAATAAAATAGAAAAAGGGTAATCTTCCAAAGATTGATCTATTTGTTTTAAAAAAGTCAATTCTTGATCAACAATCAATACTTTTGTAGATTTTGGAGTACTCATATGTTGGTGTTTTTCAACCCACGCACCGATATCAACTTTCATGATATCTAATTTTTCAACGGCCTTCTCGCTTAAAGGCTCTTCATCTTCCTTTTCATCTGGATTTTTTATACCAACTCGCAGGTCCATTCGCCTAACAGGAGTTATATATTCTAAATCATAATTATTTTTGAAGTTATAATAAAAGTCTTCTTGGGAATTTCTGACAACACGAAATTTCTCAATTCCCATTTCATCACAAATTTTGGTTTTAACCACCACTTCACTATTCATTTCAAATTCGACATCAGTTTCTACATGGATATAATTTTCAGTAAAATAGTTTAATTTGACGGGTACATATACATCTGTTTCATCTTCGGCAAACTCTCCCGTGGCCCAGTCAATGGGTCTAGAATCATTTGGCCGGCATATTTTCATACTAAAATTAACTAGCCCACTAATTTCGATTCCTTTTATAAAAAAGGCATCACAGCCTCCTGTCAGCCCAGATATAACCTGGTCTCTGGTAATATCGACTCCTCCAAGGCCTATTAGCGGTTTATCTCTAAAACTATTTTCTCGCCCTAAAGCATTTGCGACAAAACTATAAAATGAATAATTAGAACTAAAGTCCACATAGTAGAGGGCATAATCAAGAGTTGATTTATCGGCGATAAATCTCCATGCATCTTCATTTTTTTTAAAGGACTTCTTAACCAGTTTAATTTCTAGATCACCATAAAATTGATTAAGGGTTTTTTCAATACCTTTTGCAAACTCTAAGTCCTCACCTAGATAAATAAATTTAATTGAATTATCGCCTTCCATACTGCTTACTTTTCGGTAGTTTATAGATGAAACTTAGAGTTCAAAAAGAGAAGAGATCTCATAACCCTTAAGGATTTCTTTGGCCCGACTAAAGTCTTTAGTCATTCCAAGAAGATACCCCCCTCCTCCAGCGCCACAAAGCTTTAAATAAAACTCCTCTGATTTAAGACCTTTTTTCCACAGTTCCTGAAAAGTTTTGGGAATCATAGGGTTAAAATAGCGGTATTGAAAATCAGAAAGCTCCCTGTAAAACTCATATAAAGAGCTGGTATCTTTCGAAAGAAAAGAAGAGATACAACTATTTGTAATAGGAGATAAAACATTATTGCACAGGTTGGAAAAATCTTGAGATTTGCATTTTTCTAAAAATAAATGAACCAAGGGCTCGGTACGCCTTTCTCGACCTGTATTTAAAAGAAAAAAAGCACCAACACCTTTGGGATAACTCGGTACCTCAGTGATTTCAAGTTTTTTATCTTTTATTAAAATAGCTTGATCTAAAAAGCTGATCAATGGATCAAGCCCGGAGCTAGCACCATGAAAATGAGACTCTAGTTCAGAAAAGTAATTTTTAAGAAGTGATATATCTTTTTCTCTTTTATATTGTTCCCCTCCATAGCGCTCAAATAAGGCCGCACACAAGGCACCGGAACTTCCCAGGCCATAACCTTTAGGAATCGTCGATTCAAAAATCAGACCTTTGATTATATCCTCAAAGAATCCTTCCAAATCTATTTCAAAAGATAGCCTTCCATTTTTATCAATTTCCCGAAGGTAGTGAAATAGCGCCATTAATTCTGGATCTTTGGTAGGGGATATTTCTTGTTTATATCCCAATCTCCCTTCAAACTTCTTGTAGGGAATGGCAAGTGCCATGGAATCTCTAATGACCGAATATTCGCCAAAAAGTAATACCTTTGAACAAAATGACCTAGTTTCCATAAGTTTCTCCCTCAAAACTTATTAATTCAGGGCCACAACCCATTTCGTCTTCTAAGACCTCTACCTCTTGTTCTTTTATGAAACTAGAAATTTTATCTTTTTGAGAATCAGGATACAAAAGGTGAATATTAGGGCCTGCATCTAAAGTAAAATAAAGATTAAGACCACTTTCTTGGCGAAAGGTTTTGATATTTTCTATTAAACTCAGCGTTTTTGGTTTCATCAGAATAAATGAAGGAGAAGATGTCATCATCAAGGCATGAAGTTCTAACGCCTCTTGCTCTACAATAGCTCCAAAGGTTTCAAAATCACCACTAGCAATCGCCTCATTTAAATTTTTATAATTTTCATTTGCCCTTTGAATTCTTCTTTCCCTGTAAGGATGATTTTCCATCAAAGCATGCCCTGCCCTACTAGAAACTTCCTTAACTCCCCGGTCGACAATTAAAATGGAATTTTTCATCCCTTTGAAGTTTTCATGGATATTTTTAATGGGAATGGCAAATTCATCAGACCAGCTGGCCATATTCCCATAAACTGAACGACAAGCACTGCCGGAACCTAATCTGGCCAGATTAGATGCCAGTTTATAAAAGTCCTCATCCATTTCATTTTTTATCAGTGAGGCCAGACAAAGCCCTAGTGCGCCCATGCTCGATGCGGAAGAAGCAATCCCTGCCGAGTGTGGAAAGGTATTTTTAGATGAAATTTTAAATTTGTATTCTTTTAAAAAAGAATAAGGCAGAGAATCTAAGTATTTTTTAATCTTCTCTTTAAAGGCCTCATTGAGAGCTCCATCAAAATAAAAATCAAGTCCTTCACCTTTTTCCCAGGCAAGCTCGGTCACGGTATAAGCATTTTTAAGAGTGATCGATAATGAGGGATTTAGTGGAAGTTGGTGACCTCTTTTACCCCAATACTTAATTAAAGCGATATTACTGGGACATTTCCAAGTTACTTTACCAAAAGAATATTTAGAGACTGAATTCATGGACATTTGCCGTCGGGTCCCCTGCAAAAAGTGAGGGTTGCTTGGTATTTAAAATTAAATCATCATAGGTCAGTAAAGTTTCACGGCCTTTAGTTTTGAAATATTCAATTGTTTCTTGTTTTGAACGATTACTCGTAACTAAGGCAAGATCACCACCCCATGCTCCAAGTGATTTGATTTGCCCCCAATAGTCTCCAAAATATAGTTCTTTAACTTTGGGCATATCCAATTTGGAAGAGATGATTCCTTCATGCTCTAAGATCAAGTTTTCAAAGTCTCTTAATTCATCACAAATTAAAAAATCATCAGTAATTTTGGTTAGAGATGATGCGATCATATTATACTGAGTACTTCTAGATTTATAGTATTCTATGGCATTGTTTGAGCTTTGCTTTCTACCAAGAGGTAGAAAATAAATTGACTCCTTAAACTCAGGATCAAAATCTACTGTATACCAGCGTGGGCCTGTCGATTCTCTTTCAAAAACTATAGGCCCCTCACTTTGAGAACAAGCTATGTCGTATCCTGATCCTAAACTAGTTTTAAAAAGCAGTTCAAAAGGACTGACATAGGCCCATTGAGCAATATTATAAATTAAGGTGGAACTACTTCCAAGTCCCCAATCAAGTGGGAATTCTAGATGAGTTTCTACTAATACATCGACATCATCTCTTAAAAAGTGAGAATTTAAATTACGTGCCTCTTTTAAAATTTTTTGCAGGTATTTATCTTTTGCTGTCGGATTTTTTTTAAGACACTCAAAACGCCAAAATTCAAACTGAGATTCATACCAAATATTCCCCTCATTATCATAACTTTTCCAAGTAAGGGTGGGATTAAAAGATTTCGAATATTTAACTGTAAGCGATTGCCCTTTTGACGTTGGTAAGGCCAATGCCTTGGCACCATCAAGGACAAAGTATTCGCTGGATAAAAGAACTTTACCATGACCATAATAATATTGGTCCACACCTAGTTCTTGTTTTTTCTCGCTGATATATTCCATTTTAGTGAATAGTCCTTAGACCCATTAGAAAGTCACGTACCTCTTTAAACGAGATCACTTTATCATTAAAATTATCCCGCACCTGCTCCTGCTCTAACTCAGTCGCGCCTAGGTGATTTAAAATATTTAAAAGGTGCATTTTCATATGCCCCCTTTGGATCCCACATGTAACAAGTGATTTTAAAGCTGCAAAGTTTTGTAAAAGTCCTACAGCACTGGCAATCATCATCAATTCTTTTGCACTCGGGTTATTTAATATTTCCAAGGAAGTTTTTGCTAAAGGATGTAGTGAAGTAAGACCACCTACTGTTCCTAAAGCAAGAGGAACATCAAGAAAGAATTTAAACTTTCCCTCTTTTAAAGTTAACTCACTCAATCCCCTATATTGCCCTTTTCTTGAAGCAAAGGCATGGCCACAGGCCTCAATTGCTCTAAAATCATTTCCCGTGGCCAGCACGACTGCATCGATACCATTAAAAATACCCTTATTATGGGTGGTGGCACGATAGATATCCATGTGAGAAATTTTAAGTGCCTGATTAAATTTTTTAACAAACTGATCCACACTCATTCCAAGCTTTCCATCCTCAAGGTCTTGGATAGGACATTCAACATAAGATCTAACTAAGCACTCGGGAGTATAGTTAGAAAGAATGGCCATTATAATTTCAATAGTTTTCTCTCCCTCACTAAGCTTTGCGTGAGAAAGGACTAATTCTCTTCCGAGGGCCTCTAAAACTGTATTAATAAAGTTGGCACCCATGGCATCACAGGTTTCAAAGGTGCAAAAAAGTTGAAATAAATTAGGGCCTGTCTCTTTAAGATCGATATCTAAAAGACCTCCCCCTCTTTTTTTCATACTTTGCAGTAAAGGCGATATATTATTTTTAAGCTCTGCTTTATTATTTTTAAAAAAGGAGAATAACTTTTCTTTATCTCCTTCCCACGAAAAGTGAACTTGCCCGACTTTTGTGCTTGCAACTACTTCAGATTTCACACCACCCCGTTTGGCCCAAAAACTTGCAGCATTAGCGGCCGCGGCCACCACTGAAGATTCTTCAATTACCATAGGAACAAAGTAAGTCTTATTATTTAATAAAAGGTTGGGCATTATTCCGTAGGGAAAATAATAATTAGTCAGAGTGTTTTCACTAAAATCATCAAATACTTTTTGTTCATCTAAATTTTGATGCCAAAAGCTTTGAAGTCTTGCTTTAACTTTTTCCGGACTATCTAAAAACTGTGATAGATAATCCAACTTCTCTGTTTTTGATTTTTTGGAAAATCCAGAAACTACCTGCAATGGTCTTCCCCTTTCAATGTTAAGTAGTTTTCTGCCAGAGCATAACCTTCAACCTGTGAAGATACGTACTCTCTTAAAGCTTCATAATCCCCTCTTGCATGTTCAAGAAAGGCCTTGGCCTGACCGATCACACAGCTCTCGGCAAAGGATTCTTTAAGATAAAATCCGTGAAGGAAATTTTGCACTCCCCCAGATATTATAAAATTTCTGCAGAGCGCCTTTTTTCCCAATACTGGCAAAATAATTCTCGCCATTTTTATCATTTCCTCATTTGTATGGCCAATATGTGCCATCTCTAAAGGACCTTTTCCACCCCTAAGAACTTCCATTTTAGAAAAATTGGTTCCCCCAAAAGCGGCAAAATCTATGGCCGCTAGAGGTAGTTTGATTAATTCGGCGAGACCCTGAGGCCCAAAACCCTGACCTACTTCTTTGACCACTACCTTAAAAGGAAAAATCTTCAGGAATTCTTTAATTGTCTCTAGGGGAGCTTGCTTTATCTGATCACCCTCAGGTTGAAGCCATTCCTGAAGTGGATTAATATGGATAATAAGGCCATCGGCCTGTAAAGATTCAATCATTGCAGTAATTTGGGCGACTTTCTTATCTCTTAAGAACTGCTCTACTTGTGCAATGCCCAAATTCGCATAGAAAGGGCGATCATCCCCTAAAAGCGGACGTAAATTGAAATCTGCAAAGTCTTTTTCACCGTAAAGAAGAGAACGACATGATCCAAGTCCCATTCCGAGTCCAAATTCGGCCACAGCACGGGCGAGGTTTTTATTGATTTCCCCAGCAGCAGAAGTCCCTCCAGTCATAGAAGAAATCCATATTGGGGCCTTAAATTTTTTCCCTAAAAATTCGACCATTTTGGGGAATTTAGAGGTGGGATGAGGTTTTAAAAGAGGCTCATAATTAAATTTATCCTCTAATAGCTCCATACTCATCTGGGATTTCTGCGTAAGATCGAGATGATCCCCTTTTCTTTGCTCTAAGTTATTAAAATCGCTCATATTGATACTTATCTTTAAGGAGTTTTGAAATTCCCACATGCGCCAATTTTTGGCAACAAAAAAATGTACTGTGTTAGAGCTTTATAGGGGAGAAATTACTAGGACAAATTCTCTTTTTAAATTTTCTAATTTCTTCAAGATATTTTTGGGAAGGCCCCTTGTTAAGGCCTCCTCTTTAGAATTTAAGTCAACTCCTAAAAAAATCTCTCGTTTTGGTGCCAGCTTGTCCAAATCTTGCAAAAGGGCCTTTAATCTATAAGGAGTATCCATTAAAATTATAGTTTGAAGGTTTTGCAGCACCTGCTTCAAGCACTTTTCTCTTTCATCCTTTTTAGCAGGAAGAAAGCCTTCAAAAATAAATTTTTTATGGGCATAACCTGAGAGGGCCAGAGCGAGAATTGTAGAGTTATAAAATGGAGTTGAAGTAACCTTTATCCCTTCCTGATGGCAAAGGTTAACTAATTCTTGCCCGGGATCACAAAAGGCCGGAAGACCTCCATCGCTCATTAAAAAAAGCTCCTTACCAGATTTCATCTTTTGAATTAATTCGCGATTTAATGCTTTTGCAGTATGCTCATTATAAAGTATTAGATCATCCACCATTTCACGGGGAAGCCCCCATCGAATCCATCTTCTACGACCGGGTTTTAAATCCTCTATGGCCACTAAATCACCTTTTTCACAGGCCGATTTCAAAAGATTCAGAGCAGTTTCTTCGAGTGGATTTTCTTCATCAATAGGAGTTGGAACCAGAGTCAACATTTTATTTTTCCGAAAAAAGTTTAAAGCTTAAAAGATAGGCCAATATCACAAGGAATGGTGAAAATAGCAAATCAAGCGAATAATGAAAGCGAAGCCTTAAAGTTGCCAAAAACATACATAAAGAGACAAAAATCATAAAATAGTAGTGATAACGATTAACTTTAAACGCCCAAAGAGTCGCCAACAAGGCCACCCCAAAATGACCACTAGGGAAACAATCGATTAGATTAACCTGCCTATCTAACACCACATTAAACAAATAACTTCCAACAACACTAAAAGGAATTTTCTCAGAAAATAGCTGTGCTTGAAAATACTGAGGTCCACTCACTGGCACCAATATATAAATGAAATGATTAATGCCCATAAAAATTAGAAAAGAGGTCACGCACATTCCCACCTTATACCTATGTTTTTCATCTAAAGAGAAAAAGAAGATCAATATGGCATAGAGACCTAGGAAATAAAAAAGAATATAATTGGCCATTATAAGGTCATTAAAAAACCATCCATAAGATGTATTGAAAGGAAAAAAGCTGCCAATAAAATCCGCTACAGGCATATTGAAGGCCAACATATCAAACTGGGCAAAGAAGAAATCCAAGCGCTTAAATTTTATAATTTCATCTAATCCTGCAATATAGGTGTAATTGTAAAGGGCAGAAAAGAGAGAGAGGCCATAGATTATGATCACTTTCAATATATCTGGTAAAAGAATCACAAATCGCCGAATAACCAGTAAAATCCCCGCAACCAGACAGGGGATCAATATTTTAGGAGAAAAATGTCCTGAAACTAAAAGACCAATAAAAAATATAAAATTATAAAGGATAATTAAGAGAGAAATTATACCAAGCCCAAAATCATCCTTAATCTTTTTCACATTTACTAACCTTTACTATCTAGATTATATTGTATTTAATATGAATTATAATTTCTACCTTATTATTCCTCCAGGAATGGAAACAATTGCCCTTCAAGAATTCAAGGAAAAATGGCAAATACATTTCCCGGACATTAATTTACCTCAATCAAATATTTCATTAGGAGGTATTGAGGTTGAAACCACGTTGGAACAGGGCCTTTGCTTAAATTATATATTAAAAATACCAGGAAGAATCCTCCTCCGTTTAGACCGTTTTAAATGTCGTGATTTCCCCAAATTATTTAATAAATTAAAAAAGACGCCTTGGAATAATTATCTCTTAGGACAAATTCCGACTATTAAAAGCTCCTCTAAAAAATCACGTATATTTGATTCGAGAAAAATTGAAAAAACAGCAAACGATGCCATCACCACCTATTACAAAGGACAACCTCCCAAAAAAAAATCGATGGAAAAAATAGATTCTGCTCCAGAGATGACCATCTATCTAAGATTTGATGATGATATTTGCACCGTAGCGGTAGATACCTCTGGAGAAAGACTTCATAAAAGAGGTCAAAAAACGTTGGTTGGAGTGGCCCCTTTAAGAGAGAACCTTGCTGCTGGAATGGTTTATTTCTTCAAGCAAAACGCACCTGATATAACTGATCTTATCGATCCTATGTGTGGTTCTGGGACAACTTTAATTGAGGCCTTCGAATTTTATAAAATTATTAAAGGGAGGGCCTTTGCCTTTGAATTTTTTCCTTCCTTTAAAGAGCTTCCAAAAATTAAAGACAGTAAAAAGGTTTTATTTGAAAATTTTATGGGGATGGACAAAGACCCCAACATAATTGAAGCGGCAAAAAAGAACTCTAAAGACATATCTTTTTTAGAGCAAGATCTTTTTACTGGAGAATCACATATTTCCATGTCTGGAGTAATTTTCAACCCACCTTATGGAAAACGAATTAAGCTTGAAACAAAGTTAGAAGATATGGCGCAACGGGCACAAGAAAAGTTCGCTCCTAAGATGTTAGGTATTTTAGTCCCCGAATCCATTCATTTTGCTCTTAAAGCAAAAAAAACGCTCTCATTTTCTAATGGTGGAATTAAAGTTAAATTCTATCTTCTTTAAATATTCTTGAACGAACTGATACGCCACCGACATGAGACATAAAAAAGACTTGGCCTGAGGAGACCTTATCAAGGGGGGTAAGAGTCGAATCAAGCATCTCTTTAACCTGGATATTTTTAATTTTCCCTTCAGGAGTTCGGATCTCGAGGTAATCTCCTGGAGAAAGTTCAGCGTTTGGTGCTTTAAACTGAATTCCCATTAATTTTTTCTTACGAACATCAATAACATCACCTAAATAATGGCCATGTCCTTTTTCAAGATTTTTGTTTTTAAGTTTTTTAAATAAAACATCAGTTTTATTGGCCTTAAAGAAACCCTTTCCAGTTTTCCGAGGATAGAGTTTCTTAATGTTTTCAATCAGCTTAACTTCACCTGTTTCAATTATTTTTTCTATTTGGGATAATATCTCTAATCCCCCTTCAAATCTTAAATCTAGACGCAAAAAGGATAATCCCATTTCTTTTAATTCACTAAGATGTTCTAGTAGAAATTGGTCCTTGGTATTATACATAAAAGTACCATGGATATTTTCCATCACAGGAAAGTTTTTATGAGGGGTATCCTCTCCAGTGGCCTTGGCCTCAATTATCCCTTCTTTGCTGCCTTTAAGAGGAGATAGCAAGGATCTTGGAGTATAAAATAAAAGAACTTTACCCAGTCCTAAAATTTCAGATCTAACTCCCATTGCCCCTAATCTTAAAAGGTATTCTTTTAGGATTTTTTTAGGCAGTTCAATTGAAAGGATAACTCTCTCTAACCTTTTTCCTAAAAGGCCGATCCATGTCTCAATTGATTTGAAATTATGATTTGCCGTCTCTAAAACGAGTTGAATATGTATTTCTGGATAATTTTCTAAAATATAATTTACTGCACCAGCATCTTGTACTCGAATGGCATAAAAATTATTTAAATCTATTTTTTTAAGAAAGCTCTTGGATTTTAGGAAACAAGTTTCCGTCATCAAGATATCCCATTCCAAGATCGGTCGAACTCCCTTTCGCCAACATTTTTTGGCAAAACAATCTAGCTCATAAATATTTAACTCTCCAGTTCTGGAAAGTTCTTTGGGGGCCAAAATCACATCGCTTACAAAGCCATTTTTTAATTCTTCCAACTTATTTAGATAGGTGACAATTTTCATAAAGACCTACCGCGAATTAAATTAAAGTTTTCTGCTCCCTCAAGATAGGGAAGTTTAACCACCATACCAGGATGGGCCTTTTTTACATCTTCCCCTAAAATATTTTTCAGTGGGTAGGCATTAAAGGTTTTTTCCTTTTCAGCAAAGGGCAAAAGTTCGAGTTGATCACTTTCATAGAAAGGATTTCGAACCTCCATTAGCATATGCTCACCTTTTTTGACCTCTACTACTTGCCCAACAAAATGATAATCTAGATCGAGGTGTTCTCTTTTATCAAAAATTGAATCCTCAGTGGCACTAGTTTTTAAATTACCCTCAGTATAATCACGGTGAGCAACTTTTCTAAGCTCCGCTTCTAACTCAGTTACAAGGTCAGAAGAGAATGAATGATTATTTTTAAAGTGGATTATTGCTTTTTTATAAGTCTTAGTAATGGTTCCCACGTAAAGATGGGTTTTCATTCGGCCTTCAACTTTTATCGAATCAATTTCATTAAGAAAAAATTCTGGAATTTGAGATATGCCCATTAAATCTTTAGAGGACATGAAAAAAGAATTTACTTTTTTATCTCCAAAATCCATGGAGTATTCAAATCGACAGTTATGAGCACAACCCCCTCGATTACTGTCCCTTCCCATGGTGTAATTAGAAATGACACAATTCCCAGAAAAGGCCATGCAAAGCGAACCATGAATAAAAAGCTCTACTTCAAGTCCTGTTTCCCTTTTTATTTTGGCGGCCTCTAAAATAGAGACCTCCCTGCCTAGAATCAGTCTCTTGGCCCCCATCTTTTTCCATAGCTTACCTGCCTCAATATTTAAGCAACTGGCCTGGGTTGAAAGATGAATAGGAATATTAGTAAGCTCTTTGACGGTTTTTAAAACCCCGAGATCGGAAACAATAACGGCATCAACTTGGAGTTGTTCTAAAAAGGCGAGAAATGGTGGGAGCTCTTCCAAATCCTTATCATAAAGGAAGGAATTTAAAACCACATAGACCTTAACCCCTCGCTCATGGGCAAAACTAACCCCCTCTTCCAATTCACTATTGGTGAAATTGTCAGCGGCAGATCTAAGACCAAACTTCTCTCCACCTAAATAAACCGCATCACAACCATAGGATACGGTCACCTTAAGCTTTTCTAAGTTCCCCGCCGGGGCCAATAACTCAACTATTTTCTGTGTCATATTAAATACTGCCATTTGCCAAATAATTATATAAAATCAAAAGTAAGGATATTCAACTAAATAATGCATGAAGCTATTTATTAAGACACTATTTTTAATCATTATCGCCGTAGGTGGGTACTTAACCTATCTTTATGGGACAAAACCGACCAGTATTTACCCCTATCCCTATATTCTAAAAAGTACCGAAATAAAAAGTTTAGCAAGCATGGAAACTGCTGATGTTTTAATCATTGGCGACCGAATGGCCTCTCATTTAAAGAAAATTAACAACGAACTGGTTAAAAATGCCTCTCCCGGTTTCTCCCAAGATTTGAAAATTTTAAACTGGGGAGAAAAAAATGAAGGTCTTCATCGCACCATAAAAAAGATAAAGGCACTTAAAGCTGTACCCCAATTAATGATTTATCACGGGGCCAGTGAAGAATTTTATGAAAAAAAGTTTTACCTAGAAGAGAATAAAAACCTTGATGCAAATTTAAAAAAATATAATGATCCAAAGGTTCTCTCCTCCATTATTTCATTCCCTCCTCTCTCCAAATATTTTTACTCCTACGAAAGATATATATTACTAGAATCTAAGCTTGTAAAAAATATAGTAGAACTGCCGGTGATAAAAAAACAAATCCAACTAGAAATGGGATATAAGATCTTTCAAGGGGAGTTAGATGAGCTCATCTCTTTAAGCAAAGAAAAAAGATTTAAGTTATTTTTAATAACTACCCCTATCAACCTAAGCATTCCGCCCAAAGAGACCTGCACCAATAGTCTCTCTAACTCTTTGGCAGCAGAGCATAGAACATTAGAAAAGATGATTAAGGCCGGACAAACCAAACAGGCCTTTAATGAATTAAAAAAAATTGGTGAGACGATTCCAGGAAATGCTCACAATTATTTTTTGCTTGGCCTTTCCTTAAAAATGATGGGGAAGTTTCAAGAGGCCAGGGCAATACTAGAACAAGGGACTGCATTTGATTGTTTTGCCTGGAGAAGTAATATTGTTTTTAACAATATTATTAGAAACACTGCCTACCTTCAAAAAATTCCGCTTATTGATTTTGATCAAATTGTGAATGAGCACTTTGGCCATAAACAATTATTTGAAGATGAGATTTTCCCTCTAAAGGAACTCTACTCACTTTTAGTAAATAAACTAGCACCAAAAATAAATATTTTCTTTAAAGATTAGGGAGAGAGAATGGCCGATCTAAAAACAAGAGAAGTAAAAAAAGATGAAATACTTATTCATGCAGGAGAAGCAGATAACGATTTATATCGGGTAGAATCAGGAAAGTTTTTGGCATTTCATGTCACAGGAAGTCGCATCGACCCCATCAAAGTTTGTGAACCAGGGAAATTCCTAGGAACTCTGCGCTTTTTCCTAGACATTAAACGAGTACTTTATTTCGTGGCCTTAGAAGACAGTACGGTTACAATTATCCCGGGCGATCAAATGAAAGAACAATTCCCCCCTTGGCTTGCCAATATAGGGAAATCTCTTAGTGCCAAAATTTTAGATAATATAAAGCTTATTACGAATGTGGGAGTAAAAAGGAAAGGGGAACTTATGAGTCCCCTTTCCATTGAAGAACAACGGCATTTTTTTGGCCTAATTAAAAAGGACTAGATTAAATCCATTCCTTTAACTGTATCTCTTTCAGAGCGTAGCTCATCTAATGTGACATTAAATTTTTCTGTCCCAAAATCATCGTGGGTTTGCCCCTCAACTACTTTTATTTTACCGTTTTCAACTCGGCAGGGAAAAGAAAAGATAAGTCCGGCATCAACTCCATACTCGCCTTTAGAAGCAAGACACATAGAAAAGGTCTCTCCAGCAGGAGTATCGTGAGTTAGGTTATAAACACCACTTACAGCAGCATTGGCAGCAGAAGCGGCAGAGCTAAGTCCTCGCGCTTTAATAATCGCGGCCCCTCTTTTTTGCACTGTTGAAAGAAATTCACCTTGAAGCCATTTTGTATCAGTAATTTTATCAGAGGCAGGTGCTCCCGAGATTTTAGCATTTTGAAAGTCTGGAAACTGAGTGGCCGAATGATTTCCCCAAATAGTTACATTTTTAACTTCCGTAACATCTACTCCAGCTTTTTGTGCCAGTTGGGTTTTTGCCCTTTTTTCATCCAGCATAGTCATGGCATAGAAATTTTGATTAGGGATCTTAGGTGCATTATTCATCGCAATTAAACAGTTCGTGTTACAAGGATTCCCCACAACAAAAACCTTACAATCTGCATCAGCGTGATCATTAATGGCCTTACCTTGAGCAGTGAAGATTCCACCATTAATTTTGAGTAGATCAGATCTCTCCATTCCATCTTTTCTCGGAACAGAACCTACTAGGACGGCCCAATTGGCATCTTTAAAACCAACTTCAAGCTTGTGAGTACAGGTTATTTTTTTAAGTAGAGGAAAAGCACAATCATCTAGCTCCATCCTAACGCCCTCTAAGGCACCAAGTGCAACTTCTAATTCTATCAATTGTAGTTCGACCTCAGTATCAGGCCCAAACATTTGCCCCGAAGCGATCCTAAATAGTAGTGCATAACCAATTTGACCAGCAGCACCAGTAACTGCAATTTTTACTCGTTTTCCCATACTTATCTCCTTTATTTGCCCTTTAACTAACATGAAAGGTCACCTTTTGCAGTCTTTTTTTTGACGATAAAGGCCATCACAGACTATAAAAGACAGGTGAACCAAGAAAGAAAACCCTATAAGGGACATTCCAAAAAGAAGAAAAGTCGCTACTACCAGAGAAGAAAACCTGCAGAAGGTGGGAAGAAGAATATCTATGGCAAAGAAAAGTTTATCAATAGCTACTTTTCCTTTTATGAACAATATTTAGCGGCCAGAAGGAAATTTTTTGAGGCCTTTGGGCGGGGTAAAGCTACTAAGAAGTTAAAAGATAATTACTATCGTGGACTCGATAAGCTAAGAAAGTTTGAAGAGGCCTTAACCCCTGAACAGGTTGAAATCTTCCGTAAATATTTTCCTAAGTTAAACTATGAGACGACCTATTCAGAAAATCGTGGAATTGATGATGTTGGAAAGCTAGAAGTTTTGGAAGGGGCTGCCGAAGACCCACACTTCCTTGCTTCCCAAATGCAAAGTGATTACGCAGATGATACCGAAGAAAGTGTCGGTACCATCGATGATTATAAGACCTATAAGGGACTTTAAGCTGCCTGTTTCCAATCTGGTCTGATAACTTCAGATTCCTGAACTTCTACCGTACCAGTTTCTTCAGTTCTTGTTCCCTCTACTCTCACTTCTTCAACGGTATTAGTGCTTTGTGAATAGGTAAGATAGTTATCAAGAGTTCTATCAAGATCACAGGCCATAGCTCTTTTTAGATCATTTGGATGGATCTCTAATACCTCTGAAACCTTTCCTAACATTTTCAAGGGTATATTACACAATGCCCTTTCAACATTACTGATAAATTGCCCATTCTTATATCCTAACAAGTTAGAAAGTTCCGACTGAGAGTAGGATTTTGGATGGTTAATTCTTTTAGTTCTAATTAGTTTGGCAATATTTTCAAAGCAACGCATATGTATCCCCTTTTTTTGCTTACTCAATTTTTTCTATTTTCCTAGTCGGCAAAATCTGCTAAAGTCTTAGGCCAAATATTGTTTAATTCAAAAAAAATGTTGGAAATTTCAATCATTTGCCCTACTTTGGTTAGAAACCTATTAAATCGATTTTATTTATGGAAATAAAAATAGTCTCTTGGAATGTTAACGGAATCAGGGCCTGCCAGCGTAAAGGTTTTGAGGATTGGTTAAATACTGAAAGGCCTGACATTGTCTGTTTACAAGAGACTAAGGCCTCACCAGAGCAGCTAGATGAATCCTTAGTCGAAAATAACAACTATCTTACCTATTACAGTAGCGCCGAAAAAAAGGGGTACTCAGGGACTGCCATCTTTTCTTTAAAGGCCTTGGATGAACCTAAGGTGACTATAGGCCTGGGGATTCCCAAATTTGACTGCGAAGGACGAACGGTAATTGCCGAGTATAATGATTTCTTTCTCATTAATGGCTATTTTCCCAACGGCCAAAGAGATCATGGCAGAGTTCCATACAAACTGGAATACTCCCGAGCAGTCGCAAAGCGGGCCTTGGAACTGGAAAAGAAAAAACCCGTTATCATAACTGGAGACGTTAATACCGCCCACAGTGAGATAGATTTAAAAAATCCTCGAGCAAATAAAAATTCCACGGGATTTCTACAAATTGAGAGGGCCTGGATTGATGAATTCATAAATCAGGGTTTTACCGATATCTTTAGAGAGCTCCATCCTGGAGAAGAAGGGCAATACACCTGGTGGACTTATCGTGCCAATGCAAGGGAACGAAACATTGGTTGGCGGCTCGATTACTTTTTTATCACTCAAGGAATGCTAAAAAGTGTAAGCGATTGTTATCATTTGCCCAAAGTTATGGGATCTGATCACTGCCCTACTGTTTTAAAGATAAAAATTACATAATTTCACATATTTATTGAATCTTTTTTACTTCTAAGTTAAATTTTCTCAACCCAAATTTTATAGGATTTTGTATGGAAACATTAACCCTTCCGGCCCAAACCGGCCTATCTCGAGAACAAAAAACAGCAATAACTTATGCCACGATAATGATATTAATACATCTTGGTATTTTACTAGTTATCTCAACAGGGGTTACCCCTGTAGCGTTTTTAATTGCCTTTATTTTTTACGTTGTAAGAGGCCTTGGTATTTCCATGGGATATCACCGCTATTTTTCCCATAAATCATTTAAAACTAGTCGTTTTTTTCAATTTATCCTCGCTCTAATGGGTTCTGCAGCTAATCAAGGGGGAGTTCTTTGGTGGAGTTCCACTCACCGTGGTCACCATAAACATTCAGATCAAGAAGAAGATCTTCATTCACCGATAGTACATAACTTCTATCATGCACATTTAGGCTGGATGTGGTCACAAGATGCTTATAAAAAAAGTAAAATTCGTTGCAATGATTTAGGCAAGTTCCCTGAACTAAAAGCACTTAATAAATACTATGCCTTTGTAATACTTTTCCAAATCGTTGCATTTTACGGACTTGGTGTTTTACTAAACTCCTTATACCCAGAGCTTGGAACCTCAGGCCTGCAGATTTTAGTCTGGGGCTTTTTTATCTCAACGGTTTTTATGTGGCATTCCACTTTTATGGTAAATTCTGTTTGTCATATTTGGGGATATCAGCGGTATAAAAACTCAGGTGATTTTAGTCGAAATAATCCCTTTGTTTCGCTTTTAACCTTTGGTGAAGGTTGGCATAATAACCACCACAAATATGGTTGGTCCGCGAGAAATGGATTTAAGTGGTGGGAATTTGATATTTCCTTCTATCTATTAAAGCTACTTTCAGTATTTGGAATTGTTTGGGATCTAAAGGTTCCGACCAAAGAGCAACTGACCGCTACGCACTAGGAATTATGTTAAAAATCCTAAGTTTATTTGCTGGTATGATACGAACTGTCTTCTTTAGATAGTTTTTTTATAGGCCCTTAAATTTTCAGGTGTTTTAATAATATCTCTTTAATATCAGTGGGAAGTGGTTTGGATTTTTGAGTATTATGATCAAAATGAACCATGGTAGATCTCCCCACTGCTACAAGATCTTGATTTTGAACAACCTCTTGGAGCACGACAAAGGAGGCATTACCAACCTTTTCAATATAGGTATTAACTTCAACATCGGTTCCATAAAAACATTGTGCCTTAAAATCCACCTCAAGCTTAGCGAGTATTAAAACCCACTTTTTAGGATCTAGGTCAGGGGTAAAGATTTCAAAGATTTCTGCTCGGGCATTCTCAAACCAATATGGAAACACTGTGTTATTAATATGACCTAATGCGTCGGTATCAGCAAATCCTGGACTAAATATTTTTTTATACATAATTAAACCTATCTCATTGCGGCCCATAATCAAATTATTGAGTTCCTTAAATCGCTAGACTAAAAAATACATTTGACCTAAAATATTATTCACTTATGCGAATAATATTTTTATTTCTATTTTTAATTTCCCCACTTTTTGCTCAAGATAAAATCTATGAGGTAGATAAAATTCTACAGATGGAAATCAACTCTTCCATCAACCCCGCCATTTTAAGTTACTTAAAGGAAGGTTTTAAAGCTGCCAAGGATAAAGGTGCACAACTTATTTTAATTAAGTTAAATACTCCTGGAGGACTGGTATCTACGACTAAAGATATTCTCACCTTGATGGGAGGAAGTGATATTCCCACCGTTATTTGGATAACTCCAGAAGGCGCTTCTGCCACTAGTGCTGGTGCTCTTATTGCTAGTGGCGCGCATATTCTCCTAATGGCCGAAGGAACCAACATGGGTTCTGCTACGCCGATTGAAATTACTGGAGATATAAAAAAGGGAGACATGAAAAAGAAGGCCATGAACTCACTCATAGGCCTTATTCAAAGCCTCGCCGAGTCCCGAGGTAGAAACCCTGAGGCCTTTGGAGAGATGGTTAAAAATGCCACGACTTATAAATCTCTTGAAGCACTTGAGAAAAAATTAATCGATGGCCTGGCCAATAAAGAAAAAGATGTCTTTGATGCAATAAACAATAAAATGATCACAATAAGGGGAACTACCTACAAACTAGTAACCAACAATCCTGTACTAATTCTTTTTGAAATGGATGCCGGACAAAAGCTATTAAACATTTTTGCCAATCCCTCTCTCGCCTATATTTTATTTTTAATTGGTGCCGCTTTAATTTATTTTGAACTACAAGCTCCTGGAGGATTCATTGCCGGGTCCGTTGGTGCAATCTTTTTAATCTTGGCCGCTATCGGCTTTCAAGTTCTTCCACTAAATTTTGGCGGTATAGGACTTATTGTCTTATCATTTATTTTATTTATTCTGGAGGCCTATATAACTAGTTATGGAATTTTCACTCTAGCAGGAATCTCATCTCTGGTGGCAGGTTCCCTATTCCTTTTTAGGACTGATGATGCCTATATTGAGCTTTCAACTTCAGTCATTGCCTCAGTGGTAGGGGCCATTGTGATTTTTATCGGACTCATTGGTTATTTTCTCTACTGGGATATCGGGCATAAAAAGAAAAAAAAACACGATGATTACTATACGCTTAAGGGGAAACATGGCACGGTTACCACTGAGCTTGAATCCCATGAAGAGGGAATACACGTTTACCAAATAAAAATCTCTGGAGAAATCTGGAAGGCAAAATCAAAGCATCTCCACAAAATTGGAGATATTGTAGAAGTTATAGGCGAGAACAAAGAAGAAATTTATCTAGAAATATAGGAGTGTCTTTATGATGACCTGGATTCCATTTGCAGTCATACTGCTTATTTTAATTTTTAACACCGTAAAAATTCTAAATGAATACGAAAGGGCGGTAGTATTCAGACTAGGCCGTTTCACCAGTGTGAGAGGCCCAGGGCTTATCATTTTAATCCCCGGACTGGAAAAAATGCAAAGGGTGGATCTTCGAACGGTCACCATGGATATTCCCTCTCAAGATATTATCTCAAGAGATAACGTAACCTTAAAAGTTAACGGGGTTGTCTATTTTCGTGTTGAGCATCCGGATAAATCCGTCATCGCGGTTGAAGACTTTCTGCTCGCCACCGGCCAGATTGCCCAGACCACGCTAAGATCAGTCATTGGCCAATTTGAGCTCGATGAAATTCTCTCACAAAGAGATCAGATCAATCACAAACTGCAAAGTATTCTTGATGAGCAAACTGAGCCGTGGGGAGTAAAAGTTTCAGCGGTTGAAGTGAAGGCCATCGACCTGCCTATTGAAATGCAAAGAGCTATGGCCAAGCAAGCAGAGGCGGAAAGGGACAAAAGAGCAAAAGTCATCTCTGCTGAAGGGGAGCTTCAGGCCGCAACAAAATTGGCCGAAGCGGCCAAGATCCTCGCTTCACAAAAAGATGCCATCACTCTTCGCTATCTCGATACCATGAAAGAGATCTCAAGCGGTGATGGAAAAACCACCACCTTCTTCCCGCTACCAGCTGATTTTCTAAATATGATAAAAAAATCTTAATCTCTACGGGGAATTAAACCCAGGTTTAATTCCCACCACCTCCACCAATAATTTTTCAAAAATGAAATAATTCCATCTATTTCATGCCTAATTATTGTTTTTTATTCACCAATTTAAGAGACTTCTCTTTTTAAGGGAGGATCTGAGTATGTCAAAAATTACAATAAAAAACATAGAAAATAAGATTTATGTTATTCGGGGGCAGAATGTCATGTTAGATAGCGACCTCGCAGATCTCTACGAGATTCCTACAAAAAGGTTAAATGAACAGGTTAAGAGAAATATTGAAAGGTTTCCTTCCGATTTTATTTTCCATTTAACCAAGGAGGAGTCAGAAATCTTGAGGTCGCAAATTGCGACCTCAAGATCATATGGTGGAAGGAGGTATGCACCTTATGTTTTTACTGAAAATGGAGTTGCGATGCTCTCTTCGGTGCTTAAAAGTCCAAAGGCCATCCAAGTAAATATTGCTATTATGAGGATCTTTACAAAACTTAGAAGTTTTTTATTATTAGAAAAAGATCTTTCTCAAAAAGTCGATAAACTTGAAAGAGGGACGAATCATTTATTTAAAATAGTATTTGAGCGTTTAGATAATATAGAAGAAATTATAATTCCTAAATTATCACCAAAAAGAAAAAAAATTGGATTGAAAAAATAGATTTGTAGTGGATTGTAGTTTTTAATTTTTGCATAATTAAGGATTTCGGCTTCTTAGGAAGCTTTCACCACCTCCACCATAATGTTTCAGAAATGAAATAATTTCATCTATTTCACACTCTTTTATTGATTTTTTACAGCAAATTGGACAAATATTTTTCTTTGGAGGAACTTTTCATGTCCAGATTAATATCTAAAAAAATTGAAAAAATGATCTATATTATTAGGGGTGAAAAAGTGATGCTAGATTCCGACCTGGCAGAGCTGTATGGAGTAGCTACCAAGGTTCTTAACCAGGCGGTCAAAAGGAACCCTAAAAGATTCCCTACTTCTTTTATGTTCCAATTAGATAAGGATGAAATGGAAGATTTAAGGTCACAATTTGTGACCTTTAGAGATTCTACAAAAGGTCGAAAATATAGACCTTATGTCTTTACAGAGCATGGTGTCGCTATGTTGTCTGCAGTCTTAAAAAGTAAAACTGCCGTTGAGGTAAGCATCTTAATCGTAAAAACCTTTGTTAAAATTAGGGAATATCTGACTACAAATATTAAATTAGAAGAGAAAATAAAAAATCTAGAACAAGACTCGAATAATTTATTTAAAATCGTATTTGAAAGGTTGGATAATTTAGAAGTTCAAACTCCCGCTTTGCCAAGGAAACGAAGAAAAATAGGTATTAAAAAATAGATTTGTAGTGATTTGTAGTTTTTAATTTTTGCATAATTAAGGATTTCGGCTTCTTAGGAAGCTTTCACCACCTCCACCACCATTTTTCTGTAATATATTTTAACCTTTTGAATCTATTCAACTTTGGCTAAATTTTGTGGTTAGTCTGCAATATTGTTTTCAGTAATGTAATATTAAAGGTGGAAGGGCCATTGTTTATACAAGATCTTTGATCTTATACTTCTTAAGCTCATTTAAGAAGGAAGATGTAGCTTTCGTAAGCATACCTTTTAATTTGCACTGGGGATTTAATGTGCATGTATTACTTCCCGGATCAAAACATTCTACAATTTCAAATTTCTCAATTTTTGAAATTAACTCACCTACAGTCCTATTTTTGGAATTTTCATTAAATTCGACCCCACCTTTAGGCCCTTGGGTCGTGAGAATATATCCAAGATCAGAAAGCATGTTGACTGCTACACTCAAATGGTTTTTTGAAATTTGATAATTATCAGCAATCTCCTGAATTCGTATTTTCCCCTTATTGCTCTGTAAGTAGATGAGAATTCTTATGCAATAGTCTGTTTTTGTTTTTAAACGCATAGTTATACCTACAATGATATTTGTTGTTTACAAAGATATAAATTATATATATTAATATGCTGAAGATGTTCTAATACGTAAGGTATTAAAGAGAGGACTCTTTATAAGAGTCTAGATGGCCTATCGGCTGGCAACAAATAGGTCGTGAAAATATTAAAATTGGCATCAATTTGGTCTTAGAAGGCAAATAATGGAGAAAAAATGAATAATAATAGTAATTCACAAAAATGGAATCTTATGGAAGTCACAGAAATGATTGATCAAATCTTAGAGGTCTTCCATGCAAAACATCGTGCAGATTTGGAAATGCTTATTCCACTTAGTGAGAAAGTTGAATCTGTTCATGCAGATCATGCTGATGTTCCAAAGGGATTAGCAGATTTTCTTAAACATCTTTATGGGGAATTGAGTTCACATATGCAAAAAGAGGAAGAGATCCTTTTTCCAATGATAAAAAATGGACAAGGTATGATGGCCCATGGGCCAATCCAAGTAATGCAACATGAACATGTTGACCATATCAGTAACTTAGAAAATCTTAAGAACTTAGCAAAAGATTATGTTTTACCAGAAGGTGCCTGTGGTAGCTGGCAAGCATTATACAGTGGCGTTGCAACTCTTGAAAAGGAAATCAGAGAACATATAGCGATCGAGAATGATTTTTTATTTCCAAAAGCCTTAAATTCTTAAGGAATAAAAATGAATCATTATCCAGAGTTTTCAAGAAAATTACCCGATGGCCATCCAATTAAAGTATATTTTGATGAGAATAATTTTATAAATGAAATTTTAAAAGAAATTTTAGAAGTGAAAATAGAAAATGACTATGAAGCATTTTTTAATTTATTTAATCAATTAAGTGAAGTCGAAAAAAAGTTTGCTAGAAAAGAGAATCAACTTTTTCCATATTTAGAAAAATATGGATGGACAGGACCAAGCCAAGGAATGTGGTCATTTCATGATCAAATTAGAGATATGATCAGAAGTGTTCGCTCTCATATTGAAGCAAAAGAATATTCATCAATTAATCATCAGATACATAAAATTGCGAGTGAGCTCAATAGGCTTTTTCAGGTTGAAGAAGGAAGGCTTTTTCCTTACGCTCTAGAGCTTCTTAAAGAAGAAGACTGGAAAGAAATGAAAATTGGAGATGAAGAAATAGGTTGGATGCTAAAAGATAGTCCAATGCCCTATCCTGCCGATGAATATATTCATCCATCTCAAGACACACAAAAAAGAGATTTATCTTTTTCAATAGCAGATAGCTTTCACTTGGATGAAGGTTATTTGAATGTAGAACAAATCAATCTTTTATTAAAATTTATGCCTGTTGATTTAACATATGTAGATGAAAATGATAGGGTTCTTTTTTATAATAGAGGTGATAATCGAGTTTTCCCAAGGTCAGCAGGGATTATTGGTCGAGAAGTAAAGTTTTGTCATCCTCCGAAATCGGTTGATTTGGTTTTAAGGATTCTTGAAGAATTCAAAGCTGGAACAAAGGATGAAGCTGAGTTTTGGATTAATTTCAAAGGTAAAATGATTCATATTCGGTACTTTGCACTCAGAGACTTGAAAAATAAATACAAAGGTGTAATCGAGATGTCTCAAGATATTACTGAAATTCAAAAGATTACAGGTGAACAACGTTTATTAGATTGGAATTGACATATAAGGAGTCAAAAATGAATGATGAAAAAAAGAAAGAAGAGGAAAAAGAAAAGAGTGAGGAATCTGAAAAAATAAAAAAAGATGACTCTTCTAAAAGTAAGCAAGAGGAAGAAAATGATGGATGTTGCGGAAGCTGTAGCTGAAATTTCAGTGAGTTTTAAAGGAACTAATTTGAAAGATAAAGTTCAGCGTTGAGCTTTTGTCGGCTTCAATACGGTCTGAGGATTTAAAAGATTACTCGAACTTTGATGGTAACGTTTTCAAAGGATAGGATAAGTTAGGCACTTATTTTCATAACTTCAAAGAACAAAAACTCACCCCAAAGTTAATGATGAGAGGGGGTCTTCTAAGATAATTGGGAAGAGAATCGGTTAAATTTGTACATTAATATGTCGAGATTTAATGAAGTGACGATTCAAAAGGGCTTTCGGAGGTTGAGATAACCTCCACCAAAATTTTTCAAAAATGAAAAAATCCAGATATTCGATTGCTTAAATACAAGTAGCTTAATAGTTATATGGAATGAAAAAGATATCGCCAAAATTAATTGAGAAAATGATTTTTGTGGTCCGTAGTCAAAAAGTAATGCTGGATAGTGATTTGGCCGAGCTATATGAGGTTGATACCAAAGTATTAAACCAGGCGGTTAAGAGAAATATTAAACGCTTTCCATCAGATTTCATGTTTCAGCTGTCAAAACAGGAATTTACAAACTTGAAGTCACAATTTGTGACTTCAAGTTTACATGGAGGTCGAAGAAAATTACCTCTAGCATTCACAGAAAGTGGTGTTGCCATGCTTTCTGGAATCCTTAATTCGGACAGGGCCATCTCGGTTAACATTGCAATTATGAGGACTTTTACAAAGATAAGAGAATTTCTTGCCAACGATGAGTCCCTTTCTTCCAGAATGCAAAAATTAGAAAAGGGTACTGATAAATTATTTAGAATCGTTTTTGAGAGGTTAGATAATTTGGAGATAGAAGCACCTACCCTTCCCAGGAAACGAAAAAGAATAGGGTTAAAAAAATAAAAAGTAGTTATTTGTAGTTTTTAATATTTGCAAAATTATAGATTACAGGTTCTTAGGATTATTCCACCACCTCCACCACCATTAGTATTTTCCTAATAAACTTTCTTAAATAAAAATTATTTAAACCTTAATAATTTGCCTTTTTTTTTATTCTCAAAATCCGATAAATAGGCTTTCTTTATTATTTATTAAATATGATTATTATAAAATTTGGATGTTAGAATATGAGATCGATAAAAGCAGGAATGATATTTCTTTTTTGTCTATACGCAGTAATAGGAGAAGGAAACGATCAAAAAAAACAGGTTGAAGGTGCCCTAAATTATTTGTCTGAATTAATAGCTCAAAAATACCAATTATCTACAACTGGTTATCAGGTGGCCATGGTCAAGAATACAAGGAGACTTACCCCTAAAAGGGCCCAAGAATACACCGCTAAAGCAAAAGAATTGTTCAAAACCGAGACTCTTAAAAATTTGGGATTATTACAAAGCAAATATATTAATTGTGTGCCGGAATCGGGTTTTTTGAGCTCTCCCCATGAAATGAATGAAGGTCAACTAACCTCTTGTCTCGGTAGAGTTCGTGAAAAAAACTTTGCTAACTGTGATATGCAGGCCTTAGAAGTTGCCATTCATATCTATGCTTTAGGTTTCAAAAATATTTCAGTTATTAGTAATAAAGCAATAAGCCACAATTATGTTGTTTTAGAACCAAACAATCTTTTTCCTAAAGGGGCCATTGTTGATTCTTGGACGGGCTTTGGTTTTATGGAACTTAATACCGCAACTAAGCTTAAGTATAAGCACAGTAGTGCCAACATTGAGATGGTCCAAAGTATGATGAGTTGGCTTAAAAAAAATGCTGTTACTTCTGCAAATAATGCATGGATCGTAGATATCCGAAGAAAATATTTCCGGGGGGTATCGGTCCCCTTACAAACTATACTTAAGCCTATTAGTGGGAAAAAATAAATTAAGGAGCAAAATTTATGAAATCTATAAAATCTGGGATGATATTTATATTCTGTTTATATGCAACCATAGGCGAGGCCAAAGGCCCTAAAAAACAAGTCGAAGGTGCCCTAAATTATTTATCTGAATTAATAGGTCAAAAATACCAGTTATCTACAACTGGTTACCAAAAGGCCATGATAAAGAATAGTACTTTTATCACACGTAAAAGGGCCAAACAATATACAAAGACGGCCAAAAGAGTTTATCCGAATCAGACTCTAAAGAGATTGGGAATGTTGCAAAAAAATTATATCAATAAAGAACCAGTGACTGGAGAACTTCTCTCTCCCCACCACTTTAAAGAAAATCAACTAAGCGGTGCACTTGAAAGAGTTCGTGAAAAGAATTTTGCTAATTGTGAAATGCAGGCCTTAGAAGGCGCCATTCATATCTATGTTTTAGGCTTTAAAGATTTGGCCATAATCAGCAACAAGGCCATAAGCCACAACTATCTTCTATTGGAGCCAACCAACATATGGCCTAAAGGTGCTGTTTTTGACTCTTGGACGGGATATGGCGTTCGGGATTTAAATTTCTATCAAAGGAACAGATATAAACACTACTCAAAAGAAATTCAGATTCCTCAAAATATGATGAACTGGCTAAAAAAGAATGCTTACAAGTATGCAAACAAAGCATGGATCAGTCAGATCCGTAAGAAATTCTTCCCAGGAGAAGGTCCAGAGCCATTAAAAAACAAACTTAAGCCACTCGGTGGGAAAAAATAAATCAGCTTGATTAATTGATATATTTTTTGGTTATAATTGACGCAAAATAATTTAAATTTTGTAGTGACTTGTAGTTTTTAAAATTTGCACAATGAAGGATTACGGGTTCTTATGAGATCCTCACCACCTCCACCAAATGCATTGAATTTCAGTAGTTTAGATGGGGAATTCACGTCCAATTTTAAGTGATGGACTCTGATTCATTTTAAGAATGTGCCTTCTTCACATTTTTTAATAAATACTAATATATTTTATTTTTAAAAAATATAATGTGATTTCAATGCTTTACAGCTAGTTAACTTCCAAAAAGTGTGTTATTTTGTCTTTATGAAGGTGGTTGAACTAAAATACAGCAAAACAAAGATTGATAAAGCAGGTGAAGCGCTAAAAGAAAAACACCTAAATACTGCCGAAATGGATGCCTCCATGGAAGTGCTTTCAAACTGGAGGGCATATCATGTAATGCCCTTAGATACATTTGCCAAAGTACTAAAGGGAAGGGTTAAAAAGGTTGGCAACAGCGACAGTGCCATTGTCGCTCAAAGATTAAAGAGGACACCTTCAATTTTACTAAAATTGAGAAGACATAAAACTATGAGACTCTCAGCAATGCAGGATATAGGAGGACTGAGAGCAATATTTGATAAGGTTGAAAGCGTATATGAGCTAGTGAAGCGCTACAGGACCTCCAAATCAAGGCACATTTTGTTTGATATCCATGATTATATAGCTACACCCAAGGCAGATGGTTACAGGAGTGTACATCTAATTTATAAGTTAAACAGGGCTCCAAAAATTTTTTTAGAGATACAGGTACGCTCATACTTCCAACATATGTGGGCAACGGGGGTAGAAGTTTTTGGAACTCTCAAGAATAGCTCTTTTAAATCTGGTTATGGTTCGAGGAAATGGTTAGATTTTTTTGCACTCTTGAGTTCAGTATTTGCCATAAAAGAAAAAAGCCCGGTCGTAGAGAGTCATAATTCTTTAACAAAAAAACAACTTCTTTCCAAAGTCAGGAAGATGATTAAAGAGCTTCAGGTTATAAAGCAGCTGAGTTTGTATACCGCTATTTATAAGGTAATCTCGGATGTGAATAAGAAGATTCACAAGGGAAGAAGAGGGCACTACAGTCTGATTCTACTGGATTCTCATAAAAATACTGTATCAGTATCAACTTTTAGCACAAATCAAATTGAGGAAGCCGCATATTCTTATACACAAATGGAAAAACAACACTACAACGATATAAATATGAATGTTGTTCTTGTTAATACAGGTGATATTAAAAACCTTGAAAAAAGTTACCCAAACTATTTTATGGATACGAAGGCGCTAGTGGGACAATTATCATTAATTCTTGAGGGGGACTATATTTAAATGTAGTGACTTGTAGTTTTTTAAATTTGCAAAATTAAAGATTACGGGTTCTTAGAATTATTCCACCACCTCCACCAAAATTTCATAAATGAAAAATACTAAATAGTCTCATGACTTTTAATTTCGTTTTTTGATATTTCCCTTTTATACAAAAAATAACCCCAAAATTAATTGAGAAAATGATCTACGTAATCCGCGGTCAAAAAGTAATGCTTGATAGCGATTTGGCCGAGCTTTATGAAGTTGAAACAAGATCTCTAAATCAGGCAGTAAAAAGAAATCTTGATCGCTTTCCGCCAGATTTCATGTTTCAGCTGTCAAATCAAGAACTTATATCCCTAAGATCACAATTTGTGATCTTTAATGAGACCGTTAAAGGAAGAAAATATAGGCCATTTGTATTTACAGAACAAGGGGTTGCTATGCTTTCATCTGTTTTGAAGGGTAAAAAAGCAGCTTTGGTAAATATTTCTATTATGAGAACTTTTGTAAAAATAAGAGCATTATTAAATTCTGATGAAACCTTGTCTGAAAGACTTCGAAAACTTGAGAAAGGTACTGATATAATGTTTCGGATTGTATTTGAAAGACTCGATAAACTTGAGAGCGAGACACCCGTGTTACCTAAAAGACGAAAAAGAATAGGACTGAAAAAGTAATTTTGTAGTGACTTGTATTTTTTAAGATTTGCAAATTTAAGGATTACAGGTTTTTAGCAAAATTCCACCACCTCCACCAAAATATATTTTTAGACCATTAGATTTTCTAAATCTAGGTTTTCTAATATTACAAATTGAAATTTTGGAGTAATTGGATATCCGAAAATGGCCTTTCACCATTTTTGCCTTGAGTGAAGAATATCTTCTAAGATGTTGGAGATTAAGCAACCAGGGGATAGAGATCGGATTCTTCTGCAGCTATCCTTTTGGTAAGCACCTGAATCACCCCATTCATTTCATTTATAAATTCTTGGGGGTTCTCTTGAATTTTTTTTGGTAAATCCCATTTATTAACAAATTTTTCATATACCTTACCCAGATCGCCCATTCCATTTTTAAACTTATTTGCTGTGGCATTTATTTTGGGATCATCAGATTCTAATAATTGGGGGTAGACATATTTATCTTCAAGTCCAAGATGCATAGTGATTAATTTTGTAAGTTTTGCCAGTAATATAAAAATAACTTCAGAATTTTCGAAAATGTCCTTTTCATTTAGGAAGTTTTTCATATCTTCTAAATTTGTGATGATTTTTTTGTGATCCTGGATAAGAAATTTTATTTTTATTTTTACCTTTATATTTGTATCAGACATTTAATTTTACCCCCACTTTAAACTTTCTATTACTTTATATCGTATCAAAAGTTGGACTTTTTTCTGAAAAAAAATTATGGTACTATTTTCCCATACCTTAGGTGCTGATTATAAACAATATAAGTGCCTGATTCCAGGTGCTTTCCCCTCATCAATGTAAATTACCAGGTAGAGTTATAAGGATTACGGGTTCTTATGCTTACTCCACCAGTTATCAGATCGATTTGATAACTTCAGGTCTCTCCTTGTTAGTTATTATAGGCCAAAAGCGCATCCATAAAAACTTCAGTGACCTGATTTACCGGGTACTTTTTAGAAATCAAAAGGGCCAGCGGTCGATACAGATTCATACCCACAATTTTAACTTTGCGAATTGTACCTCTTTGAACTTCGTCATCTACGGTGCTTAAAGGGACTAAAGAAATCCCTATGCCGGCCTCTACCGCTTTTTTTAATGCGTAGATATTATTATTAGTCATTTTGATCTTTGTTTGGATGTTCTTTTTTTTCAAAAATTTATCAATCTGTTCTCGAGTGGGAGTGCTAGTTTCAAAAGCAACAAAGGGCTCCCCCTCAATTTGTTGAAGACGAATTCGATCTTTTTGGGCAAGGTGATGGTTCGCAGGAACAATGAGCCCTAATTGGTCTTTTCCGTAAGTGATGCTTTGGATTTTAATATGCTTTTCAGGATAAGCAACCATTCCAAGATGAGCTTTTCTTTTTTGTACAAGATCATACACCTTGTAGGCGGCCTGATATTCGAGGTGAATTCGGATGCCAGGGTACTGCTGCATGAAACTTCTGAGGAAGGGGCCTAGTTCATACATTCCAATACTGTGAATGGAGGCAATTCTGACTTCTCCTTTCAGAGAGGTTCCTAAGGTTCCTGGAAGGGCCAAGAGATTGTCGCATTTATTTAGAATTTCCTCAACATGCTGGAGGTAAACTTTTCCTTCTGGAGTGAGTATGACTCGCCTTGGGACACGATCAAAAAGGCGGACTCCAAGCTCTTCTTCCAGTTGCTTTAAATGAACGCTGACAGAGGGCTGGGTCATAAAATTTATTTGAGCTGCTTTTACAAAGCTTTTTTCGTAGGCAATATCTCGGAAAAGTTTTAGCTGAATGAGTTTCATTGATAGATATAAACTATCAAATATATAGTAAAATGCAATTTATATTATCAATATTTTTTTGATATTTTAAATACTTGTTGTTCAGATGAAAGAATATATGATTTTAGGAGAGAAAAAGATGAAAACTCATGTTGTGATACTAGAAGCGAGGGGCGGAACTGATAAAGGGGCCTATGGGTACCGGGTGGATTCAAGGGCCATTGCAGACTCTTTAAGGAAAAAAAAGTGGTCTGCAGAGATTATTTTTTATTCTGATGAAAACCGAGGTGAGATCTACCGTCATATCGTAACTAAAGCAGGCGCCTATATCAGTCGCGTGAATCCGGGAAATTTAAAAGATGAGACCGGATATTTTCAGATGTTAAAAGAATTAGTAGAAAATGGAATTCAGGGATTGCCTCATCCCGACGCCATGGTTAGTTACGGTGCAAAAAATGCAGTTGAAAAACTGAAAGAGAGTGATTTGGTTCCCAACGATGTTTATTCTTATTATTCTTTTGAAGATTTTAAAGAAAATTTTATTAAAACGCTAGCAACAGGCGTTAGAGTTTTAAAACAGAATCGTGGATCTACAGGAGAGGGCATTTGGCGGGTGGAAGTTATTGAACCCGGAAAAAGCACAAATTCTGAGGAAGTTTCACTCGATTCGAAGGTTAAGTGTACAGAGGCAAAAGATAACCATGTTGAGACTATGAGACTTAGTGAGTTTATAGATTTTTGTGTTCAATATCTTGAAGGACCTAGCGGTATGCTACTTGACATGCCTTTTCTCGAAAGAATTAAAGAGGGAGAAATTCGAGTTTTCATGCTAAGAAAAAAACCTGTTAACATTGTACATAAGAAGCCAGCAGATACTCCAGATGCGTTTTCAGCGACTTTATTTTCAGGAGCAAAGTATACCTACGACTCTCCAGAAAAGTGGCCTGATCTAATGAGGCTCATTCAAAATAATTTAAACGCGATTATTGAAAAACTTGGTGGATATGAAATCCCTTTAATTTGGACAGCAGATTTTATTTTAGATACGGATAAAGATACCGGAAAAGATAAATATGTTCTGGGAGAGATTAACGCCTCATGCGTGGGCTTTTCCACACACTTAGAACTCAGTGAAGATGTTGCCGAGGAAGTTATCCGCTTAATGGAAGCAGAAGACATTGTGAATAAACGGTGGACGTCTTTTACTATATAGCATGGCCAATTTTTATTTAGATATCGAGTAGATAAGTTGGCCCCCTGGATTTACCTTGACTGCCAACTTATCTCCTTAAGACCACACAATTGCTTTGACGCATTTTAATTTCAAATTTGCAGTGACTTGTAGTTTTTTATTAATGTTAATTTCCTGGGTCTTGGAATAGATATCTCTAGAGTTCAACTATTCTTCTAATTGCAACCTCTGATATAATATTTAAATTGGAGGATATATGGAATTAAACAATGAAACAATTTTAAGATTAAGCTTTTTCTTTGGTATTTTTGGGATCGTAGCACTATGGGAAATTATTTTCCCCAAGCGTCCTTTAACACAGAGTAAATGGATTCGTTGGTATTCAAACTTAGGAATAGTCTTTTTTAACAGCATCGTACTTCGACTTGTTTTTTCTACCACAGCTGTAGGTTTTGCCTATTTAGTAAAAGAAAACTCTCTGGGGCTTTTTAATCAGTACAATGTCTCTACCAACGTCGCCTTGATTGCCTCCGTGATACTACTTGATCTGGCCATTTACCTTCAACATGTAATGTTTCACGCTGTTCCAACACTTTGGAAGTTACATAGGATGCATCACACTGATTTAGATTATGATGTAACAACCGGAGCAAGATTTCATCCAATAGAAATTGTACTGTCCATGATAATCAAACTATCAATCATCTTTTTACTTGGAGTACCACCACTGGCAGTAGTAATTTTTGAAATACTCCTTAATGCTACAGCTATGTTTAATCATGGAAACATTTATATTCCACCTCAGATTGATAAGTATTTAAGGTTGTTTATTGTAACCCCAGACATGCACAGAGTTCATCATTCTGTTTATATAAATGAAACCAACAGTAATTTTGGATTTAATCTTCCTTGGTGGGACCGTCTCCTTGGTACATATTTGAAAGAACCAAAAGATGGGCAGCTAAAGATGACTATAGGAATTGATCTTTTTAGGAAATCAAAATACTTAAACATCTATTGGATGCTGATTCAGCCTTTTCTAAAGGGAAAAGATAGCTATGCTATAAACCACAAAGAAAAAGTCACATGATCCAAATAATCTTAACCATCATATGCTTAAGCTGGTTTTCTCTTACTTACGCTAGCGATATCACTGTCGAGGAATGGAAAAGCTACCCTAAAACATTAACCCTGCTAGATGTGAGAACTCCACGCGAGTTTAGAGCTGGTCATTTGCCTAATGCCCTTAATATAAATGCCTATGATCCAAATCTAAAAAAGCTACTTTCTAAACTAAACAAAAGTGAAAACTATCTGATTTACTGTCACAGTGGTCATAGGAGTAATGCCGTTGTTGGATTACTTAAAAAGCTTGGGTTTGAGAATGTATTTAATCTAAAAGGTGGAATAGAGGCGCTAAAGAGTAAAAAAGTTAAGCTCGTAAAATAAAAAAAGGCACGGAACTTTTTGAAGAGCTCCGTGCCTTAATCTTAATTAAAATTTTTAAAGACTAGTAACGACCGCCACGGCCACCACCGCCACCACCACCAAATCCACCACTTCGTGGTTCCATTGGTTTAGCTTCGTTAACTCTCATAGCTCTGCCATCGCAGTCTTGACCATCAAATTTTTCAATGGCGCCTTGAGCTTCATCATCACTAGACATTTCTACAAAACCAAAGCCTTTGCTTCGTCCTGTATCTCTATCAGTGATAAGTTTTGCAGATTCGACAGTGCCGACTTCTCCAAACATGTCTTTTAGTTGATCTTCAGTTGCTGAAAAGGGAAGGTTTCCCACATACAATTTTCTACCCATTTGGATTTCCTCTCTAAAATGGTTCGGCCACTCGCTCAAGAGAAGTTCGACAGAAAACCTGGGAAAAATCTCGGAACACAGTTGCAGTGTTAATAACCTCATCTAAATAACAAATACTTACGGTCATTGCAAACTAAAAAGCATTCGGCCTGACAAATGATGTAACTAGCTGATTATAGGTGCTTCATATATATAAAAAAAACAATAAATAAAGCTTTTAATCACTATCACCAGGATGAATGTTTTCAAGATTAAAACATCTATTTCTCTGCGAGTTAAATTTTTGTTGAATCTGAGCATCCTCAAATTGGATGGTAGCTCCTTCACCGGTCAATAGCTTGTTACAAAATCCTGTAATTTTACAATCGTAAGAATGGTTTCTAGAGGACTTCATCCCTCTCCATTCACAATTTTGTTTAGAATTCACTTCAATAAGCCTATCTTTTTTAAAGACTCGTTTTTTTAAATATTTGCCATCTCTTGCTGCTGCTTTCCATTCCCTTGCACATCGGAAAAAATACAAATCCTAGAAGAATATTTTTTCTCATAACAAAATCCAGTAAAAAAACTATATTGATAGTTGTTTAACCCCAGAACTTTTATATTCTTCAATAAAATAACTGTAGAAAAGGTGCTGCTTTTTATAGTAACATTTAGTCATGGCCTATATTAAAATCCTCATTCTATTTCTTATTATAAATACTGCTTGGGCCAGGACTCCTGACCCCGATGTTGTTCACTCCGCTGAAAGGATAGTGGCCATAGGGGATCTTCATGGAGATATTTTCGCATTAAAACGGGTACTGAGGATCGCCAATCTAATCGATGATAAAAATAATTGGACTGGGAAGAACACCATTTTAGTTCAAGTGGGAGACCAAACAGATCGTGGAGACTTTGAACTGGAAATTATCACCCTGCTGGAAAAACTATCTATCCAAGCTGTAAAAATGGGAGGGAAAGTTCTCACACTTTTAGGTAATCATGAAATCATGAATGCTGTTTTAGACTTTAGATTTGTTACACCACTTGGCCTTTCTAAGTTTTCTAAATTTACCACCCCTATCTCTCCCCCACTTCAAAAAAAGCTACTCAAAATACCAAAAGGACAAAAAGGAAGATCCATTGCCTTTTTTCCTGGGGGACAAGTAAGTAATATTTTATCCAATCACAATGTCGCAGTGATTGTAGGCGACAGTGTATTTGTCCATGGTGGAATTCTTCCCAAATGGGCCAAATATGGAATATCTAAAATCAATCAGGAAACCAGAGCATTTCTAAAGGGAAAGATCCCAAATGTTCCTAATGGAATTTATACAAATGATGGATTACTTTGGAGCAGGCACTTCTCTCTCAACACTGGGCCTGCTAACTGTGAACTACTTAAGGAATCACTTAAAATCCTAGGGGTAAAGAGAATGATCGTTGCCCACACAGTTCAACTTGATGGTATTAACAATGCTTGTGATGAAATGGTCTGGCGTGTTGATGTAGGAATGAGCCACTTTTATGGTGGGCAAGCTCAGGCACTAGAGATCAGAGGCAATCAAATAAATATCTTAAAATAGAATTACAATTTTTTCCTAATTATAGTACAAAATGGTATCCATAATGACCTAGGTCATTGGGTGTCTTAGACATAAAGAGTTAATTTATAACTGCTCAGGGGGATTGTGTGAAAAAGCTTCTTTCTTTACTTCTTTTAGTTTCCTTTACTCTATTTGCTGCCAACTATGACAAGCAGTTAGAACGAAAATTTAAGCTCCCGGAAAACTTCAAAGAAAATCTATCTGCTGAAATGTTTGATTTACAATCAAAGATGAATCAGGTTTTAGAAGGAATCTCTCGGGGAAAATGGCAAATGCTCCAATCCGTGGCCGATGAAATGAGTCAAAATTATATATTAAAGCAAAAGATGTCTTATCAAGATAAAAAATATTTAAAGAGATACCTCCCAAAAGGATTTATAGCACTTGATCGCTACTTTCATGAACTGGCCGGTGAGATGGCCCAAGCAGCAAAGAAAAAAGATGCCAAAGTTGTGCTTGAAAAATATCAAGGAATGATAAAATCCTGTATGGAATGTCATGCTCAGTACGCTGATTATAGATTTACAGAATTCAAAGGCTTTGAAATTAAAAATACTATCCCTAAAAAGTTTTACAAATTGCCAGATGAGTGGCGTTAGTAGATTTTAAACTTCAAATCATCAATACCTGTGTCACCCTTTCTAAGCTTAAGCATGACCTCAGCTATCCGTGAGGCCTTAATCGCCCGCCAGTTTTTCTTGGGAATAAACGGGTTTAAATAAGGCATTATCATCTGGCCAATTTTCTCACTCCTTCGAGATTCACTCCTATCACCTAAAATAAGAGAAGGCCTAACTATAATGAGTCTTTTCAGATTTAATGCTTCAAGCTTATTTTCCAACTCTCCCTTAATCCTATTATAAAAAAAACTAGATTTTGCGTCGGCCCCTAAGGCAGAGATTAAAACAAAATTTTCTATATAGGCCTTGCCATCTTTTGCCACCATTAAAGGATATTCTAAGTCAATTTTTCTGAATTCTTCCTTGGAACCCGCTTTTTTAATAGTACTTCCCAGACACCAAAAAACATCGTTAACGATAAAAAACTCAAAGTACTTTTCCAGCTCATCAAAGTTAATTATTTTTTCTTCTAATTTTTCGTGGGTGATTCCCGTCGTCCTTCTAACAAAAATTATAACCCGGCCATAATCGGGGTCATCGAGAATTTGTTTTAATAATTCACTTCCTACCAATCCTGTAGCACCAAAAACGATTGCAGTTCTCATCTTGTTTTAATCCTCATTTTAACACTTAAAATTCCCAGCATATTCCCCATTATAAACAAAGGTACGGTAAAAGTCGGTGCCAAGACCATGGGGAAATTAAAAATCAAAGTAGAATTAGGGCCAGTGTCAGTTATTTGTAAAAGACTTGGAATACTAAAATACATACTTACTCCAGCGCCGGTAAAAGCTATAATACCGATTATATTCCACTGGATAAATTTCTTTGTAGGATGTCCTCCTCCTCGGTAATAAAAAAATAAATACAAAGCACTTAAAGAAAAGAAAAAATCAGGAAGTGACCCTAGAATAAAAAAATGTAGTGGTAGCTGTCCCTGATAATATTTTATGATGGTGCCAAGAGAGAGGATTCTTAGCGCCTGAAATCCCACCAAGTAGCGAAAAGGAACAACAAAGGCCATGGCCTTAAAAAGTTCTTGAAAATCATCCCAAAGAGAAACAAAATAAATAATTAAAAGCGGAATCATCAACCCTATTAAAGTAGAAAAGTAATAGGAATTTCTGAGAAAATCACCTTTGATAGAAAAATAGCTAGAGAGCCCAAGCCATATAAATAAAGCTCCTAAGAGGGTACTCAAAGTATATCGTTTGAGATTTTTATCATACTTTAACGCAATATCGCCCCAAGACCAAAACACCACTAGTTGCGTTATCGCCAAAATATAGACGATAGAAAATTCCAAGCTCTCCTCCAATGAGAATTCGCTTTTAAAATACCATCTTTATGGCCAAAATACCTAAAAGTTTAAAAAGGAAAGCTGATGAAAAAGCTATTGGTTTGTTTAGCACTTCTTACAATAAGTTCTGTCGCTGCAAATTCTAATATTCAATATGTAAATACCATGCTGAAAGAAAGGCCTCTGCTGCTAAACAAGCTCACTAAAAAAGCAAGTTTAGTTAAAAGAAATGGTAAAAACTATCTCCACACTATATTTGATAATAAAGGTAGAGAAAAAGTCGTAAAAACTATGGGTAAAGAGTTTGTCTACGCAAAACTAGCAAATTCTTTAGAGTATTTCTCCCACAGGAAGAATCAGCTAAACCTCTACAAACTTCTATATGCCAAGCTCCCAAAAAAATATCTAAGAAGCAGACTAATTAGAACTCCCAGATCACTTGAAAGAAAAGATGTAACAATCATTACAAAAGCGATTTTTAGGCTAACGAGAGACATTGCAAGCATTTCAAAACTTATCCGACCTTACAATGCTATTACCACAACAGCTAAAGAAAACCGATGTGGCCCTCACCCAGACGGAATAATTAAAAACTTAAATATTCCCATGAGCTATTCCTACAAAAAGGGTCATACTCAGATTTGGAATATCTTTAATACTGATTTCTCGGCCGCTATTGCTAAGTTGGCATCAACCTTAAAACTTCCCATGAAACTTTCTCTTCCGATCAATCCCTCTTTTGATAAGGCGCCAGTAAATGGTTATGTACAATACCTAGGGTCCCATGAAGAAAATCGTGGTGGGCATACGGTCCTGGTGTTAGCAGTGGTGGAAAACAAAAATCTACCAGCTACAGCTCCAAGAGGCCCTGGGGGTGGTTATTTTGTTGTCAAAAACTCTTGGGGAAATTGTTGGAAAGATGCTGGTCACATCTACTTACCTATTACTTGGGTCAAAACCTATGCCCATTCTCTTACAGTCGCTACATTAATCTAACTTTTTGGAAAAACTTATAAATTTTCCTTTCCCAACCTCTTTTTCAAGTATTAGAATTTACTAAGGTTGTTTAAAGAGTTGACTTCATAAACTACTGCGTTACAAGGTGATGTCCTGGTAATTTATTTCAGCATTCTAAATAAACTCAATCTTTTCTTCTCACTATGGAGGCGCTTTTATGAAGAAACTTCTCATCTTACTTTTACCTTTTTTCCTTTCATTACCTGCATTCGCAACAAACGGTGACAACATGATCGCCTTCGGTGCGAGATCAAGGGCCATGGGTGGTACGGGTATTGCCGTAAAAAACCTTGGTTTTGAAGCAATGTTAAAAAACCCGGCCATGGTTGAAACTCCCAAAGAGATTGAATTTGGTTTCGGCGCCAGCGCCTTCATGCCTTGGATAGAGGCAAAAAACGAAGCCGTAGGAAAATCATTTGACTCGGCCTCTAACTTCTTCTTCATTCCATCTATCGGTCTCTTAGTTGACCTTGGAGAACATTGGTCATTCGGTGTTGGGGCCTTTGGAACAACCGGGCTTGGAACTGATTATAGAGATAGTATTACTGATGGACAGGCAGGTGGATACGGAGGACTTTTTGGCATGAGTACTTCGCTATCTCTGCTTAAAATGGCGGCGGTTGCAAGTTACCACAACAAGGGTTGGAAACTGGGAATTGGTATACCTGTTGTTATGGGATCTCTAGGGATCTCTTATAATATGAGTAATGCTATGGTTGACGCTACTCCCACCAACTTTATATCCCCAGGTGCTAGTACCGATTTCACAGCTCATGTAATTATTGGTGCTGCTTATGAATTTGATAACTTTGTTGTTGGTGCTAGTTATATGAGTCCTGCTACTTTGGAGTATGATTACCAATTAACTGAAGCTGGTAAAAACTTTGGACTTCCTATCACCAGCAATAAATTAGAACAACCAGGTGAAATCGGAGTAGGCGTCTCCTATGAGGCCGACAAACTCACTGCTTCCTTTGATTATAAATTAGTTCAATGGAGTGGTGCTGATGGATACGAAGGTTTTGGCTGGGATGATCAAAACGTCTTCGCTATTGGTCTGTCTTATAGAGTCAGCGACTCTATAATAAGAGCTGGTTGGAACTATGGTGAGAACCCGCTAGGAGATAATGCTCTTAAAAACGAAGGACCACTTGCAGCTATTAACATTTTTAACATCCTAGGTTTTCCAGCAATCGTTGAACATCATATTACTGCTGGTTTAACCCAAGTATTTGATGAAAAATTTGAGCTTGATTTTGCCATGGTTTATGCTCCTACAGTTAAAGAATCTACTTCAGCGATGAATATGGATTTTAATGTAGAGCACTCACAATTTTCACTAACTCTTGGAGGTAGATGGATGTTCTAATCCGTCTGCATCTGATTTCTCTAGGCGGGAAGGTTTATCCTTCCCGTTTTTTTTGTTTTTTTAGAGCACACCCATAAAAAACGTGAATAGTATTATGCCCGCTATCCAGGAAACTGTAATGAGTGATTTATGATGAAGAAGATACATTTCTTGCACTAAGGGGTGGTCTGGTTTGTCATTAATAAATTGAACAAGGTCCTGGTTTTTCGCCTCTTTTTCTAGCTTTTTAAAGACCTGGGCCATTTTAAAAAAGTAGTAAAAGCCAAAAAAACCTATTATGGCCCATAAAGGCAATAAGACTTGCCAGATAAGGTTTTTAATAATTATCGTATTCACAGATGATTATTTATCGACATGTTAAAGATAAAGATAAAATGATACGAGGAACTATTTATGAAAAAAATATTTTTACTTTTAATCTTAATTAATTTTATTTCCTGTACTAAAAAACAAGACCTGTTTAAAAAACAAGCTCAGGATTTACTCAAACCTTTTAAAGTCGAACTAAAAGGTGGTCTTCAAGGACATATGAAAAAAGGTGGGCCTGTAGATGCTCTTCATGCTTGTAATATACTGTCCCCCGAGCTTCTAAAAAAACATAACCTAAAAGGTTATACCATTGGGAGAACTTCTCATAAACTTCGAAACCCTTTAAATACTCCTGAAAAATGGCTTCTACCTCTTTTAGATGAGTATGTGCCTTCAACAATGAAAAATCCCATGGCAGGAAAAGTCATCGTAAGAGATGATTTCATGGCCTATGTGGAACCTATCTATATTCAAGGCATCTGCCTTACCTGTCATGGAACAAATGTTCCCGATATCGTCATGGATGAAATAAAAATTCTTTATCCTCAGGATAAAGCGCTAGATTTTAAACTTGGTGAATTTAGGGGTTTCTTTTGGGTAAAAGCTCCCAGATAAATTAATTATATTTATTAGCTCTAGCTTCGAATCTGATTACCCGATCATTATGGTATGATTATAATGATGGGAAAAATAATTACATTTATTTTATTTATGTTACCCATTATGGGGAATGCCTCTGGCATCTTTCCTTTGAGTACCTGTAAGCGATTTATCGTCGATAAAAATGGGTATCGTTTTAAACTAATAGGTATTAACTGGTACGGTGCCCAGGAAAAAAACTTTGTTAATGAAGGTCTAAATAAAAGACCTCTTAAAGATATTGTGAAAACAATTAAAAAGATGGGGTTTAATACCATCAGACTTCCTTTTTCTAATGAAATGTTAACAGTGAAAAATGTTGATAAAAATTTTATTAAGGCCAACCCAGAACTTTTTGATAAAACTCCCCTACAAATTTTTGATGAAGTTATAAAAGCGCTAACGGATGAAGGTATCGCTGTCATTTTAAATAACTATAGCTCAAAGGCCACTTCGTGTTGCCTTTGGGAAGAAGATGGACTTTGGTATACCCGCAAATTCCCCGAGGGCCAATGGATTAAAGACTGGGTAATGCTGGCCAATCGGTATAGCAATAATCCAGGTGTCGTTGCTGTTGACCTTAGAAATGAAGTTAGGGTTTCTAAATGGAGAGGAACATATATCCCTGCAATGCCTCGGTGGGGATCAGGAAGCACCAACGATTGGAAAAGAGCTGCTGAACGCGCAGGGAATGAAATACTAAAAGCTAATCCCAAGCTCTTGATTATCGTAGAGGGAATAAACTTTCCTAGATACCACTTAAGAGGTATTCGCCACAAACCAGTTCAATTAATTCGACCTTCTCAACTGGTATACTCCGTTCATAATTATGCCTTTAACACTCCTAAAGTACTAGGCCCACAATATGGTGAAATGAAGTGGGCAGAATATAAAAAATTAATGGATGAGGAATGGGGGTTTCTTTTAAATAGTCATTACTATGATCAAAGGCCGGTATGGCTTAGTGAATTTGGTATTGGCGCTGGTTCTCCTAAAAGGTGGTTTGATCATATTACCCGGTATATGGATAATCTCGATGTAGATTTTGCCTATTGGCCATTAAATGCCGGTTTAATAGATGCTATTGGTAAAGAAGGTACTCTTGGACTTTTAGAAAAAGATTGGAAAACTAAAATAAATGATTGGCGATCAGAGTATTTAAAAAAAATCATGGGGACCAAAATCTCCTGGGATTATGAAAAGGCAAAAATCTGTGCATCACCAGACTATCAATCCCTTCCTTTTGATATCTCAGATGCCTACGGTAACAAAGACTTATCTGATCATTATCCAGATTTTTTCAATGCCAACTGTGCAGACGATTCAAGAGTTGTGGGTTTAAGTGTCGGGAAATTTTTTTTCAAAAGCTATGCGAAGTCTGTTCTTTGCAGCAGAAAAGATTGGAATCTCAGGGCCGGGCCTCCAAATTTTATTGAAAATACGAATCAAGATAGTAATCATCGAACTAAAAAAGATTGGGCAAAGGGATACACCAAGCTTGAATGTGGCCCAAATCAATATATAACGGCAATAACTCAGCAAAAAAAGGGAATAAGATTAAAAATAACTGGAATTCAATGTGGCCAAAGCTTACAAAAATTCATGCTCAGTACTGATTGCCAAGCAAGGGTTATGGAAAATAAAGATGATCGTGCAATAAAAATTCCAACGGATTGGTCTCATGGATATTCTAAAGGTCAATGTGCTAGTGATGAGTACATGGCCGGAATCAGCGCTAAAAATGGATCTCCCCACTCAATACTCTGCTGTATAAAGTAACTGCTTTAAATGATCTGATTAAATCTTAAAATAATACTACCAAAATTTGGTCTTGTTTGATTAACATATTGTCTATACCAATAATCAATCTCCACAGCGAGTGTTTTGCTTATAACTCTTCCAAGACCAAACCACCATCTAACGCTTCCAAGATCTAATTTTTTATCTCTTGAAATATTTTGTTCAATAAAAAGTTCTGGGCCTGTATAGAAAAAAAATTTACTTTGCATGTCAAATAGATGGTTCTTTTGGCCTAACAATCTCAATCTTAGCCGAAATGGATTATTCGCATGAAACTCCGCAAAGGGATCTTTTTTTATCCATCGCTTCTCGCCTCTTAACCTACTACGAAATGAAAAATCCCCGACAGTGGTAACATTATGAATTGAACCTATAAATCTTAACTCGTGATTAAAAACATTACTGGAAAAATCACTTCTATATAAAGCGCCAACATCTGCAAACCACCCCTTACCTATTAGGTAAAAGATAGTACTTCTAAGACTCCAATAACTTAAATTGGTCTTTTGAGTATCAAGGGCCATATCAAAATTAGTTATTAAATTAAAATCACCCTTGATATTGTTTACCAAAAAGTAACGACCCCATACTTCTCTAAAAGCTGCGTGGGTATTATATGACATGACCAAAATTAGAAAACTTAAAATAAATTTATTCATTATTTCTATTTTAAAAGTTTTTTAAAATAAGTCTATTTTCTAGCGTCGATCGTTTTCAAACATTGGCAAGGCCTATCTTGGCCAGTTTTAGAAACGCCCGCCAAAAGCGCAGCACTCATCAATCACAATTAGCTGAACTTTGTTATCAGCCACCTAACTTAAGGCGTTATAAATACCCTGCGTCAAAGTTTTTTTGCTTTTAAAGATCGTTTACACCCATCACTTCAGGCCCATATCTCAAATATGAAATATCTATTTTTTGTAAAGGAATGGAGCTTCTCTAAGGCATAGCATAATTTTTTTCTATAGACAGGACATCATTCAAGTTCTATTTTGCAGTTAATATTTCATTTTTCAAATATATAAAATTTATAAAATAAAAAAAATGATACCAAGCGAAAAAGATTTACAAGAGTTAGGAGTTTTTGAGGATTTTTTAAATTCTATTGGATTTAAAAGAATTGAAGGCGCCGTATTTGGACTATTAGTCCTATCTGATACTCCTTTAACTTCTGACGAAATTGAAAAAACACTAAATTTAAGCCAAAGCGCCACTAGTACTGCTTTAAAAACGCTCGCACATTATGGAGCTATTGAAACTAGAGAGAATAGAGAAAACAGAAAAAAAGAACATAGTGCCAAAAACGACAGTCTCTCAATTGTCGCTTCAATTTTTAGAAAACGGGATCAAGAGAAAATCCTAGGTTTAAAAAAAGCAGCGGAAAAGATTTTAAAGACTAAAGAAGATCCAGAAACTCCAAGTTATAAAAGATTAGAATCAATTATCTCTACTTCTGAAATTGCTGAATCAGTTATGAACTTTGTATTTGGACTTGCGGAAAGGGAAATACCAGATCAATACCCACAAATAATAAAAAGACTTCCAAAGGCCCTTGATTTAATTGCTAAAAGTGTTGAACCAGTAGATGTTTTAACGAACTCAGTTAAGACTTTTATCAATAACAGGCCTTGGTCAAAGTCCAAAGAGGATTTAAGATGAAAAGTCGAATCGTAATTACCGGAATAGGTCTCACCTCTCCACTTGGAAGTGATTTAAAAACCTATCGTAAGAACCTACTAGAAGGAAAATGTGGAATATCACATACTGAACTCCCTCATGTTGGAAAAGTAGCTGCAGGGCTTTGCGATTTTGATGAACGCAGACATCAATCCAGAAAAATGAGAAAAAGAGGAACCAGGGCCGGTGCCATATCTATTTATTGTGCTAATGAAGCACTTCTAGATTCTAATATTGAGTTAAGCGGAATTGATAAATCTCGTATTGGTATATATTTAGGCATTACAGAACATGGAAATGTGGAAACTGAAACTGAAGTCTCTTCGCTTTATCAAAATGATTTAGATATCGGGCTTTGGTCACATCACCACAACCCTAGAACAGTTTCAAATGCTCCCGCTGGTGAAGTCAGTATCAACCTTGGAATCACCGGGCCTACTTACACTATTGGAGCTGCTTGTGCCGCTGGAAACTTGGGATTAATTCAAGGAATGCAAATGCTTCAGTTAGGAGAAGTTGATATTGCATTGTCTGGCGGAATCTCAGAGAGTGCTAATACTTTTGGTATATTTGCGGCCTTTGCTGCTCAAAATGCCCTAGGAAACCATCCTAATCCTCATGAGGCGACTAAACCTCTCGATATAAATAGAAATGGCATCGTAGTTTCTGAAGGTGGCTGTATCTACACTCTTGAAAGATTGGAAGATGCCAAGGCCCGCGGAGCAAAAATATATGCAGAAATTGTCGGCCATCACGTTAACTCTGACTCCACTGATTTTGTTCTACCTAATAAGGAAAGACAAAAAGAATGTATCTTAAAGGCGCTTAAAAAAGGCGGATTAAGACCTGAAGATATGGATATTGTAAATTTACATGCAACAGGAACCATTCAAGGAGATATCCAAGAAATTGAATCAGTTCGTGATATCTTTGATGAGTCTCCAAATACTCACATCAATTTCACTAAAGGTTTTATCGGTCATGCTATGGGAGCAGCAGGAGCTTTAGAACTTGCGGGCAACATCCCAAGTTTCTTTGATGGATATATTCATCCGGCCAAAAGAATTGAAAATCTAGATCCTAAATGTCATTTAAAAAATATTGTGCAGGAAAAGCTTAAAAAGCCCTGTAAATACATCCTAAATAATTCCTTCGGAATGTTAGGTATTAACTCAGTATTAATATTAAAAAGGAGCGATATATGAACCCTCAAGAAGTAAGAACCAATGTAGTCGATATCATTGCTGATATTGCCTTAGATGAAGACACATCAAATTTAAAAGGTGATGTATCCCTGCGAGATCAACTAGATCTAGATTCCATGGACTTTTTAGACATCGTTATGGAACTAAAGAAGAGACATAAGATTGAAGTCCCTCAAGAAGATTTCCCAAAACTTGCCACTCTTGATTCTTGTGTTGAATACTTGACGCCAAAATTTATTCACTAAATGGCCGAAAAATATGATTGCCTCATCATTGGGGCGGGAATGTCAGGCCTGGCGGCAGGAATTCGCTTGGGAATGTATGGAAAAAAAGTATGTATTCTTGAAAAACATACTATCCCCGGTGGTCTAAACTCCTATTACAAGAGAAAATCACATCTTTTAGATGTGGGTCTACATGCCTTAACTAACTTTGCGCCAAAAGGAACACGTAGCGGACCTTTACCCAAAATCTTTAGGCAACTTCGTATTCCCTACGATACTTTCAAACTTTCCCCGCAAGTTAAATCAAAAATTGTTTTTCCTGAACATGAACTCACCTTTACCAATAATATAGACGATTTAATCTCTGAGGTTCATCAAAACTTCCCCCATGAAACAGATGGATTTCTTAAACTTATAGAAAAGATTAAATCCCATAATGCACTTTCTCTCTCTGATAGTTACTTAAGTGCCAAAGAAGTGGTTGGTGAGTATATAAAAGATTCCATCCTAAAAGAGATGATTTTTACTCCCCCTTTAATTTATGGAAGTGCCTGGGAAAATGATATGGATTTTTCCCAATTCGTAATCATGTTTGAATCCTTATATCTAGAAGGGCTCTCCAGACCCTTTGGCGGAGTTCGAACTATTCTCAGCTCGCTAGAAGAGAAGATAAAAAAACTTGGAATTGAAATCCGTTATAGATCAGGGGTAAAAAGAATAATAACTCAAGATAATAAAGCAGTGGGTGTTGAGCTCTTAAATGGTGAAATATTAAAAACTGATAAGATCCTCTCCTCTGCAGGACTTCCTGAAACTATGAATATGGTAAAAGAGGAGACTCCTACTTACTTGACTGGCGGGCTCTCTTTTACTGAATCGATTTTAATACTTAAGGACAGGCCCAAAACCTTTGGTGCGGATTCGACTTTAATATTTTACAACAATGATAAAATTTATAAATATCAAAAACCTAAAACGTTAGTGGACTTTGATAGTGCGGTGGTGTGTTTTCCTAACAATTTTGAAAAAGATGACTTAAATGAGGGTGTTGTGCGAATAACAAACATCGCCAATTTTAAAAAATGGGACGATCTTGACCGAAAATCATATTTAATTGAAAAAGAGAAGGTTTATCAAAACTCTCTAAAGCTTATAAAAAAGCTATACCCAGGTTTCAACCACGAAGTAATTTATAAAGATGTTTTTACTCCCAAAACAGTTAAAAGATTTACTGGCCATCTTGGTGGGGCAGTTTATGGGTCTCCTGAAAAGAAAAAGGATGGGACTACCGCTTTTAAAGACCTCTATATCTGCGGAACAGATCAAGGATTCTTAGGAATTGTGGGCTCTATGCTCAGTGGAATTTCTATGGCCAATTTACATGTCCTTATGGGGAATAAATAGTGAAATTTAGTCAGACTCGAATGCATTCTCTAACTTATCATGTGCCGGAAAAAGTTCTTAGCTCCACGGAAATAGAAAATGAAATAAGCGAAGTCTATAACAAGCTTAATATGTCTCCTGGGCGACTTGAAATGATGACGGGAATTAAGGAGAGGCGTTATTGGGAAAAAGGCACAAGCCCAGGAAAAATGGCCGCAATAGCGGGTAAATCTGCTTTAGAAAAAGCAGACATAAGTCCTAAAGATGTTGATCTATTAATTTTTGCCTCCGTTTGTCGAGATTTTTTAGAGCCGGCCACGGCCTCTGTAGTTCACCATGAACTCGGACTTCCTGCCAGCTGTAATTTTTTTGATCTCTCCAATGCCTGCTTAGGGGTTTTAAACTCAATTATTGTCGCCGCCAACATGATTGAAACTGGGGCCATTCGTTGTGCCCTAGTTGTATCAGGGGAAAACTCAGGGCCACTTTTATTTGAAACGTTAAATTACATAAAAAACAGTCCTGATATAAAGAGAAAAGAAATAAAAAAACTATTCGCCAATTTTACTATCGGTTCTGCAGCTGTTGGATTGGTCTTAACTCACAAGGATTTTTATCCCTGGGGACTAAAGCTTTTAGGTGGCGCCAGCCTTAGTGATTCAACTGCGAATAACCTCTGTCAGGGTTCTGGCGATGTAAACTCACTCATGATGGAAACAGATAGTGAAAAACTTATGAAAGCTGGAATAGATCTATCCAAACGTACCTGGGAAAAAACCAAAGAGACACTCAATTGGAGTAACCATACTCCAGATTGGATTATTGGGCATCAGGTAAGTAAGGCCCATGAAAATGAACTGCTTAAAAATTTAAACCTAGAAGATAAAAACACTTACACAACCTATGAAAAATTTGGAAATACCGGGTCTGCTGCACTGCCTTTAACGCTTGCAAAACTAATGGATTCCAAAGAATTAGCTGCGGGGCAAAGCCTTGCTCTTTTAGGCATTGGAAGTGGACTTAGTTCCATTATGTTGGGGGTAACATGTTAAAAGAGTATCCTTTTAAATCTCATTATTTTAAAAATACTGAAAATCACAAGCTACATTATGTTGATGAGGGTTCAGGAGATCCTATGCTTTTGATTCATGGCAATCCCACATGGTCTTTTTATTATAGAAATTTCATCAAAGAATTCTCAAAAACCAACCGCACCATTGCGCTCGATAATCTTGGGTGCGGATTTTCCGACAAACCTCAAGATTATGACTATTGCTTAAAAAATCATATCGAAAACCTTTGCCAATTGGTTAATAAACTCGAGTTAAAAAATATTACCCTTGTAGTTCATGACTGGGGAGGCGCTATAGGCATGGGAATGGCGGTTAAATACCCTGAAAAAATAAAAAATATTGTCCTTTTAAACACTGCCGCTTTTAACTCCAAGGAGATTCCAAGCAGTATAGCTTTGTGTAAAGCTCCTATAATCGGTGATATTATCATTAGGGCCTTTAATGGTTTTGCCTATCCTGCGACTTTTATGGCAGTAAAAAAGAAGTTAGATCCAGAAATTAAAAAGGGATATCTCCTCCCCTATAATAATTTTAAAAATAGAGTTGCAATTAACTCATTTGTTAAAGATATCCCCCTAAATCCCAAACACAAGACCTATGAAACGCTCAAAGGAATTGAAGATAATTTAGCTAAGCTTACATGCCCAAAATTGCTCCTTTGGGGTGAAAAGGATTTCTGCTTTAATATGAATTTCTTTAATCGCTTCAGAGAAATTTATCCAGATGCGGAATACAAAACCTTCCCTCACGCTGGCCACTATGTAATCGAAGATGCCAAAGATGAAGCAATTTCAAGAGTTAAGGAATTCATAAAATGAATATAGCAGATTGCCTAACTAAAAATGCTAAATTATTTCCCCATCGAACTGCGGTGGAGGCCCCATCTCGTTGGGGAAGAATTCGCTATAAATCACTAACGTTTAAAGAGCTTGAAGATCTTTCCAATAAATACGCCAATGGACTTAGAGAGCTAGGACTTAAAAAAGGCGATAAGTCCCTTTTATTTGTTAGACCTTCCCTGGATTTTTCAGCGCTAACCTTTGCCCTTTTCAAACTTGGCGCAGTTCCAGTTTTCATCGATCCGGGCATGGGTAAAGACAACCTATTAAATTCCATCAAACAAATAAAACCTAAGGCCTTGATTGGCATACCTAAAGTTCATTTAGCAAAGCTTCTCTATGCTAGTTTTTTTGATTCCATCAAGATTTGTGTCACCACCGGTGCTATAAAGTTTGGGCCGATAAAAACACTTAAAAACTTAAAAAGAAAACAGAGCACAAATTTTATAGGAGAGATTACAACGCCACAAGATATGGCGGCCATTTTATTTACCTCTGGCGGAACCGGAATTCCAAAAGGAGTTACTTATACACATAAAATCTTCAATGCTCAGCTAAACTTACTGAGAGAAATTTTTACACTAACTAAAGATGATATTGATATGCCAGGTTTCCCCCTCTTTTCCTTGTTTACCATTGGAATCGGTATGAAATCAGTTATCCCCTTAATGAATGCGGCAAAACCGAGCGAAGCAAATCCAAAGTTTTTGGTAAAACAAATTAGAGATAAAAAAGTGACCTTTGCCGCCGGTTCTCCGGCCATTTGGGAGCGAGTTGCAGATTATTGTGTACAAAAAAAGATCACTCTCCCCTCAGTACAAAGACTGGTTATGTTTGGAGCTCCCGTTTCAGTTGATCTTCACAGAAAGTTCTCCAAAGTATTAACTGGAGGCACTACTTACACTCCTTATGGGGCGACCGAATCGCTTCCAGTTTCAAATATCTCTGGTAAAGAAATCCTAGCAAGAACCGGGAAATTAACAGAAAAAGGGTTAGGAACTTGTGTAGGAAAAATTATTCCTTCAATTGAAGTCAAAATCGTTGAAATCTCCAACGAAATTCTTAGTGAAATAAAAGAAGTAAGACCTGGTAATGTAGGCGAAATCATCGTCTCTGGAGATATCGTAACTGATAGCTATCAGGATATGCCCGAAGAAACTAAAAAGGCAAAAATAATCCTCGCGGATAAGATCTGGCACCGAATCGGAGACCTTGGATATTTTGATGATTTGGGATATCTTTGGTTTTGTGGCAGAAAAACCCACCGGGTTGGTAATCTCTACCCTGCACAATGTGAGGCCATCTTTAATACCCACCAAAAAGTTAGAAGGTCTGCTTTGATTGGGCCTAAACCGGCCATAGTTATAGAACGATCTGATGGAAAGATATTAAAAGGGAAAGATAAAGATATTTTTGAACAAGAGTTAAGAGATCTGGCAAAAACTTTCCCCCATACCTCTGAGATCGACACTTTTTATCATAAAAAAGATTTTCCCGTGGATGTTCGCCACAATATAAAGATTGATCGATTAAAACTCCGAGATGAGGCCATGAGAACCAGCTTATGAAAATTTTAATTACAGGAGGCGGTGGTTTTCTAGGTCGCCATATTTTTAAAAAGTTATTTGGAAACGGGCATGAACTCTATAGTTTTTCTAGAAGCAATTCCCCCTTTTATAAGGAAAATGATATTCACTGGATTCAAGGTGATATTCAAAACTATGATGATGTTATAGAGGCAATAAAAGGAAAAGATATAGTTTTTCACACAGCTTCCAAGGTTTCGCCGTGGGGAAGATGGGAAGATTTTTATTCTACTAATGTAATTGGTGCGAAAAACATCCTTAAGGCCTGTCAAAAGTCTGGGGTAGCTAAACTAATTTACACTTCATCTCCTAGTGTGGTTTTTGGCAGCAGCGATCTTAAAGGTGTCAATGAATCCACCCCCTATCCTAAAAAGTTTATTGCCCACTATGGAAAGACAAAAGCGCTGGCCGAACAACTAATACTTAAGGCCCATGGAAAAGCAGGAGTGGCCACAGTCGCCCTAAGGCCACATCTAATATTTGGAGAAGGAGATCCTCATTTAATTCCTCGAATGCTTGAAAAAGCTAAAAGAAACAAGCTATTTCAAGTGGGTGATGGACAAAACTTAGTGGATGTCATCTATGTGGAAAATGCCGCCGATGCTCATATCCTAGCAATGGAAAGACTAAATTTATACTCCCCTATCGGTGGTAAGGCATATTTCCTGGGACAAGAAAAACCCATTCCTCTTTGGGATTTTATTAATAAAATTTTAAGTGGCGTGGGAAGAGAACCTGTGAAGAAAAAGATTTCATTTAGATTTGCCTATTCTTTAGGTCATTTGTTTGAAAGATTTTATCAACTATGCTCCATCTACAAAAAAGAGCCACCTATAACTCGTTTTGTGGCCTTACAACTAAGTAAGTCCCATTATTTTGATCATACAAATTCTAAAAGAGATTTAGGATACCACCCGCGAATCAATTTAAATGATGCCATTAAAAGAACCAGTAACAGTTTTAGCTAGATTTAAATTCTCTTATAACTTACAATTTTATAATGAAAGATGATAAAGAAAAGCTGATCGGCCCTGATGGCCAAGAAATCACGATTGAAGAAGAGGCCGTTGAAACAGAAAGGTCCAAAGAGCGAGAGATTGAAGATATCACTTACACTCCCGTTATTATTAAAAGAATTGATGAGACCATCCGCCACCCTGATGACACTCTAGCAAGAGTTATCGAAGAGGGCCTAGAAGAAATTAGACGTCCCTTTTTATCACTTTTTTTATCTGCCTTGGCGGCAGGATTAATTCTTGGATTTGCTGCCATGTCAGTCGCGCTAGCATCGCAATTAGTCCCCCCTGATACAATCCTAAACCGTTTTGTTACCGCCTTTGTTTATCCTTTAGGATTTATCATCTGTATTATGAGTGGCACCAACCTTTTTACTGAACATACAGCTACAGCTGTCTATCCGATTCTCGATAAAAAAGAGCCTATTAAAAAATTATTTCGAATTTGGATTATAATTATCATTGGCAACTTGCTAGGAACCTTTTTAAGTGCTTGTTTAATTACCCTGGCCGATCCGGTCATTAATGCCAAGCTTGGTTATATTCAAGTGGCCTCCCACTTAATTAATTATCCATGGGAATCTATATTTATTAGTGCCGTTTTGGCCGGTTGGCTGATGGCCCAGGGTGGGTGGTTGATTCAGGCGCTACCAAGCTCTAGTGGTCAAATTATGACTATTTATATCGTCACCTTCATTATTGGCATAGGCGGTCTTCATCATTCTATTGCGGGCTCTGCTGAAGTTTTTACCGCTGCCTTACTCTCCGATATAAATATAGAACATATTTTTAAGTTTCTAGGGGCAGCAATTTTTGGAAATCTTATTGGCGGAAGTTTTTTTGTGGCAATTTTAAACTATGGCCATATTAAAAAGACTAGAAGTGTTGATTAAATATGATCCGCAACTGTTTTAACCACTTCTCCATCAAAGTAATTACAACTCATCCCTGCATCAACTACAATTCTCTCGGCATTTATGCCAGAAGATCTATCACTCATTAAAAAGGCCACGGTGTTGGCCACTTCAGTGGTTAAGAGATTTTTCTTTCTTAGAGTTAGTTTTTCACTATAAATATAATTATTGATATATCCCGGAATTCCCGCTGAAGCGGAGGTCTTTAAAGGCCCAGAGCACACAGCATTTACCCGCACATTTGAAAATTCTGAAAATGATTTGGCGAGGAAGGGAACAGTGGCATCTAGGGCCGCTTTAATTGGGCCCATATATCCATAAGAAGTTGCCTTAGTACTTGAAATAGAAATGGTCACGATTGAGCCATCAACTTCTATCAGGTCTTTTAGTGCATTTGAAAGTGAAACTAGCGAGTGGCAAGAAATTTGATGGGCCTCAAGGTAGTCCTCCCATTTAGTTTCGATAAAGGGTTTTATCCCCTCTGAGTAATTAGCAAAAGCAATAGAGTGAATAAGCCCTTTTAGCTTGTGGCCATTTTTTTCCACGTTATTTTTAAACTCTTGAATCGATTCTGGCGACTTCACATCACAAGTATAAATTGGATCTTCTGGGAACAAGGAAGATGCCTTCTCAAGACTTGTAGGATGAACAGAAAATAGAACCTTTGCTCCTGACTCTTTTAAAATTTTGGCCACATGAAAAGCAATACTTTTTTTATTAGCAAGGCCTGTAACAAGAATTTCTTTATCTTTTAGGTTTAAAAAATCCAAGCTAAGTCTCCTTTAAAATACAGGTAAAATTAAGTGCTACTACAGTCTTATTATCTACTTTTATTCGTGCTTTAAAATAATAGGCATTTTCCAGTGTTTCCAGATGATTTACAAAAATATCTAGCGTATCACCGGGTTTTACTAAACCTCTGAATTTCACACCATCAACTCTGGTAACAAGGCCGAGTCCTGGTTTGTTACCACTCATATAAAGTGCCCCGGATTGGAATGCGGCCTCTTGCAAGAGTACTCCCGGCATAATGGGATTACCTGGAAAGTGACCTTTAAAAAAGTCCTCTTCTCCAGATATGTATTTTTGAGTGTGAATAACCCCATCACCTCTTTCAATAATTTTATCGACAAATAAAAAAGGAGGTCTTTGGGGGATAGAATTAATTATCTCTTGCAACTTAAAGTCCTCCAGAAACATCTAAAGTGGTTCCGGTAATATAAGATGCCTCTTGGGAAGCAAGAAATTTCACTGCGACTGCCACTTCTTCAACTCTTCCGAATCGTTTAAGGGGAACTTGCATTTTATATCCCTTCACTTGCTCCTCTGGAAGATCAGCGATCAATTCTGTTTCAATAAAACCAGGACAGACACAATTGATGGTAATGCCTTTCTTACCAACTTCTTTTGACATACTTTTAGCGAGAGCAATTTGCCCTGCTTTTGAGGCCGAGTAGTTGGCCTGTCCAGCAAGCCCTAGTTTTCCACCAACGGAGCTAATATTAACAATTCTTCCATAGCGTTTTCTTAAAAAACTTTTAACGGCATATTTGGACATTAAAAATGTACCATTTAAATTGATATCTATTACTTCTTTAAAATCATCTTCCTTCATCAGAGGAACGAGGCTGTCCTTTCTAATTCCAGCGTTGTTAACTAATACTTCAATAGATGGATAAGTGTTATCAAGATAATCATAGAAGGCCTGAACTTCTTCAGAATTTGATACATCAAATTTCCTAATATCTAGTCTATCTGCGTATTCCCTAAACTCTATTTTAAATTTCTCTGCCTCGGCATCATTACTGGAATATGTCGCAATAACTGTGGCACCTTCTTTTAGAAATTCTTTAGCAATGCCTTTGCCAATTCCTCTGGTTCCACCAGTAACAATTACTCTTTGATCAACAAAACTCATAAATATCCTTCTATTCCATGGGCCTGAATGACTCCATAATTGGCGGCACCAAGCCAACCTGACATAATTATCCCCACCGACCCCGTATGAAAAAGCCCATCAACTTGTTTGTGCATGTTCATACTTATATCAAGGCCTTCAAATTTAGTCCCAAAGGAAGCACCTTTTTGGTGAAGTGTATATTTCTCTACTGTAAGTGGTGTTGCCGCTTCTACAAAATCAATTTTCTCTCTAACTCCAGGAATTACTTTTTCTAGTGAATCAAGTGCTCTATCAATTAAAAATTGTTTTTTAACTTTATAATCTTCTTCTGATAAATTTTCCCAATCTTCATATCTAGAGTTTGAAGAGGAAACGATTGCATAGTGATTCTTAAGATGAGGCCGACAATCGGGGTAATAGATACTAAAAGTTTGGCTTCCTACTTTAGGAGAGAGTATAAGGTCCGTGCTAAAATACTCATCTTCGGAATAAAAGATTAAATCGCTCATACGAGGAATAGTCTCTCCCTCTTTCATCCCCATATAAACTTGGCAAGAGCTAGTATTGAGACGAACTTTTTGTGCTCTTTTGATATATTCAGAACCAAAGTGTTCTTTACCTGTCATTTTAAATATAGTGGATAAAAGGTTTGAGTTAGATAAAACTGCCTTTGATCTTATTTCATCACCTTTTAATAAAACCCCTGTAGCTTTACCATTTTCTATCAATATTTTATCTACTCGAGAGTGCATTTTGATATCTACACCATTTTTTAAAAGCTCGGATTTCATCTTATCTATTAGTTGATCTGTACCACCTTGAAAGGTATAGACTCCTTTGCTCATAAAGTTAGAAAACACTATGCCATAAGTGATGGCCGGGTCTTCTAAGTTCGATCCATTGGCATAGACGATGGGCTCAAGTAAAAAACGAAGAACATCTTTCCTGCCAGGAAAGAATTTTTCAAATAACTCTCCGTTGGTAAGCTTTGGAGGATCATAGAAGTTCATCTCTTCAAGATATTTAAAGAAGGCATGAACTTTTTCTTCTGGAATTTTAAAATGATTTATCAACTTACTAGTATAGTCTTCGCGGGTAAAATCAGTTTCAAGATCATACATAGGATTTTTAAAGCGAACCCCTTTGATCTTGATGATGGCATCAGAAATTTCCTTGCTCCAATATTTACGACAGGTCTTTTTCATTCCAAATGGAAATCCATGGAGCGAAATATCAAAGATTTGCGTACCACCCTTTCTTTTAAACCAAGTGGCAAAACCACCTAGCTTGTTGTGACTTTCCAGTAGAAGTACTGCACGTCCGTTCTTGGCCAGTTTATTTGCAGCAGTCATTCCTGCCAGGCCACTTCCGATAATAATGACATCATAGGACTTAGAAATTTTATCCTGGGATTTAAAAAGCAAAAGACCTCCTGTAGCTAGGAAAATCTTTTACCCCATATGCATCAAAAAAATAATCACGCTGCGCAATAGCGCTCAGCGACATTGCCCCTTTTTCTGCACTTTTTTTTGCGTTTGCTCATCTCTGTATTGGGCAGCTGCAACAATTTCACTCTTTCGGGGATCTACCAGGTCAATTGTGGCCGTTCTTCCAAAAACCGTCACCGCAATTTTATCCCTTCTCTTGCCCCATTTACCTACCAATTGAGGGGTCAGATAACAAAACATGGGGCCCTTTTTCTTGACCAATTTTCTGTATTGAAAAGGCACCCATTCAAGTTTTGGATGACATTCCTCTTCAATTTTCCCTTTACCGTCTATCCTGCAGGAATTTTCAACATCTTCAATATATTCTCTAATTTTGTGTTTTTTGGTTTTAGAGAAAACAACAAGATTGAAGGGTTGGCCGGAAATGTCAGAAGACAAAGTGAAATTTTCAGATAAAGATTTTCCTTTAGGTAACTTAAACTTAAATGCCTTATCGAGCTGCTCAAACCATAAAATTATATGATCCTTATCTTGTTGTAAGATAATTCGATAGACTCCTTTTTTAATAGTTTCAAAGTTTTTTTGATGAATAAGAGTAATAGGTCTTACTACATTAAAACCTGATATTATTTTTTTTAGATTACTTCCCCATAGTGTTGTTGGAAGCAATATTAAGATTAATAAAATTTTCAATTTAAAACTCCGTTTTCTTAATCATAAAACAATAACAATTTACTTATCAAATATCTTTTTACCAAAGCATTTATATCGGTCTAATTAATATCAAGGCAAAGGAACCTTTTTTTACCTTTCACTCCATCTATGTAAACATATTAAGCATCAGGATAATGTATGAGATTTTTACTATTGTTTTTAATCACATTTAATTTATACGCCGTAGATTTTGCTGAAGTTCAAGAAAAAATTTTTGATGTGAAGTGTGTGATATGCCATTCAGGGCCTTTTGCCCCATTGGGACTTGATCTTTTTAATAGCAAAACATTACAAAAAAACACTCACACTGAAGATGTGTGGGACTTTATGGGACAGCTCCACTTATGGTTTTAAGAATTGCAATATTTTTGTTAATACCAACTCTTTGTTTTTCACAGGGTTCAAAATCCTCATTCATAGATTTAAAGACAAGTGTTGAAACTCTAGAACGAAAAGGAACAAATAATTTAACTCAAAAAAAAATAGACAACCTAAAAGAGATTATTTCTAATGCTGAAGATGTTGATCAAGAAGATTATGATGAACTAGAAGACAGATTAAATAAACTCATTGATTCCTGGCTTAAAAAAAAGCTCTCCGGGGGCTGGAATATCCTTGTAGGGATTATAAGTTGGACCTACGGAATCGATCTACCTCTTTTAAAACAAAAGATACTTTCAGATGAAACTGGTGCCTGTGGCGGCGGTGGTTATGATTGGCAAAACCACTGGTATGGTTTTGGTGTTGATCTCTGTGTAGGTGGAATGAAAGGAAAAAGCACCGTTAAGTTAACTAAGAATCTTTCCCTACTTTTAGATTTGCCAGTTTTTATGATGATTTCAAGACCAAAAGTATTTTGGCGCCCTGGTGAGCACACCAGACTATTTTTTTCTATACCTCTAGTCTATCGATATGGCTTTTCCACGGACCCCACGTATAAAGATCAAATAAAAGGGGGATCCTTTTCCGCTGGTTTCTTTCTTGGTGGAGAATGGGAGATATCTGATATTGTTCTAGGTTCATCCATTGGAAAAATTCTAGACTATGAGTCCACTAGTTGGAATTTCACCTTGGGATACCGGTTTTAGTTTACCATTTAGGAAAACCATTCACTTGATTTACATAAAACCAAAGCATCTCATTTGATAAGTGCATGGCCCCGGCAGTATCAAATTTTGTATCTCCTGCCCAACCATTGCGAACCTTGGTGACTTGACTGGAAAAAACGGGAGCAGTTCCATTGGCCCCTCCTGCCTTTGGTGGTACAGGTGTAGTTGGGTAGCGGTGAAACATATCAGCTGGTTTTCTTTTATATGGTGGAATAAAAGAAACTGGTGGAGCAGATAATTGAAGTCCTGATTTATTCACAACATTTAAAAAGAAGCTGGTCATATCCTTGGCCAGCTTTTGAGCACCGACATCATTTGCGGCAAAAACCCTGATGGAGTTAAAGGCCCCTAAAAGAACTGCGATATCATCTGAGCTAAAACTCATTTTATCAATAAAAAGTCCCATGCTAGGAATATAGTCATCCATCATCCGTAGGTAGTAGGCCACGGCCACATTTTTATAACCATCATCTCCAGTAATTCTGGCGGCATTGAGTAGACCACGAACTTTATAGGCCTGATTCATGATGTGTTGACTGGTCCATGCGACCAGTTCATCAGCATATTTTTTAATTTTTGCTTTAATGGCAGTTCTATCAGCGACATTTGCGTACCCATACCAACTCAATGCCTGAATCGCTAAAGAGTAATCCTTTGTGATAACCGGTTCTGGCATATTTTGATAAAGTTTTTTGGCCATTTTAAGTAGGTCTTTAGATATTTCAGATGCTGGTTTCCCACTCATCATAGAAGCAACTTTAGCACATCTATTTTCTCTCATCTTTTGTGTAGATGAAATTCCAAGATATTGGGAAAAATTTGAAATTGCCGAGAGTGCAACATAGGCATCTGACCGATGAGAATTTTGATAGTTTCCGGGATTCATTTTAAAATCTTTAATTTGCATTAAAGACTCAGCACAAAGAACAAGTCCTACAAATCTTTGTTGAGCTCCTGGAATATTATTGTGTCCTGGATCCCCAAAATGGTTATCAAGGTTAAATTGCTTAATCCATTCAACTTCTTCAATCAGTGTCCAACCAAAGGTGGCGCCAGTGGTTGGATCATTATCTCCTGGTGCCCATCTGAGATTATTAAAATCCATAGGATTACCATTGTTGGCATTTACGTATTCTGGATTTCCGTAGTTGAAAACTCTTTTTAAAAGAGCGGGATTTTTTGGTGGCATGGCAGTTGAATGTTCATCTGATGCCATTTGTACCATTTTCTTAACCATTGCTATGTCAGGCATAAACTTTTCACCGAGTCCTGATCTCATAATAAGAGTACCGAGGTTGTAGAGAGAATACCAATAGGCCTGCTCCTGCATGTGAAAGAATTTAAATTCAGTGGATTGTTCTGGGGTTATAGTTATTAAATCAACTGAGTTTGCAAAATCAGATTTAAAGTCGATTGATTCGGCATTTAAATTAAGAGATATTAGTATAAGTATTGCTGTTAAAAATTTCATTTCTTTCTCCATAAAGATCAATATATTAACAATTGAATTTTATTCTATAAGTAATGATAATCGAAATCTAATTTTTATTCCATGAGACTTATCCACTCAACTAGAGTGTTTAAGTCATCTTCTGATAAGGGTGGACTTTGAAAAGGCATATTACCACCTACATTTTGTAGTTTAGTGATTAAACGCGAGCTAAAGGGATCACCAGGAATTACTAGTCCCGTATTTTTCCAAGAAGCATCTGTGATATTTTGTGCCCAAGAATTATGAAATCCAAAATGACAGGTAAGGCAGTTTTTCTCTATGACATCGTAAGCTTTTCCTAATCTCTCAGATGATGGATCAGAAGATCTTGTGGGCCCAATACAAAGTGAAATAAAAAGTACTTCTGCAAAAAGGAATATCCGAAGTTAGAATTCCTTATCTATAATGGCCATGGCGACTTTAATCCCATCAACAGCAGAGGAAGTAATTCCCCCAGCATAACCGGCCCCTTCCCCGCAAGGATAGAGTCCTGTGTGAGATATTGATTCCAAAGTTGTTTTGTCTCTGGTGATCGTAACTGGTGCGGAAGTCCTGGTTTCTGGAGCAATTAAGAT